>Ga0209075_1004791_pt1 | contig 10682 bp, 7 predicted proteins | sample Stecom2011_FD_187523 | JGI IMG/M metagenome (GOLD analysis project Ga0209075, IMG submission 187523) | Agricultural soil microbial communities from Utah to study Nitrogen management - Steer compost 2011 (SPAdes) (version 2) | ecosystem: Environmental > Terrestrial > Soil > Agricultural land...
ACCCCAAGGCATTTGAAGCGGTGAAATGTTCTGGGGTCTGACCCCAAATTACCAGGCCAGCCAGATAGTGTGCCTGGCTCCCTTGCCGGGGCGCAGGGCGCGCACAACAACTGGCTCTACTGAGAAACCAGCCCGGCGCAGGCGTTCGGTGAAAGCGTGTTCCGGGCCGGCGGACCAGTAGGCCAGAATGCCGTCATTGCTCAGGGATTTCTGGGCAGCAGCAATGCCTTCGGGTGAGTAGATCCAGTTGTTTTCCTTGCGGGTAAGGCCTTCCGGGCCGTTATCGACATCCAGCAGAATGGCATCCCAGTTGCCATCACCCTGCTTCAGAAGTTCTGCTACATCGCCTATGTGTACCTGGGCTCGGGCATCGTTCAGCGGATAGCCGGCCGCCGAGCCCAGGGGCCCACGGTTCCATGTTTCAACTTCCGGGACCAGCTCCGCCACCGTCACCCGCGCTTTTTCACCGGTTGATGCCAATGCTGCCGCCAGGGTAAAACCCATCCCCAGCCCGCCAATCAGAATACTCGGCTCTGGCAGATGGCTCAGGCGTTCACAGGCCAGCGTGGCCAGGGCATCTTCAGAACCATGCAACCGGCTGTTCATCAGTTCACCAGGCGCCCCGGCGATCTTGATGGAAAACTCGTCATTGCGCTGCAGCAGGCGCAAGCGGGTTCCGTTGCCGGGGATGGTTGCGGTGCCAATTTCGTTGAAGCGGGCCATAGTTGGTTTCCGGGTAATGGGGCTGTAGAGCATTCTAACCTGTTGGGACAGGCTTCAGCCAAAACCGTATCCATCAATTACTGCTACACTGCGGCAATCAAATCATCGGGGTCAGACCCCCGTGCATTTGGCCGCATCAAATGTCTTGGGGTCTGCCCCCATTTTGGAGACTGAATTGGAACCAAAGCAAAAGGTGGTCCTGGTAACCGGCGGTGCAAAGGGCATTGGCCGGGGCATTGTGCTTCATCTGGTGAAAGCCGGATGGCAGGTGGTTTTCTGTGACACCGACGTAGGCGCTGGTGAGGCATTGGTTGCCAGCTACCCGCGTCACCTTCTTTTCGTGCATGCCGATGTTGCCAGCGAGCCGGCGGTTGCAGGGGTGATTGCCCAAGCTTTGGACTGGGCCGGAGGCCTTGATGCGGTTATTAATAACGCAGGCATCGCCGACCCGGATAACGGGCCGGTAGAAGAACTGAGCCTTGAGCAGTGGCAGCGCCGGCTGGATGTGAACCTGACTGGGCCATTTCTGGTGACCAAATACGCGGTTCCACATCTTCGGAAAGCTCAAGGTGCCATCGTTAATATGGCATCTACCCGGGCGCTGCAGTCTGAGCCGGATACCGAGGCCTATGCGGCTACCAAGGGCGGCCTCGTGGCCCTGACCCATGCATTGGCGGTGAGCCTTGGCCCGGACATTCGTGTGAATTGCATCAGCCCCGGCTGGATTGATACCCGGGACTGGCAGGGCGGCGCAGAAACCGCTCTGCCACTGCAAGCTTCAGATCACCGGCAACACCCGGCAGGCCGTGTGGGCACCCCGGAAGATATCGCGTCGCTGGTGGCTTACCTTATCTCGCCGGAGGCCGCATTCATCACCGGCCAGAACTTTGTGGTGGATGGCGGGATGACCCGGAAGATGATCTATGAGGATTGACTTGGGCAGCTCGCGATTAACTCGCGAAAGTTATCTGGAGTCTGTTGCTTTCGGCACTGGATGTCAGAATATTTTACAGTTTTTGCGCGTGCGATCCTGCTGACTTCCCGAAGCCTCGGCAATCCGTGCCATGGTTCAATAATTGCTTGGAATGCCTTTGATGGATTATAGGCAAATCGAGGGACTGAACGCGTGAAGAATCTACTGATAATTGTGCTTGCCTGTTTGGCGCCGGCCGCAAACGCCGCGCTGATCACCTACAGCTACGACCACCCCATCACGAACCCATATGAGAGTCATAATGCCACCGCGATCATCGAGGTTGATTCGGTGCTGCGTGGCCTGGTTTCTGTTCAGTTTACCAGTGACCCCATAACGTTCAGTTGGACTGGGCTTGTACCGTTGATGTATGACCAACCGATATCCGATACCGACGCCCTTTACGAGAACGGATTCGAACCCTTTGTGGTGGACAACTTCGAGTTTTTCCTTTTCCTCGACCTGTTTTACCTCGAGGCTGGCAAGGATATTTTTGACAACCTGCACCTAACCGCACCGTTTGAGGGTGCGCACGTCGGTAATCGGGACTCTGGGGACTACTACTGGCTGACTGGTCGCCTTAAGAAGATTGCGCCGGCCAAGGTCCCCGAGCCTTCCAGTCTATTGCTGTTGCTTGCGGGTTTGCTGGGGATAGTTGGATATCGATGGAGCCGGTCCACAGCTGCTAATTGAATGTCATCAAGAGTCAGTAAGATTAAAACTATAGAGGTCATTTGACTTGAGATAATGAATGCCTCCCCCCTCTTTATTTTAATTGTGTGAGCCCGTGAAACTGATCTGAAAGTCTTTTAGATGCTTGGAAAAGTCCGCCGAATCAATCAGTATTGAGGCTACAACAACAAAGTCGCAGGATATGCTTTTGCATCAAATTCTGTGGCCAACAATCGGTTGCTCCGGGATATCGGCAATGTTCAGTTGCGTGCCGAGTAGAGAGTCGCTAGCAGTAGAGGGAGTTGTTTGGTGTTAGGGACCAACAAACACAGTGATGTCGGTCGAAAGTCGACCGAAACGACGACATCCTTACTGACTCAAGTCAACCAGCTTGTTACCCAGGGGTTACGTCAGGCGGCCATCGACCTCCTTGAGGAAGCGATCTCCGATTCCCCGGACAATACGTCTCTTCTCAGCGCACTGGGTCGAGTTTATCTCCTTGATCGCCAGCCGGAGAAAGCGGTTGTCTACTTGCGACGATCTCTCGCCAAAACTAACTCCAACCCGAATCCCGTTTCCCAAGACGATTACTCACCGGAAGCCTTCAGCGATGCAGACGCAGATTATATTGAAGAGTTAGCTGAAGATTCGTCAAACGATGAGTTTTCTCCTTTAGAGGAAGTCGGCGCTGAGACTGTAGAGGACAAGGCCCCGAATCGGGATAGATCGGGCACACTCCACTTGAAGCGACAGCCCGAGAAACGAAGTGCCCCAGAGACACCTGAAGATTCCGAGCCTCAAATTACGATCATCAGAAGGGGGCGCGCAAAGAAAAATGATGCCGTTTCCGTTGATATCCCATATGCGACTGACGAAAGTGAGCTCGAAGAGTCTGGTAGAGCTGATTTGGATGTTGGTACGCCGGATTCAGGCGTTCCCGAGGCAATTCAATCCCGGTCAGAGGTAGCGGGTGAGGCATCATCCGGTGAGACCTCTGCTGCCAAACAGACGGAGACGCCAGATCGTTCAGAAACTCAATTGGGCCTTTCCTTTGAAAGCGATGATGATCTGGAAAAGTCCGAAGATAGCCTTGAGTTGCCAGATGACGAAAACAATATTCTTGACATCGTCGATGTTGAGGACGATTTCGAAGACGATATTGACGAAATTGATCCGATTACTGAGGCGGTAGAAGACTACCCCTTGGATGACTTTGAGTCTGAGGATTTTGGCTGGGAAGACCTCGACGATTTCGATGAAGAGGCGAGTCGTGAAAACACCGATGAAGACCTCATGCTTGCAGGTATCCCTAGAGAACAGAGAGCTCGACAGGCTGCCGTGGATGTCCTGGAACGAGTGGGATGGGATAGGGAGTATCTGCCACTGCTTGAATCGATCTTCGTGGAAAGTGGTTGGGGCGCAGCTCGTATAGCGATCGAAAACCAGATCGAACGAGGTGCAGTTCCAGAGCAGATTGTCTTGGCGAAAAAGGTCCGCTCGATCTGGTTCAGTAATGAATATCTCTGGACCACATTTCGGATGCGCTCCAACGCGCCGTTTATGCAGGCCGAGGCCGTTTACAGGAATTTCAGCTGGGCAGATGCGTTGAGGCTTATCCGTTGCTTTCCATCCATTCCAGATGAATTCGAGATTCAGGCCTTTATCGAAGAGCTCTTTGAAGAGTGGTATTTCAATAATCGGTTGCGGCGCCACTTCCACGCATTTCTCAAATACCTCCGGTATCGAATGGGTGCGAGTAGACGGACTCTCCCGGGTGATCTTGGATTTCTCTTTAGTTTCCCAGTTCATGATGAGTGGGGCGTTGATAACCCGGAGCTCTTGAGTGAAATATCAGAGATGAGGGACGAACTCAGGGAGATCGGTGCAGATAGTGGATTCGCCATGCCGGGAATAGAAAATAAGTTCAAAGTTCTTCCGAAGGAAGCATTTGACGAAGATAAGGATAAAAAGTGAGCCAAGGTAGCAATCGTCTTCCGCCCGTCAAAAATTGCTGGGTAAAAAAGGTATCGTCGTCTGGCGAAGAAGCAGTGGGCCGTGTCGTCGATTCTGTGGATCGAGGCGATGATGTGGTTATCACCGTTAAGTGGCAGAAATCCGGCCAGGTTTCTGTTGAATCTTTAGATGACCTTCGGAGTGGTCTCAAGCCGCAGATGGAAGTACAGGACCTGCCCAATTCGCGTGTCAGGGGGTCTCTCGGTGAGGGGATAATTCAGCGAGTAAGAACAATCGGTGGAAAAGACCAGGCACTCGTCGACTTCCTTAAGTTGGGTCGTCAGGCATGGCTGCCGTATGAGAACCTCCGACAGATAAAGGGTGCGAGACATCGCTTCATTCTCGGTGATACGGGGCCGGAGGACGGCGCCGAGCGTTTCAGGCTCAAATCGTTGGCTCATGCCTTGGAAATGTGGAACGAGAACACCGGCTCCCTGTCGAATCTTGAAATTGATCCACTGCCTCACCAGATCCATCTGGTTCACCACATTCTCGCATCTGGCCACCTGAATTGGCTGATAGCCGATGATGTAGGTCTCGGAAAAACGATTGAGACAGGCATGCTCCTCGCCGCCCTCAAACAAAGAGGGCATCTCAAGCGGGTACTGCTGGTTACTCCGGCAGGTTTGACCAAACAGTGGCAGGAAGAGCTCAACTACAAGTTCAAAATGGGGGAATTCCAGATTTACGGTGAGGACTTTATGATCAATGAGCCTCGCCACTGGAAGATGTTCGATTTCGTTATCGCTTCCATCGATCGTCTCAAAAGCCCCGAAAACCTGGAACAGATCCAGCAAGCTGGAAAGTGGGATATTGTCATTTTTGACGAAGCCCACAGACTGAGCCGGCGGCAGTACGGAATGAAGCTGGATGCATCCCAACGCTTTCAGCTGGCGGCGCACCTCCGCCGCAACACGGATGCTCTGATTCTATTGAGCGCTACGCCCCACCAGGGCATGCAGGACAAGTTCCAGGCGCTCCTGGAGTTGCTTCATCCTGAACGCAAGGAAGAAATCACCACGCTGGCGTTGAACCCCGAAATCATCGGAGAGATGGTATTCCGCAACAACAAAGCGGATGTAACGGATGCAGAAGGGAACTTCCTGTTTAAAGGTAAAACCACCACGTCGTTGCCTGTGCACGTGTCCCAAGAAGCGAAGGACTTTGATGACAAACTTCAGGACTATCTGAAAAAGGGGTATGCCGCCGGCGCAGCGCTGGGTTTCAAAGGCAATGCCATTGGCTTCGTCATGACGGTTTACCGTAAGCTGGCGGCCTCAAGCGTTGCGGCGATTCATCAGGCTCTGATCAATCGTAAAGCGCGGCTTGAAGGTGAGATGATCAGTGGTATCAAGTTTGAGGAGATAGAAAATCAGGATCAGCGCTTTTTCGGTGAGTGGGAAGAGCAGCTCTATACAGATGCCAAAGAGTTTTTCGAGGGAGAGCTCGAACTGTTGGACGAACTTATCGCAGAAGCTAACGACTTGCGTGGCGATGACAGAAAGCTGACAGGCTTTATCGACCAACTGATTACTGAAATCCTGGGCAGCAATCCGAACGAGAAGGTTCTGATTTTTACCGAGTATCGGACTACCCAAGCCTATATCCGTGGCGCGCTGGAGACCCGTTTCGGTGAGGGCAGTGTAGAGCTGATTAATGGCTCGATGCCCCATACCCAGAGGCGCGATGCCATAGCTCGCTTTGAGGACACTGCTAATTTTCTTATCTCAACAGAGGCAGGTGGCGAGGGTATTAACCTCCAGCGGAAGTGTCACATCATGGTGAACTTTGACCTGCCCTGGAACCCAATGCGCTTGGTTCAGCGCATCGGCCGCCTGTACCGTTACGGCCAAAAGAAGCGAGTGGTGGTTTTCAATCTTCATTCCCCAGACACCGCTGATGAACAGGTCATGGATCTCATGTACACCCGCATCGACCAGGTTGTAGACGACCTGGCTGGGGTGAGCGCCGAATACAACGAGCAGCTTCGCGACGACATTCTTGGCGAGCTGGCGGATTTGCTAGACGTTAATCAGATTCTTGAGCAAGCCACCGTTGAGGGTATCTCTCGCACTCAGGAGCGAATTTCCGAGGCACTGGAAAGGGCAAAAGCGGCAACTGAGAAGCAACGAGAACTCTTCGAGCATGCTGCAGGCTTTGACCCGAATGAAACCGGCAGCAGCTTGAGGATTGACCACGAGCACGGCGTGGCGTTTGTAGTCGGTATGTTCAGCATTCTGGGCATAGAGGTTGTTGAGACGACCCATGAGGGGCGGCTTTTTCATATTCGGCTTCCGGAGGCAGTTCAGCACGAACTCGGTGTGGAGCGGAGCCGCTATGAAGTGACTCTGGACCGGGACTTGGTGGTCAACCGGCAAAACACGCACATGCTGGATCTGGATTCGTTTTTGATGCAGTACCTGCTCAGAAAGGCAAAGAGCTACGACTTTATGGGCCTGAGTGCAGTTATAGAGAATCACTCACTCAAGGGTGGAGCGCTGTTAACCAGTCTCCTCAGGTGGCAGAACGACCAGGGAAGCAGAATGCGGCAGGAATACACCGCCTATTGGGTCAAACCTAGCGGAGATGTGCAGACCAACCCAGATGCATTTGCTGAATGGTTAAAAACAACCGCTATCACTGGAACGCTCACGCCCGTCCGGGAAGAGAATCAGGCCCTGTTTAAGCAGGCAGAGTTAGCTGCGGACAAGAGGCTGGAGGCAGTGAGTAATATTCACTTGCACCCGGAGAATAACCAGTGGGTCGCCGGTGCCTGGTTGGTTTAAACCGAGAGAGCAGATTGGGTGAAATGAATAAAGAGTTGGGGTGTATTCGGTACCGGAGCTTATGATCATAGAAACTCTTCGAGCAGTTCACCTCAAGCACCGTCTTCACGAAGGCGATGTATCCGCACACACAAAATCTGCGCAAACCATTACCAGGGAATGGCAGGCGGCAGTCTGTAACGAGGGCGTGTTGAGTGAGGTAAGGGTTTCCAAAGCAAACAATGAGCGAATCGACGTGGTGGATCTGGGCACCAGGATTGCCTATGAACTCAAAGTTTCCGGCAAAAATACCCACCACGAGTTCTACAAAGATCTGGTGAAGGTGCTCACCTACAACGAGTATCAGGTCCCGGAGCAGCGTCTGATCAAACTGGTATTCATCAGTGAAGAGGCTGGAATCCGGTCGCTCCAGGCGCGTTTAGATGTCCTGTTCCTCAAGATGCTTGAATCAAAGCATTCGCTGCACATCGAGCTTGTCGGTATCTGACCTGGAGTTGGGTCAGAAACGACAGTACCGACTGGAGAAACGGGTGGCCATGGCGGGCGAACGGATTCGGGATGCTCATATGGCCTTCAATCCCGATACCGGCGAACCCGTGGTTAACTTCAAACTGGATAAAACCGGTGCTCGCCAGTTTGCCGAGATGACTCGCAACAATATCGGTCGCCCCCTGGCAATCGTGCTGGATGACAAGGTGATTACCGCGCCGGTCATTCGCAGTGAGATCGGCGGTAGCGGGGAAATCAGTGGTGATTTCACACCACGGGAAGCCAGTGAACTGGCTCTCCTGTTGCGTGCCGGAGCTCTGCCTGCACCCCTGGAGGTCTTGGAAGAACGTACCGTGGGGCCGGATCTGGGCAGTGACGCTATCGCCATGGGATTGACCACCGGCTTGTTGGGTGCAGCATTGGTTATCGCGTTCATGATCGGACTCTATGGACGGTGGGGACTGATCGCGTGCGTGGGCCTGACGGTCAACATCGGACTCGTCTTTGGAATACTGAGTCTGTTGGGCGCGACCCTTACCTTGCCGGGTATTGCCGGCATTATCCTGACCATCGGCATGGCTGTGGATGCCAACATCCTGATTAACGAACGAATACGGGAAGAATCCCGCGCCGGACGGCCAGCCTGGATGGCGGTGCAGGAAGGATTTGGCAAGGCCTACCGAACCATACTGGATTCCAACTTCACGACACTCATCGCCGTCAGCCTGTTGTTCATGTTCGGTAGTGGCCCGGTGCGAGGGTTTGCGGTCACGATCGGTATTGGCCTGGTAACGTCCATGTTCACGGCCATCGCGGTTACCCGGTTGATCATGGAGTGGCGAATCCGGGGCCGTAAGCGGGAACCACTGGTTATCTCCGGTATCGCGTGGCTGGACCGCCTGAGCGGGCGCGGCGTGAACTTCATGCGAGGCAGGGTACTCGGGTTGCTGGTGTCCGCCGTGCTTTCTGTTGCCTCCATTGCGCTCTTTTTTCAGCCAGGTCTGAAGTATGGCGTCGACTTTACGGGAGGAACGGTTGTTGAGGTACAAGCCCAGGGCGTCAGTGTAGAGCAGTTGCGTACCACCTTGCAGGCCCGCGACCTTGTGGATGCCGCTATTCAGGGGGTTGGCTCTGACGGCCGGTTCCTGATTCGCCTGCCGGCAGAGCAGGGCGCAGCCACGGCCACCCAGGTGGATACATTGAAAGCGGCCGTCACATCGGTTGAGCCCGCAGCGGAGTTTCCGAAGGTGGACATGGTCGGCCCCAAAGTCAGTGGTGGTTTCAGTGACGCGACCATTCTCGCGGTTCTGTTGGCCGGTACCGGCATGCTGGGCTATCTGTGGTTCCGCTTCGAGTCCCACTTTGCGCTGGCAGCAACCTTCACCATTGCGCTGGATCTGGCGAAAACCATCGGGTTCTTCGTCCTTGCGGGTGTGGAGTTCAACCTGACCGCAGTAGCTGCTTTGCTGGCGCTGATCGGGTATTCGGTCAATGACAAGGTTGTTGTGTTTGACCGCATCCGGGAAAACATCCGAAAGACGCCGGAGCGACCCATGCTGGAGCTGCTGAACGAGAGTATCTCTTCAACGCTCGCCCGCACGGTGTTCACCTCGGTCACAACGTTTCTGGCGCTATTGCCCATGGGGATTGCCGGCGGCGCAGCGGTGGCCAGTTTCGCATTGCCCATGCTGTTCGGAGTAGTGATAGGAACGAGTTCATCCATATTTATTGCCTCTCCGATCCTGTACTATCTAGGCCAGCGGCGTGTCAGCAAGGGGCTGCCGCAGTTAAGGCCAACGGCCGAGGAAATCCGCAAAGAACTGGAACTGATACCTTAAGGAGCGTACCGATGCCAAGGCAGCCTCACCCGAACAGGGAGATCGCCGATGCTCGCTATTGATCAGCTGATCCTGCTGGCCGCCATACTGATTCTGTTTGGCATTCTGTCGAGTAAATTGTCTGCCCGGCTCGGCCTGCCGGTGCTCGTACTCTTCCTGCTAACCGGTATGTTGGCCGGGGAGTACGGTATTGGCGGGATCTCTTTCGATAATCCGGTAGCGGCCCACGCTCTGGGGACCTTGGCGCTGGCCATGATCCTGTTTGACGGCGGCCTCCAAACACCGGTCAGATCGATAAAGATGGTGTGGAAGCCCGCCTCGGTACTCGCAACAATCGGCGTGTTGGTGACGGCAGCAATCACCGGCCTCGCGGCCGCCTGGATTCTTGGTTTACCGCTGTTGCAGGGTCTTTTGCTCGGCGCGATTGTGGGCTCAACCGACGCGGCCGCTGTCTTCTCGCTGCTCCGTAATGCCGGCATTCATATTAACCCGCGCCTGAAAGCCACGTTGGAGATTGAAAGCGCCTCCAACGACCCGATGGCAATCTTCCTTACTGTCGGGCTGCTGGAAATCCTGGTCAACGACATGGCATTTGGCGCGGGCCTTATCCAGTTGTTTGCCATGCAAATGGGCATCGGCGCAGTGGTTGGACTGGGCATCGGATGGGTGTCTGTGCACGTTATTAACCGAATCCAGCTCGCTGCGGCGGGGTTATATCCGGTCATGGTCGGAGCATGCGGCCTGCTGGCCTTCGGTGTGGCAGCAAACCTCGGGGGTAGTGGCTTCCTGGCCATCTTTATCGCCGGCGTTATCGTCGGGAACAGCGGCTTTGTGTTTCAGCGCAGCACGTTTCTGTTCCACGACGGCATGGCCTGGCTCAGCCAGATCACCATGTTCGTCGTATTGGGGTTGCTCGTGAATCCACCCTCGTTACTCGAGGTATGGCTGGAAGGCCTGCTGATTGCCCTGGTGCTGGTACTGGTGGCCCGCCCCATGATTGTAGGGCCGGCGCTCAAGGCATTTGGTTTCAACGGACGGGAGATAGCGCTTGTATCGTGGGTGGGCCTGCGGGGGTCGGTACCGATTATCCTGGCTATCTTTCCGCTGATTTTCGGCCTCCCGGAAGCGCCCATTATCTTCAATGTGGTGTTCTTCGTCGTCCTGATTTCAGCGACGGTGCAGGGTTCT
>Ga0209075_1004792_pt1 | contig 10682 bp, 7 predicted proteins | sample Stecom2011_FD_187523 | JGI IMG/M metagenome (GOLD analysis project Ga0209075, IMG submission 187523) | Agricultural soil microbial communities from Utah to study Nitrogen management - Steer compost 2011 (SPAdes) (version 2) | ecosystem: Environmental > Terrestrial > Soil > Agricultural land...
AGCAGTATTTGACTTCATAATTAAGCGAATATTCCGTATATTTGTACAATAAAAATCAACGATTCCAATAAATTTTACAAATAATGTCAAAATCTAAAATTATCTACACTCTTACAGACGAGGCGCCTATGTTGGCGACTTATTCGTTTTTACCTATTGTTCAAGCGTTTACTTCAGCTGCAAATGTTGAAGTAGAAACAAGAGACATCTCTTTAGCAGGGCGTGTTTTAGCAAATTTTCCGCAATTTCTTAAAGAGGATCAAAAAATTAGTGATGCCTTAGCTGAATTGGGCGAAATGGCAAAAACTCCGGAAGCAAACATTATTAAATTACCAAATATTTCAGCTTCTATTCCTCAGTTAAATGAAACAATTGCAGAATTGCAGGCGCACGGATATGCTGTTCCAAATTATCCTTCAGATCCACAAACAGACGAAGAAAAAGAAACTAAAGCTGCTTATGCAAAAGTATTAGGTTCGGCAGTAAATCCGGTATTACGCGAAGGAAACTCTGATCGTCGTGCTCCAAAACCGGTTAAAAATTATGCAAAAAAACATCCTCATTCAATGGGTGCTTGGTCAGCAGATTCTAAAACAAAAGTGGCTCATATGAAAACCGGAGATTTCTACGGAACAGAAAAATCAGTTACGGTACCAAATGATACACAATTTAAAATTGAATTTGTTGGAAAAGACGGAACTGTAAAAGAATTAAAAGATTTAGCTCCTTTAAAAGCAGGTGAAGTTATCGACTCTTCCGTTATGAATTTAAATGCACTAAAAGCATTTGTAAAAGAAACTAAAGAAGAAGCAAAAGCAGCAGGTGTATTATTATCTGCACACTTGAAAGCCACGATGATGAAAGTTTCTGACCCTATTATTTTCGGTGCGATTGTTTCGGTTTATTTTGAAGAAGTTTTTACTAAATATGCCGCTTTATTTGCTGAATTAAATATTAATCCAAATAATGGTTTAGGTGAATTATACAACAAAATTGCAGGACACACTCAGGAAGCTGAAGTAAAAACTGCAATTGAACAAGCGATTAACAACGGTTCTGATCTCGCAATGGTTAATTCAGACAAAGGAATCACAAATTTACACGTTCCTTCGGACGTAATTGTTGACGCTTCTATGCCGGCAATGATCCGTACTTCGGGACAAATGTGGAATAAAGAAGGTAAACAACAAGATACTTTCGCTATTATTCCCGATCGTTGTTATGCTGGTGTATATCAAGCAACTATTGAAGATTGTAAAGAAAATGGTGCTTTAGACCCAACAACAATGGGCTCTGTTCCAAACGTAGGATTGATGGCTCAAAAAGCCGAAGAATACGGTTCGCACGACAAAACATTTCAGGCTGATGCTGAAGGCACCATCCGTGTAGTAGATGCCAATGGAACGGTATTTATGGAGCAATCTGTGGAAACAGGTGACATTTTCCGTATGTGCCAGGCAAAAGACGCTCCGATTAAAGACTGGGTAAAATTAGCTGTAAACCGTGCTCGATTATCCGATACTCCAGCCGTATTCTGGTTGGATGAAAACCGTGCACACGATAGAGAAATCATCAAAAAAGTGGAAACTTATTTAGGCGATTTCGATACCAATGGTTTGGATATTTTTGTGATGAACCCTGTGGAAGCTACAAAGTTTTCATTGGATAGAATCCGTCAGGGATTAGACACTATTTCTGTAACCGGAAACGTATTACGTGATTACTTAACGGATTTGTTCCCGATTTTAGAAGTAGGTACATCAGCAAAAATGTTATCGATTGTTCCGTTGATGAATGGCGGTGGATTATTTGAAACCGGTGCCGGTGGATCCGCTCCCAAACACATCGAACAATTTATTGAAGAAGGTTATTTGCGTTGGGATTCTTTAGGAGAATTTTTAGCACTGCAAGCTTCTTTAGAGCATTTAGCACAAACACAAAACAATGCAAAAGCACAAGTTTTGGCAGATGCTTTGGATGAAGCCAATACTAAATTTTTAGATAACGACAAATCTCCGGGAAGAAAATTAGGAACTATTGACAATCGTGGATCGCATTTTTATCTGGCAATGTATTGGGCTGAAGCATTAGCTGCTCAAAACAAAGATGCTGAACTGGCTACTAAATTTGCTTCAATAGCTGAAGCAATGAAAACCAACGAAGCAAAAATCAATGAAGAACTCATCGGTGCACAAAACAAACCACAAGAAATTAAAGGTTACTATCAACCTGATAGCTCTTTAACTTCAGCGGCTATGCGTCCGTCAGCTACATTAAACGCAATTGTTGATTCGATTTAAACAAATCTCAATAAACACAAAAAAGGTCGGAAGAAATTCCGACCTTTTTCAGTTTTAATAAAATCCAAACAAATATTATAAATACTTTATAACAAATTAGTTATACCCTGTTTTGTATAACTGAAAAAACAAAAAAAGCCGGAAGAAAAATCTTCCGACCATAACGAGCTTTTTGCCTCTTTTAAACATTTTTATGTCTTTTTACTTCTTTGCTTTCATCGAAATGAATACGGTATGTTCGCAATTTCCTGCTTATATGAGCTCCTAATCCTTTGGCTACATTGATCATTTTAGGATTGAAATCGCCAATCCACTGCATTTCATATTCTGTATATGAAAGTTGTGACACAATCACTTTGCGACCTTCCATAATCATAAAAGCATCTACTCCTTTCCCTTGCAGTTCAGGAACCACGCCAAAAGCAACTCCTACTGCCCTTTTGCTCTTTTTAAATGTTTTATAATAAAGAAATTTGAGTTTGTGAAAAAGATCAAATTTACCGTTTAGATACTTAAAATATTGATTCAAATCAGGTAGATTGAGCCAAAAAGCTACTGGTTCTTCTTTGTAATAAACAAACCAAACGATCTTAGGGTCAAGTACTGCTTTCATTGTTTTGAAAATCAGTTTTCCTTGAGACATACTCATATCTTTTCCGCCGCCGTGAGATGCCCAAGCTTTGTTATAGACGGTGACAAAATCGGCTACGTATTTGTCCAAGTTCTTTGGGTTGAGATACTCAGCACGATAATTTTTGTCCTGAGCAATACCTTCATGTCTTTTGTAAAGTTTTGTTTGTAGCTTTTGCGTAATAGGCAAGGCAAAACACTCTTGGTTAAAATACGTTTTAAAACCGTAGTTTTCAAACAAATCTACGTAATACGGGAAATTATAGTTCATATTATACAAAGGTTCATAAAAACCCTCAACTAATAATCCCCACCACTGATCTCGCTCTCCAAAATTAATCGGACCGTCCATGGTTTCCATTTTCTGCTCAATTAGCCATTTTTTTGCCTGCTCAAACATATAATTTGCTGCCGTTTGATCGTCGATACATTCAAAAAAGCCAATACCACCCACCGGATCTTTCCCTTCGTATTTTGGGTTTACAAATGCTGCTATGCGCCCAATCATCTGATTATTTCCATCAAATAAATTCCAACGAATGGCTTTTCCTCCACGGTTAAATAATTTGTTTTTCGACGGATCAAATACCTTTTCAATATCCTGATTCAGAGGTCGAATCCAGTTTTTATCCGCTGCATAAAGTTTTGCAGGGAAGTTTAAAAACTGCTTCCTGGTCTTACTGTTTTTGACTTCTATTAGGTACATAACTACTTTTTACGAAAAACAAATGTACGAAATCTTTGTGAGGTTTATTAAAATTCAGGTGCAACTTCAAAGGTGATCCATTTTTTTGTGACAGGATGAAAGAAACTAAGTGAAAAAGCATGTAGATACAAACGATCTGCTTTTGTTCCATACAAATCGTCGCCTTTTATGGGTGCATTTAACCCGGATTGATGCGCTGCATGTACACGAAGTTGATGTGTTCGTCCGGTTATTGGTGTAAACTGAATTCTAGTAAAAGAATTTTCAACAGATAAAACTTTATATTTTGTCAAGGCTGCTTTTCCATATTCGTAGCAAACCATTTGGCGCGGACGATCTTCAAAATCCCCACGCAACGGAAGAGCAGTTTCTCCTTCTTTTTCGGGAATAATTCCGTCTAAAAGTGCTATATAATTCTTTTTGACCCTGCGTTTTATAAATTGTTTTTGCAAGTTTTCGTGTATTTCCTTATTTTTTGCCAAAACCATCACTCCTGAAGTGGACATATCCAAACGATGCACAATCAAAGGTCCTGTGGCATTTGGATAACGGTTTTTGATGCGTTCATAAACCGAATCAGAAATATGAATACCTGGTACAGACAAAAACTCTGCAGGCTTGTTGATTACCACCAAATAAGGATCATCATAAATAATAGGTAATTCTTTTCCTTGTGCAGGATTTTTCAAGAAAGGATTGTCTTCTACTTCCAAACCCTGCAGCATATGTCCCAAAACAGGTTCGCATTTTCCCCAGCACGATGGATAAAACTGTCCGTGTTTTCGAACTTCTGATTTTGGAGATTGTCCCCACCAAAACTCTGCCATAACAATGGGTTTTAGACCATTTTTATAAGCGTATTGAAACAACTTTGGAGCGCAGCATTCTCCGGTTCCTGCCGGTGGCTGAATGTGAAGCGAGCTTTGAAAAATATCCAACAAAGATTTTTCTTCCTTTCGGGCATTCAAAAACGTATAATTTTTAAACAACCATTGTTGCAATGCGTTGGATTCCTTTTTTCGTAATTCCTTTAAAGAATCTATTTCGCTTTGATAATTTTTTATTTGATTAATAATTTGATTTTCTTCATATTGAAGTTGTTCAATTAAATGTTTTAATGAACGCTTGTCAAACAAACTTTCTTTGATTAATTCTTCTTCCAAAAGTAAAAAATCTTCTCTTGTCAGGCTGGTTTGCTTCTCAAGACGGAGTTGTTTGCGTGCTTGTTTTTTAGTTTTAATTTCAGTTTTAAAGGTTTGGATTTTATTTATATTGAAAACTTTCAGTTCTTCTAAAGAATGTTTTAAAGAAACAAATACTTTATTGGTTTCTATTTGTGCAATTTTATCATTGATTTCATTCAACTGTTCTTCTTTTGATAAAAAATGTCCCTCCTTTTGAAGCATATCAAAAACTGGTGGCACAAAAAAAGCTACAGAATTACTGTTGGCTAATTTTCCGGAATATGCAGCGATATAACCCAATTTTCCCTGATATTCCACCACCAAAACACCAAACATTTTTCCAACTGGAAGTAAATCGTTAGTTGGTTTCAACCCAAAATTGTGAGAAATGTCCTGTTGCTGCTGTAAAAAGCTTTGCAATTCTTCTGCAGCAATTTTACACAAAGGATGTACTTCATAATAAAACGGGAAATTCAGTTTCTCAGGCAAGGGAATGTGAGAAACATCTTGCGAAAAAGGAAGAAGACAACTCACTTCTCCAACAGGTTTTATGTTCATTAAAAAACTATTAAATGTCCGAATTATGCAAATAATTGCGATTTTATAAAAAGCAGCTTTGCTTTTATAATTGTATCTTTGCCGTAAAATTAAAAAGAAATGTCATACGTATCTAATGTTTTAAAAGGTTGTTGTCCAAATTGTGGTAAAACAAAAGTTTTTAAGTCAAAAGGTAATCCTATATTATTTAAAATGCCGGTTATGTACAAAAGATGTGCTCATTGCGATTATTCTTTTCATCACGAACCAGGCTTTTATTTTGGAGCAATGTATATGAGCTACGCATTAACTGTCGCACAGATGGTTGGCGTGTTTGTTATAGGGATGCTTTTAAGTATGAGTATTTTAAATATGTTTATCTTAGTAGTGGTAATTGTTTTGCTTTTATCTACTTATAACTACAGAGTTTCACGATTAATGTGGCTGAATATGTTTCATAACAAAAAAGAGGAAGAATAGCAATTAATCTTTTTGTGTACAACTTTAATACAATCCATTCGAAAGTAATTTTGAATGGATTGTATTTTATAAACAATTCTTTGATTTTTTTATATTAAAAACCTGAGTTCGATTCTTCCCTTGAATTCATATCATTGATTATTAGAATTATAAGTAATAAAAAATGATGTTTTTATCAACTTTCCAATAAATGGCAGCTTACTTCGCCTTTTTCACTCGAAATAGTCCGCTATTTCTTCCTGAAAAACGCTTATATCTTGTTCATTTATACCCGTAGTACCTTATAAAATATCTACTGGTTCACTTTATGTGTTTTTTGAACCACAATAGGAAACATAGTTATTACGGATTTATTAGCAAGTTACAGAACAAAAGGTATAATAGTTTTTATCATTGATAAAACACATAGTCAAGCTATGTTTATTTTGTAATCTCCAAAAACTATGTAACCTAAAATTTATTTCCATATTAAATATAACCTATGTGGTAAAAAAAATAACTATTTGTTTTTCAATTTATTACACATAAACAAGTAATACACTACGGGTTCATTTATTGAAATATGAATCTCCATTTTATAATCGAACTCAGGTTAAAAGGGTACTTCGTTGTCATTACTGAAATTGCTGCCAAAAACCTGATCGCCAGGCGGTAGTTCATTGGTCATATTTCCCGTATTCATACTGGACGGAAATTCATCAAAAGGAGTCGAGAAATCATCTAAATTATCAAATTTTCCAAATTTTCCTAAGAATTTCAAACGAATATTGTCCAAACCTCCATTTCTGTGTTTTGCCACGATAAATTCTGCTTGCCCCTCGGTTGGACTTTGATCTTCATCGTCCCAAACATCTATTTTATAATATTCCGGACGATAGATAAACGAAACAATATCGGCATCCTGCTCAATCGCACCCGATTCACGCAAGTCGGAAAGTAACGGACGCTTGGACGAACCACGCGTTTCAACTGCCCGCGACAACTGTGATAAGGCAATAACCGGAATGTCTAATTCTTTTGCCAGACCTTTTAAATTCCGTGAAATAGTCGAAATTTCCTGTTCACGGTTTCCAACACCTTTGGAATTTCCTCCGGCGGTCATCAATTGCAAATAATCAACAACAATCAACTGAATATCGTATTGCGATTTTAACCGGCGGGCTTTGGCACGTAAATCGAAAATAGAAAGCGAGGGTGTATCATCAATAAAAAGTGGTGCTTTTTCCAGATCTTTTACTTTCACATTGAGCTGCTCCCATTCGTGTTGTTCCAATTTTCCCGTACGTAATTTTTCTGAAGACAAACCGGTTTCAGACGAAATTAAACGTGTAATTAACTGTACGCTCGACATTTCCAAAGAGAAAAAAGCAACACCTTTGTTCGAGTCTATCGCAATATTCCGTGCCATAGACAATACAAAAGCTGTTTTTCCCATACCCGGACGTGCCGCAATGATGATTAAATCCGATGGTTGCCAACCCGAAGTTAATGCGTCTAATTTATGAAAACCAGTAGCTGTTCCGGACAAACCTTCGCGCTTTCCGATTTCTTCAATACGTTTTTTTGCTTGTGTTACTAATGATTCTGCTGTTTCGGTACTTTTTTTTATGTTTCCCTGTGTAACATCATATAACTTAGACTCTGCTTGGTCTAACAATTCAAAAATGTCCGAAGATTCATCGTAGGCATCTTCAATAATTTCTGATGATATTTTAATTAAACTGCGTTGAATATATTTTTGTAAAATGATTCGCGAGTGAAATTCAATATGTGCGGAAGAAGCAATTTTTTGCGTTAGATTGATTAGGTAAAAATCTCCGCCTACCATTTCCAACTTTCCGTTTTTTCTTAATTGTGTAGAAACAGTCAGTATATCGATAGGTTGAGTTGCCTGAAACAAGGTTTCGATGGCTTCAAAAATAAACCGATGGGCATCTTTGTAAAACGCTTCGGGTTTTAGAATATCAATTGCTTCGTCCACCCCTTTTTTATCAATCATCATTGCTCCGAGAACTGCCTCTTCTAAATCCACAGCCTGTGGTGGTAACTTCCCTTTCTCTAAGGTAATTACGTTTTGTCTTTCTCTATAATTCGGTTTTAAAATTCTTTCCTGCTCCATAAAGCGAATTTACTTTTTTTAAACTGATGTACCTAACGAAATTTATTAACTATTTGACCACAATTAGTAACATTTTAATGTTGATAAGTCATCAACCAAAATATTTAAAGTCAAAAAAACCGAACGTTTGCCCGGTTTTTCAATATCTTATTTAAACAGAAATTACTCTGAAAACTCTCCCATTCCCATATATTTATCCATTCGCTCTTCGATTAATTTATCGATATTCTTTTTAGACAAAGCAGCATAGGTTTTTACAATGGTATTTTTTACTGTTTCAAAAGTTGCTTCCTGATCGTAATGAGCACCGCCCAAAGGTTCAGGAATGATCTCGTCGATCAGTTTATTTTTTTTCATATCTACTGAAGTCAGTTTCAATGCATCTGCAGCCATTTCTTTGTATTCCCAGCTACGAAATAAAATAGATGAGCAAGATTCAGGAGAAATAACTGAATACCAAGTGTTTTCTAACATAAACACCTTATCTCCTACTCCAATTCCCAATGCACCTCCCGAAGCGCCTTCTCCAATAATGATGACCATAATTGGTACTTTAATACGGAACATTTCAAAAATATTTCTCGCAATAGCTTCACCTTGTCCGCGTTCTTCTGCTTCCAATCCTGGATAAGCTCCCGGAGTATCAACGAACGTTACAATTGGAATATTAAATTTTTCTGCCATACGCATCAAACGTAAAGCTTTGCGGTATCCTTCTGGATTTGCCATACCAAAATTGCGGTACTGACGGGTTTTGGTATTGGTTCCTTTTTGCTGACCAATGAACATAAAGGTCTGGTCGCCAATTTTCCCTAATCCGCCAACCATTGCTTTATCGTCTTTAACACCACGATCGCCAAAAAGTTCTAAAAAAGTATCGCCACACAACGCTTTGATGTATGCCAATGTATATGGTCTGTTGGGATGACGCGATAATTGTACGCGCTGCCAAGCGGTAAGGTTTCCGTAAATTTCTTTTTTCTTTTCTTCTAATTTTTGTTCAATATTCTTACAGGTTTCGGTCACATCTACATCCGATTCCTGCCCGATGATCTGACATTTATCTAATTGTTCGGTCAATTCTTTTATAGGTAGTTCAAAATCTAAATATTCCATAAACTCCGATTATTTAATCTGATTATAGCTACAAATATAGGGCTTTTATTAATTAAGCGAGTGCTTTTTTCCGGTTTTTAAAATAAGCATTGAGCAAAACCGTGAGTAATATAATGATGGCTCCAAAATAAAAAGCAGGAGTCATTCGTTCCTGATCTTTGAAAAGAACTACTGCAAGTAAAATTCCGTAAATAGGTTCCAAGTTGATCGTCAGCATCACTGTATAAGGTGAAAGATATTTCATAATATCAATAGTCGCTATGAAAGGATATGCCGTGCAAATAGTGCCTAAAATCCCTAACCATAAATAGTCTAATGGTTGAAAATCAAACTGAAATGCAGAAACCCCTCCCCGATAAAACAAAAAAACAGCCAGTATAAACAATCCGCCCAATAATTCATAAAAACTAATAACAACACTGTCGTGAGTATGTGCCAACTTCCCATTAATAATGGAAAAACAGGCAGATAGAAATGCTGAAATCAACCCCATAATAATTCCCATTTTGTATTGGGTTTCAAACTGAAATATCAATAGTAATCCAACAACAACCATACACCCCAATAAAACTTCGTATAAAATAAGTTTTCGTTTGTAAAAAACAGGCTCGAGCAACGAAGTAAAAAAAGCGCCTGTGGAAATACACGCCAAGGTTATGGAAATGTTGGAAATTTTTATGGCGTGAAAAAAAGTCAGCCAATGCAATGCAATCACAAATCCAAATATTAAAAACCGAAGAATATCTCTGGGATGCAGTGCCAGACTTTTCTTTTTGTACTGCAAATACATAAAAATTACAAAAACGGCAAGGGCAATTCTGGTAAATACCAAAGGAAGCGCATCTAATGAAATCAATTGTCCTAATATCGCCGTAAACCCCCAGATAAAAACAATTAAATGGAGTTCTAACTGATTTTTTAAATTAACGTTTAGCATTGTTGAGTAAATAAACGGCTAAAATCCCGAAAATGATGTTGGGAAACCATACCGCAAACAGCGGATCCATACTGGACGCTTCTGCCAATGTTCCAAAAATCTTGTCGAAAAAAATGTAAATAAAAGCAAGAGAAATTCCCAGGGCAAGGTTCACTCCCATTCCACCGCGACGTTTCATCGACGAAACAGCCACCGCAATAATTGTAAGGATAAATGCGGAAACAGGTACACTATATTTTTTGTATTTTACGACCAAATACGAATTAATGTTTGCCGAACCTCGTTTTTTTTCCTTTTCGATAAACTGGTTCAGTTCTTTAAGCGTCATCGTTTCAGCTGCGTAAATTGCAGGTGTTAAATCGTCCACATCAAAATCAAATTTAAGGTTTTTCTGTGGTTCTTTTTCTATGAAATCATCGTATTCGCCTACCGTACGTTTTTCGTAATTATATAAGGTATAATCTTGTGCACTGTCATTAAAAACAATTCTATTTGCCGTTATTTTAGAGCGAAGTTCTAAATCATCAAACTCTTCCAACGTAAAGTTATAACCCGTTTTAGAGTTATAGCTGAAGTTACTCACATAGATAAATTCATTGTCACTGATCTGTTTGAATACTTTTTGTGTTTCTCGGACTTCTTTTCGCTTAAGGTACTGATAACGAAAGTCATT
>Ga0209075_1004794_pt1 | contig 10679 bp, 13 predicted proteins | sample Stecom2011_FD_187523 | JGI IMG/M metagenome (GOLD analysis project Ga0209075, IMG submission 187523) | Agricultural soil microbial communities from Utah to study Nitrogen management - Steer compost 2011 (SPAdes) (version 2) | ecosystem: Environmental > Terrestrial > Soil > Agricultural land...
CGTAGCCAGATTGACGAGTACACCAAGTTTGTTGGTATCTACGGTGCTAAAGGCTTGGCCTATATTAAGGTCAATGACTTGGCCGCTGGCACAGAAGGGCTGCAGTCACCGATTTTGAAGTTCCTCACAGAGAGCGCGATCAGCGGCATCTTGGCGCGCACCGGTGCGGAAAATGGCGACCTGATTTTCTTCGGCGCTGATAAAGCCAATGTTGTGAATGAAGCTTTGGGCGCGCTACGTGTACGCGTTGGCCATGACCTGAAGATGTCGCAAGCAGAGTGGGCGCCACTGTGGGTTGTCGACTTCCCCATGTTTGAAGAAAACGACGATGGCTCTTGGTCAGCGTTACATCATCCTTTCACCATGCCTAAGTGCAGCGTGGAAGAGCTGAGCACGAATCCAGGTGCCGCATTATCCCGTGCCTATGACTTGGTCTTGAATGGTACAGAGCTGGGCGGTGGTTCCATACGTATTGCTAACGCCGGCATGCAGCAAGCGGTCTTTAAGGCACTGGGTATCAGTGAAGAAGAAGCGGCGGAGAAGTTTGGCTTCCTGCTCGACGCACTACGCTTTGGTGCACCACCGCACGGCGGCTTGGCTTTCGGTTTGGATCGCATAGTCATGCTGATGACTGGCAGCGACTCCATCCGTGACGTCATTGCCTTCCCGAAAACCCAAACAGCGGCGTGTGTGATGACTCATGCGCCGTCAGTCGTGCCAGCTAAACTGCTGCGTGAAGTGGGTGTGCAAGTGCGTAAGCAAGACACCGAAAAGTAGTCGTTAGCAAAGCCCATCAGCGTTAATGGTGTCACTACTGGACATCCGGCCAGCATGCGGGTCAAAATGGCCCGCATGCAATCCAGATCTGTGACCCATCTCCTATGACTCTCATCCTTGGTATTGATCCCGGTTCCCGCCACACAGGCTTTGGCTTGGTGCGCCAGCAGGGCGGCGCACTCAGCTATGTTGGCTGCGGCACGGTCAGTACCACTTCTGCAGATATTCCCTCACGTCTTGGCGAGATTTATGCACGCCTTGCGCTAGTGATGGCAGAGCATGAGCCCGCTGAAGCAGCGGTGGAAAAAGTCTTTATGGCGCGCAATGCAGATTCCGCTTTGAAGCTAGGTCAGGCCCGCGGCGCTGCTATTTGCGCGGTGGTGCAGTGTAATGTACCGGTGTTTGAGTATTCCGCACGGCAGGTAAAGCAGGCCTTGGTCGGCAACGGCGGTGCAGAAAAAAATCAGGTGGCACAGATGGTGCGCTACCTATTAAAGCTGGATCATACCCCCCAAGAAGATGCGGCGGATGCGTTGGCCATCGCCATCTGTCATGCCCACATGCGCGTCAGCTTGGCGCGAATTGCTGGCGCCACTGCAGTAAGAGGAAGACGAATCCGATGATCGGACAATTACGCGGCACGCTCATCGACAAGCGCGCCCCTTGGCTGTTGTTAGATGTCGCTGGGGTTGGCTACGAAATTGAAGCGCCGATGACGGTGTTTTACCAGTTGCCCGAGGTCGGTGCTGATTTACACATCTACACCCACTTTGTTGTGCGTGATGATGCGCAGCTACTTTATGGTTTCGCCTCACGCTTTGAGCGTGATTTATTTCGCTCTCTTATTCGTGTGAATGGAGTGGGGCCAAAAGTGGCCTTGGCGATTCTGTCGGGTATGGAAGCGGAGCGCTTTGTTCGTTGCATTGAAAGCGAAGATATTAGTGCGCTGACAAAGATCCCGGGCATTGGTAAAAAAACTGCCGAACGATTATTAATTGAAATGTCAGATCGCTTAGCGAAATTGGAAGGCGCGCCAGTTACTCTAGCCGGGCAGCTGCCCATCAGCATGCCAGCGGATGCGGCGAGTGATGCGGTGGCAGCATTAGAAAGCCTCGGCTACCGGCCCAAGGATGCCCAAGCGGCAGTGGCCAGGGTGGCGGATGCAGACTCGCTTAATAGCGAACAGTTGATTCGTCAGGCATTGAAAGGGTTGGCTCGATAGTGGTGGTGCTAATCCAAGCCACTGGCATCTAGAGAGGTACAGCGATGAGCATTGAACGTCTGATTTCCGCTGACTCACTTGAGCCACAAGAAGAGCAGCTAGAGCGTGCCATTCGGCCAGCCAGTCTGGCTGACTATCATGGCCAGCCGAAAGTGCGTGAGCAGTTAGAGATTTTTATTGATGCGGCGCGCAAGCGTAATGAGGCGCTAGATCACACGCTGATCTTTGGTCCGCCTGGGCTGGGGAAAACCACACTGGCTCATATTATTGCCCGCGAGATGGGCTCTGAATTGAAAAGCACATCTGGGCCCGTGTTAGAAAAGGCCGGCGATCTGGCTGCCATTTTGACCAACCTTGAGCATGGCGATGTGTTGTTCGTCGATGAAATCCACCGGCTCTCACCGGTAGTCGAAGAGATCCTCTATCCGGCGATGGAGGATTATCAGCTCGATATTATGATCGGCGAAGGGCCGGCAGCACGGTCCATTAAAATTGAATTGCCGCCGTTTACCTTGGTCGGTGCCACCACGCGTGCCGGCATGCTAACCAGTCCGCTGCGCGACCGCTTTGGCATTACCCAGCGCTTGGAGTTTTACTCGGTTGAGGATCTCACCGGTATCGTCAAACGGGCCGGCAGTATTTTCTCCTTGGACGTGGATGAGGAGGGCGCCCGCGAAATCGCCCGTCGTGCCCGTGGCACGCCACGGATAGCCAACCGCTTGCTGCGCCGCGTGCGCGACTACGCTGAGGTACGTGCCGACGGTCGTATCAGTGGCGCCACCGCCAGTGCCGCCTTGGATATGTTGCAGGTCGATTCCTGTGGCCTAGATGGCAATGACCGCCGCTTGCTGCTGACCATGATGGAAAAGTTTGATGGTGGTCCCGTTGGTTTAGACTCCCTTGGTGCGGCGCTGAATGAAGATGCCGGCACACTAGAAGAAGTGGTGGAACCCTATTTGATCCAGCAAGGCTTTATCCAGCGCACACCAAGAGGGCGCATTGCTACCCATCATGCTTGGCGTCACTTTGGCTTACTGCCACCGAGTAACAGCGCCATCCCTTCAGGGTCCTCTAGCTCATGAGCCCAACGCCATTTCGTCTGCCGCTACGGGTCTATATTGAAGACAGCGACGCGGGCGGTATTGTTTATTACGTCAATTACCTCAAGTTTATGGAGCGTGCCAGAACCGAATGGCTGCGCTCGCTGGGTTATCAGCACTACACCTTGGCGGCGGAAAACTTTCTCTTCGTGGTGCACTCCTGTGCAGTTCGCTATCATCGCCCGGCACGGGTAGATGACGCCCTTGAGGTGACCGCTGAGCTGCAGCGCCTGGGCAAGGCATCGCTGGACTTTATTCAGCAAGTTTGGCGCGGCGATGAACTTCTTTGTCAGGCAGAGGTCCGTGTGGCATGTGTTTCTGCTGACGACGTTCGGCCACGGGCGCTACCCGTAGAGATTTATAACAAGCTCAATAATCTTTGAACTAACCCCAACAATAAGGAGCGGCTCGATGCTCGAGCAAGACAGCATGTCCATTCTTAGCCTAGTCGGTAATGCCGGCTTGGTCGTGCAACTGGTGATGGCGGTGCTGATGCTGGCGTCGGTGGTGTCTTGGGTAATGATTGTTATGCGCTTTCGCGTGCTCAGCCGTGCCCGTCGTGCTGGCGCAGCTTTTGAGGAGCGCTTTTGGTCCGGCGAGGACCTGGCCACGCTGTACCACCAAGTAAAAAAAGCGCCGGATGAAGATGCCGGCCAAGAAGCCATTTTCCGTGCCGGCTTTGAAGAGTATGTGCGCCTGACAAAAAGCTCCCGCGATGCAGACGCGGTAATGGAAGGCGCTCAGCGTGCCATGCGCGTCGCCTTGCAACGGGAGCAAGCACGCCTAAACCAAAACCTACCTTTCTTAGCGACGGTAGGTTCTACCAGCCCCTATGTGGGTTTGTTTGGAACGGTGTGGGGCATCATGAACTCTTTCCGCGCTTTGGCTCATGTTTCTCAGGCCACCTTGGCGGTAGTCGCACCCGGTATTGCTGAGGCATTGATTGCTACAGCGATGGGCTTGTTTGCCGCCATCCCAGCAGTAGTGGCCTATAACCGTTTTGCTTCCGTGGCGGATGAGCTGGTCGGTGAGTGTGAAATGTTTGCCGAAGAGTTTTCCTCGCTGCTGCACCGCCAAGCCTCAGGGGGGCAGTAATGATCTCGATGAAGGTACGGGCACCGCGTAAGTTGGTGGCCGATATTAACGTGGTGCCTTATATCGACGTTATGTTGGTGCTGTTGGTGGTGTTTATGATCACCGCACCGATGATGGTGCAGGGCATTAATGTGGATCTGCCGAAAACCAATAGCGCACCGCTGGATAGTAAAGATCAGGAGCCGGTTATCGTCTCTGTAAAAAAAGACGGCAGCTACTTTATTAATGTTGGTGGTGACACGAAGAAATCCGCCAGTATTGATACGGTGAAAGGTCATGCGCTACGCATTCACCGTAATAAACCAGACACACTGTTCCTGTTAGAAGGGGATGCAGAGGTGCCCTATGGCACCGTGGTGGCATTGATGTCAGCGCTGCAAGGTGCCGGCATTGAAAAGCTAGGGCTAGTGACGGAGCCACCTGAGAAGTGATTGGACGGGACCTTGGCCCAGCGTTGGCGATTGCCTTGGCAATCCACTTGCTCATCATTGGTGCGCTGGTTTTTACTTGGTCAGCAGAACCAACCCTTAAGCGTGTGCGGGAAATTCCGCCGCATGTAAAAGCGGTAATGATAGAAAAACCGGCCGTTAAAAAAGCAGCAGTGGTGGAAGCAAAAGTACCGCCTAAACCGGCGCCCAAGCCAGCCCCTAAACCCACACCCAAGCCGACGCCCAAACCTGAGCCGAAACCTGTAGTTAAACCTGCGCCCAAGCCCGTGGTTAAACCTGAAGCCAAACCAATTGCAAAGCCGGAGCCTAAACCGCCGACGAAAGCGGTGGAGCCGCCGGCGAAGCCTTCCTTTGCGGCGCCAAAACTAGACGAGCTATTTGCTGCTGAAGACCGAGAGCTGGAATCAGCCGCGGCAGCGCAACAAGAGCAGTCGGAAAAAGAGGCCAGTGAAACAGAAAGCTATGCAGCGGCTATTCGTGCGATGCTCAGTCAGCGCTGGATTATTCCTGCTACTGCTCGGGAAAAAACATCTTTATCCGCAGATGTTCGTATTAAATTGCTGCCAGGCGGCGAGGTGCTCGATGTTAATCTGATGAAATCGAGCGGTGATCGTGCATTTGATGATTCTGTGATTTCTGCAGTACGCAGTGCCGGTCGTTTACCGGTACCCTCGGGCGAGCTTTTTAATAAACACTTTCGTGACATTACTATTCAATTTCACCCACAAATGGCGGGCAAATGATCAAACGTTTTGTTGTAGCGATTGCACTGTTGTTAACCATAAGCAGCGTGGCGCAAGCACAATTGATGATTCAGGTGACAGAAGGGCGTGTCGATGCGGTGCCCATTGCGGTAGTGCCGTTTGCCATCAGGGGTAGCTCCGCACCGGAGCAAGTCGACGCCATTATTTCGGCAAACCTGCATCGCAGTGGCCAATTTCGTCCTTTGCCCGCAGCAGACATGCTCAGTCGGCCAAGTTCAGGGGCAGAAATCAGTTATCGTGATTTTCGCGTGCTCGGCAGCGAGTTTATGGTGGTCGGCAAGGTGGAAGCACTGCCCACAGGCGAGTATCGGGTCGACTATGAGCTGCATGACGTGCCACGCGGCACCCGCCTGATCAGTGAAACCTACCAGACACAAGCCAGCCAGTTGCGTGATGTCGCCCATGCCATTTCAGATCGTATCTATGAGCAGCTCACCGGTGTGCGCGGTGCTTTTGGCACACGGATTCTTTATGTGAACCACAATCGTGGTGCGGATTATCCTTTCCAGCTGCAGTATGCCGATGCTGATGGTGCACGTGCGCGCACGGTTTTGCGCAGCCGTGAGCCGATCATGAGCCCATCTTGGTCGCCAGATGGTAAGCGTATCGCCTATGTTTCCTTCGAAGCCAATGGCATGCCAGGCATCTATATTCACGAGCTGTCGACCATGCAGCGCCAGCTAATTAGCAGCTTTGCTGGCATCAACGGTGCGCCAGACTGGTCGCCAGACGGTCGTCGTTTAGCGTTAACCTTGTCACGGGACGGCAATCCAGAAATTTATATTTTAGATATCGCCAGTCGACAGATGACACGCATGACGGAACATTTTGCTATTGATACGGAACCAAGATGGCTGGCTGACGGTCAATCGCTGGTATTCACGTCAAACCGTGGTGGTGGACCACAAATCTACCGCTTAGACCTGAGGGACAAGTCTGTTCGTCGAGTCAGCTTTGAAGGTGATTACAACTCTAATCCGGCGGTAACTCCGGATGGGCGTTACCTTGCCTACGTACATCGGCGGGGTGGAAAGTTTCACATTGCAGTACAGGATTTACAGCGACATACCTTTAATATCGTGACTACTACTGAACAAGACGAGTCACCTAGTGTTGCGCCGAATGGAAGTATGATAATTTACGCAACGAAACACAAAGGTATGGGCGTTTTGCAGGCCGTATCCATAGACGGCAGGATAAAGGTGCACCTGCCGTCAAAGGAAGGGGAAGTTAGAGAGCCATCTTGGTCTCCCTACTTTCAATAGTACTACCGGGCAGTCATGCCTAAATTGATCACTACTTAACAATTACCAATTAACAGGAGTCACCCAATGAGTGCCTATTCTTCCAAAGCTTTGTTAGCAGTACTACTGGCTTCCAGCCTAGTGGCTTGTTCCAGCAAGCCAACCGATGACCAAAGTGCTGATATGCAGCCGGTTCAAACTCAGCCGGAAGTTACTCAGGTACAAGAGTCACAGCCGGTGCAGCCACAGCAGAGCGCTATCGCCCTGACCGCTGATAACTACCACAACCATCCGAACAACTACGATGGCACCACCAGCAGCCGGGTGATCTACTTTGCTTTTGACACTTCTTCAGTGCCAGCAGCTGCATTTGATACTCTGCGCGCCCATGCCAACTACCTGAAAGGCAACAGCAATGCCAAGGTACGTCTGGAAGGTCACGCTGATGAGCGCGGCACCCGTGAATACAACGTTGCTCTAGCTGAGCGTCGTGCACAGGCCGTTGAGAAGTTCTTGCGCGTTCAGGGCGTATCTGCTGCCCAGATCCAAATCGTTAGCTACGGCGAAGAGAAGCCAGCAGCTTACGGCAGCGACGAAATGTCCTGGGCAAAAAACCGCCGCGTAGAACTGAACTACCTGTCTGGTCGTCCGCAGTAATAGGGCATCAGAAAGATGATTAAACGCCTAATTGTCGGCGTTATTCTGAGCGGGCTGTTGGTCCCTGCCTTCGGGCAGGGCCTCGGCCCGTTGTCAGTTGAAGAGCGTGTACAGAGCTCGCGCCAGTCCCAGACTGTCAATGACGAGGCTCTGATGATGTTGCTGCAACAACTGCAGCAGTATGAGCAAGAACTTAATAGTTTACGTGGTCGCTACGAAGAGATGCGCTTTGAGCTAGACAGCATGAAGCAGGCTGATCGTGACCGCTATTTAGATCTTGATACCCGCATTAATGCTTTGTCAGCCTCAGCTGGCGCTGCTCCGTCTACATCCACAACAGGACCAGTAGGGACGGGCACAGCTGCAACGAAAGCCACTGATCCTGAAGCTGAACGTGCTGCCTATATGGCTGCTCGTGAGCTGCTTTATGCCAGCCGCTTTAACGATTCTCGTCTGGCGTTTGAAAACTATCTTGCTACCTATCCACAAGGCCAGTTCAGGGATTTTTCCCATTTTTGGCTGGGTGAGTCTTGGCGCAGTTTAGAAAAACCAGATGCCAACAAAGCGATGGAGCAGTTTCGCATTGTTATTGAGCGCTATCCGGATAGCACACGGGTGCCGTCAGCCATGTATCGCTTAGCCGTGCTGCAAACAGAGTCTGGTAAAACCGCAGAGGCAAAAGTCACTCTGAATCGGGTAATTCAACAATTCCCCACATCTTCCGAAGCTGGCTATGCACGCACCATGCTTGAGCAGCTTAAGTAATTCCTGATGGCTCCACGGGAGCCTGTTTGAGGGCGCCTTGGAACTGCGAATTAGTGAAATCTTTCATTCCCTGCAAGGGGAGACCCGTAGTGTTGGTCAGCCAACGGTATTTATCCGTTTAACTGGCTGCCCGCAGCGCTGTGTTTGGTGTGATACCGAATATGCCTTCCACGGTGGTGAGAAGCGCACCTTAGAGAGCATCCTTGCTGACGTTAGCCAGTATCAACCCGGTTATGTCACGGTAACCGGCGGTGAACCTTTAGCGCAGCCCGCCGTGCACCCACTGCTAACGCAGCTGTGTGAGCTAGGCTATGAAGTCAATTTAGAAACCGGTGGCTCGCTGGATATCAGCGAAGTGGATCCGCGCGTCAGTGTCGTCATGGACTTAAAAGCACCCGGCTCTGGTGAACGGCACAACAACCGTTTGGAAAATATTCCATTACTGGCGCGCAAGGACCAGGTTAAGTTTGTCTTGGCTGACCGTCGTGACTACGACTGGGCGCGCCTGCAAGTGGATCAATATCAGCTGACTGAGCGGGTAGGGGAAGTACTGTTTTCTCCGGTATTCGGTCAGCTTGAGGCCACCGAATTAGCAGAGTGGATTTTACGCGATCGGCTGCCAGTACGTTTTCAACTGCAGCTACATAAACTGCTTTGGCAAGATGCGAGGGGCAAATAATGGCACGGGCAGTGGTGTTACTTTCCGGTGGACTCGATTCCGCCACTTGCTTGGCGCTGGCACAGCGAGATGGCCTTGAGTGCCACACGCTGGCCTTTGACTACGGTCAGCGCCACCGCACTGAGCTAGTGGCAGCGCAGCGCTTAGCCGACTCCATGGGCGCAGCCAGTCACCGGGTGATTGAGCTGGGACTGGGCACTATCGGCGGCTCGGCATTAACTGATAGTGCCATTGATGTGCCAGAAAGTGGGGGGGAGGGCATCCCCATTACCTATGTGCCGGCCCGCAACACCATTTTTCTGTCACTAGCACTGGGCTTGGCAGAGGTGCTGGACGCTGAGCAAATTCATATTGGTATTAACTCAGTGGATTATTCTGGCTACCCAGATTGTCGGCCTGCCTTTGTCGATGCCTTTCAAGCCATGGCCGACGTCGCTACCAAGGCGGGCACAGAAGGCCATGGTCCACGCATCATGACGCCGCTGCTGAATATGAGTAAAGCCGACATCATTCGTGCTGGTCTGAGTGTGAATTTAGATTACTCTTTGACCGTGTCCTGCTATCAGGCCAATGAAAAGGGCGAAGCCTGTGGTCGTTGCGACAGCTGCCGGCTAAGAAAAGAAGGTTTTATCAGTGCTGGAGTACAAGATCCGACACGATATCGATCAATATGACAGCATTTCTCAAACTAATGAGAAAAAAAATGGATTTCCACTTGTCGGGGGTGGAAACATCAGTATAATTTGCGCCTCTTTCGGGGCCGTTAGCTCAGCGGTAGAGCAGTTGGCTTTTAACCAATTGGTCGATGGTTCGAATCCATCACGGCCCACCATGATAAAAAACAAAAAGCCCTGCAGTGTTCGCTGTGGGGCTTTTTATTTTGTGCCGGTAAAAACAACAGGGAGTGAAAGCTCATGATGATTGTGATTTTTATACTGGCCGCTTACGTAGGCTGCATTGTCTTTCTGCGTTTACGTAATCGCGTGTCGTTTGACCTAGGACGTCAACTGACGGATTTCTCCACCTTCATGGTGCCGTTCAATATTCCTGCCTATCTGCTTTCGAAAATCCCTACCACGTCGAGAATTTCAAAAGAGTCATTTCCCGAGCTGCAGATTCTTGAAGACAACTGGGAAGTGATTCGTGACGAAGCGTTGGCGCTGTATGGGCAAGGGCATATCGCGGTAAAGGACGACCTGCCAGCCAGTAGCTTTTATAAGGACAACCGCTGGAAAAGCTTTTACTTGAAGATCTACAACAACGACATTCCCTCAGCCTACGACTTGGCGCCAAAAACCCGCGCGTTAATTGATCAAGTGCCGGGCATGCACATCGCGCTGTTTGCTGTGCTGATGCCGGGTAAACGTCTGAGCAAGCACCATGATCCGTTTGCCTACACCGTGCGCTATTCCTTGGGGCTGTCGACCCCTAACGATAAGGCCTGTGGCTTGATGATCAATGGCGAGCATTACATGTGGCAGGATGGCGATAGCATTATCTTTGATGAAACCTATTTGCACTCTGCCTACAACGATACCGACACGCCGCGTATTATTTTGATGACTGACATTGATCGGCCAATGCGACCTTATTTTGTCCAGAAGCTGTACTACTATTTCGGCAGCTTTTTTAACAGCCTGTTCTATATCGACAATATTGACAGCAGTCATTCAGGTATCGGTAACAAGCTGGGTAAAGGTGTGTTGGCGTATAAAGACGCCTTAAAGCGGATCAAGCGCTGGAACCGGCCTGCCTACGTGATTGGCAAGTGGGTGGTTATTCTGATTGTGCTGGGCTTGCTAGTGCGCGCCATTAGCTAATGGTTTTACTTTGCTGACGGCGGTGCACAAACACCGCCGTCACGGCTTAGTTAGAACCGATAAATCATTCCTACCGAGACGCCTTCGGGTGAATCACCATTACCCGT
>Ga0209075_1004795_pt1 | contig 10675 bp, 1 predicted proteins | sample Stecom2011_FD_187523 | JGI IMG/M metagenome (GOLD analysis project Ga0209075, IMG submission 187523) | Agricultural soil microbial communities from Utah to study Nitrogen management - Steer compost 2011 (SPAdes) (version 2) | ecosystem: Environmental > Terrestrial > Soil > Agricultural land...
GCATCACCACTATTGGAGGACACCAGGGTGCCTTGGTTGTCCAGGCTGTCGCCTTGTAATAGGATGCTGCCTGCCTCGATTCGTGAGTCGGCTAATCCAGTAATGCTGTTAAATCCTTGTACTGAAAAAATATCAGCACTGATGGCACCGCTATTGGTGATTTGCGAGGTGGATATTTGCAATGTGCCACCGCTTTTGATGGTGCCCACTTCGCTTGCATGCTTGTTGGTGACATTATTGGCGGTGATTGAAAAAGTACCAGTGCCATTGTGGGCCAACACTCCACTGTTGATAAGCTGCTCACTGGCCAGAGTGGCACTGTCAGCCTCGGTGACGATTAGCCCCTCGTTGTCAAGAATGCCCGCGACGATCAGATCAAGGTCGGTGATGGCCGTTATGCCACCAGCGTTACTAAGCGCTCCACCGCCTTGAACATTCAGCGCATTACCAGCGCGTATCAAACTTGCGTTGCCACTATTGGCAATGTCTCCACTACTGACTAGCGATAAGTTGCCATCTGCCAGCAGGCTACCGGTGTTACTGAAGGAGTCCACCGTAATATGCATATCGCCCGTGGTGGCGATGGCACCGCTGACATTTAGATGTCCGTCATGTTGCAGGTCAAAAATTCCGCCCCCGGTGTGAACAATTGAGCCATCCTCATTGTTGAGCCCTTCCAGAGAAAAGAACCAGTGGGTGGAGCTGTTACGTAAAATGCCCGATGTATTGTCTATAAAATCGGCATTCAAGGCGAGGGTGTTCTCACCCACACCACGCGAGCCTAACATGCCAAACTGGTTGTTAATATGCGCAGCGTTGATGGTAACTGTATCGGCCATTATGCCGCCGACTTCTTTGTTGTTGCTGTTGTTTATATTTTCTGTAGCGTTAATTAACAGGCTTTGTCCAGTAAGAATACCACCCTGGTTGTTAATGTTGGAAAAGTCCAGGCGCACGTCTCCCTGGGAGAGAATACGACCATCGGCGTTCAACAGTGCATCATTTCCCGACATCCAAAGTTGGCCTTCTCCGCGATGATCCAAAGTGCCGCCGCGGTTATCAAAGGTGATGTCGTGTAGTGAAAAATTTCTGGAGGCAACGCTTAAACCGCCTTGTTCGCGATTATCAAAATAATCAGTATTCAGGGTAAAACTATTATCAATTTCGCTCAGGGAGATAATATGGCCACCGCGGTTATCAACACTCGGCATATTCAGAGCCAGGCTGTCTCTCCCCTGAATATAACCACCCCGGTTCTCCAGTGAACTTGCTGTCAAAGTCAGGTCAGCGGCGTTGATTAGAGCAATATTGTCGTCAATGGCGTTGTTAAAGATGTTCATTACATCCAGCGTCAGACTACCCGCTGAATTTATTTGACCGCCATTGTTATTAAGACTGGCGATATTTTCCAGCATCAAGGCTTGGGCACCATGGTGTTCGATATAGCCCAGAGTATTGTTGAGCGCGCCAGCTGAAAGCCACATAATGTCGGCTTCGCTGATTAACTTTCCTTGCGTATTATCCAGCAGGTCGCCAATATTTATAGTAAAGGCATCCTGTGCAATCAGGCTGCCAGAGGTGTTATCAAGCGACTCCGCTTGCAAGCTCAGCGCGCCCAACGCCTGGATGTCACCTGCCTGGTTATTTATGCTTTCCGCGGTAATAACAAGGCTGCCGTCGGTACGCAATCTACCTCCGTTGTTAATGAACTGGTGTTGATTTATTTCCAGGTCACCGAGTGTAAATAGATGGCCATCTGTATTATCCAGTTGGGAGAAAGACAGGATATTCTCACCCGTGCTTATCAGTGTTCCGCCGTGGTTATTAAATTCTGCATCTATCTGCAAGCTGTCTGCTGCCAGTTGCAATACAGCACCGGTGAGGTTGTTAAAGCGCGTGTTGTCAAATATCAGACTGTCTGCCGTGCTACCTGTCAGCACCACTCTGCCTCCGCTCCATTCGTCGGGGGTCGTCTCAGTGGCAAGGTTGGTAAATTCTCCCTCGCCCAGCCATAAGCGTTCCGCCTGCATGTTCCCGGCATTTACAGTTGTTTGTGCATCAATAGATAGGCTTTCGGCATTGAGCAGTGCGCCCAATAAATTACTAAAACTGGCAGCCGAGAAATCCAATGCCTGGTTAGCAGAAATTTCTCCTTCATTGGTAAAGGTGCCGGTAGCATTGACCGCGATGCTACCCGTCGATGCGATTACGCCCGCGCCGGTAGATTGATCGCCATCGGCGTTAATGGTCAACACACCCTCGCCCAGGTGATAAATTTCACCGCTGTCGTTACGGGTATCAGCCATTGTCAACATCAGGTTATTCGCATGGCTTTCAATATATCCATAGCGATTATCCAGAAACTCAGTAATGTTGAGCTGCAAACTGTTGTCTGCTTGGCTGCGTGCCAGGATAAATCCCTTGTCGCGGTTGTCTAGTGTCTGGGCATTAATGCTTAATACATCTGCAGATAATAATTTTCCGTCCTGATTAAGGAGGTTGTCCACCTCGATGTTCAGCGCCCCTTGCGCTTGCACTACGCCGCCTTGATTGCTGAAGTCTCCAGTGTGTTGAATCGCGATATCACCGAGAGAGAAAATATGGCCCTTGTCATCATTGATGACCTCTGTCAGCTGCAGGAGGCCGTCACTGGTTAATGTGATGTTACCTTGACGATTATCTAAAATACCGGTAAATGTCAGCAGCTCACCGGCCGACTCCAGCAAACCCAATTCGTTGGTAATCTGGTTGACCGCTAACTGCAGGGATTCACCCTCAGCGCCAGTGGCGAGCATAATGCCCACGTTGTTATCCAGGTGATCGCCCTCAACCTTTACTTGCTCACCTTGAATAACGCCGCTGTTATCCAACAGGGTGGTATTGAGCAGCACCTCTTGTCCACTGAGGTAGGCTATAACCGTTTCATCCTCATCAAGCGTATAATGATTGGCGTTGTGTAGTGTATCGGCAGTTATATCCAGAGAGTTGCCAATTAGCTTGCCGCCCATATTTTCTATTGTTGTTACCTGAAGCGTGACCCATTGGCCGCTGATTTCTCCCAGAGTATTACTCAGATGCTCGGCGATAATTTCTAAAGTATGATCGTCGCTGCCATATGAAATAATTTCACCGGTGTTGTCCGCGGTTATACCTGTCAAGGTCACGCTACTGCCATCTACGCGGCCACTGTTAGCGAGCGCGTCAAAATCGATTGTTAGCCATTGGCCATAAAGTTGGCCAGTGTTATCGTTCAAGTTAGTATTGTGAATCTCGTCCGAGACGATATGGGCATGATTGTCTGCAGCAATTAACCCACCTGTGTTAATGATTTTTGATGATTGCAGATCAATATTACCCATAGCCTGTATGTTGGCATTATGGTTTTCCAGCAATTGGGTGGTTACAGCCAAGTCACCAAAACTAACTAGTGATCCCTGTTCAGCATTAAGCAATGATTCAACATCGACTTCTAAAGTCCCCTCGCCACGGTAAAGAATATCGCCGCCAGTGTTCTGTATCCTCACCGCCTGAATATGTGCGCTGTTATTATCGGATTGAATCAATCCCAAAGAGTTATCAACCAATCCAGCCACATCTAGCATAAAGCTGCCGCTATTGCTGGTTCCGACAATAGTGCCCTCAGTATTGTCGAGAGAATTTACCGTAACTGTAATTCCATCTGCGACCATGATACCGCTGCTGTTAATAACTTCATCCGCGTGCAGCTGTAATTCTTGAGCGTGCAATAAGCCTTGAGCATTATCAAATTTTGTGCTCGTAATGTGCAGCGAAGCATCCGCGTGAATTGTGCCTTCCTGGTTATCAATTTCAGAGACAAACAGGTTAGCGTTATTGGCGGCAATGATATGCCCCTGGTTCTGCAAAGCAGTGGCGACAATAGATAGCTGTCCGGCCTGATCTTCCACCAGCCCTGTATTGATAAATTCATCGCCTATAAGGCTCGATCCACTGGTAGAATCATCGTAAGTCAATAATAATCCGTTATTAATAAATTCATTAAATCCGATCTCCGATAATCCAAAATCCATTCGCGCCAATGCCTGATTGCTCAGGAAACCCACTTGCATGACGCTTTGCGCGGCAGAAATTTGACCGGCGTTATTCAGCACCGATGCTTCTAATACCAGGCTATCCGCTTCAACGATGCCCTCTGGGGCATTAATAATGTTATCCGCATTCAAAAAGAGATTGCCAGCGGAGGAAATGATGCCGGCATTTTGGATATCAAATAGTTCAAGGTGCGCATCAGATTCCGCCAAAAAAACGATGCTACTTTCGGCGTCCTGGCTCAGAGAGTGCGATTGCCATTGCACCGATTCACTCGCCTGCATGCTGGCGTTTTGCTGGTTAACCGATGCGGCTGTTAGTTGCAAACCTTTAGCAGCAACCAGGTTGCTGTTTATCTGATTGATAGTGTCGGCATTAATCGTGACTCTGCCAAAACTAAACAAATTTGCATCTTGTTGATTAAATTCTGTTTGTTCAATACGCAGCGCACCCAAACCACGATGAACGACTTGGCCGCCTTGGTTATTCAGAACGGAATCGGTGAAGTCGAGATTAACACCCAGGCTTTCAATTAACCCTGCGTTATGGATTTCGCCCACTGAAAACGTTAGTGACTCTTCAGCAACAGCGTCTGTTGCCAATACCATTCCCTGATTGTCCAAAGTATCGGCAACCAAGTTGAGGTTTTTCGCCTCGATACGTGACTCACCAATATTGGCAATGGATCGGGAGGCTATAGTCACCGCGCCTGCACTAACAATTAGTCCATCAGTATTGTTCAAACTATCAAGGGCGGTGATATCAAGATTACCCATCCCACCGAGAAAGCCTGTGGTATTGTCCAGAGATTGCGCACTAACAGAAAGGCTGGCTAGGCCGTCGTAATAAATAGCACCTTCGGTGTTGTCCAGCATTCCTGTAACATTCAGGTAAGAAGGCGAACTTCCTGCAGCAACAATGGTACCGCCACGATTATTCAAGGATTCCAGGGTCAGGGAAAAAGCGTTGCCTGCTTGAAGGCTTCCGCCTTCATTATTAAAAGTGAGAAGGTTTATATCCAGGCCATTACCGGCTATCAGGTAACCACCACGATTATCAATATGCTCGGCATCCAAACGTAGAGTTCCTGCTGTCACTAGACTGCCGGTACGATTATCGAAGTGGCTGTTAGTGCTGATGTACAACTCACCTAATCCTCGATGGTAAATTTCACCGCCATCGGTAATATAATTAAGGTCAGTTAATTTAAGATCGTGTGTATGTACATCCAACAAGCCACTATTAATAAAATCGTTGACGTTCAACTTAACGGCGTTATGGCCAGTGTTGGTAATAACAATGGAGCCTTGGTTGTTAAGAACGTTGGCGTTAACCTGAAAAAAATCGCTTTTAATTAAACCTTCATCAAGGTTATATATTGCATTCGCCGTTAGCTGGATATTATCTGCCACCAACTGGCCATTTTTATTGGATATTTTATCAGCCGATATAGTGAGAGTATCATCTGCTTGCAAGAGACCCTGTTGATTATATAAATCTCCGCTGATAGCCAGTGACAAATTCTGTCCTGAACGAATCACGCCCGAGCGGTTGTTCAGCCCCTGGGTTCCGGTCAGAGAAAACGAGAAGTTGCTGTCGCTGTAAATTAACCCATCTGCGTTATTGAGTTGTCGAGTTTTTACATCCAAATTTTTCGCAGCAACAATGGAGCCTTGGCGATTGTCAAGCGAGCGCACATCAAGGGTAAAATCCTCAGCGAATAGAAAGCCATTATTATTGTTTAATTGCTTGGCGTTTATATCTATTTCAACAGCGGCTGTTATTTGACTGTCGCTGTTGTCAATAGATTCGGCGTCTAAGCGTAAAGCACCGTTTCCTTGATTTTCAATGCGGCTGTTATTGAGGTTATCAATGGCGGTAAATTGCATGAATAAATCGGCGTCACTTAAGGACAAGAGACTGCCGCCCTCTGCCCAGTAACGATTACCTGAGAGTGAAAGAGTATCTGCCTGAATCGCGCCCGTATTTTTTATCACCCCAGCGGCTGCAGTCATCGTATTGGCTAGCAAGACGCCTCTGTTATTATCTAGATCTCCGGCTTGCAGCCGAATACTTTCAGCCTGAATCTGCCCACTATTTTTTAATGTGTCCCCTATGGTTAATACTAATAAACCATCCGCTAATACCAAGTCACCTTGATTGTTATCCAATGAATGGGCAGAAACAGTTAACCGCTCACCAGCACTGTAAATAAGCCCTTGACGGTTATCGATAGCTCCCTGCACGTCAATAAATGACTCCACATCTTCGTCATACAGAGTCACTTGTCCAGCTTGGTTGTGTAATTTATCAGCGGCAATATTTAAGGTCTGAAACTGCACCAAGCCTTCCGTATTATCCCATTCGTTTACGCTTACAGTAGCGGCATTGGCAATAATACTTCCCTGATGGTTAATGGCTTTACCGGCCTGGATGTCCAGATTTGCCATTGAATAAATTTCGCCCGCCTGATTGTTCAACGAGGATTGAGCTTCTAGCAGCAGCTCGTCTTCACCTAAATAGGTTATTCTGCCTTCCGTATTATTTATCGATTGCGCTTGTATGCTGGCGATGTCGCCTTCAATATTGATAACGCCGAGGTTATTGCTAAAGTCTGTTTCTGAGCTCACCTGAACATTGCCCAAAACAGATAATTCACCCGTATCATTGATGAAACTTTCAACATTCAAAAGAAGATCATCGGCTAAATAAAAACTGCCGGTATTAGAAAACTGCTGGTGAATATTTAATGTAAAATCAACGCTCTCACTTAATTCTCCATCCACTAAACCAGCATAGAGCTCGCCACGCTGGTCAATGCTGCTGCCCGCCATAGAAAGACTGGAGCCAGCCGCCAGAAATGCGGTATTGATAATGTCTTGTTCGGCCACCAAGGTCACGCTGTCGCTGTACACTTGACCGAAAGTCTCCACAGACCCTGCTGCTGAAGCCAGGCTAATAGCATCATTAGCCATGGCATTTTTAACTCTTACATCTCCATCAGCAGTAATCTCTAAGGACTCTACTGAATGAATAAGTCCCTCGCTATTAACCCCAAGGCCCTTTTCCGTACCCACCAGGTAGATTCTTTGGGCATACATGCCCCCCAATGCCGACACGTCAAGCGCTACTTGCGGGGTGGCGTTTGAGACTGCACCGTCAGTCGAACTCACAGTCGAGTCTTGAAAATCAAAATAATTATTGCCGGTGAATATGTTTAATTCTTTAGCATATAGGTCAGCGTTGATTTGAGCTGCCCGAGTAACGATATCAACACGATCCAGGTTAGAGGCGTAAAGACCGCCGCCTTCAGCAATAAACGAGCCCGACCCCAAATTAAACCCGGCAATATCACCGTTCAACATAACCGCCGAACCAGTGACCAAAGTGGCTTTTGGGATATTGATAAAACCACAACCATTGCAGGTAATACCGTTCGCATTAGCGAGAACAAACTCGGCCGATTGGCCAGCCACTTCTACGGCACCCAACAAATTTGATCGAGTAGCACCCGTCACTTCAGTTAAGATAATGCGCGCTTCCCCGCCTGTCAGGCGACGATTTCCATCTGTCCATCCCCCCAGTTGCGTTAATACCGGCGTGAGGCTGTTATTTAAAATAACGCCATTCTCATCAACGTTAAATGCTGTAAATTGGTTGTGCGACACACCCCTTGCGGAAGCTTCGGCGATATCAATAACCGTTGTGCCATTGGACGACTCTTTAATCGCTGCGCGCAGCTCGCGACGCGTCTGTTCATCGACAACAATGTCGGTGTTGTAGCGCCTGACGGTATCGACTGAAGCACTGGCGTGCCTTGAATGCTGTTGGTTTTTAGCCAGTCGCTGAGTATTTTCAATTAAAGCGGCTTGTGGCGGTAGCTCCGCAATAGCGGGATTGATCACCATGGCAATGACTAGAGGAAGAGAGATGATTTTTTTCTTACCGATACTATCCATGATTATCGTCTCTTTTATATATTAATTTGCAGAGAGGCATAGACGCTGCTCTCGTCAAAAGGGATATAGTCTGGGGATTTGATACCTTGAGCGTAGGTCACATCCAGAGAAAAACGTCGCGAGTAATATGCGAGCGAAAAAACTGCACCAGATAGCCACTCTCTGTTCTGATCGACATACTCCGGTGTATCAGTGCTGCCAATATCAAGACCCGCCGTGAAGGTGAGCTGCCCCTGTTTGAATAAAGGTAATTGCTTGCTGATTTCATTGCGCCAATAGCCTCCGCTATAACCTATTAAGCCAGCGCCCTCAAAACCTCTGACGGTATATTGGCTGCCCAGAGATAAAGCCTCTGAGGCGATAATGTCGTCGGGCGTGTAAAAGAGCGAGAGATTAGTCTGAAAATTCCATCCGCTGCGTGAGGAGAATAGGGATCTTGACCAAGAAAGATCAGCCGTGTATTTATCAAATTGGAAATCCAGTTCAGCTGCTACCAGTTTTTCTGTGGCATCAAACCAGCTTTCACTGCGTGACCAATCAAACCCTGCACGCAAAGTTCCTTTGGAGATGTTTCGCGTGTACTTAACTCCCAATTTTGCCAGGTAAAGGGTACGTGACGAGGTTTCAAGAAAAACATCTTCCAGATAATTCTTGCTATCTTTGCGTGTCAATGAGGAAGCAACAGTCAGCTTGTCTCTCTGTCCTCGATAGACAAGGTAGTCGATCGACAAAGACTGACTTGCAGATGAACCGCTAGTCACAAAATCCACAGCGGAACCTTGCACCAGCTGCTGGTAATTAAAGGAGCTGGCGCTTAAACGATAAAGAAAATAACCATAGGGAATCGTATAGTTAAAGACGTAGCTTTCAGACTTTGCCACACTAGGGGCGTCTAAGGCATGACTGAATGACAGATAAACATTATCGTTGGAGCGAGTGAGGTTATCCCAAGAGGCATGAACTGTCCCTAGTGTCTCGCCTGTAGCTTTGCTGCCGCTGTTGTTGAGGCTAAACCCTCCAGAGAGCCATCGGCTGCCCAAATTACTGACCATCACTCGGGTATAGCCAGGCTGCTCACCAGGTGTCAGATCCATGGAAGCATTGTTTTGACGGAGGCGGTTGAGGTTTTCTAACCCCTGCTCCAAGTCTCGCAAACTCAATATCTCATTATCTTGGGCAGGAAATGCCCATCGCAGTTGGCGCGCTGATAGCTCTGCATCATCCACAGGCAATAAGGATTCCAGCTGCCCTTCCACCACCAGAACTTCCAGCAAACCACTTTTCAGATTCTGGGGCTGGATGTAGGCACGGCTAGTGACGTAGCCTTTTTGCATATACAGGTTGCTGAGCTGTTTAACAATTTCATTAAATTCCCGGATACCCAGACACTGATTACGATAGGGGTCGGTAATGGCGGCAATTTTTTCGTCAGTGAATTGAGTAACCCCATGAACCTGTATTTCCCGAATATCAAAGCAGCGCGCCTGATCGTCTCCCACCCAGGCATCATCGTCGAGCTGGTCGGGTTGCAGAAAAATATCGGGGTCTTGTCGGTTGCGCCGCCATTCCTCTTCTCGTCGTAGCTCTTCTTGTTTAAGGCGCTGCTCGTGTTCACGCGCTGCCCGCTCTGCAGGGTCCAGATTTTGGGCTTGAGTAGTAGTACTCGCGAGAAGATTTGATAAAACGACAAGAAAGAGTACGACTGGTGCTTGCCGCCACCAGGGCCTATCTTTTCTTGTTATTAATTTCTTATCTGCATCCATCTTTCTTTTTCATTCCCGTGCAAGCAAAAAATACCCATTAGATTCCATTCACCCAACGATTACAGGATGTTTTATTGCATGACCGCTCATATCAGATGAGGAGCAGATCACATAATATACAAAACTTTACGATTAAAAAAGCTTGCAAGGGGTTTTATGTGCCAATTTAGGGGCTGGTCACATTAGTCAGCATTCGTACTCCATTAGGAAAACCTCTTAGCCCTGCACCAATCGATATCCTACTCCCTACCCCCACCCCTCTGCTTGCGGGTTTTTTCGTTCTAGCCTATTCTTATGGTTTATATGACTATAACAAATGGCCGTTCTGTTCGATTGCCGTCAACAGCCCTGAGTCAGCCTCTTTGTCCTGCCCTACAGCTGTGGGTTTTGTACATTGTTTTGTTATCGGTCCAGGACATTTAGCCAACCCACAAAAGCGAGTCTGTGCTCCCATGTTACGACGCTTGATTCTGTCCTTTGCGGCGACCTTTGCGGTTGCGTTTTTGCCCCTGCACGCCACGGCGTTGGGTGATTCTGCCTATGTGCGTCACGATCCGGTGGAGAAGGCGGTGTATCTGGTGCACGGTCGCCAGGTGGCCAGTCTGTATCACGATGCCGAAGCCGACCCGGCTATCCAGTTGGCGTTGGGCCATTTGCGCGATGATATCCAACGGGTAGCGGGCCGCAAGGCGAAACTCACCACAGATAGCAGCCGCTTGGGCAAGCATGCGGTAATTGTCGGGGAGCTGGGTCAAAGCGCGATCATTGATCAGTTGGTAGCAGCGGGCAAACTGCAAGTAGATGAGATTACCGAGGCTTGGGAAGGCTATGTGATTCAGACGGTAAGCCAGCCATTGCCGGGCGTAGAGCAGGCTTTGGTGGTTG
>Ga0209075_1004796_pt1 | contig 10670 bp, 9 predicted proteins | sample Stecom2011_FD_187523 | JGI IMG/M metagenome (GOLD analysis project Ga0209075, IMG submission 187523) | Agricultural soil microbial communities from Utah to study Nitrogen management - Steer compost 2011 (SPAdes) (version 2) | ecosystem: Environmental > Terrestrial > Soil > Agricultural land...
TGTCATTTTCAGAAGCCGAATGCACAGGATGTCACAAGTCGTCAGCACTGGCCTTTGATTCGCAATTTTAGGATCTCGGATTCCCTGATGCGGTCAAAAAGCTCCTTGCCGTCGTAAGCCCCCGACAGGTGAGGGAAGACCCTCGCTGGTCAGGGGTATTGCGAGATTGCTTATTATGCTTGATGTTTCACAGAGGACGGATCGAAATGTTCTGCACGTTCAGTATTGACTGAACAAAATGGATGGACTACATGTAGCGTATGAATGCCTCAAGAAAAGCGGTGGTAGAAGAGTTTGTCGAGCGGATGGGGCTCGTTGCCGAGGGTGACGGCCTGCCGCGCATCGCTGGCCGCATCATGGGCCTGATGGTCATAGAAGGCGGGCCGCTGAGTTTTGCCGAGCTGGCCCAGCGACTCGAGGTGAGCCGGGCCAGCATAAGCACGAACACACGTTTCCTAGAGCGTCTCGGTGTTATCGAGCGCGTCGCACAACGGGGCGAGCGGCGGGACTACTTCCAGCTCGCCACGGCCCCTTACGTACACCTGCTGCAAGGCTCTGTCGATCGCATGATGAAGGCGCACGCTGTTGTAGTGCATGCCAGGGATCGGCTGTCGGTAACAGATGAAGGCATGAGGCGCCGACTCGACGAGCTCGGTGCATTCTACGAGGAGCTCGGCAACAGTTTTCGGGAACTGGCCAAGCGTTTTTCTCGCGACGAGTGACCCCGGATAGACAGTCTTTGAGTGGACTGAACAGATATAAGGCACTGAAAACTAATAGGATAGAGGAATCTATGATGTTGAAAAAAATCACTGCTCCGGATCATGTCATCGCCTTAGCGCTCGATGGAAAGCTGACTGGCGAGGGCATTCAGGAATATCGAAGCATTCTTGAGGAAAAACTGAAACAGCACGCGCAGCTTGGCGTCTATGTGGATCTCACAAGCCTTGCGGACATGAGCGCAAATGCGCTGATCGAGGGCACCAAGGCGGATATAGAGCTGTTCAGCCATATCAATCAGCTGAGCCGCTGCGCTTTCGTTGCCGACAAGGAGTGGCCGCAAACCATTGTCTCTTTCGCGCAACAGCTCTTTCCCACGCTGGAAATGAAGGTCTTCCCATCGGGCCAACGTGAAGAAGCTAAAAAGTGGGCAGCCGATGTCGCCGAGGCGCCTGCGCCCACGGGCCCCGCCATCCGCTTCCTGCCGACAACCAGGGACGATGTGCTCGCCTTCGAGATCGACGGTGTGATGTCGTCGGAGGAAATGCCCGGCGTGATCAAGAAACTCGAAGACTACCTTGCCGAGCATGACAAGGTGCGGCTCCTCAATCGCATGACGCACTTTGGCGGCTTCGACCCCTCGATCTTCATGCAGAGCGGCCTCGTTTCGATGAAGCTTTCCGCCATGGAAAAGGTGGAGCGCTACGCTATCGTCGGGGCGCCCGGCTGGATGCGTAAGGTCATAGACGCCATGAATCCGGCCTTTCCCGATATCGACATGCGGACCTTTCATGCGGATCGCGAAGAGGATGCCTGGGCATGGCTCGAGGCCGAGCCGGCTGAATGATACGCCGGCATAGCTAACATGAACTGTCGCCCTTGCAGAGGTAAGCACGATGGCCGCTGAATCGCCCCAGAAGGACGCCTCCGCGTACCGCATCAGCGGCCTGACCAAGGTCTACGGTGAGGGGCCGGCGGCCGTGCATGCCCTGCGCGGGGTCGATCTGGACATTCCCGCCGGCGAGCTGGTCGTGTTGCTCGGTCCCTCGGGCAGCGGCAAGTCCACACTGCTCAACATCATCGGCGGGCTGGATCGGGCGAGTGATGGGCAGGTGCACTTCCAGGACCAGGAGCTGACGGCGCTAAGCGACGCGCAGCTGACGCGCTACCGACGCGATCATGTCGGCTTCGTGTTCCAGTTCTACAACCTCATGCCGAGCCTGACGGCCCATGAGAATGTCGAGCTCGTCACCGAGATCGCTCGCGATCCGATGGATCCCGACGACGCGCTTGCCCTCGTCGGCCTGCACGCGCGAACGGATCATTTCCCCGCACAGCTGTCCGGCGGCGAGCAGCAGCGGGTTGCCATCGCCCGCGCCGTGGCCAAACAGCCGACGGTGCTGTTTTGCGATGAGCCGACCGGCGCGCTGGATAGTACAACGGGGCGTGCCGTGCTCAAGGTACTGAAGGACGTCAACGAGCGGCTGAGCGCGACGGTGTTGATCGTCACCCACGCCGCGGCGACCGCGGCCATGGCCGACCGAGTGATCCATTTCGCCGACGGGGCGATCCGCGAGGTGATCGTCAACGCGACCAAGCTCGCACCGGAGGCCATCGAATGGTGAGCCTGCCGTGAGCCCGCTCGATCGCAAGCTCCTGCGCGACCTGTGGCGCATCAAGGGACAGGCCATCGCCATTGGCGCCGTCATCGGCGTGGGCGTGCTGATGCTGGTCATGATGACCGGCCTGGTCACCTCGCTGGACGAGACGCGCCGCGCCTACTACGAACGCTATCGGCTGGCCGACATCTTCGCCCCGGTCACGCGCGCCCCGGAACGGCTGATCGCTGACTTGGCCGCCGTTCCTGGCGTGTCCGCCGCCGAGGGGCGTGTCACTGGCAGCGCGCTCATCGACCTGCCCGGGCTGGACCTGCCCTTGCGGGCACAGGCCGTTTCGCTGCCCGATTTCGGCGAACCGCGGCTCAACGATGTCTATCTGAGTGCCGGGCGCCGACTGGACAGCGATCGTTCGGACGAGATTCTGCTGCTCGAAGGCTTCGCCAAGGCCCATGACCTGCAACCCGGCGATGCGCTCTCGGCGACCATGAACGGGGCCCGGCGAACGTTCCGGATCGTCGGCCTCGCGCAGTCGCCGGAGTTCCTCTACACCACCGCTCCCGGTGAACTGGCCCCCGATGACAGCCGTTTCGGCGTGATCTGGATGAGTCGCACGGCGCTCTCCGCCGCCTATGACATGGAGGGCGCCTTCAACCAGGCGCTGCTTTCCGTTGGTCGCGGGAGTGAACAGGCCGCGGTTCTCGATGCGGTGGACCGTCTTCTCGATCCCAATGGTGGGCTGGGGGCGTACGGGCGGGAGGATCATGAATCCAACCGCTTCGTGAGTGAGGAAATTGATGGTCTGCGTGCCATGAGCAGCGGGGTGCCGCCGATCTTCCTCGCGGTCGCGGCCTTTCTGCTCTACATCGTCGTCTCGCGTATGGTTCAGGCCGAGCGCGAGCAGATCGGGCTGGTAAAGGCGTTCGGCTACACCAACGTCGAGGTGGGCGCGCACTACTTCAAGCTGATCCTCGCCATTGCCGCTGGCGGTGCGCTGGCCGGCTGCCTGGCCGGCATCGCCGCCGGTCGGGCCTTGATCGGGGTCTATCTCGAGTTTTTCAAGTTCCCGTTCCTGGTATTCCAGCTCGATCCGCAAGCCTTCGTTATCGGCTTCAGCGTTAGTGTGCTGGCGGCATCGGCCGGCGGATTGATCGTCCTGCGCGGTGTCTTCGCACTGACCCCCGCCACCGCCATGCGCCCCCCCGCGCCACCGGATTACAGCCGTGCCGGGCGGATCGGCCAATCCCTGAACCGGCTGCTCGATCAGCCCAGCCGCATGGTGCTGCGCCGCCTGACACGACAACCCGGGCGCATGGCGGGTGCGGTGATCGGCATTGCCGCCGGGATGGCGCTGTCGGTCGGCATGATCTCGATCCTCTCTGGCTTTGATCGTACGCTCGCTCTGACCTTCGATGTGATCGACCGCAGCGACGTCACGGTGAGCTTCACGGAGGCCATGTCCGAGAAGACCATCCTCGAGCTTCAGCGCATGCCGGGTGTCATCGAGGTGGAGCCGGTGCGCATCGTGCCCGCCGTCCTGCGCAATGGACTCAAGACGTATCGTGGCGCGATCAACGGGCTGGTGACCGAACCCCGCCTCAATCGTGCGGTGGACAAGGACGTCATGACGATCCCCATGCGCCAGGAGGGCGTGATCCTGGCCACCGCACTTGCCGACATTCTCGATATCAGTCCGGGCGAGACGCTGACCGTTGAGGTACGGGAGGGACGCCAGCCGGTGCTCGATATCCCGGTGATCGGCATTGCCGAGACCCTGCTCGGCTCTCCCGCCTATATGGAGCTTGGGGCGCTCAATCGCGCGCTGCGCGAACCGAACCGCGTTTCCGGAGCCTATCTGCGCGTCGATGGGGCACAGCGCGAGAGCGTCTATCGCCAGCTCAAGGACATGCCGAGCGTTGCCGGCGTCAGCCTCAAGACCGATGCGCGCGATGCGTTTCAGACGCTGATGGATACCGGGGCCGGCTCGATGCGCTTCATCATGGCAGCGATCGCCGCCATCATCACCTTCGGCGTCGTCTACAATGCCGCGCGTATTGCCTACGCGGAACGCGCTCGCGACCTCGCCAGCCTGCGGGTGATCGGCTTCACCAAGGGCGAGGTCGCCTTCGTCCTGCTGGGCGAACTCGCCGCCGTCACGCTGGTCGCGTTACCGGTAGGCGCGCTTCTCGGCTATTACCTGTCCTTCGGTATCGCCGCCGGATTCAGTTCCGACCTCTATCAGATCCCTGCGATTTTCACTCCAGAAAGCTACGGCGTGGCGGCGTTAGCCGTCATCACGGCCGCCGTGGCGTCCGGCTGGCTGGTGAAGCGGGATATCGACCGGGCGGACCTGATCACTGCCCTGAAAACCCGAGAGTAGACTTGCATGGCCCGTAAACGATCTCGCTCATTTCTGACCATTGCGACTGTCGCCGTCCTCGGCGCGGCGCTGGTCTTCGCCTTCTGGCCCCGTCCGACGAGCGTCGATATCGGGGAGGTCACCACCGGCCCCATGATCATGACCATTGACGAGGAAGGACGCACCCGCGTGCATGACGCCTATCTGGTCTCGACGCCGGTCACCGGCCGTCTGCTGCGCGTGGAGGTCGAACCCGGTGATTTGGTACAGCGGCATGAGACCGTCGTCGCGCAGATGCTGCCCAGCAATCCGGCGGCATTGGACGTGCGCAGCCGTGAGCAGGCGCGGTACGCGGTGGCTGCCGCCGAAGCCGCGCTGCGTCTCGCGCGCGCCGAACTCAACCGGGCCATCGCCGACAAGGACCTGGCCGACACCGACCTGGAGCGTACCCGGACGCTGCGGCGGAACGGCACGGTCAGCGAGGCCGCGCTGGATCGCGCCATTCGTGAAGCGCGCGCTGCGCAAGCCTCCTATGACACCGCCGAAGCCGCCATCGAGATGCGCCAGGCCGAGCTGGAAAACGCCCGTGCCCAGCTGATGGGATTCGACGATCAGCCGCGACTCGGCGTGGCCATGGTAGGCACTGGACAGGCCGATGAGATCCCGATCCGGGCGCCAACCACGGGACGGGTACTGCGCGTCATCCAACAGAGTGAAACCACCCTCCCGGCCGGGGCGCCGATCCTGGAAGTCGGTGACATCGACAGCGACCTAGAAGTGCTCGTCGAACTCCTGTCAACCGACGCCGTGCAAGTGGCTCCGGGCGATCGCGTACTCATCGAGAAGTGGGGCGGCCCGGGAACGCTGAATGCCGTGGTGCAACGGGTGGATCCCCGGGGCTTCACCAAGTTCTCCGCGCTCGGCGTCGAGGAGCAGCGCGTCAACGCCATCATCCGCTTCGCCGATTCTCAGTCGGCACAAGCAGGCCTGGGTCACGGATTTCGCGTCGAGGCACGGATCATCGTCTGGGAAGACGATGACGCGCTGGCCGTGCCGTCGAGTGCGCTGTTTCGTGATGGGCAGACCTGGGCGGTGTTCCTGGTCGAGGACGGCATCGCGAAACGGCGCGGGGTCGACATCGGGCACAACAACGGCATTCAGGCCCAGGTCGTCAATGGACTCGAGCCCGGCGACCGCGTGATTCTGTATCCCGCCTCCGGCTTGAGTGACGGTATGCGAGTGGTGCAGCGGGAGATCCATTGAGCAGGGAGAATATTTACGCGGGCGATGTTGCCATTTTCTGAAGACAAGGACAGAGGTTGGCTGCACCCGCCAGACATCACACGGCGCCCCTACTTTCGAGAGAGTAGCTTCATCCCATCCGGCCGCAACTCCCCTCGGGGGGAAATGTGCCGGTACAGCGTCTGCCGCGTGATTCCCAGCTCCTGGCACAGATCCCCAACCTTTGTTTCTGGCTTGCCCATCGCCGCCATCGCCAACCGCAACTTGGCGGTTGTCATCTTGTAAGGACGCCCGCCTTTCCGGCCGCGTGCCCGCGCGGATGCGAGCCCCGCCTGCGTCCGTTCGGAAATCAGTTCACGCTCAAATTCTGACAAGGCCGCAAAGATCCCGAACACCAACTTGCCCGCCGGGGTCGTCGTGTCGATGGCCGCTCCATGGCCGGTCAGCACCTTCAGGCCGATGCCGCGTCCGGTCAGGTCATGGACGGTATTGATCAGGTGGCGCAGGTCGCGCCCGAGTCGGTCCAGCTTCCATACCACCAGCGTGTCTTCCGGTCGAAGGGCCTTGAGGCAGTTTGCCAGGCCGGGACGATCCTCGCGCTTTCCGGAGGCCTGATCTTCATAGATATGCGATGGATCGACCCCTGCCTTGATCAGCGCATCGCGCTGAAGGTGGGTGGTCTGAGACCCATCTGCTTTCGACACCCGCATGTAGCCAATCAGCATCTGAACTTTGTCACATAAACGATCGATTATGTGACAGTGTGCGCCGGAAAGCGCTGGCCGTCAAAGTTTGTCACTTAACCAGTCACTTATTTTACGGCATGCAAAGGGTCCGTCGGGCTCATAATGTGACAGGAATTCCCGCGGAATTCCCTCCTGGGCAAACTCGGCGCGCAGACGCTCCAGGGACTCCGGGTCTCGCTTGCCATAGGCTGCCAACGCGAACAGTGAGCGGGCTGTCTCGGGGTTATACCGCGCTTCGGCAACGGCTTCGGTGATCGCCTTGACCACCTCCTGCCCGTAGTCGATGTGCTCCTGCTTCCGCTCCTTCACGGGCAGGCCGTTGGTGAACCCGGTTTGCGGCTCCGGCCAGAATAGCGTTGCCTGCGCCCCGGGTGGGCTTATTGCCCTCGACTCGATCAAGTGGATGGCCGTTGCCGCCGCTTCCAGCATCTGTAACCGCACTGCCGGGTTCAGAGTTTCATACGGTCGCCATAAATTTTGTCCAGCACGCAGCGGATACCCGCAGTCTTCCCAGACATGGCGGATATATCCCGCGTAGGTTCCGCACGTCGAAAGCGGGGTGTTCAGTTCATCGAGCAGCGTGCGTAGCACCCGAAACCAGAGGCCGGCGTGGATGCGTCGGCGCGGCAGCTCCACGTAGCCCGTCGTCATCGCCTGCCAGGTGCGCCGGTCCATCGCCGCAATCGCTTCGCCGGCGGCGCGTGGTGAAGGGTTGGTGTTCTCCCACCTGAGAAACCGCCCAGGTACTCCCCAATAGGCCTCCAGCCAGCAGTCATGTAGCGGGCAGCTGAGCATCAGGGGCAGCTTCCAGGCGAGCAATATGACGTGATCCGCCGGATCGTTCAGGCAGATCGGGCAGGCTCGGTCAACCGGCTGACGGGGTAGCCAGGCCCGCCAACGTGCGACTGTTCTGATTTTACGCTTGTGTCTCGGTAGCAGCACCGAGCACTGGAACGCATAGGTTTCCAGGGCAGCCGGAATCTCGTCGTCGAGGCTGTCGAGCAGCCACGGCACCCAGCCGATGATGCTCATGCATCGCAGCCGGTCCCGATCGATGCCGCTGCGCTGGGAGAGCACCATCAGCAGCGACAGCGGCGGCGCGGTGTCCAGGTCATTGACCTGGCCGTGGCCGAGATCGTGTTCCAGCAGGTCACGCACCTCCATCTGATAGCAAGCGGCGACGCGATGGAGCCAGGACGACAGGGCTTCGCCTTCCCTGGGTGCCGGATGCAGCGGCCAGCGTGCTGCCGGCTTCACATCAGCTCCCGCTCGAACTGGCGTCGCCGCTCTCCGGGGCCTGTGTAATCGGCCATGCTGAGCGTGCGGGGGTTGATGGCTTCCTCGCCGCTCTCCACGGCGGCGACCGCTGCCGCCATCAGCAGGTGCGCCAGTTCGCCGATGGTGCCCTCACAGCGGGTGAGCAGATAGCGGGCCATGTCCGGGGTGGCAATCGGTGAGTGCCGCCGCAGCGGGAGCGACGCGGCGAAGCTGGCCAGCAATGAGCAGCAATCGTCGTTAGCCTCCCACAAGGGCAGCATCATGGGCGCAAACCGGTTCTCCAACTGGTCGTCCGAGCGGATGGCCAGGTAGGCGTCGCGCGTGCCGACCCCGACCAGCGGAATGCGTAGCTCGTTGCCGAGAAAACGTAGCAGATTGAGGAATTCCCGCCGGTTTACGCTGTTACCAGCCAGGACGTTGTGTAGCTCGTCAATCACCAGTAGGCGCACGCCGATCTTGCGAAGCAACGCCAACGCCAGTTGCTCCATTTCCGGCAACCGTGGGCGCGGGCGCAATGGCGCGCCCATCGCGGCAAGCAGCGCGACATAAAAGCGGAGCACCGACGGCTCGGACGGCATCTGCACGACCAGCACCGGCATGTGCTCCTGGTCGGCGTCGGCGCTGGCTGGATGCGTGCGCCGAAATTTCTCGATGATCATCGACTTGCCGTTGTTGGTCGGGCCCACCAGCAGCAGGTTAGGCATGCGCTGCTTGTTCGGCCACGCATACAGGGTGTCCAGCCGGTTCAACGCCTCAACGGCGCGCGGATAGCCGATCCAGCGGTCGGCGCGGATGTGCTGGATGCGCTCGTCCGCCGGCAGCCGGGCCAATCCCTGCGCTGCCGGCAGCAGGTGTGACACGTCGATGATGGGATACTCGTCCACGGCTACCACTCCTCGATCTGGTCGAACGGTTTGGCCGGCGGCTGGCTCTCCGTCTGCGAGTCCGCCCTGTCCGTGTCCGGCGGAACGGGCTTGCCAGGCGGAGCCGACACCTTGAGATGACGGCGACGATCCGCATCGCGCCGCGCCTTGCGCGTAGCCTTCTGTGCAGTGGTCACGATGTCGCGCATCTGCTCGATCATGCGGAACAGGGCCGATTCATCGACCTGTTCGCGTCCCAGCTGACGCAGCCGCGCCAACGCCTGCCGTTGCTCCCAGAGCGTGACGGCTGGATGGGACAGGGTGCGGTAGGGGATCTCCAGGTAGTGTTGGCCTTCCGGCTCCAATACCCAGATGCGGCTAATGTCGCGCGGGTCGCGCCGGATCAGGAATACGGGCAAGCGATCGCGCCGCGCAATCCACGGCTTGAGCGCGTCGGCGTAGTAGTGGATGTGGTCGATGACGAAGCCTGTGCGGGTCAGCGTGCGGCGGATCACCGGCAGGAAATCGACCAGAAACGCCGTAGAACGGGTGACGACGGCCGGTATGCCGACACGCGTCACCGCCTCGGTCCAGCACGCGGCCGGCGGCTGGAGCAGGCTGTTGTGTACCGAGCCGTGATAGGTGCCGACCGCCAACGCGAGCCAGCGCTCCAGCTCGCGCAGCGTCAGGGCGGCCTTGTTCTCGGCGTCGTACTCCCCGCGCTGGCCGGGATGGGAGAAGGTCGTCCCCGGCAGCTCGTCATGGATCATCTGCATCGCCGTGCCGATGATCCGCTCCACGATGCCGCCGTAATGCGGCTGCCCGGGCGGGCGATAGTCCAGCCGAATGCCATGCTGCTCGCAACCACGGCGCAGCGCCTCGCTCTTGAACTCGGCCGCGTTGTCCAGGTAGAGCAACCTGGGCTTGCCGCTCATCGGCCAGTCCATTTCCACGTCCAACCCTTCCAGCCAGGGGCGCTTGTCGCAGGCGACATGCGCGAGGCACAGGCCAACCGAGACGGCGGACGGTGCTTCCAGCGTGACCACCATGCCGAGCACGCAGCGGGTGCACACGTCGATGGCGATGGTCAGGTAGGGACGGCCAATCGGTTGTCGGTCGCGCTCGTCGACCACGATCAGGTCGATGACCGTGTGGTCGATCTGCACCTGCTCCAGCGGCGCGGTCACGGCGGGAGGCACGCCACCGACACCTTGCAGGCCTCGGGACGCCTCCGGACCTTCTCGGCGGCGCACAGTTCTCATCGGGTCAAGCTCGGCGATCCGCAGAGCCACGGTATTGCGCGCCGGCACCCGCAGTTGTTGCGCTTTGCACGCCTTGGCGACCTCGCGGTGAAACGCCGCCAGGCTGCGCTTCTGCTTGGTCAGAAAGCGCTTTTGCAGCAGCTCGCGGATGATACGCTCGACCGGTTCCGGCAGACGCCCCTTGCCTTTCCCGCCACCGGATTGGCCAGGAGCCAGGTCCGTCACGAGGCCTGAGCCTTGCCGGGCACGCCGAATCAGGACGTACACCTGCCGCCTAGACAGACCCAGCGCCTGCGCTGCGGCATCGGCAGCTTCATGCCCAACCGCCTCAAGCGCTGCCAGTGGTCCGATGATTTCCGTTCGGCGACGGGCCTGGGCCCAGGCTTCATCGGATAAGGTGGCCACGCCTTGCTCGGCAATCGGTGTTGAGTCTGACGCCATGCCCCGACCAGTCTGTGGTGCATAGGAGTACTGAGCATAGTCGAGGTTGGTGAAGGCGACTGTTGATATCGGACTGTCAGGAGCCGCCTTCACACCTGGCGTTACACCCCGTCACTTGGTGCAGCCGTCTTCTGAAAATGACA
>Ga0209075_1004797_pt1 | contig 10670 bp, 10 predicted proteins | sample Stecom2011_FD_187523 | JGI IMG/M metagenome (GOLD analysis project Ga0209075, IMG submission 187523) | Agricultural soil microbial communities from Utah to study Nitrogen management - Steer compost 2011 (SPAdes) (version 2) | ecosystem: Environmental > Terrestrial > Soil > Agricultural land...
TTTTAGACGGTTTGCATATTCGAATAGGGAAGACGGAGTAGGAGCAATTTCAAGTGTCGTGTCATTAACCATTGGCATTTTGCCATTTAATAAGATGGCCTTTAACCATCCGAGCATTTTCGAAGCACTAGTATAAAGAAGGTCTACTAATTCTTTATTTTTCCAGTGATTGTTTGAAACCAGATTGTAACAATCCAAAACTCTATGTAGCATGATGCAATGATACATCGGAGAAAGTTCGTAATGAGCTCCATCATTTAAAATTTGCTCTTCTAACTCATTTGTTAAGATTTTTTTTGCTTTCTTGTAAAACGTTTCATTATTGAAATAATAGGCTCCAAATAGCAAACTAAATCCATTTTCAATCAAATGATTGGCAAGAATATGATATTCAATCCGATTCATTAACCGCCAATAATCATCAAATAATTGTTGGTCAATTTTTGGAATTTTAATCTTATTTCGACTCAAGAAAACAACCCAATTGATTCCCCGAAGTGAAATAGGGTAGGGCTCATAGCCGTCTTTAATGGTGGAAGATGAATCACAGAAATTTAGAATCAATTCTATTCCTTCCTCTTTGCTGATGTTTTCTTGATTTAGGAAATCGAAATAATTTAAATTATAGGTCCAAAGTTTTCCAAATTTGTTAAAGTTCCAATCGATTTTCTGAAAAGTATGCTCCAGGTTTAAAAATTGAAATGTCGCTACTTGTGAAAAACTTTTTTGGTTTGAAAGGGTGTTTTGAAATGCTAGAAGATGAGATTTTTTATAATCTTGACCTAGTTTAGGTTTTGAAAAACGGGAGAAAAATTTATAAAATACCTGATAGTAAACTTGTGTAAAGGTTACTTTACGAAGTGTATGAAAGTAAAGGGCTAATCGATTTGAATCCACTTTTATTTCTTTAAGATATTTTTAAAATTAAACTTAGTTGTTATTTTATTCTATTGTAGTAAATAGTTAATCAATATTTACTAATAAGTTTATTTTACCAGACTTTGTTAGAATTGGCTTTGATATTCTTTCAAAACTAAAATCGATTTGAACGTTACTACTATCGAAAAGAGAGTCGAAATCTTGATGGTTTTTGTCGGATACATATAAGATTTTTGCCAGACCCTGTTTAGTTTGACTTACTTGAATATGATCACTCACATCAAAAAGTTTATGATGACGACCAAACAAAAGCCCAGTTAAAGATATTTTCACATTGTTTTTATCTAATATAAATTCTCCTTTTCTTCCTTCTTTAATTTCAAAAGTATTTAAAACACCGTTATTAATGTCGATAACTTTAATACTATCCTCAGTATTATATCGAATTAAAGGTGAAGCAAAGTTAAAGAATGATGTTCCTACTAAATCTGTTGTATCACCCATTTCTATGCTTTCGGCATAGCCGTAGGTTTGAAAAACTTTATATTTAAACCTCTCCTCTTCTACAGCCATTACGCAAGTTTCAGTATGACCATAAAAGGATTGAGTAGGAATGTTGAATATTTCTTCTATAGTATCTCGATAATGAGGGGAGGGATACTCACTAGATAAAAATGCACCTTTTAAAGTTGACTTTAATCTTTTTAATAATTCAGGCTCATAAAGTGCACAGTGAATAGCAAATTCACTTATAGCACTAGGATATCCATGTAAAAACTCAACGTCATATTTTCTACATATAGATAATAACTTTTGGCAGTTTTTAGTTTTGTCTGAATAAATATCAAATCTTAATGAATGACGAATTAAATCATATTGGATATAATCATTTACAGTACTTCTTCCGTCAAAACTTAACTTTAACTTTTGAGGAGTATAACCTAGTTGTGCCCACATATTGTGAATGTGGGCCCATTCGTTTCCAAATCTCAAAGGATCCATGAAAAATGAAAGTGGTTTTCCTGAAGATCCTCCCGTGTTTACTTTAAACCTGCCTTTAATAGGATAGCTTCTCTCCTCTAGCGGTGTGTCAATTAAATCTTGTTTGCTGATTATTGGTATATCTTTTATTTTGTCGAAGCAATTTATATCTTCTAATTTAATACCTGCTTTTTTATAAAGCTCGGAATAAAATGGAATTTTTGTATATGCATGTTCAAAGACTTTGTAGAAACGATTATATATACGTTTCTGTTTTTGATCTATACTAAGTGCATTGAACTGTTTTATATTTTCATTTTGTTCTTGATATAATTTTCCTAAGCCAGGTCGGTATTTGAAAGGAATTTTTGATAATTCAAAACCTAACCAGATAGGAAGTTCAGAATTACTTTTTTTTAAGAGTGATAATATACTTTTACTCATTAATATGTTTTGTTATTATTGTGGAGAATAGTTTAATTTTAAGTTATTCTCTTTCATTAATTGAACTAAACGCAATAATCCCGAAGGATACGAATGAAAAAAACGGGGCTTTAATTTATTTATCTGGTTTACATACAGTGCAATTGTGCTTTTGTTTAAATGAAATGGACTAAAATGAATCTCATTCGAAATTGGATTTCTTTTCCAAAATACATCCGACGGAAGATTATTAAAATCACCACCTCTTAATGAAAGTTTTAAATCTTTAGGCGAATATCCATATTTACCAAAAAAAGTATTAACGAAAGCTAACTCTTTAAACCAAATATTTTTTGATTGATAAAAGGTAGCAGGCGTTCCTGAAACACCGCCTGTTGTAACGTAGAATTTCGAAATATTAGAGTTTTTAAATTCATCGATATTTTCTTGTGTTTCCCATTTTTCTAGCAATGGTATAGATTCCCAATTTATGGGCACGGCAGCATTGTATTTTCTTTTGTAAAAATTGAAATTATCAAATCCAAGTTGAACTGTTTTTAATGGATTATTCCCGACGTTTTCATTTTTAATTAAAATATTCATCCATTGACGATAATGCTTTCCATTTCTATATTTATAAGGTACACAAGAGTATAATGTCTTTATAAAGTTTGGAGACTTGGTGTAGATTGATTTTAATTTATTTAATGTGAGCATTTTAATTTGGAAATATTAAGTGTTTTAATCTCTCATATACGATATCTGAATTATAATTTTGAAAAGATATTCTTGAGTTTTTCGAATATTTTTCTAATTTTTCCTTATCTATTGAATCTATACATTCTCTTAATTCAACAATGTTTTTTGCGTTGAAAAGTCTTCCTTGTAAATCATTCGTTATCATTTCTGGGATGCCACCAACAGACGAAGCGATTACTGGTGTGGCGGTAGCGAATGCCTCAATTATTATACCTGGATAACCTTCCCTATAAGAGGGTAAGATTAAACAATCGTAATTCGACAAAACTTTATAAACTTCCTTATGTTCTAGAGTTCCTTTGTAATGTACTCCATTAACTGCTAATTGACTTTCATTCACATCTATCAATGGACCATAAATGTCTAAAGTATATTTTCCATTGAAGTCCCAAAATACTTTTAAAAGATCTAAAATTCCTTTTTCTATACTTATTTGGGATAAGAAAAGAAATTTACCATTAAATGAATTTCGATAAACTGGTGAAAAAAGTTCTGGTACTCTTCTTACATTTGGAAACCAATGTACATTTGAATTATGACATTTTCCAAATTCAACAAGGTTTTTCGTCTCAAAAAAAAGATAATCGGTTTTTTTTAAAACGAAACTATATATCTTCTTGGTTATTCCTGTTGCACTATCATAAATGACATCAAAATTACCTGCAAATTTCCGTAATGCTATTTTTTTATTAAATAAGTGGGCAAACACGATAGCGAATGGAGCAATAAATTTGTAATCATTTGCTGTACCATGAAGTGAAATTGACTGGCATTTTGGAGTTTTTACGATTATACGCCAATATATTTGGATGAGGGCAACAAGCTTACTGGAATAGTTCGATTTATTTGTGTCTATTATTACAGTCGGTATATGTTTTTTATCAGACCAGCCTATCAAATCTTCAAATAAAACGACTATACCACCTACTTTTGTATTGTTGGAATTACCTTTTCTGGGACCAATAAGAAGATAGGGTTTTGAGTTAGACATAGTCAGACTTTAATATATCACTTTTAATTATCCTACCCGGGACACCAACAACTAAACTTCCGTCAGGAATACTTTTAGTTATCACTGCATTAGCGCCAATAACAACATTATCACCAATACTAATAGGGCCTAATATTTTTGCACCTGCTCCAATATAAATATAATTACCAAGAATTGGAACATCTTTCTTTTTAGACGTGCCTCCAATAGTAACATTTTGATCAATGTGACAATTATGTCCTATTACAGTTCTATCATGAATTACAACACCTAAACCTCCATATCCAATTATGAAATTTTTTCCAATGTTAGCTGATGATGGAAGCCAAACTCCAAATGCAAATCTATTGAAATAGTTTATAAGCAAGGGAAGCAAAGGTAATTTCATTCTATGACACCAATTTCCAAAACGATATATACTTACTAATACTTTACTCATATTGCTTTTAGTTAATTAAATTATTCAGTTCTGAATTTTTAAATGAACTGGTAGATATTTTATTTCTTTCTAAACGCATTGCATTTCTAATGCTTTTATATAAACTGTCAATGTTATTTACTTCACATAAATAGCCATTTTCCCCTTCTTTAATTATGTTTTCTACGATTTTCGCACATCTCGTACTAACTAATGGTGTGTTTAAGTAAAAGTTCTCCAATAAAGCATTAGGAAAGCCTTCATGAATTGATGATAGTACAAATAAATCACATTGGTTATAATATGGATAAGGGTTCTTCACGAAACCATAAAAAGTGATTTTATCTTCTAGGCTTAATAGAGCCACCAATTTAACTAATTGATCTCTCATTCCTTTATCTGAACCTAAAATATGTAAATGTATGTTTCTATGACTATCGCAAATTAATTTAAAAGCTCGAATCAATATATCATAACCTTTTACACTATGAAGACGACCTGAGGCAACTATATTATATTTGTTTTTATCAAATACTTGTTTGCTATTTTCAATAGAAGCATCAATGAGATTTGTATCTAACGGGTTTGATAAAACCGTACAATTATTACGCTTTAATTTAAAAATATTAATTGCCTCTTCTAACATTTCGTTTGTTTGAGCAATGTTTATTTGTGCACTCCTTAGGCCATAGCCAAATAATGTTCTTTTAAAATTGCTATAATACTTGTGTTCTAATTCTGATTTCGGGCTTCCTGGTATCCTAGCTAAATGCTGAAATTTAGGCAATAATTTTTTCGAAATACTTAATAAGAATGCTACAGTATAATGGGAGGTGAAGACATAGTTTGGTTTTAACTTTTTTAAAATAGCTGTTAATTTGAAGAATGATTTTGAAACTTTTATCGTGGCAAGATTTATAAATTCAATATCTTCTGGCACTAAATGAAGAAGATCTGAAGTTGCATCAAAAACAATCAAAATTATATTGAACTTATCTCTATCGATACTTCTTAGATAATTTAAGGTAACACGTTCTGCTCCACCTCCATTGAGATGAGGTAAAATAAATACTATTTTCTTTTTCAATTTAGATATTAAATTTTAATTATTGAATGTAAAGTTTGGAGGGCTACGTAAAGCGTTAATTCATTGATCATCTTCATTGAATAGGTTGCTTCCTTGTTAATAAAAGGTAGGGCAGAAAAATTGTAATCATATATGGAAATGCATTGCTGTACCATCGACTAGACATAAAAAATGGTTCATCGTGATAAACTAGAAAAGAAACCTCATGTCCCTTTTCTTTGAATCCTTTTGCTAAAGAAACAAGTTGACGTTGAGCACCACCTGAACCAAGTGAGTCTATAAAACAGAGTATTTTCATTTAAAAAGAAAGTTAAGTTTATACAAATTTCATATCCAAAAAAACATACGACTTTTATCTTATAAACTGTCCGTATAGCCCTTTCAAACTAATGTTAACCATAAAAGAATTTAAATTATTAAAAATAAATAAATACTATACAGTGATAAACCCATAAAAATGACAAGGCTTTTATATCTATTTCTTTCTTTCCTAGAAGTATCATTATAAACAAGCATAAAAGGTATATATATAAAAGGTAATACACTTATTATTCTTCTAAAGGTCATATTCGTGGTATTAGCTACCATGAATAAAACAAATAAAACCAAAAGATAAAGAAATATTTTATTGGGCATTTTTAATATTCTTTTATAAATAGGTTTTATAAAATATATAAATCCAATAAACACAAAAAACCATCCGATATTTGTAATTGAGCTATATACTCCCATTATAAAGGTTTGATAACTTATGGTTTCGGAAAGACTACTAAAAAATGGAAATGCTGATAAAGAAAACAAAATTATTGAAAACTCTTTTATTATTGGTGGTAGACCATAAAGTTTTCCACCAATTCCTGCCGATTCTTGTACCTTATCAGATGTAAATGAACTATACCCCTCAAGTTTATTTTCTGTTAATGTTAAAGTGTTTAAAAGTTCAGAGCTAAAGTATAATAAAAACGCAACTCCAATTACGATAGAAATAGCTTTTATTTTCTTTGAAGATTTTCCAGTGAAAACAAATATACCTAGCATAGCTAAAAGTAGCAAAGAATTTGATTCGCGAATATGATATGCTATAGGTATAAGTAAGGCCATTGCAATTACTCTTGTTATTGTTACTTTTCGAACCATTATAAATAACGCGATCATTGTAAGCAGAGTAATGTGCATATCACGCAATAAATATCCTGAATATGCTATAATTGGAGTCAATAATGCATAAAACAGGCTGCTCTTTAATGATATTAATCGTGGAAGATAAAGCTTAATAGTATGATAGAAAAAAACTGGAATGAATGCTGTGACATAAACAACTGAATAAAGAAGTGGAAGAAAATTTACAGACCCACTTACTATTCGATCTAAATATGATAATATACCAAACATAAAATACACCATTTGGTAAGCTCTATAATCTAAGAAAAAAGCTTTTTCTATTAAATCTACAACCGAATTACTTAACGACAACTTATTTGCTTCTTCATAGAAATGCATTTGATCGGGGTAAAAAAATGTTTCCCCATTTTGAACAAAATCAGAGTTCACCATAAAAGCAAGAATAAAGCCAAAAAATATAGTGCTTAAAAAAATTGTCAAAGTGTCGTCAAACGTTTGTTCCTTTTTATTAAGTAATTTTAGTAAAATTACTGTTGCAATAAAAACTGTATAATAGACTATAAAAATAATTGAATCAAAAATAAATCCTGCAACAAACATCGAACTAATAGTGATTAGTAAAGATGCATTAATAATACGTTGAGTTTGCTTACTCATATTACAAAAAATAATGAATTGTTTAGTTTTAAATAGCTTTATATTTTTGAATTATTGATTAAATCCTCCACCATCCACCCCTGCGGATTAAACTTCCCCTCATGCCACTGAAGAGAAGAATCCCAATAACCAGGACATGCATCATAAGCATCCATTGCAAAACCATAACTTATTTCAACTATCAACGGATTATTGTTCTCATCAAAAACAAAATCATAAGCTACACTTTGGCACTTTAATTTATTGTTGACATCAAATGATATCTGCACACATCTTTCATCTATCTGATTCTTGTCGAATATTATATTTCCACTTCCAGATGCTCTAAAATCATTTTCTCTTGTCATTCTTTTAATTGCAAATGCTTTCTCTCCAATTACTATCACTCTAGTATCAGAATCATTATTAGGGATAAACTCTTGAAAATAGACATATCCTTTTTCTGAAGGTGATTTTTTAGAAAACTCTGTGGATATAAAAATCCTACCAAAAGCTTTAACGACCTGCTTTAAGTTTTTTGAACCAGATTTATATTTATTTATAGAGTCCAAAAAATTTGCTTTGCCATCGAATTGTTTAAAACCTTTTCCGAAAGACTTACGTATGAGTTTTTTACATTCTTTTTTTGTTCTTGCTAATTTTACATTTGCCGAACCGGCTCCCCCTTTCAACTTAAAGACCTTTGGAAAAGAGGTTTGATCGGCCCATGTTAAGGCTTCTTCTTTATCATAGAAAACATAACTAGGTACCAATGGTGCGTTAATGGCTTCCAGTAAATATTTCTGCGCAACTTTGTCATCAAAATGCCAAGCTGTATTAAAATCCGGAAAGACTTTAATTCCAGCATGCTCTAAGGAAAATAAAATTGATTTTGCTGATAATACATCTTTATGAACACCATGATGATGATGCCACATTAACGCATCACAATCTTTTAATTGCTCAATGATATTTGAATCATTACAATTGACAATTTTGAATTCAATATGTTTATTCTTACAATATTCAATCCAGCGTTCAGAGAAACTACCTTCGCGATGGTGTATGGCTATTTTCATTAATTAATATTTAGTTTTATATTGAAAGAATTTGAAATATAAGCCACTTCCTAGTAAAGTTCTAGATATCAATAAACTTAATGAAGCGCCAATAATATTAAAATAATAAATTAATGGAATTGTTATCAATAATCCAGTTATGGACATCATTATAGTGTTTCTCATAACTAAATTATCTTCATTACGCACTATAAAGTAATTTAAACCAAATACATCATAAGCAGTATTTCCGAATATACTTAGCGCTAGTAGAATGAGTACCCAAATTGCTAATGAATTGTTAATGTCTAGATACCAAAATATTAATTGATTACTAATAATCAATAAGATTACGCCTATTGTTGTTAAGGTAAACATTAACTTTCTATAGAGATTAAAAGCAGATTTTTTTTTATTCAAATATGGAAAAAATACTCGGGATACTATATTCAGTAAAGTAACTGCTAAATCAATAATTTTACGTATTGCAGTATATAAACCAAGTAAAGCTGGTGTGCCAAATATCCCTAGTAAAAAGCCTCCTGTGTTATTATATAAATTAGGCACAAATTGATTAATAAAAATGGGGGAGTTTTTTGATATGGTGCTTTTTATTCTTTTAATAGATAATTGATAATACTTTATTTTATGTTTTTTAATTAAAATATATTGCCCAGCAATTCCTGAGAAAAACAAACCTAAACTGGTCATTAAAGGAAGAATCATATAGTCACTTTCCTCTTTGATAAAAATGAAAATACATATTGCAAAAACAATTTTAACGGAAACATTAATAATCGTGATGTATTTCATTTTTTCTATTCCCTGGAAAAACCATTCAGGAAATAAAGCGTATCCAACTAACGAGAATGCAGAGAAAAAGAACAATGTTTTTTCTTTATAAAAAGGAGGATATGCTAATACAACAATCGTAATGACGAGCAATGAAAACAGTAGAAATAATGTTTTTACAGTGATGACTTTACTATAAATTAGATTTAATTTTTTAGGGCTATTTCTAAAAACCGCAACATCCCTGGTTGCTGTGATGCGAAAACTGTAGTCTACAATTGAATTGAAATAAGTTGTTAAGGATAGCGCTAAGGCAATTAAACCATATTTTTCATATCCAATTGTTCTTAGCACATAAGGTAATGTTATTAATGGCAGAAGCATACTTACCACTTGCAGTGCAGACAGAGAAATGAAATTCTCAAGAAGCGTTTTAGCTTGTTTGGTTTTAAGCTTGTTCTTTAAATCTTCAAGCATTTATATATTCTGATTTTCATTCTTCCCAAACTCCTTCACCTCCAAAAGTCCACTATCATTGCACGGCTTCGAAGACTTATTTGTTTTCACTTCTTCAATTGTCTCATTAAAAACTTGAAAAGAAATTCCATCTTGGGTATTCTCTGATTTATATTTTTTGATGATAACTCCATCCGAGCAAAAAGAGATCTGGCTTAAGATAGCAGCGTCTTTAAGTTCAGCGTTTTCTTTAAACAGTTTTTGGTAACGCTCTTCTGAAGTGATCCATGCGTTTTTTTGTGTTGTGGTCATTTTTAAAGGCTTTAGGCTTTGAGCAGTTAGCTTTAGGCTAGTTTCTTCTTAGGTTTTAAATTTATTGTTTCCATTTAACGTTAGTTCATTTCACCTCTTCACTCAATATTCACACTCAAAACTGTAATTTGATTATATGTAATAATATTTGAGTTTCTTAATCCAACAAGGCGGATTCTAGAGTAAAGGTAGATTGGCTTAAAGCTAATAGCTTACAGCCTACTGCTTAAAGCTCCTCCCAATACCACTCAACCGCCTCTTTCACTCCCTCTTCAATCCTATGACTAGGTTCATACCCCAGTAGCTCCTTTGCTTTTTCAATACTCGCTAAAGAATGGGGGATATCACCTTTTCTGTTGGGTCCATGCACAATTTCCACATTTTTAATTTGTTCATCGTGTTGACCCAGGTATTTTTTCAATAATTCGGTCAATTGGAGTAGGGTAGTGCGGTCACCCACGGCGGTGTTATAGACTTGGTTTATTGCATTTTCATTTTCGGTAGTGATGGCCAACAAATTCATTTGGATGACATTATCGATATAGGTAAAGTCACGCGAGAAAGTTCCATCACCGTTGATGACAGGGCTTTCGTGTTTCATAAATTGCTTAACAAACAAAGGAATCACTGCAGCGTAGGCCCCGTTGGGATCCTGTCTTCTTCCAAACACGTTAAAATAACGCAATCCGATGGTATTAAAACCATAAGTTGTATAGAAGATCTCGGCATACAATTCATTCACATATTTAGTAATGG
>Ga0209075_1004798_pt1 | contig 10670 bp, 7 predicted proteins | sample Stecom2011_FD_187523 | JGI IMG/M metagenome (GOLD analysis project Ga0209075, IMG submission 187523) | Agricultural soil microbial communities from Utah to study Nitrogen management - Steer compost 2011 (SPAdes) (version 2) | ecosystem: Environmental > Terrestrial > Soil > Agricultural land...
GATGCCCCGGCTCCGGTCTATGGTCCCAGTGCCAGACCAGATCGTACCAGATCCCGTAAACGGCGCAAAATATTGGCAATCGTGATCGAAGTCGCCAGCGCTTCTGGCTTTGTGTTATATTTGTGATGTGCGCATCGCAAATCCATTGATTTGTTTTTTTGTCGACCTTTTATCCAGCGTCCCGGGCTTAATGCCATGCTCCATTTTCGCCGATTTTCAACGTATCGCGCGCTTTGTTTGGCTCTGTTTTTCGTATTGCTCAGCGCCTGTGGGGACTGCGGGGAATCGCGCTTTGTGAGCGGCTCGCGCAGCGATAGCGGTCAGACGGGAAATGGCGACCGAGATGGCAACGGCGATAATCACAGCGAGGATGGGAGGGGCAATAATAACGACCCGAATAACCCGGACGGCCAATTTTGTGGCGACGGGCTATGCCTGGGGATCGAGGATAGCCAGACATGCCCCGAGGACTGCCCGCGCAGCGAGAATTGCGGCGACGGGGTGTGCTCGCCGGTTGACGGCGATGATTGCCGAAGTTGCGCCGAAGATTGCGGGACCTGCAAGGCGCAGTGCGGCGACGGGGTGTGCTGGGGCACCGAGTCCTGCTTGACCTGCACCTCCGATTGCGGCGAGTGCGCCGATACCTGCGGCGATTCGGTCTGCCAGCCCAACGAGAACTCCCAGAATTGCCCCTATGATTGCGGATTCCCGCCGGTGACCTGCGGCGATAATGTCTGCAACGGCACCGAAGATTGCCAGACCTGCGCCCAGGATTGCGGCGAGTGCAGCGCGACCTGTCAGCCGGGGGTTTGCGGCACGGGTGATAATTGTCAGAATTGCCCGTCGGGCTGCGGCCCGTGCACGGGGTGCGGCGATGGGGTGTGTCGGGATTCCGAATCCTGCGCGAATTGCGAGCCGGATTGCGGCATCTGCCTGGGCCCGGTCGACGGTTGCGGCGACGGGGTCTGCGAGGGCAGTGAGTCCCCGCAAAATTGCCCCGCCGACTGCGGAAGCCCCGGGCCCACCTGCGGCGATGGCACCTGCAACGGCAACGAAGACGCGGTGAGCTGCCCGCAGGACTGCCAGGCGGCCAGCCCCGCGACCTGCCCCGACGGCACCTGCTTTGGCGAAACCTGCCAGGATTGCCCGCAGGATTGCGGCATCTGCCAGGCGCATTGCGGCGACGGAATCTGCCAGGCCGACGAGGCACCCTGCGCGTGCGTGGCCGACTGCGGCGAGTGCTCCGGCGGGACGTTTTGCGGCGACGGCGTGTGCTCGCCGGGCGAAACCGAGGAGACCTGTGAGGCCGATTGCCCCAGCTCGCCGGGATGCCTGATCGACAGCGGCCTGCCCGAGTGCCAGCCGAGCCCGGTATGCACCGGCACCGCCGATACCCGCGGCGGTGACGTCTGCGATGGCATCGCGGAGGCCTGGAAATCCTCGGCCGATAATGTGGGCTATTATCCCTATAAAGTGCGCGCAAATATCGCGAAAACCGACGTCATCTCGGGGCTTGGCCGCGGGTTGGGCGATAGCGAAATGCTTTTGGGCCAGTTGGCGGCGGGCGATTTTTTCGCGGTCCAATCCGTGCGAAACCCAAGTTGCGCCGACAATCCCGAACTTCGCACCTATTCCAACTCCCTCGGCCTGGTCTTTGGCTACGCGCCCACGCTGGGCATCTACGGGTGGATTGAGCCGAGCCAATTTGTCTTCGCCGGCTATGAAACCGGTGATGAGGTCTGCCTGGACGGGCTGGGCATCCAGAAAAAGCCGAGCTTCCAGGTGCGCCACAACCCCTATGATAATTGCCGGGCGATGCCGTGTCAGACGGTCGAAAAACTCAGCGACGGCACACTCGTGCCGCACTTTAATGACTGTGCGAGCGCCAATACACTGGCGCAGTCCAAATACGACTGCGGCGGCGCGCCGGTGAACCCGCCCGAGACCCGCGACGTCAAGGTCCTCACGCCGCTCTTCTACTCCCAGGAAGGCAACGCGCACCGCTTCTTATACCCCGAAGACAAGGTCAAAGTGCTCTACCAGAGCGACAATACCGCCTGGGGTTTTGTCGAAGTCACCAAAACCAGCGAAGCCCCGCTGACCGAGGTCGGCGATCGCGGCTGGGCACTGCTTAACCGCACCTGCCCGGAGGGCGAGTCCTGCGCGGTTTGCGAGGATAAAGATATGGACGGTCGCGGCGAGAACTGCGAGCTGGGCGCGGATTGCGACGATACTGACCCGAATATCTACGAGGGTGCCCGCGAGATCTGCAATCGCAAGGATGATAACTGCAACGGCCAGATCGACGAGGGCGCCGGCTGCGCCACCTCGTGCATTCAGGACGCCCAGGAACCCGATAACCTAAGCATCGCGGGCAGCAACCTGACCGGCTCCGGGGTGTACCGCGACATGAACGCCTGCGCGAGTTGCCCGAGCTTTGACCGCGATTGGTTCAAACTCGGCCACCCCACCGGCTCTGTGACCATTGAGTTGAGGCATCCCACCGGCAATAACCCCGAGGGCCAGCCCTACGCCGACCTCGACGTCGAGCTTTACTGCGACCAGTATTTTTGCGATTCGATCCGGGGCACCGCTGGCACGACCTCGAAGACCTTCGACGGCCGCTGCTCCTCCGACGCCGTGATCAGCACCTGCCAATCCACGATGAACTGGGCCATCGCCGTTTATCCGCGCTGCACTACCCAATCGCCGGTGCTCGGTACGCCGTATGAAATCGAGCGAAAATAGGTGAGCGTGATGCCTCAACGTCGCTTAGCCGACTTCGTGCGCGGCGAGCGTCGGGTGCAGCGACCAGCGCGCGGCGTCGGGGATTTCGCTGAGTTTGAGCCCCCAGAGTCGGTTGCTCAAGCAGACCGGCGCGCCGCCGCCCTTGAGGAAGAGCTCGGCCAGCTCGATATGAATCACCTCCAATCCCAGGTCGCGCATCGCGGCTTCGCTGCCCGCCGACAAAGACGGCGGGGCGAGCACGCAGCGCCCGACTTGCAGGGCGTTGGTATCGTAGCCAAGGCTCTGGTCGCGCGTGATCTCGTGGACGCGCGCGTCGGGTAAAAAGGCGCGAAGGCGTGCGTAGTTTTGGGGGGAGAGCGCCTCGGGGCAGACGACCAGCAGATGCGCGTCGCTCGGCGCGGGGGCGCGGTAGATATTCAAGAAGGTATTGCCGTGAAACCAGGGGTCGGCGTCGAATTCAAGGTGCAGGTGCTGCGGGCTGAGGCGCGCGGCGACGCGCGCATAGGCGCCCGCCTCGGTGCGCGCGTCGGGGCCGACGCCGAAGGTGTGGATGATCGCGGCGGGCGTGGCGGCACGGATGGCGTCGCCCTGGGCCTCCCAAAGCGGCGCGTCGGCGGCGGGGGGCTCGACGCGGATGCCGAGCGATTCGATCCACGCGCCGATCCAGGCGGCCTCGGCCCTGCGGTGCGGCGAGGCCATCTTCGGCAGCAAAAACGTCGGTTGGCCATCTTCGCGGTAGAACTCGCCGGCCTCGGCGGTATAGATCATGCCGGTCAGCGGCGCGGTCGGATTCGGCGGGCAGACCAGCACCTCGCCGCCGGCCGCAACGATCGCGTCGGCAAGCCGGCTCCACTCCCGGCGCGCGCGCCCGGCGTCGGCCGGGGCGGCCTGGCGGGAGCGAAAATTCGCCTTGCCCTTGAGCGCCCAATCGGTGCGCGGCGGGGACATCAAAAAAATCGGTACGTCCGCGTCTATTTCAGACATCTTGAAACCTTGGCCCAAAAGAGTTGTCTTTATGGCGAGCAAATCTGCGCGCAAGGCGCGTCGCCGGGAATGTCGGCGCGCGCATATGGATTGATCATCGGCTCATCTTGGCATAAGTACCAGCGCGCGCTTTAAAAGCCTCAGACGTTTTATTCACGGTGATAGACTATGGTTGAAGAGTCCCAAAATACGCAGCCGGACTCGGAGTTCGACGAAGAGATCGACCCGGAACTTCTCGGGCTTGCCTCCTCGGGGCAGCGCGGCTCGATCTTGAGGCTCGTGCTCTTTTTGGTCGTCATCTGGTTTGGCGCCTCACTGATTTACGACTGGAGGGTCCCGCTGTCGTATTTCTTCAGCTCCTCGGAGCCCGTGGAGATCGGAAATGTCATCGAGTTTGCCACGCGCAGCGCCCAGGACCCGAACTTCAAGCCGGATATCCCGCATAATCGCTTCGTCAGCCTCAGCGGTGTGCCCTCTCGGCGCTCGCAGAGCGAGCGCTATATGTTCTTTCAATTAGCGGGCAGCGACGTCTACGTCGAGATGCCCCGCGAGGACGCCGACCTCTCCGAGCTTGAGCGCGCGTTTAAGGATGACAAGAAAAGTCAAATCGACCGCTCGTTTTTTGAGGGCTCCGGGCGCGCGATTCACCTGAGCAAAATGCCCCAGCGCTATACCGGGTTTCGAACCTATTATTTCAGCCATTATTATACGTATTTTTGTGGCATTCAGCTGCCCGAGCGCGAGCAGCGCATCCTCGCCGAAAGCGGCGAGGAGTGCGTGGATGCGTATATTATCGAGGTCGATAAGACCCCGATGAGCCACTGGTGGTATCTGCTGATTGCCGGGGTTATCGGGGTCTTTATTCTGCTCAATATCTGGTGGACGATCCGCTGGATTCGCGACTTTATCCGCGCCTGATTCGCTTAAAGGATACGCTCAAGCCCGCTGAGGTCGCGGGTCATATTCTTCTGGTGCGCCTCAATGGTCCCGCCGCCGATTTCGAGCAACTTGGCGTCCCGCCACAGCCGCTCGACCTGATATTCGCCGACATAACCGTAGCCGCCGAGCACCTGAATGGCGCGGTCCGAGACGTTCTTGGCCATCGTCGAGCAGAAGAGCTTGGTGCCGTCGGAGTCGATGCGATGGCCGTAATCGCCCAGATCGAGCTGGCTTGCGACGTGATAAACATAACTTCGCCCGGCCATATATTCGGCGTAGGATTCGGCGATATGGCGCTGGATCTGGCCGAAGCGATTGAGCGGTTTGCCAAAGGAGGTGCGCTCATTGGCGTAGCGATTCATGACCTCGATGGAGCGGCGCGCGATGCCCAAGCTCATCGCGGCGAGCGTGAGCCGCTCGATGGCCAGGTTTCGCATCATCGATTTCAGCGCGTTTCCGGGCGGCCCGACCAGGTTTTCGGCCGGCACGCGGCAATTGTCGAAGACCAACTCTGCGGTGGTCGAGGCGCGCATGCCGAGCTTATTATGAATTTTTTGGCCCAGTGAGAATCCGGGGGTGCCTTTTTCGACCACGAAGAGCGACACCTCGCGCCCCTCGCGCCCGCCGGTTTTGGCGTAGACCAGAAAAATATCGCCCAGCTCGCCCGGCGCGATCGCGCCGTTGGTGATCCACATTTTTTGACCGTTGAGGATATAGTCCGCGCCGTCGCGCAGCGCGGTGGTGCGCATGCCCATGACGTCGGTGCCGGCGTCCGGCTCGCTCATGCACATCCCGCCGACCGCCTGGCCTGAGCAGGCGGCGGGCAAGAATCGCGCGCGCTGCGCGTCGCTGCCGTTGACCGCCAGGTTATTCACAAAGAGCATCGAGTGGGCGAGGTAGGCCAGGCAAAAACCGGGGTCGGCGGCCGCGATCTCTTCGTGGGCGATGACCGCCGCGCTCGCGTCCATGCCGGAGCCGCCAAACTCGATGGGCGCGGTGATCCCCAATAGGCCCAGGTCTCCGAGTTTTCGAAAAAGCTCCAGATTAAATTGCTCGCTCTGATCGAAGGCTTCGGCCTGCGGGTCGACCTCGCGCTCGGTAAACGCGCGTACCATCTCGCGCAATTGTTTATGTTCGTCGGTCGGGTTGAATAGATCGGCCATGCGGGGGCTCTCCTGGACTTCTATTGAGGGGGCAAAATGCGAGGCGATAATAGCGTGAATATGCCGGTTATTCTACCGGGGATCCGCTCCGAATTAGCATAATTGGCGCGCGCCTTCTATGATCTGGCGTTCTTGACGCTCTTTGAGGCCCGATGCTAAGCACGGGCGACCTTTTCACTTGAAGGGCCGCCTCTTTTGTAGCAACGCTATCGCTCACCTCTATAGCGAAGCTATCGGGAGAGTTAGAACGCATCTAATTTCAGCCATTTATCTTTATTCACCGACCGCTCGGGGCGGCGCATTTTGCGCCGACGCGGCGAGCGACGACACCACATCAGGTTATTTATTATGGAAATCATCATTGGCGCTGTGCTCGCGCTGGCCGGAATTTTATTCGGATTTTGGGCTTTCGCGACGGCCAAAAAAGACCGCAACGCCTACTTGCTGGCCAAGACCGAGCTTGAGCAGAAGCGCGCGCAACTTACCAGCGATCGCAAATCCTCGGGTTCGTCGAAGAAAAAGACCGAGAAAAAAGAGAGCAAGAAAGTCGCTGAGAAGCCAAAAGCGAGCGAGAAATCGACGCAGCAATCCGATGAGATTCGCGCGATCAAAGAGGAGCTTTCCTCGAATAAAGACGAGCTCAAGAGCCTGAAGCAGAAGAATTATGACCTCGCTCAACAGCTTGAGGAGGCACAAAAGGGGCTTGAGTCGGCGACGCGCGACTCCGCCGCGCCCTCCCAGGAGCTGCTTTTCGACCTGCGCCAGGAGCTCGCCGAGGCGAAGGCCGAGGTCGCGAATCTGCGCGCCAATAAGGGCGGCTCAAAGAAAGCCGCGGCGTCCAAAGATGAGGACTCTGCCGCAGAGCTGCAAGCCGCGGTGGACTCCAAGAAGACCCTGATCAGCACGCCGGTCTCGGCTGCCCCGCGCGACGCGGCAGCCGACGCGCAAAGCAGCGACGCCCAGGCCGAGTTGGCCGCGCTCAAAGCCAGCAGCGCCGAGCAGCTTCGCGCCGCCAAAAATGACCTGCAACGCCTGGAAAAAGAGACGCAGAATAAACTCAAGAAAGCCGGGCGCACCGCCGACCAACAGCGCCGCCGCGCCGACAATAACGACAAGGCCTATCAGATTACCCAGCGCCAGCTCGACGTGGCCCGCGAGCGTATCGAGTATCTCGAAAGCCTGGTCAAGAAAGCGGGCTTTGCCGCCGCCACCGCCACCGAGCAAATCGAGCCCCTTGAGGACGCGATGAGCCCGACCCCGGTCGACGAAGTCCAGGTTTCGGCCGCCGAAAAGGAGATCGCCCAGCAAGAAGCGGCGCTGATGAGCGCGCAGGACGAAGTCGAGAAAGTCGAGGATCCGGAAGAAGAGGTTTCGCCGGTCGCCGAGAAGATCGTTGCCCCCGCCCAGGAGTCGGTCGAGGAGGATGCGGCCGAGGAAGAGGAGGCCGGAGAAGTGGTGGCTGACGAGGAAGCGCTCGTCGAGACCGAAGCGCTTGCCGCAGCCAAAGCGCCCGCGAAAGAAGATGCGCCGGACGATGCGCAGCAAGATCTGTTGGCCCTCTCGGAGTCTGCGAGTGAGAGTGCGGACGTGAAAGAAGAAGACGTGAAAGAAGACGAGGCGCCCGGCCTGGAGGAAGGTTCCACGGTGGACGACGCCTGGGCAAACCTCAAGAGCTGATGCATCTTTTGCGCCTCGGCCTGTCCTGGCCGAGGCGCGCATGCAAGCCCCAAACCCCAACCTCCATTCCATCACTGTCAGGCCTCAATATGCGTTTCCCGTCGACTCTTTTTCCCCACGCTCGCCGGTTCGCTGTTGGGTTGATCGCGTGCAGCGCGCTTGGCGCCGCGGCCGGTTGCGCGAGCGCGCCCGCCAAAGATGATCCCGCCGCGCTCGAGGATTCGACCGGCGCAAACTCCCTGCATTATCCCGAAACCATGCGCGAAGATATCGTCGAGACTCACTTCGGCCAGTCGGTCGAAGATCCGTATCGTTGGCTTGAGAATGTCGATGCAGACACCGTCCAGGCCTGGATGAAGGCGCAGGATGACTTCGCGCGCGCCCGACTCGACGCCCTGCCCGCGCGCGACGCGCTGGCCGAGCGATTTGGCGAGCTCTTCTATGTCGATATGCTCTACGCTCCGGCGGTGCATGGCGGGCGGTATTTTTATGCGCGCCGAAGCGCCGACAAGGAAAAGGCGGTCTATTATTGGAAGGACGGGGCCGACGGCGAGGAGCATATCCTGCTCGACCCGAATACGATGAGCACCGATGGGAGCACCTCGGTCGGCGGGATTTATGTGGCCTGGGACGGCAAAAAGATCGCCTATAAGTTGCGCGAAAATAACGCCGATGAAGCCATAATTTATGTCAAAACGGTCGCGAGCGACGAAATCAGCGCGGTCGATAAGATCGAGGGGGCGAAATACGCCTATCCGCAGTGGAGCGCAGATAATACGGGCTTTTATTATACCTATTTGCCCGAAACCTACGGGCCGGAGCACGAGAAAGCTGGCGAGAAGATCCCGGTCGACGAGCGTCCCGGGTTTGCGGAGGTGCGCTTTCATAGGCTTGGGAGCGACCCGAAGACTGACCCCATGATTCACCCCAAAACTGGCGATGCGCGCACCTTTATTGGCGCGGGGCTGTCGCGCGATGGGCGCTGGTTGACCGCGACCATTGCTCACGGGTGGAATCGCACCGATATCTATTATCAGGATTTAAAGGGCGCGGGCGCGAATAAAATCGGCAGCGCCGCTGCCTGGAAGCCCTTCATCACCGGCACGGAGTCCAAATACTCGGTGTGGGCGTGGAAGGAGCATTTTTATATTTTCACCGACGAGGGCGCGCCCAACGCGAAGTTGATGCGCGTGTCGGTCAATGATCCCGCGCGCAAGAATTGGGTCGAGATCGTGCCGGAGTCCAAAGATCGCGTGCTCGACGGCGCCGAAATCATCGGCGGCCACCTGGTGCTCACCTATATGGTCAACGCCCAGAGCCTGCTCGAAGTGCGCACGCTCACCGGCGAGCTGGTGCGCGAGGTCGCGCTTCCCGGCCTGGGCACCAGCCGCGGGATGAAGGGCCAGCCGGACCTGGACGAGGCCTATTATTCCTTCCAGTCGTTCACCACGCCGCTCGAGATCTATAAGACCTCGATTAAAACCGGCGAGAGCACCCTGTGGCAGAAAACCAACGTGCCGGTCGACCCGAGCCCCTATAAGGTCGAGCAGGTCTGGTATCCCTCCAAAGATGGCACCAAGATCTCGATGTTCGTGGTGCACCGCAAAAATTATAAGATCGACGGAACGATGCCGTTTTTGCTCTACGGCTACGGCGGCTTTAACGTGAATATGCAGCCGACCTTCCGCGCGAGCATCTACCCCTGGCTTGAGGCGGGCGGCGGCTACGCGGTGCCGAACCTGCGCGGCGGCGGCGAGTACGGCGAGGAATGGCATCGAGGCGGGATGCTCGCCAATAAGCAAAATACCTTCGATGACTTTATCGCGGCGGCCGAATTTTTGATCGACGAAAATTACACCCGCGCGGAAAAGCTCGGCATCTCGGGGGGCTCCAACGGCGGGTTGCTGGTCGGCGCGGCGATGACGCAGCGCCCGGAGCTCTTCGGCGCGGTGGTCTGCAGCGTGCCGCTTTTGGATATGATTCGCTACCATAAATTTGGCAGCGGCAAGACCTGGATCAGCGAGTACGGCGACCCGGATAAAGAGGAGGATTTCAATTATCTCTACGCCTATTCGCCCTATCATCACGTCGAAGAGGGCGTCGCCTACCCGGCGATGCTGATGCTCTCGGCCGACAGCGACGACCGCGTCGACCCGATGCACGCGCGAAAATTCACCGCCGCGATCCAATACGCGAGCAGCTCCGATAACCCGGCCCTGCTGCGCATCGAGTCGAACTCGGGCCACGGCGGCGGCGATATGATCAGCAAATTTGTAGACAAATATGCCAGTGAGTACGCATTCTTAATGAAAGAGCTGGGTATAACGGGTGTTGAAAAAACACTGATATCTGAGGAAGCCGCCGTCGAAGCATCGGTCGCATCCGGTGCATTTGATGAAGCAAAAGGAGAATAAAATGAGTGATGAAAAAGGGAAGAAATTCGAGGACCCGAACCTCGCCATCAACCGCGTCTATACGCGCAAGGGCGACGCCGGCCAGACACGTCTGGTTGGCGGGCAGCGGGTGCTCAAATCGTCGATCCGCATCGAAACCTATGGCACGGTCGATGAGCTGAACTCCATCGTCGGCGCGTGTCGCCAGACCTTGCTGGAGAATTACGCCGATAACGCAGCCTTCGACGAGCTGGGCGCGACGCTCCTGCGCGTGCAGCACGAACTCTTCAACCTCGGGAGCATCCTGGCGACGCTTCCCGAAGACGTCGGCGAGCGTATGCCGCGGGTCAAACAGACCGATATCGACGCCCTCGAAGCGATGATGGACGCGATGAATTCGGAGCTTCCCGGGCTTCGCTCGTTCATCCTGCCCGGCGGCTCCCGCCTGAACGTCGAGCTACACCTGGCGCGCACCGTCTGCCGGCGCGCCGAGCGCTACGCGGTGGCGCTGGCCGCCGAGACCGAGGTCGATCCAGTTGCGATCGCCTATCTGAATCGGTTGAGCGATGCGTTTTTCGTGTGGAGCCGCTGGGCGTCGCTTAAGGGGCAGGATGCAGCGGAGATTTTGTGGGATCCGAATTTGTCGGCGAGTGGGAAGGCGTGATGGTTTAATTGCCGTGGTTTTCATCGGGAGCGAGGCCCTCGGGGCCTCGCATAGCGCCGCTCAAGCTTCGATCCCCGCTCAAGCTTCGACCCCCGCTCAAGC
>Ga0209075_1004799_pt1 | contig 10669 bp, 13 predicted proteins | sample Stecom2011_FD_187523 | JGI IMG/M metagenome (GOLD analysis project Ga0209075, IMG submission 187523) | Agricultural soil microbial communities from Utah to study Nitrogen management - Steer compost 2011 (SPAdes) (version 2) | ecosystem: Environmental > Terrestrial > Soil > Agricultural land...
ATTATAATTGACGTAATACACACCCCGGGACATACGCCCGAGAGCCTGACTTTTTTGGTTAAAGACGATACAGAAAATCCAATGAAAGCCATTACCGGAGATTTTATTTTTGTAGGCGATGTCGGTCGTCCTGATTTATTGGAGAAAGCAGCCGGACAAATTGGTTCGCAGGAAGTTGGTGCAAAACAACTCTATCATTCTATTGAAAAATTCTTGAAATTACCAGATAATACCGAAATATGGCCAGGACACGGAGCAGGTTCTTTCTGCGGGAAAAGTTTGAGTAATATTCCGCAATCGACTTTGAAACAAGAAAAATTGACCAATCCGGCTTTGCAATTTTCAGGAAAAGAATCCGATTTTGTAACTTATATTTTGAAAGACCAACCAGCTCCGCCAAAATATTTTGCGGTGATGAAGCATCTGAACAAAGCAGATCGTCCACTATTGGTTGAAGTGCCAAAACTTGCTGAACTCAATCAAAAAGAAATGGATAATACCATTCGAAACAGCTTAACAGTTATCGATGCCAGACCAAAATCAGTTTCAGGTAAAGGATTTATTAAGGGAAGTTTTCTGATTGAAAATATGAAAACATTCTCCACATTTGCTGGTTCAATTGTCGATTACCAAAATCAGATTATTCTAGTTGCCGAAGAAAATCAAATCGAAGACCTTACCCGAAAACTGATGCGTATCGGAATGGACAATATTTATGGTTACATTACCAATCCTTCAGATTACAACTTATCTTTACAAAAAGTAAAAACCATTGATACAGATACTTTTAAATCGTATTTGGAAAACAAAAACATTCAGAAAATTGATGTCCGTACCGAAAACGAATACAAAAGTGGACACATCAACGGTGTTGAAAATATTGCCTTAAATACACTTGAAAACAATCTACATAAAATCAATAAAAAAGAACCTGTCATCATCCATTGCCAAAGCGGTGCACGTGCGGCAATTGCTTATTCCATTCTTGTAAAAAACGGTTTTGAAAATATTCTGAACTATTCCGGAGGCATCAATGATTAGGTGGAAAAAAAGAACGAACTTGTAAAGTAAATTTTTTGAATTCTAACGATGCAAAATAAATCTAACGCCATTCAGGATTTATACCCCGACGAATTGGCACATTGCTACGGATGTGGAAAGAATAATCCCTTTGGCTATCAGTTGAAAACGTATTTAGCGGGCGATGAAACTATCGCCCATTTTACGCCAGACGAAAAATTCACAGCACTTCCCGGAAGTGTTTACGGAGGTTTGGTAGCTTCTCTTTTGGATTGCCACGGCACAGGTTCTGCCGCAGCCTTTGCTTGTGTTGCGGAGAATATTGATCTTGAAAATACAGAAATTATTCCAGTAAGATGTGTAACGGCATCGCTTAAAGTCGATTTCAAAGCCCCTACACCCATGGGAACAGAACTGGAATTGATAGGAAAATTACAAAGTATCGAAGGACGAAAAATCTGGGTAGATATGACCCTTTCTGCAAAAGGAATTATTTGTGCAACAGGAGAAATTTTAGCTATAAAACTAAAAAGCGATGTTTAAAAAATTTGAGGATGAGAATTTTGAATAATTTTCACGAATAAAAATGATTGAAAAATAAAGAGGCTGCACAACTGGGCAGCCTCTTTCAGTTTTAATTAATGCTCTCCATATCCCACATCATCCATTTTTCCTTTAAATACTCTGAACTGAATGATGAAATATATCACAACCAAAATAGCGGCAACTATAAACCAACCCAAACCTACTGAAAGTCCGTATTCGTGAGCTGCTACATTATGTACAGTCAGTGAGGGATTAACTCGATTTGTAGAAGGTAATAATGTTGGAAACAAAGAAGCGATGGTGGTTGCAAAACTCCCGAAAATAAACATCGAAGAAAATAAAAAACCACTACTATCTTTTTTGAATTTATTAATTCTGAACAACCCGATTAGACCTACTGCTCCAATTATTGGGAATATCCAAAGCCAATAATACGTTTGCAGATTATTCAAAGGAAAGGGCTTTACATAATGCCATAAAAAAGCCGAAGCAACAACTAATGCCAGCAATACAAAATTCAATTTAAAAATAACCTTTTTAAGTCTTTGGTTCAGTGAAGTAGAAGTTTTTAGAATTATCCAATTTGCTCCGTGAATGGTTAGTGTAACAACTGCCACAAGTCCCAATAACAATGTAAACCAGTCAATAACTCCCTGATGCTCTGCAAGCGGATCAAAAGTTGGGTTCCAAAGTGCCAGAAAAAAATAATGAGCTTCTTGTGTAGAAACACCATTTTCGACCATTCCAAGGTTTACACCTCTTACCACGTTTCCGAGTGCTGCACCAAAGAAAAGAGCCAGCAGAAAACTTGCAATCCCAAATGCCTTATCCCAGATTGCTTCCCACATTCTGTTATGCACCTGTCCTCTTAACTCCAATCCTACAGCCCTGAAAATCAATAGCCATAACACCAGCATCAAAGGCAGATAAAAACCACTGAAAGCCGAAGCATAGAGTGTAGGAAAGGCAAAAAACAACACGCCTCCGGCAGCAATCAGCCACACTTCATTGGCATCCCAAAAAGGACCGATAGCATTGGTTACAGCTTTTTTTTCTTCTTCTGTTTTAGCAAAAAACAGATGTACAATTCCTGCACCAAAATCATATCCGTCGAGAATCACGTAAGTTCCCAACATCACCATCAATACAATAAACCAAAATATTTCCATAACCAATTATTTTAATGCCATTTTAGCTTCAGGACCTTTACGAATGATTTTTAAAACAAGTAAAAGAAAAAGCAGTCCTAGCAGCAAATACAATCCAACAAAACCTAAAAATGTAAATAACGTATTTCCCGAAGACACGGTAGGTGAAACACCATCTACCATCCGCATCAGATTGTAAACAAGCCAGGGTTGTCGCCCTAATTCTGCGGTATACCATCCGGCTGTGTTAGCGATATAAGGGAAAGGAATCATAAACATCAGTATCCATAGTAACCATTTCGTTTTATACAATTTGCCTTTCCAGAGTAAAAACGCTGCAAGCACCATAATTCCGATAAAAATAGTTCCTAAACCCACCATAATGTGATAACCATAATACAAACCGGGAACATTGGTGGGATGTATGGATTCATCAAATTCATTCAAGCCTTTGATTTCGGCATCCCAACGCTGATACGTTAGAAAACTAAGTACATTGGGCACAGCGATTTTATTGTCCAGTTTTTTGTTCTCCATATCGGGTTGTCCAATCAAAATGATTTCAGAACCACCCTTTTCGGTTTCAAAAATACCTTCCATCGCAGCAAATGTTACCGGTTGATGTTTAACAACATTTTTTGCCGCCCAGTCACCCGTAGGGAAGGCTAATATGACAGAAGAAATCACCCCGAAAACCACACCGCTTTTTACAAAAATCTTTCCGAAGCGACTGTGTCTGTTGCTCAATAAATAGAAAGCTCCGACTGCTGCTACAAAAAATGAACTTGTTACCAATGATCCTGCCTGATTATGCAGATAGGATGGCCACAACCAAGGGTTGTTGAATAGCGCACTAAAATTGTTCAATACAAACTTTCCGTTTTCTAATATCTCATACCCAACGGGATGCTGCATCCAGGAATGTGTAGCGATAATCAAAAAACCACTTGCCCAGGAACCAAGGAAAACCATCAAACCGGAAAGGAAGTGTAGCTTTTGTCCAAGTAGCTTTTCCCCAAAAAGAAACATCCCCAGAAAAGAGGATTCTAAAAAGAACGAAAACATTCCTTCCATTGCCAGTGTCTGCCCGATGATACCGCCCGTGAGTTCAGAGAACTTAGCCCAGTTCGTTCCAAACTGAAATTCCATTGGAATGCCCGTTACAACACCCATTGCGAAATTCAATGCAAAGATCTTCATCCAGAATTTAGAAGCATTGTTATAATCTTCATTCTTCGTTCGCAGGAACTTCCATTTAAAATAAACAATCATCAAAGAAAGTCCCATTGTAAGTTGAGGGAACAAATAGTGAAAAGTAATTGTAAAGGCAAACTGTAACCTATTGTATAGGATCATATCTTCCATAAGAAATATTTAATGGTTTGAACGTCAAAACTTTAATAATATTTATTCATCTGTTATACGCACCTGTAAAGGTATTTCCAAATTACAGTAACAATTGTAACACTTGTTACACAGTATAGAATAAATAGATATCTGATGACTTTAGTTCTAATTTTTTAGCTCTGTAACAATTGTTACTGCCCGCGTTATTGCAGTCCTCTAATTTTGCCGTATCATTTAATTATTGAATTATGGCAACAGATCTTATAGGCTATTTATTAGCCGTTTTAGTAGGTGTTTCATTAGGACTTATAGGTAGCGGAGGTTCCATACTTACCGTTCCTATTTTAGTGTATGTTATGGGCGTTAATCCCATTTTAGCCACTGCTTATTCCTTATTCGTTGTTGGGGCAACATCCTTGGTAGGTGGTGTTCAGAATGCTCTTCAGAAAAAAGTAGATTTTAAAACCGTATTCATTTTTGGTATTCCATCTATTGTTGCGGTGTATTTAACGCGGGCATATTTGATGCCTTTAATTCCTGATGTGCTTTTCAATATCGGAAATTTTCAATTTACAAAACCCATCGCCTTGATGGTACTGTTTGCCATCGTAATGATTTTTGCATCTATATCTATGATTCGTCCTTGTCCGCATTGTAAAGATGCAGATGACGACGAAATAAAATACAACTATCCTATGATTCTGTTGGAAGGAGCTTTGGTCGGCACACTTACAGGATTAGTGGGTGCAGGTGGTGGTTTTTTAATTATTCCGGCATTGGTTTTATTAGCAAAAATGCCGATGAAATTAGCCGTAGGGACTTCCTTATTTATCATCGCTGCAAAATCACTTTTAGGATTTACAGGCGATTTACAAGGCAGTGAAACCATAGACTGGACTTTGTTATCCACTTTTACCGGATTATCCGTTGTCGGGATTTTTATCGGAATCTTCCTATCTAAAAAAATAGAAGGCAATAAACTCAAATCTGCCTTCGGTTGGTTTGTACTGGTGATGGGAATCTATATCCTTATCAAAGAATTATTCTTATAAAAAACAGTCTTGTAACTTATGTTACTGTACAGGTTGTAAGCAGGTTGTAGTTTTGTATCATAAATATTTAAACAATTAAAAAAATCATAAAAAATGAAAGTAGAACAAATTTATACAGGATGTTTAGCTCAGGGAGCTTATTATGTCGAAAGTAACGGAGAAGCAGTGGTAATAGATCCGCTTCGTGAAGTACAGCCTTATATTGAAAAAGCAGAAAAAAATGGTGCTAAAATCAAATATGTATTAGAAACGCATTTTCATGCCGATTTTGTAAGCGGACATTTAGATTTGGCTAAGAAAACCGGTGCAACGATTGTTTTTGGTCCTACCGCAAAGCCTTCTTTTGATGCACATGTTGCGGAAGACGGTGAAATTTTAAATGTTGGAAACATTCAAATCAAAGTCATTCACACACCGGGACATACGATGGAAAGTACTTGTTTTCTTTTGATAGATGAAAACGGTAAAGAAACCAGCTTGTTCACAGGCGACACACTATTTATCGGAGATGTAGGTCGTCCTGATTTGGCACAAAAAGTAATTGCCGACTTAACACAGGAAAAATTAGCGGCTCATTTATATGATTCATTGCGCAATAAAATCATTCCGTTGGCAGACGATATTATCGTTTATCCGGCACACGGAGCGGGTTCGGCTTGTGGTAAAAACATGAGTAAGGAAACCACCGATACCTTGGGCAATCAAAAGAAAACCAATTATGCGTTGCAACCAATGAGTAAAGAAAAATTCATTGATGAGGTTTTGGATGGTTTGATGCCGCCTCCGGGATATTTTCCTGAAAATGTTTTGATGAACATCAAAGGTTATGAAAGCATAGATGAGGTGTTGCACAAAGGAACACAAGCTTTAAGTCCCGAAGCATTCGAAACGGCTGCCAACGAAACCGATGCACTGTTATTGGATACGCGTGATGCACAAACCTTTGCCAAAGGCTTTATTCCAAATTCTATCAACATTGGCATTGACGGCAATTTTGCACCTTGGGCAGGAACATTAATTCCGGATATTAAACAAACCATTTTGTTGATTGCAGATGAAGGTCGTGAAGAAGAAATCGTTACCCGATTGGCTCGTGTAGGTTACGACAATACCATTGGTTATCTGAAAGGCGGATTTGAAGCGTGGAAAAATGCAGGCAAAGAAACAGATACCATCGAATCTATTTCGGTAGATGAACTGGCAAAACGAATGGAAGAAAATCCAGACCTGAATATTCTGGATGTACGCAAAAAGAGCGAGCATTTTTCAGAACACGTGATTGATTCCGAAAACATTGCTTTGGATTATATCAACGAACACATTGCAGAAGTAAACAAAGACAAAACGTATTATGTACACTGTGCCGGTGGTTATCGTTCAATGATATTCAATTCCATATTAAGAGCAAGAGGCTATTACAATCTGATTGATGCCCAAGGTGGATTTACCGCAATAAAAGAATCCGGAAAATTCAAAGTGAGCGATTACGTTTGCCCAACCACAATGCTTTAATTTTTTACAAGATGAAACACACAATAGAAGTAGAAAATATAAAATGCGGAGGATGTATGAACAGCATCAAAACGGCTCTTCAGCAAATGGAAGGTGTACAGGAAGTAAGCATAGATAAAGACACCGAAACCGTAACCATCGAATCCTATTCAGACATAGAACCTTTCATTCAAAAACTGAACGATTTGGGTTATCCGCAAAAAGGTAATAACTCGTTATTAAAAAAGGCAAAGTCTTATGTAAGCTGTGCCGTAGGAAATTTAAAATCTCAAAATTAAAAATTATGTTTTTTCAACACGTATACGATAAAAGTTTAGCTCAGGCGAGTTACTTTATCGGTTGCCAGGCAAAAGGCGAAGCCATCGTAATTGACGCACAACGTGATATAGATGTGTATCTGGAAATTGCGAAGCAAAACAATATGAAAATCACGCATATTACCGAAACACATATCCACGCTGATTTTCTATGTGGTTCACGTGAGTTGGCAGCAGTGACAGGAGCACAAATGTATCTTTCGGACGAAGGTGGAGCTGATTGGCAATATGCTTTTCCACACATAGGACTTAAACACGGCGATAAAATAAATGTAGGCAATCTAACCTTGGAAGTATTGTACACACCGGGTCATACACCGGAAAGCATCAGCTTTTTGTTGACAGACCAGCCGGCTACCGACAAACCGGTGATGGTTTTCACGGGAGATTTCGTTTTCGTAGGCGATATTGGTCGTCCTGATTTATTAGAAAAAGCGGCAGGATTAATCGGTACACAAGAAAAAGGTGCGAAGCAGATGTACGAATCCATTCAACGATTTGCCGAATTGCCCGAATACGTACAAGTTTGGCCGGCACACGGAGCGGGTTCGGCTTGTGGTAAAGCCTTGGGAGCAGTGCCAAGTTCTACAGTTGGTTACGAGAAAATCCGCAACTGGGCATTCCAATATGAAAATGATGAAGCCGGATTTATTAAGTACCTGTTAGAAGGTCAACCGGAACCGCCGAAATATTTTGCAATGATGAAACACTTGAACAAAGTCAATCGTCCGCTATTGGTAGAAGTTCCGAAGCACCCAAAATTATCCAAAGAACAATTTCTAACTGCATACCACAACGGATTGCAAGTGATCGATACTCGAAATAAAACAGATTTTGCTAAAGGATTTATTCCGGGAAGCATCAATATTCAGGACAATAACTCTTTCTCTACTTGGGCAGGTTGGTTACTGAACTATCAGGAACAATTTATTTTGGTTGCATATGACAATCAGATGGAAGATTTGACCCGAAAACTAATGAGAATCGGTTTGGATAATATCTATGGATACATTTCTGATGTGAATGATTTGGACTTGGAATTAGAAACTGAAGACATTATCGATATAGAAGAATTCAAATCGTATATCGGAAATCCAAATGTTCAAATCGTCGATGTAAGAGGATTGACAGAATATCAAACCTATCATGTAGAAGGTGCAGATCACGTATTTGTGGGAACATTATCCGACAATCTGGATAAATTCAATAAAGACAAACAAATCGTCATTCATTGCCAAAGCGGCGATAGAGCGACCATTGCACAATCATTGTTGGCTAAAAACGGTTTCAAAAACGTAAAAAACTATTCTGCCGGAATGAAAGAGTGGATGGAAGTAAATAGTTAATTAAATAATATTAAAATTCTAAAAAAATGGAAAATCAAGTAAACTCAATGCCAAGAATTGGCGATATGGCACCCGATTTTGAAGCGGTGACTACAACAGGAAATTTAAAATTTTCAGAATACAACAAAGGAAGCTGGGTGATTTTATTCTCACACCCTGCCGATTTCACACCGGTTTGTACCACCGAAATGACGGGATTTGCGAACGAAAGCGATTTCTTTGAAAAGCACAATACCAAATTGATGGGATTAAGCATTGACAGTATCCATTCGCATATTGCGTGGGTAAATGCCGTTGATGAAAAAACTGGCGTTTTGTTCAACTTTCCGATCATTGCAGATTTGGATATGAAAGTAGCAAAACTATACGGAATGTTGCAACCGGGTGAAAGTGAAACTGCTGCGGTTCGTGCCGTATTTATTATCGACCCGACCGGAAAAATCCGTTTGATAATGTATTATCCATTGAATGTAGGACGTAATATGGAAGAAATTAAACGTGCTTTATTAGCCCTTCAAACTTCAGACGAATATAAAGTGGCAATGCCATTGAACTGGCAGCCAGGCAATAAAGTAATCGTAGGAGCTCCAAAAACATTGGAAGGATTAAAAGAACGTAAAGCCGACACAAGTTTAGAGCAAGTGGATTGGTTTCTGGCTAAAAAATCAATTTAATTAAGAACACGAAGGTTGGTTGAAGAACATAAAATCAATCTTCTTGTTATAAATATAATTTACGTCATGTTAGAATTATTTCAAAATATAATCAATGCCAATCAAACCATACAACATCATGTTTTTTTGGTTGATGTACGAACCCCTGAAGAATTTAATTCAGGAAGCGTTGACGGAGCTGTAAACATTCCGTTAAGCGTATTGGAACAGGAGCTTTCACAATTTGAGGATCGCGAAAATATTGTCGTTTTTTGCCGAAGCGGTGCGAGAAGTGGCAATGCAAAACTGATATTGGAAAGTAATGGATTTGAGAATGTGACCAATGGTGGTCCTTGGCAAAACGTACAACAAGCCTTGGATGAAGTAAAAGAAAAAACAATTTAATTATGTTACAAGAACACTATTACGAAGTTGATGTAAACTGGAAAGAAGGACGAATAGGCGAATTATCATCTCCTGTTTTAGAATCGAAAATAGAATGTGCAACTCCGCCCGAATTTACAAATGGTGTGCCGAATATTTGGTCACCAGAGCATCTTTTCGCTGCATCAATCAACAGCTGTTATATGGCGACTTTTTTGGCTATTGCAGAGAATTTCAAATTACCTTTTACAAGTTTTGAATGCAAAACGGTTTGTAAATTAGAAATGGTAGATAAGAAATTTCAAATCACCGAGGCTGTAATTACACCTGTTGTGAGTTTGGATAACAATGAATTACAAGACAAAGCTATACGAGTTTTAGAAAAATCAAAGCAAAATTGTTTGGTTACTAATTCTATTAAAACCGAAATTACGTTAACACCACAATTTTTATAATTGAGTTAAATGAGAAACAGTAAATCTCGTGCAGTTTATCTAATATTAATCCTTTTTACTATGTTTGGAATATTTAAGTTTTTGTTCGGTCAGCAAGACAATTCGCAACTAAAAGAAGTACTTGCAGATAACGCTTTTTTGGTTGATGTCCGTACACCTTCCGAGTTTGCATCCGGAAGTGTAAAGGGAGCTGTCAACATTCCATTAGACAAAATTTCGGGACAACTTTCCAAATTCAAAGGAAAGAAAAATATAGTGGTGTTTTGCAGAAGTGGTAACCGTAGCGGACAGGCAAAAAGTATTTTAGAAAAAAACGGTTTTCAAAACGTTATCAATGGCGGTACTTGGCAAAATGTTAACTCGTTAATTTCTAATAATTGAAAAGCAGACAAATGAAAAACTATTTAAGAGGCTGGAATTTAATGCGGATTATCCGCTTGGTTTTGGGAATTGTGATCATTGTTCAAGGCATTCAGGCACAGCAATGGATGCTTGTTGCCTTAGGTGGATTATTTACACTAATGACGCTTTTTAATATTGGCTGTTGCGGTACTGGTGGATGCAATACAACATATTCTACAAGCAAAGCCAAAAATACGGAAGACATTACCTATGAAGAAGTAAAATAATGATGATGCAGACATTTATAAAAAAGAACCTTTTAACCATCATTGGCGTACCAATTGGTACACTTACCGGATTTCTCTATTGGAAATTTGTAGGATGCAATTCGGGTACTTGTGCCATTACATCCAATCCAATCAATAGCACGTTATATGGCTCGGTAATGGGAGGTTTGGTATTCTCTATGTTTAAAAACAATAAAAAAGAAAAGAATGACATTTCAGGAAATAATTAATCAGGATAAGCCGGTTTTGGTGGATTTTTT
>Ga0209075_1004800_pt1 | contig 10668 bp, 9 predicted proteins | sample Stecom2011_FD_187523 | JGI IMG/M metagenome (GOLD analysis project Ga0209075, IMG submission 187523) | Agricultural soil microbial communities from Utah to study Nitrogen management - Steer compost 2011 (SPAdes) (version 2) | ecosystem: Environmental > Terrestrial > Soil > Agricultural land...
GAATATTGAACATTGCTAATTGCTAATTGAAAAATTGTGCTATCCCGTTATTTTCAAGCCGATAACCGACATCAGTAAAAACCGTTACTCTCCCCTCTTTACAAACATTTCTCAAAAAAACATCAACTTAACCTCTTTCGTTCCCTATCTTTGCCGCTTCAAAAATTAGTAGTTCTCCCCAAAAGCAAGATATAGTAGATTAGCGTAATTTTGCTGACACCAATCTATATTGTATTATATAATTTAATGAGTGGATAAGCTCTCATTAATATAAATAGAAACTTATTAAGATATATCTTAGAGAAAGATTAATTAGTAATTTTTATTGTAATTATAGTAGCCTGTTATGTATAGGCTTATAAAGTGAGGTATAATAATCTGTATTTAATTGGAATGAAATTATAAGATGAATAGCGAAACAATAAAAATCTCAGGAGGTTCCTTAAATGGGAAAGTGAAAGTTAGCGGTGCCAAAAATAGTGCACTTCGTTTACTTGCCGCAAGTATATTAACAGAAGAAAGTATAGAATTAACTAATTTTCCTAATGGCTTATTGGATATTCAGGTGCATTTACAAATGCTTGAAGTTCTAGGTAAAAGTTATACTGCCGAATCTGATTCTGTTATAATTACTGAGGGCGACCGAAAAACAACGAATCATTTAATCTGGGAAGATAGGTCTATTAGAAATACTCTGTTGATACTAGGGGCGTTAGTAGCTCGTTGGGGTGAAGGGCGTGTGCCATTACCTGGAGGATGTAAATTAGGCGAAAGAAAATATGACCTACATGTCATGCTTCTTGAGAAGTTGGGGGCAAAAGTTTGGGAAGAAGATGATTATTTATGTGCTAAAACAGATGGAAAATTAAAAGGAACTGATATAACACTTCCAATGCGATCTACTGGGGCAACGGAAAATTCAATTATATGCGCATCATTAGCTGAAGGAAAAACAACAGTTTGGAATCCTCATATTCGACCTGAAATAATGGATCTTATCGATATGCTTAATAAGATGGGAGCAAAAATAGAAGTCTTTGGTCAAAAGTGTATCGAAATTGAAGGTGTAGAAAAACTGTCTGGTGTAAAGCATGAAGTAATTCCTGATAATATGGAAGCATTGACATGGGCTATTGGAGCAGTAGTAACTGGAGGTGATGTTGAAATACAAAACTTCCCATTTGAACATTTAGAAGTGCCGCTTGTATTTTTAAGAGAAAGCGGAATGAAGTTCTATCGTGGCGAAAACAGCTTGATTGTTAGAGGTGGTGAAGCATATCCCGTAGAAATTAGTACCGGGCCTTATCCAGGGATTAACTCTGATATGCAACCTTTGTTTGCAGTTTATGGAGCAATGAGTAGAGGCAAATCTAAAATTGTGGATTTACGTTTTCCCGGTCGTTATGGTTATGCAGAGGAATTGGCTAAAATGGGAATGAAATACCAAGTAGAAGGAGATATGTTGGTAATTGAAGGAGGTACACCATTAAAAGGTGCTACGGTTACAGCATTAGACTTACGAGCGGGTATTGCTTTACTGTTGGCGGGCTTAACGGCTGATGGTGACACAACTATTGAAAATGCCTGGCAAATTGAACGTGGATACGAGGATTTGGTAGGGAAACTAGCGGCTCTTTCAGTAAAAATTTAAGGACGAATCTATGAAAGTATTTTTCCATTTGGGAATGCATAAGACAGGATCTTCTCTGTTGCAACAAAGAATTTTTCCAAAAATGAAAGGAGTTTATTATGTTCCTCGAAATGATTCGTCAGAATTGAAAAAATATATCCAATACACTGATGATTTCGAATTTGATCCTGAAGAAGGAAAAGAGATTTTTAAAAAAATTAAAAATATTGAGAACAGTGATAAAGTTTTAATTTCTGACGAAGAGTTCTATGGTAATCCGTATTGGTCTAATATGGATAGGAAGAGAAATATTGATAGAATTGTTGCAATTTTTGGAAAAGAAGTTAGTTTTTTACTTTTTATAAGAAATCAATTTAGTTTAATAAATTCGCTGTATAACCAATATGTGAAAACTGGAGGGACTGCAAAATTTGAATCTTTTTTGAATTATAGAAAATTTCCGCTCTATGTGAATGTAGGTTACTTCTGCTATGATAAATATATTACGTATATCCAAACAATAACCGGTTCAGAAAACTTAAAAGTCATACTTTATGAAGATTTTATCAAAAATTTGGAGACTAGAACAAATGACATTTTAACTTTTGTTGGTAATAAAGAATTAGTCTTTAATGAAAAGGACTTTGAGATTACAAATCCGTCATTAAAAAATAAATATATCCCCTTACTTAGGTTTATTAATAAATTCACTTGTAGCCCAAAACATCCATTTCTCTTAATGCATAAATATTTTCATATTGGTTTTAGAAAACTTTTTTTGAAGCTTGACTCTATACCGCTAAGAAATAAAAAATTTTGTTTTACTGATATTGAAATGATAACTAAAATTAAAGAATCAAACCAACAATTAGAAATTAATCTTCAACTAAACCTAGAACTTTATAAATACCCACTTAAGTAATGGCAACTTTTATAAAAGATGTTTTTAGTGTAGGGGTTTCTAAGTTTTTGATGATTAGTTTTGGTTTAGCTACATCAATTATTATTGCTAGAACTCTAGGTCCTGAAAAGAATGGTATAATTGCTGCCTTAGCAGTTTACCCATCCTTGTTTATGACCATAGGCTCTTTGGGTATTCGACAATCTACTACCTATTTTTTAGGAAAAAAAATATTTTCTGAAGAAGAAATTAAAACCGCCATTACACAAATATGGATGCTATCCTCAATCATCAGCATCTTTATTTGTTATTTTTTAATGACGGAATTTAGCAAATCTGGGGAGAATATCTTATTAGTAGTATTAGCGCTTATCCCAATTCCATTTAGTTTATTTAATACATATAACTCTGGAATTTTCTTAGGCAAAAATGAAATTGGGGTGTTTAATAAAATTAACTGGATACCTACAGTCATTATTTTTGTAATGACAGTTGTATTGGTTTGGGCTTTATCCTTGGATATAGCCGGATATATGCTGGCAATGATAGGCGGCCCGGTGTTTATTTTTGTAATTTTACTATTTAAGAATAAATTTATAAAGGCATTTTCTTTTAATTACAATTGGTTTGTAATAAAAAAAATGTTGAGCCTTGGGTTAGTCTATGCCACAGCATTACTTATTATAAATTTAAATACTAGATTAGATGTGATATTATTGGATAAATTGAGTACTTCTTATGAAATTGGAATTTACTCAAAAGGAGCTGGTATTACTCAGTATTTATGGCAAATACCAATGTTGTTGAGTACAATTATTTTTGCACGAAGTGCAGTGTCTAAAAATGATCGTGCTTTTTCAGTAAAAGTAACACAATTATTGCGTTTGTCGTTGCTATTTGTAGGTTTTGGCCTTGTAATATTATTTCTTTTTTCTGATTGGATTATTATTGGAATGTATGGGCAAGAGTTCGAGGGCAGTATAATGGTTTTAAATTTATTACTGGGAGGTGTTTTGTTATTAACAATATTTAAATCGATGAATCAGGATATGGCAGGTAAAGGGAAACCTTGGGTTTCTATGAAAGCAATGATACCGGCTTTATTTGTAAATGTAGGTTTAAATATTTTCTGGATACCGGGATATGGTGCCAACGGAGCGGCATTAGCTTCTACAATTAGCTATAGTGTTGCAGCTTTACTCTTTCTACATTTCTATAGCAAAGAAGTACAAATTCCAATAAAACAAATTCTACACTATAAAAAATCAGATTTTGACCCAATTCTTAACCTATTGAAGAAATTTAAAAAATAAAATGAAGATTTATACCAACTTCGATTTAACCAATTATAACTCTTACAAGTTACAAGCCACTTGTAAAACGGCTTATTTCCCGGAAAACGAACAAGATGTTGTAGATTTTTATAAAAAAGAAGCACCTTTTGTCTTATTAGGAAGTGGCCATAACGTTATTTTGTCGAAAGAGCATTATGATACCAATTTCCTTATCTTTAATGGCAATTTTGATGCGGTAACATTTGATAAAGAAACCATTGAAGCCGAAGCCGGAATCACAATGTTGCAACTGAGTGAGTTGGCACTACAGTACGGTTTAAGTGGCTTGGAGATATTTTACGATATTCCCAGTTCACTGGGTGGTGCAGTAGTGATGAATGCCGGTGCGAGTGGAGAAGAAATTAAAGATGTATTGGTAAAAGTACGTTATTTAGATTTAGCTGACTTTAAAGTAAAAGAAATCAACAAAGAAGATATTTCTTTTGAATACCGCAACAGCTTTTTTCAACGCAATACAGATAAGGTGGTTTTAAAAACTTGGCTGCGATTAAACCCAAAACCTAAAGAAACCATCAAAGAAAAAATGGAAACCATAAAAGCACAACGGTGGGCTAAACAACCAAAGGAGTTTCCAAACGCTGGCAGTGTCTTTAAAAGACCAAAAGGATATTATGTTGGCGCAATAATCGATGAGCTTAAACTAAAAGGTTTTACAATTGGAGGCGCTATGATCTCTAAAAAACATGGTGGCTTTATCATTAATCACAACAATGCCAAAGGACAAGATATCATAGATATTATTACTGAGGTGAAAAAACGTGTCATGAATCGATTTAATGTAGATTTGGAAGTAGAACAAAGAGTTATATGAGGGTTTTATTTTTTATTACTGTAAGAGGTCACGGACGAGGAGGACATTTTCACTCCTTAAATCATATAGCTTCAGCACTAGGGGAAAAAGTCAAGGTAGGTATTTATTCTATAGGTCCAGGTAAAAGTGAAGTTATTTCACGAAATCCATTCTATAAAGGTGATTGTTTTTTTAATGGTAGAAATCTACTATCATTAAAAAGACAAATAAATAAGAATATTCAAGATTTTAATCCAGATATAATTCATTGTTTTGATGCTACCTCTTATAATATAGTGTCATTATTAATTGACTCAAAATATAAAATAGTAGTAAACAAATGTGGTGGCCCCGATCCAATAGAATATCCTTTTGTTGAAAATCTTATTCTATTTAGTAAAGAAAATAAGAGATGGTTTGAGAAGTATACAAAGTTTGAAAAATCCTCGATATACTTGATACCGAACCGTGTAAATAAAAATGAACTGTTTGTGGATAAATCATATCGTCCATTGAAGAAAAAAGATTCATTTTGCTTTGTGAGAATAGCTAGAATTGGCAATACCTATAAAAAAAGCATTGAAGATTCAATTAGACTTATCGAGCAGGTCAAAACTAATGATGCTAATGTGCATCTTTATATTATAGGTGCAATAGAGAGCGAAGAAGTGTTAGCGAACTTTAAACAGAAGACTCAAAACCTTCCTGTTACTTTTGTAACTGACCATGAATACACAAAAAAAGCATCAAACATGCTATATTTGGCAGATGCTGTTATTGCAACAGGCAGGGGGATTATGGAAGCAACAGGTTTGGGTATACCGATTTTAACTCCTGCTAAAAATGCAAACCTGCCAATCTTAGTTCAAAAAAATAATTTTGATTCTTTTTTAGAAACTAATTTTTCACAAAGAAATGTGGCAAGTGAAGATGATCTTAAATCTAATAATAAGAATATTAATCAATTAATAGAAAATCGATTGGTGTATGAGAATTTAAAAAACCAATCGTTAGCTTTTTTCAATGATTATTTTGATGTTCAGGGGGCTGTACCAAAATATTTGGAAGTTTATAACAATTCGCTTCAACCCACAGAGCAAAAAAGGAAACCTTTGATGAATATCAAATACCAACTTAAAACTATATACTCTTTTCTTAAGAATGGATAAAAACTCTTCATCAATATTAGTTGCCGGCGATCTTGTAATAAACCAAGAGTATGATGTATCTAAGCTAGACAAAAAATTGGTTAGCTTATTCCAAAAATCAGACCTCAATATAGTTAATCTTGAAGCTCCTGTTACAGCAAGTAATTCGAAGATATTAAAAACAGGGCCGTATCTAAAAGCTCATGAAGAAAGTACTAAAAAAATATTAAAAGCACTGAATGTTGACATCGTAACTTTAGCTAATAATCATGTTTTAGATTATGATGAAAAAGGAGTAGACGATACTTTAGACTTCTGCAGGAAGAATAAAATTAAGACTGTAGGAGCAGGCATGAATTTAGAAGAAGCAGCTAAAACATTGTATGTTGATACGAAAGAGGGAAAAATTGCTTTGGTAAACTTTGCGGAAAATGAATGGGCAAGTGCTACAGACAAAACAGCAGGAGCAAATCCAATGGACGTCATAGATAATGCTAAACAAATACAAAATGCCAGAGAACAGGCAGACTATGTTATTGTCATAATTCACGGAGGACATGAATACTATAATTTACCGAGCCCTAGAATGCAAAAACAATATAGGTTTTATGCAGAGCAAGGTGCCGATATTATAATTGGGCATCATACACATTGTATAAGTGGAAAAGAAGTCTATAAGGGCGTGCCGATCTATTACAGTTTGGGGAATTTTCTATTTACTAATCCTAGTTCTTTCGAAGATTGGTATATAGGTATTGTCCTTGAGTTAACAATTATAAATGGTAAGTTAGAGGTTCAATTACATCCTGTAAAACAAACTAAAGAATATTTTCAAATAAGTTTGCTAGAAGGTGAAGAAAAACAAAATGTGTATAATCGAATTTTTAAATTCGATACGGTTATTGAAGATTCGATAAAATTGAATAATGAATGGAAGGCTTATGTCGATTCTAAATATAGACAATATCTGAATTACTGGTCTCCTATATCTTTTGTAAATAATCTTCTATTAAAAAGTGTATTGATTAAACTGGGTGTCAGTTTGATAAATAAAAAAGGAATTGCGCTGAAATTGAATATGTTGCGTTGTGAGGCTCATAAAGATATGTCAAAAGAATTTACACTGAAATATTTAAAGAAATGAAAATAGCCATACACAAAAGAAAAGGTAGTTTTTCAGATCGATGGATTGAATACTGTGAATTAGAAAGTATACCTCATAAGATAGTCAATTGTTTTGATTCAGATATAATAGAGCAACTAAAAGATTGTGATGCCTTAATGTGGCACTATCATCATGGAGAATTTAAAGATATCCTTTTAGCTAAAGATTTGTTGTTTTCATTAGAACATGCTGGTGTTAAAGTGTTTCCTAATTTTAAAACAGCATGGCATTTTGACGATAAGGTAGCTCAAAAATACTTATTAGAAGCTCTAAATACTTCATTAGTTCCTTCCTGCGTATTTTATGATAAAGAACAAGCTAAGGTATGGGCAAGTAGTACTACGTATCCTAAGGTTTTTAAACTAAAAGGAGGTGCTGGGTCCGCAAATGTAAAATTAGTACATAATAAAAAGCAATGCCTAAAACTTATAAATAAAGCTTTTGGAAAAGGTTTTAAACAATTCGATGGCAAAACATATTTTTTAGACACTATAAAGAAATATAAATCGGGTGCTAAATCTTTAAAACAAGTTATAAAAGCTTTTGGCAGAATGTTGGTGTCGACAAATTACTCTAAAATGGCAGGAAGAGAAAAAGGATATGTTTACTTTCAAGAATTCATGCCTAACAATGATTCTGATATTCGCGTAATTATTATAGAAGGAAAAGCATTTGGATTAAAAAGAATGGTGCGTAAAGGAGATTTTAGAGCATCTGGAAGTGGAGAGATAATATATGACGCTAATGAAATTAATGAAAGATGTATTCAAATTGCTTTTGAAACAAATCAAAAGATTAACAGTCAATGTGTAGCCTTCGATTTTGTTTTCGATCAGGATAATAATCCTTTAATAGTTGAAATTAGCTATGGTTTTTCAGTATCTCCTTATGATAAATGTGAAGGTTATTGGACAGCAGATATGAAGTTTCATAAAGGGAAATTTAATCCACAATATTGGATGGTCGAAAGTTTAATAGGTCATTAATACAGCAATAATGAATAAAAATATCCTATTTAAATTTAAAAGAATATTTTTATTGCTTTTTGTATTCTCAATACCTTTTGAGTATTGGGATCCATTTGGTGTTTCTTCTTTTTTTTCAGTGACCAAAATGGCTGGGTTCGCATATGCAGCCATGGCATTTTTGACCATTAGGGATAGTTTCGATCTAAAGATTTTTAAATATGTAAAGTTGCTCTTGATATTTTGGATTTTGTTGTTAGTATTAAGTCATCTTAATTATACTAGTTCTAACACAGTAAGCATTTTTAATTTTACAATTCTCCAAAACATAATATTATATTGGTTAATTACATCCGATTTAATAAGGGGAAATATTCGTTTACGAGCAATAATCCTTTCGTTCTTGTTGAGTATTATTTTAATGAGCACTTTGTTGTCGTTAGGTATTGGGGTGAAACAAGACTATGTTGAGAACTTGGCGCGTATCACCTTTTTTGGCAATAACCCTAATACTGTTGGGGTTTTAGCAGGGTTAGGGATAGTGTTTTCTTTGTATTTCATACTGAATCCATCACAAAACTATGGATCAAAAAGCTATCTTATTATTTTAGCTATTCCTTCATTTATAATGCTTTTATTGCATTCTGGTTCTCGAGGCGCTCTAATTACTTTAGTAATGTCGGCTGCAATAATGCTAATTACCAATAAAGCCACACCATTCAAAAGGATTCTGCAAATAGGATTGTTAATTATAGTATCTACCTATTTTATGGAGAAATTAGTCGAATCAGAACTAATGTATAAACGTATAACTCTATTTGTAGAAGAAGGTAACACTGCAGGTAGAGGAGAGATTTGGGAAAATGTCTTAGAAATAGCCTCTAAAAGGCCTATAATCGGTTATGGTACAACAGGTTTTGAAAATGAGATGAGAGTTATTTATGGAGGTAATAAAGATTCTCATAACCTATTCTTGTATGTTTTAGTCACAACAGGAATTATTGGATTGAGTCTGTTTTTATACTTCCTGTACTTTCATTTTGAAAAAGTAGTTTATAGTTTTAAACAAGGAAATGTGCTTGGGTTGATATTGCTAATATTTTATTTAACCACTGTATTTAAAGGAGGAGGAATTATAAAAGACAAGTTAATGTGGCTGCTTTTGGCAATTATTTTTTCTGGATTCTCTTATTTGCAAAATAAACAAGTCTTTCGATAATGAAAATACTTTGTATTATAGATAGCTTAGGCTCGGGTGGGGCTCAACGCCAACTGGTAGAACTAGCAAAGGGATTCAAAGAAAGAGATCATGAGGTTTCGTTCTTAATTTATCATGATATAAACTTTTTTAGATCAGAATTAGACCGTGCTTGTATTCCTATAATATTGGTTAAAGAGTCTAATTACTTTAAGCGTATTCTTAAAATCCGAAAAGAAATAATAAATACTAAGCCAAATGCCGTACTATCATTTTTAGAAGGAGCCAACTTTATGACTACCTTAGCGGGCTTTCCTTATAGAAAATGGAATTTGGTAGTGGGGGAAAGGAGCGCAAATCCAAACATAATGAAGTCTTTAAAACTTCAATTATATAGGTGGATGCACTTGTTTACAAGTTTTGTGGTAGCAAATTCAAAAGCTAACATGAAAATTGTTAAAAAGGTAAACCCTTTATTAACAGATAATAAATGTAAAGTTATTTATAACTTTTCCACTATGGACTATAAAGAGTTGAATGAAAATAAATTACATAAAGAGAAAACCATAGTCACTGTGCCAGCTAGCTATCGTAAGGTTAAAAACTTAGACGGATTAATTGAAGGAGTGAACTTACTGGAGGAAAATTATAGAAAAAAGTTAATAGTAAATTGGTTTGGTAATAAGGAAATAGAGGGGGGGTCAATTTATTTTAAAAACGCATTTTCTAAAATTAAGGAATATAACTTGGAAGAAGTAATAATACTTAAAGATGTGTCTAACGATATTTACAGTGAATATGAAAAATCAGATTATATCGCATTACTAAGTCATTTTGAAGGATTCCCTAACGTAATTTGCGAGGCTATGATGCTAGGTAAACCCGTTATAACAAGTCGGGTTTCTGATTTGCTAGAAATAATAAAGGAAAATGAAAATGGTTTTACATGTGACCCAACAAGCCCTAAGTCCATTAAATCATCATTTCAAAAAGCAATTGATGCTTCAGATAATATGAGAGAGCAAATGGGGAGTAATAATTTAGAAATTGCCCATAGGTTTTTTAATAAAAACAAGATTATAGATGCATATCTTAATTTATTGAATAGCAACAATGAATAATCAAGTTTTATTTATTGGTTCTTTTAAACTTCCAGTAACTGGATACTATGGTGGTGTTTATTTTGCAAGTACAAGTCTGCGAGATAAAATGGAGCAAGAGGATATTAAAGTTATTGAATTAGATACAACACTAAAAGATATATCAGTTACAGAAGTCTATAAACGATTGCCAACAATTATTGCTAGAGGTTTTTATTTCTTATATAAAATTATGTTTTCACCAAAAGCTAATTCACTATTTATCTTTGTGAGTGCTGGAAATTCATATATAGATAAATTGCCTTCCATTCTTTTAGCAAGGATGTTAAGAAAAAAGGTTGTTGTCTTCCCGCGCTCAGGTCATTTTAATAATGACTTCAATAAAAAATTTTATAGGTTTTTTATCAAAAAAGCTC
>Ga0209075_1004801_pt1 | contig 10668 bp, 8 predicted proteins | sample Stecom2011_FD_187523 | JGI IMG/M metagenome (GOLD analysis project Ga0209075, IMG submission 187523) | Agricultural soil microbial communities from Utah to study Nitrogen management - Steer compost 2011 (SPAdes) (version 2) | ecosystem: Environmental > Terrestrial > Soil > Agricultural land...
AGGCGCTGATTCGAAGTTCTGTCACGACTGTGAGGTTTGCGACGACCAATAGGTGTCGCGTAGTCACAGGACGTTGGATTAGTCCTTACACAGGAAAGGTAATTCAGAATGCTTCACAAATTGATATTGATCATGTGGTGCCTCTGGCTTGGGCGTGGCGGCATGGTGCCGAGGATTGGCATGATGAAAAACGGGAGCGCTTTGCCAATGATCCCGTGAACCTATGGCCGGTCGAGGCGAGCCTGAACCGGAGTATTAGTGGAATAGAAAAAATATCCTAAAAAGCATCAAAAACCTATGCCAGAAATCGAAATCTGGTTTTTTTTGAGCATACATGCATATATAGTGGAATTACGAACATACTATTTTACCAATTGGAAATTGCGTGCTGAACAGCGTCTGCATAGAGGCAAATATCAAAGTAGACAACACGGGGACGAAGATAAGTCTTCCGGTGATCGTCACCCAAGATGGTTTGCTGAAAAGTTATTTGGATTATTTGATCGTTCATCGATACAAATCTCGGAGCTGGAAAGACAGGAGCGCGTTTGCGGTTCGACTCCTCATCGATTACACGAATCAGAATAAAGACTGCTTTGAAACTCCTCACCAACTGTTTCAGGAGTTTTCAAACAGCCTCTACACCGGAACGATTGGCGAGGACGGTAGCGATCCGAGTTGGCTGCGGTGGAAACCACGCGAGGATAAGGACGCGAACTTTCTAATCAGCCTGATAACACAATACACAGACTGGCTCTCTGAGCAGTATGAAGAGAAAAAGCTTCAGATAAACCCAACGGTGAAACCGACTCGTTACGAGGAGTGGATGGGCCTCGCAGCCTTCTACCAAAAGAAACGGCGGGCTTTTCTTTCCCACCTTTGGGCTAACAAACCAGCCCCTGCTTATTTCCGGAAGGTTATGCCCAGGACGGTGTCGCGTTCTAACGGCAATGAGGGTAAGAAAAGCTTTCCTCCTGGACGAATTGACGACCTCTTGTGGAATGGCCTTACGCGATATGGCTTTGAAACGAGCGACGTAGTTTATGAGCGCCTGGACCTGAAGAATGTGCTCATTACCATGCTGATGCATTACGGCGGACTCAGGCTCAGCGAGTGCTTTCACCTTTGGGTAGAAGATGTCGTGCCGTGGGAGGACGGAACCGCACTGGTCAAAATTTTTCATCCCGATAAAGGGCGGCCCCGTCCAAACGGCCCCAGCAGGCGCGAAGAGTTGCTCAACAAGTATGGGATGCAACCGCGATTTGAATATTCGAAATCCCATACGCTGCATGCAGGTTGGAAAGCGCCCAAAGAGGACAATGAAAGTCGCCACTTTCTTCAGGTTTGGTGGTTTCCAAGAAGTGCTGGTGAAACCTTTAACGACCTTTGGCGGCTTTACCTGACCTACCAGCGATACCCCGATGGCGGTAAACATCCGTTTGCATTCACGACGCAATCAGGCGCTCCGCACTCAATCAAAGGCTATAACCAATCGCTTAAAAGAGCCGTTGAAAGAATTGGTTTACCGTTTTCAAAAGAAGCGGGAACGACAGCACACGCCCACCGACACTCGTATGGGCAAGCTCTGGCTGATGCAAACGCTGATTCTCTGATCATTAAAAACGCCCTACACCATAAATCGATAGAAAGTCAGCAGGTCTACACCGAACTCACTGATAAGCAGATGCGTGCGCATTTGAGCAGATTGTCGCCCGAGCACGGCTTAATTTCTCCAATCAAGAAAGGACTCACTCATGGCAACTAAGTACGCCACGCTCGCCGAAGCCTCAGAAGCCGCTCAGCGCTTGGAATTCAAAACGCAGCCGGAATACAAGAAGGGCTACAAACAAGATCCGAAGCTGCCAGCAAATCCCAACCAACTCTATGCCGGAGATTGGGATGATTGGTATAGCTTCCTTGGCACTGAACACCCCGGTGAGAAGTACGCCACTGTCGCCGAGGCGTCCGAGGCCGCTCAACGCTTGGGATTCGAAATAAGAGATGAATACAACAAGGGCTACAAAAAAGACCTGAAGCTGCCAGCAGCTCCCGACAAACACTATGCCGAAGATTGGGCTGATTGGCCCAACTTCCTTCGCAATGAGCGCCCTAGAGAAAAATACGTGACGCTCGCCGAGGCGTCCGAAGTCGCTCAGCGATTGGGCTTCAAAACACGCACCGAATACCATGAGGGCTACCAAAAAGACCCGAAGTTGCCATCGAATCCCCAACGAAGTTATGCCGGAGAGTGGGATGATTGGTATAGCTTTCTTGGCGTTGAGCGCCCCGAGAGGTACGCGGCGCTTGCCGAGGCGTCCGAAGCCGCTCAGCGCTTGGGGTTCAAAACGCAGCAGGAATACTATGAGGACTACCAAAAAGACCCGAAGTTGCCATCACAACCCTCTGTTTTCTATGCCGAAGATTGGGATGATTGGTATAGCTTCCTTGGCACTGAACGCCCCAGTGAGAAGCACGCCACTGTCGCCGAGGCGTCCGAAGCCGCTCAACGCTTGGGGTTAAAAACACAGGCGGAATACTATGAGGACTACCAAAAAGACCCGAAGCTGCCAGGTTCTCCCAACGACTTTTATGCCGAAGATTGGAGTAGTTGGTACAACTTCCTTGGCACTGGACGCCCCGATGGGAAGTACGCAACGCTCGCCGAGGCGTCCGAAGCCGCTCAGCGCTTGGGATTCAAAACGTCCACAGAATACTTTGAGGGCTACAAACAAGACCCGAAGCTGCCACGCCATCCCGACGGAATGTATCGCAGAAATTGGGCTGATTGGTACAGTTTTCTTGGCAATGAGCGTCCCAAAGAAAAGTACGCGACGCTCGCCGAGGCGTCCGAAGCAGCCCAGCGCTTGGGATTCAAAACACAGAAGGAATTCTACGAGGGCTACAAACAAGACCCGAAGCTGACAGTAAGTCCCTTCGACTTCTATGCCGAAGATTGGGATGATTGGTACAGCTACCTTGGCATTGAGCGCCCCGTTAAGAGGTACGCGACGCTCGCCGAGGCGTCCGAAGCCGCTCAATGCTTGGGGTTAAAAACAGGTGCGGAATACTTCAGGGGCTACGAAAAAGACCCGAAGTTGCCATCGCAGCCGAATAAAACTTATTCCGAACATTGGATATCTTGGCCTCACTTCCTGGGCAACGAAAACGCCATTAATCGAGAACTGACCAGCAAATACCCCGAGTTTTGGAAAGCCATTCAGTGTTATGTAGAGGCTGGTACAGGCCAATCCAACAAATACTCACATTTGAGAGCACTCCTTAGATTTTACGTGGACAAGCTGGGCTTGGTTGACGACCCGGGAGCCATGCTGTCAAGGGATATCCCGTTTGATGAGCGAGCGTACGAAAACTTCATAAATGTCACCGCAGATACTGTAAAAAAACCACGGCATAACGCCTGTTCCGCTTTTTTCGAGTGGATTTTGGAGACTTATTGCTCTGACGAGGACGAGAACGGTGAGTTGATAGTTCTGCCCGGCTACCGCAATCCTCTTAGAACCGTTCTCAAGGGTTTGTTAGATCAGTTACCCAGTTACAAGCGCAGTGAATCAGACAAGCCTCCATTGCCCATGGATGCCATTGTACGAGCCAAGCAGCATCTGATTCCGCTAGAGGCGACGTCGTTTCGCGATCTCTATCAATTGCATCCCTTCCTCGAAGACTGCTGGTTCGGGGTTGATCCACAGTTAATTGATGACAATGACCCAAACTGCATTTATCGAGTGGTCAAAAAAGAGCGGAAGCGAGGTCGCAAGCGCTATTTTGAAGAGGTGCACGAGTTATGGTCGCCCGTAAAAATTGTCGCAAACTACACATTGCTAACCATTCCGTTGCGAGGACAGCAAATCTGTTGGCTCGACAGCGGAGAGGGAGATGAATTCGTTCCGTTATGGCGTGATGGGAAGGTTCACTGGATCGAAAATCCAAGTCCGCTTGCGACCCGAAAGCGGAATAAGGGCTTTATTCAGAAAGGGAACAATGACGGTGAGTTGAGCGCCTACATCACGACGAACAAAACCGGAAAGAAATTGGGCGGCTACGATATTCCGTTCATGCCGGAAGATCTGGCGTATTGGATTATCCAGCTTCGGGAGTGGCAATCCAAATACAACCCAATCGAAGAACTGACACTGTGGACGCAAATCAACCCGCAGCAAAGGATACACAAAGACATCCTCAAAAGGCGCGGTAAACAATCGTTCCTGTTCCGCGACCCGGCCTCACACGCCTGTGATGAGAAGGCGTCGCCCATGCGTACGACAACCGCGTTTACACGAACCCTGCCTGCTCTGTTGTTCCATAGTCAGAGGCCAGGCGCGGACCTCGCTGAGAAAATCGAAAAAAAGAGCAGCGTGGATTACAAGAGCCAATTTACACCTCATGCTCTCCGCGTCAGCCTTATCACTGCCTACATTGTCGACGGCAGAGCGCCCATAGCCGTGATTTCAAAGCTGGTTGGTCATTCCTCTCTGGTGATGACGATTTACTACACAAAGGTAGGAGCCAGCAAAATGCGGCTGGAGATGGCGGCGGCTGAAAAACGGGCACTTGAGCAGAGTCATTATCGTTACGAAGACCTCATCCTCCAGAAGAAAATCGAAGAGGCGCGTCCGGAATTAATCGCCACAGACCGAAGCATCATGGATCAGTGTCTGACACCTAATTGGCCCTCTGGAGCCTTCCAACTTATGAGTTTCGGAATCTGCCCCATGAGCGGCAACAAGTGTGACGAAGGTGGCATGGCACTGGTTGAGCGGAAGGTTGAAGCACAGTACGCGCCCGTGCCCAATGGCTACCTTGGGACTCGAAATTGTCCCCAGTGCCGCTTCTTCATTACCGGCCCGGCGTTTCTGGGCGGTTTGTCGGCCATTGCCAACGAAATCATTCTGGAAATCAATGTCACCCGCAATGAATACCACGAACTCGAAGAAAAAAGGCAGACGCTCGATGACGAGCGGTACGATGCCGAGTCTTCGGGACAGTTTTTTGGTAAAGAGCGAACGCTGAAAAAGATCACCTCGGCGTATGAGGAAAAAGCCAAAAAGCTCGACATGCTTCTCACGGATCTCCAGCACTTATACCGCCTGATTTCTCAATCTACCGAACTACTGAAGACCTCCGAGACAGGCCAGCACCAGCTGATCGTCAGCGGCAATTACGTGGAAATGGAGATGCATTTGGAGGAGCAAAGCAGCGAATTTCGGTTGCTCGCTGAGGTCTGTGCCAACGCTGAGATTTACGAGAGCGCCAGTGCCTCCAGAGCACGCCCCCTGCTCAGTCAGATGCTCGACAAATTGGCGGACACCAATGGGATTGCACCCGCGATATTTCGGTTGACCGAGGATCAGCAGCTCAAAGCTGCCAATCAGGTCGTCCGGCTGATTATGCAAGTGACACAGAATAACTGGCACGTCGCTGACCAGTTGATCAATGGGCAAATCACCTTGGAAGATCTCGCCGAACCACTACAGCTAGGTGATGTGCGCCAAGAGATCGAGTCAGCCATGAACGGGTCTTTGAAATTCCCGCTAGAAATCGAGAGCTGCAATGAGTGAACCGAACGAAGTCTACGAGGCCATACTGGGCCAACTGAAAAATTCTCGTTCCAGGAAGTCCCTGGAGGCCCTTCACGCCGTTTGCAAGGAACATCATGAGTCAGGCTCGGTTGATTTCAGAATCTCAACGATTGCGAAGCTTGGGGCCAGTCGTGGCGCTCCTAGCGAGCAGACCATCCGAAACAAAACCGGAGAACATTATAGAGCGGTCATTGAGGCTTGGCAGGCGCTTGGAGACCAGAAAAAGAAAGCGATCAAAGCACAGACCACGCCCTCGGGCGAGTACGATTGGGTTGATGAGGTAAGCAATAAAACTCACCGCTTCCTCATACTCGACCTGATTTCGAAGGTCCGTAAATTGAGGGCCGAAAATAAAAGGTTTGCATCGATCAAGAAATTGGAAATTGACTACCGAGCGGGTGCTGAAGACAAATCTGAATCGAGGTTACCGAGCCTGTTGAGTCACGAGATTGATGCATTGAGAGACGCCATCTCTGAGGAGTCCCTTAAATTAAAGGGCTGGACTAAAACAGAACGCGGCAGCATCAAGGACCAAAACGGCAAGGTTGTCCTCAGAAACGGTTTTGTGGATGCCCTTGAAAAAGCGTTGAGTATCGGGAATGACTAACGGACAAGAAAAAGCTCGCGAAAACCTTGTTGCCTTTCAGCGTTGGGCCGCTACGAAAACCGATGACGATTTAAAGCAAATCGTCTTTCGGGGCCAGCTAAACCGTGGCGAAGTCGCCAACGCTATCGGTATCGGAGAGAGCGCCGTGCGCCAGAATCCGGCGATAAAATCGCTGGTCCTTAAATACCTCGGGCGAATCGCCGCTTGCGGCGAGAGGGCAGAGCCCTCAATTGAAATCGAGGCTACGTCCGTTTTTTGATAAGAAGCGGACCTTTTTTGTCGCCGAGATTCCGGGAGATTAAGCACGCTGAGGTCGCAATGAAGTGGACCCCAAATTTTGGACAGGTGCCTAAGCTCTGATTCATCATCTCCACGAGGAGGAGAATCATGAGCAAGAAACGCAAGCAATACAGCGCATCATTCAAGTCCAAAGTTGCTCTGGCCCCCCTCAAGGGTGACCAGACCACATCCGAAATTGCCGCCCGTTTCCAGATTCACCCCACCATGGTCAGTACCTGGAAGCGCGAGCTGCTGGAGAACGCTCCCGATCTCTTCGAAGGCAAGAGGAAGGCCGGCAAGCAATCCGATGAGCCCAGCACAGACGAGCTTTACCGCGAGATCGGTCGACTGACGGTGGAACGCGATTTTTTGTCGCGCAAGCTCGATCAGTAAGCCGTCAACAGCGGTTGACGATGATCGAGCGTGGTCATCCTCAAGTCAGTCTTTCGCGCCAGTGCGAGCTGCTCAAGCTGAGCCGCTCATCGGTGTACTACGTCCCTCGTGAGCAATGTCAGGAGGATCTGGATCTGATGTACCTGATTGATCAGCAGTACCTGAAAACGCCGTATTATGGCTCTCGCAAGATGCGGGTCCACTTGCAGCACCAGGGCTACCGCATCAACCGGAAGCGGGTGCAGCGGCTGATGCGCACCATGGGCATTCAGGCCGTGTACCCGCGACCAAGAACCAGTGTTCCGGGCGACGGGCACAAGGTGTACCCGTACCTGCTCAAGGGCTTGAAGATCGATCGTCCCAATCAGGTTTGGGCGACTGACATCAGCTACGTGCCGCTGGCCCGGGGCTTCATGTATCTGGTCGCCATCATCGACTGGTACAGCCGCAAGGTGCTGTCCTGGCGGATCTCCAACACCATGGACACAGACTTTTGTGTCGATGCCCTGGAGGAGGCTTTACAGCGCCATGGAACGCCGGAAATCTTCAACACCGATCAGGGCGTCCAGTTCACCAGCGAGGCCTTCACAAGCGTTCTCAAAGAGCATGGCATCCGGATCAGCATGGACGGCAAGGGCTGCTACCATGACAACATCTTCGTGGAACGGCTCTGGCGCAGCGTCAAACACGAGTGCGTCTACCTCACCGCCTTCGAGGATGGTCAACACTTGAAGCAGGCGCTCCACCGGTACTTCCGGCATTACAATCAGACCCGATACCACCAAACCCTTGATTACCAAACGCCCGATGAGGTGTACTACGGGCAACCCATATCTCTGGCAGCCTGAGCCGGGGAAACAACCGGATCATAGCTTAGGGACACCATCAGGTTGTCCAACTGATTGGGTCCACCTCAGATGCTCCGGCCAGCTGGTGAGGGTATTTTTGAAGATGCCGACGGCCTCGCTGCCCGCCATGGTGGTGCTCAGCCGGATGCTCTGGAACTCACCGGCCACATGCCGCACGCTGATATCCGCTTCCAGCCCCGCCTCGTTACTGATCTGCCCATCCAGCTGCACATCCGACAACGAATCCCCAACCCGCCCGGTAAACAACCACCCCTGCGGCTTCAGCGCCGGATGACTGATGTCCTCCAGCCCGAACCGGATCTGCTGCACCTCAAACTCCAACGCGCCCGCCGGCCCGGCTACCAGCAGCCAAAAAACCACCACCAGCGGCCAGACCAGGGGTCTGTCCCTACGTGGACTGACCCCTCTAGGCACCAAGCTCAGCCATCCACTAACCAACCCGAACCTGATCCCGCCCACCATGCTTGGCACGATACAGCGCTCCGTCAGCCCGGGCTAAAAGCTGCTCCACAGATTCTCCCTCCTGATAGATGGCCACGCCAACACTCGTGGTTATGCGGACAATGTCACCGTTATCAGTCTGGCACTCGATTCCCGCCACGGCCATCCGGATACGTTCAGCCAGGGCCACTGCATCTTTCAGCGATGCGTTGCGGATGGCAACGACGAACTCTTCTCCGCCCGTTCGGCCGAGCACGTCGTCTTTCCGCAACAGCTCCATGATTGTTGAGCTGAAGGCTTTCAGAACACGGTCGCCGGCATTGTGACCATAGGTATCGTTCACCCGTTTGAAGTGGTCTATGTCTAGCATAATGGCGCAGGGTGGATTGGCCGAATGGGTTATCCACGCATCCAGCTGCTGCAGCAGTGTGGCGCGGTTAAATGCGCCTGTCAGGCTGTCTGTAGTGGCCAGCGTGATAAGGCTTTCCTCTTTTTGGATATGAGTGCTGATGTCCGAAATCGCCACAATGGCCCGGCGTTCACCGTCTTCGCCATAGACGCTCACGCTCATCGTCAGGTGAACGATGTTGCCGCTGCGATCCAGCATCCGCTCGTGTTCGCTGCGATAGGTTTGTCCGGTTTTCAGGGCCTCAAGGGTTGGGCAAGGGCCTTTATGCAGAGATTTTCCGTCCTCGAACTGATGGCAGGTTTCATGCAGGTTCTGCCCCTCCAGGTCGGCTTCTTTCCAGCCCAGCAAACGCTCTGCTTCACGGTTCATCCATTCAACGCAGCCCTGGGCATCCACTCTCAACAGGCCGTGGCCTGATTCATTGGCAATCAACCGCAGTTCTTCGTTCCTGGCCTTAAGGTTGCTGACCAGTTCGGGCTTTCGGGCACTGGCCCTGTGCCACAGCAGCAACAACGGAAACGACAAACCAAAGGCAATCGCGAATCGCAAGCCGCCCTGCTGGACGTTATCGAGCAACTCTGTCGTACAAGGTGCATCAACCCGGCGCTGCCCGATCAGCCAGCGGGGCGAGCTTACTTCGCCCTTACGGTAACTGTGCCATGTGTAGTTGTAGCACTCGCCTGCCAGCTCGAACTGCCCTGTCTGCGACGATTTGATGCTTTCCCAGAGGCTGGGATGGCTGGAAGCAAAGGTGGCGCTCGGGGTTATGGAAAACTGCCAGTCCTGGTCACCGCCCCCGGCCAACCAACCGCCTTGTTCGTTCAGCAGGATGAGCTCGGAGGTGGCAGGCAGCGCAGTTACCAAACGGTGGATTAGTTGGTCGGCATTGCCGTTGATCACTACAATTCCGGGCGTATAGTACTCACCCACTTCCCCCAACCGTGCGATGGCCCTTAATGCAGGCCGGTAAGGAACTTCGATACGGCCATTTTCCCGGTTCAGTTCGAAGGGCGAAAGGGCCGTCTCACCCGGCTTCAAGGCCAGGCCCTTACGCACGTAGTCCCTGTCGGATTTCACCTGCAGGTCGTCGGTTACCAGTTCGGATTGCCCATTCCGGCGGTTCACCCGAATCTGCTCGATGCCAAACCGGTCGATGTAACGAATCTGGTCGTACTGGGGGCGAAGCGTCGACAACACCCGGAACGCCTCCTGCACCGGCGCCAGGGCATAAGGCGACATGCTGCGAAGGTAGTTCTTGAGCACCGGGGAATTGGCGATGAACTCCGCATCCCGCACCAACTCCTCCATGTGGTTTTCCGCCATCAATTGCATCAGCGCCAGGTTACGCTGGATTACCACCTGGCCCAGCTCACGGTCTTTCTCGTAAAGCCGGTGCTGCGTAAACACCACGATCAAACCGATCACAACAACCAGCACAAGGGCCTTGAACACCAACGAATGTGGCCAGGAAAGCTTTGACATCAAACAGGGCTACCAATAGTCGGAATGTGTATTCATAACTATCATAACCCATGATGGTAAGGAGGCCAGCCCCCGAGAATTGACTAGGGGTCTGCCCCTACGCGGACTGACCCCTCTAGCCCGGATTTCTCATAGTTACCCAGCAAGTCTCGCAGACTGAGCGGGTTACCGCCATGGCCGCTCAGATGCGGTCATGAACGCCTAATAATTGATCAGTTTCTATTGCTTGGACGCACTGCCCCCTTTCCCCCATTGCATCGGGCCGGGGGAGCCCGGGCATCTACCCCGGAACCAGGCGGCCTACCAGATCCGTGAGTTCGTCTTTGTAGGGGTAGCTATCACTCATCAGCACCCGGATTCGGCGGGTATTGCGGATGATGACCGCGCCAACCTTGATCAGCTTCAGCCGCAGGTTGTTGGCGCTCATCCGCTCGAACGGCGTCTTTTTCAGGTGCGCTCGTAACCGCTCGAACAAGGTGTAAGCGAAGCCGGACAGGACCAGCCGCCATTGATTGGTCCACCACTGAACGCTCGACGTTCGATCCGCGAACAGATACAGCTGCTGATCCTTGATCCGGTTTTCCATATCGC
>Ga0209075_1004803_pt1 | contig 10666 bp, 8 predicted proteins | sample Stecom2011_FD_187523 | JGI IMG/M metagenome (GOLD analysis project Ga0209075, IMG submission 187523) | Agricultural soil microbial communities from Utah to study Nitrogen management - Steer compost 2011 (SPAdes) (version 2) | ecosystem: Environmental > Terrestrial > Soil > Agricultural land...
CCGGCAGACGGTTAGAATGAGGCATGGGTCCGGCGCCTACCGCGCCGGACCCATGGATATCTTTTTTGCGTCTGAGGAATAGATGACCAACCCGCTGCTTGATTTCACCGGCCTGCCCCGTTTCGATACCATCCGCCCGGAGCATGTCGCTCCCGCCATCCGTGAATTGATCGACGAGAACCGTCGTCTGATCGAAGAAAAAATTTCCGATCCTGCTCCCCCTACGTGGGACAGTTTCGTTGCGCCGCTGACGCAATGCGGAGAACGTCTCGGCCGCGCATGGGGCATCGTCGGCCACCTGCACAGCGTGTTCGACGTCCCCGAGTGGCGCGAAACGTATAACGCACTGCTGCCGGAAATTTCGGGCTTCTACGCCGAAATCGGCCAGAATCTCGCTCTGTTCGAGAAGTACAGGACGCTTCGCGAAAGTCCTGAGTACGCCACCCTGTCACCGGTGCGCCAACGCATTCTCGACAATGAAGTGCGCGATTTCCGTCTGGCCGGCGCACAGCTGCCAGACGCCGACAAGCCGCGCTTCAAGGAAATTCAAGAAGAGCAGTCCGCGCTCGCGGCAAAATTCTCCGAAAACCTGCTCGATGCGACCAACGCCCACGCTGAATGGATCACCGATCCAGCCGGGCTGTCCGGCCTGCCGGAAGACGTCGTTTCCGCCGCACGCGCCGCAGCCGAAAAAGAAGGTAAAGACGGCTGGAAATTCACGCTCCACATGCCCTCTTTTCTGCCGGTGATGCAGTACGCAGACGACCGCGAATTGCGCCGTCGCATGTATCGCGCTTACGCTACGCGCGCCTCTGAACAGGGCGAAGGCAAACTCGACAACGGCCCCTTGATCGAGCGCATTCTCGCGCTACGCGCTGAAGAGTCCAGACTCCTCGGCTACGCCAGCTTTGCCGAGGTTTCGCTCGTACCGAAAATGGCAGACAGTCCCCGCCAGGTTCTCGATTTTTTGCGCGATCTGGCAGCCAAGGCCAAACCCTTCGCCGAACGTGATCTGCATGATCTGCGCGAATTCGCTGCGCAAGAGCTGGACATCGACGAACTGCAACCCTGGGATGTCAGCTACGCCTCCGAGAAACTGCAACAGGCGCGCTACGCCTTCTCCGAACAGGAGGTGAAGCAATACTTCCCCGAACCGCGCGTCCTGGAAGGGCTGTTTGGTGTCATCCAGCGCCTGTACGGCGTATCCATCATCGCCGAGCAAGCCCCCACCTGGGACGCCGATGTGCGCTTCTTTCGCATTGAGCGCGACAACGCCACCGTCGGCCATTTCTACCTTGATCTTCACGCCCGTCCGACCAAACGCGGCGGGGCGTGGATGGATTCGGCACGCAGCCGCATGGTCGCGCGCGGCGAAGTGCAAACGCCGATCGCCTACCTGGTATGCAACTTCTCCGGCCCGACCGACGGCAAGCCGGCCACGCTCACCCACGATGACGTACAAACCTTGTTCCACGAATGCGGCCACGGCTTGCATCACCTGCTCACCCGTATCGACGAGGTCGAAGTGGCCGGTATCAGTGGCGTCGAATGGGACGCCGTCGAACTGCCCAGCCAGTTCATGGAAAATTTCTGCTGGGAATGGGATGTCGTGTCCAGCATGACCGCGCATGTCGACACCGGCGAGGCCTTGCCGCGTGAGCTGTTCGACAAAATGATCGCGGCGAAAAACTTCCAAAGCGGCATGCAGACCGTTCGTCAGATTGAATTCGCGCTGTTCGATCTGCAGATCCACGAACTCGCCATCGAAAACGGCCGCGTACCGCTGGCACGCGTGATGGACACGCTGGACGCAGTACGGCATGAAGTCGCCGTCATCACGCCGCCGGAATGGCACCGTTTTCCGCACAGCTTCGCGCACATTTTTGCGGGCGGTTACGCGGCCGGCTACTACAGCTACAAATGGGCCGAAGTACTGTCGGCGGATGTCTTCGAAGCTTTCGAGGAAGCGCGCGACCATGCCGGCACGGTGCTCGACCCGGCCACCGGCGAGCGTTTCTGGCGCGAAATCCTTTCCGTCGGTGGCAGTCGCCCTGCGGCCGAATCGTTCAAGGCCTTCCGTGGCCGCGAGCCCAAAGCCGACGCTCTGTTGCGCCACAATGGAATGGTGCCCGCATGAAGATCGTCAGTTGGAACGTCAACTCCCTGAAGGTCCGCCTGCCCCACGTGCTCGACTGGCTGGCCGAACACAAGCCTGACGTTCTTGGGCTGCAGGAACTCAAATGCGAAGACCTCGCCTTTCCGATCGAGGCCATCGAGAAAGCTGGCTACCACGCAGTCTTTCATGGTCAGAAAACCTACAATGGCGTCGCGCTGCTGACCCGCAGCAACGCCATTGAGGTCGTGCGCAACATTCCCGGCTTCGAGGACGAACAGGCCCGCGTCATTGCTGGCACCGTCGGAGGCGTACGCGTGGTGTGCGGCTATTTCCCCAACGGCCAGGAGGTGGGTTCGGAGAAATTCGCCTACAAGCTGCGCTGGATCGAAGCGCTGACCGATTGGCTCAAAGACGAGATTGCCGCCCACCCGAAGCTCGCTCTGGTGGGGGATTACAATATTGCGCCGGAAGATCGCGATGCCCACCCTGATTGGAAATATCAGATCCACGTGTCGGAACCGGAGCGCGCGGCCTTCAAGGCACTCACCGCGCTGGGTCTGGAGGATACCTTCCGGCTGTTCGAACAACCGGAACAGACCTTCTCATGGTGGGATTACCGCATGGGCGCTTTCCGGCGCAATCTCGGTCTGCGGATCGACCATATCCTGACCACGCCGCCCCTGACTGCACAATGCATTGCCAGCAGCATCGACCCGGCACCACGCAAGCTCGAACGCCCGTCAGACCACGCGCCGGTGATCGCGGAGTTTTCCGCGATGGAATCTTTTTCCGGGGAGAAATGACATGCAAAAGAACATTGGAACGATCGATAAAACCGTCCGTATTGTCGTCGGCCTCGCCTTGATTGCACTCGCCGTGATGGGCGTGGGAACACCCTGGACGTGGCTGGGCGTACTGCCTCTCGCAACAGGCTTGGTCGGCAGCTGCCCAGCTTACACGCTGTTAAAGACCGACACTCTCCCAAAGGATTAAACACCTTTGGCGGTGCCCAGCCGCAACAATATTGTCGGCTGGGGTTATTTTTCAGGATTTTCGCGGGACTGCCTGATCTGTTGCCGGATCTCGAACCCGCGCAGAATCACATAGGCAATGAGCGCAAAAATAAAGAACACCAGCAACATCCAGGCAATGCCCTGCAAGGTCTCAATGATGCTGCGATAGACTTCCAGCACCCACCGCGCCCAATTCAACTCGACGACTTCCTGACCTCCGGCATGCGGCGTGACGTAGCGTTCGAGCGCCCAGACGCGAACACCCCCCGAGATTCCCACGACATAGATCGCAAACGTGATGTAGCGATGCCAGGCGAAGCCCAGTTCTTCAGAAACCAGCCGCGTAAGAATGCTACGTACCGGCCGGTCAAAAATGCGTGTGGCGATGAAGCAAACTGCTGTCGACACGGCCAGGGTTACAGCCAAAAGCCAGATGAACATTGTGCATTCCTTCTTGGATCGTACGGGTTGAAACGCGTGTTGCCACGGACAGGCGGTGAAGGGTCTGGAGCAGCCGGAATTCGTTCACACTTCCTCAACTTCTGAAATCCCTGACGACGGATCCCCGCTAAACCATTGCCAGTTCGTTCCTCATGCTGCACCCCTTCTTCGACCCATCGAAACAGCACAGACCCACAAAAAACATGGAGGGCGCTTCGTTAGCGTTCAGTCAAATCAGGCTTCCAGCTTGGTTGCAACATGGTTCGCGATCGCAACGTAATCGGTCACGGCCAGACGCTCTCCACGCAAACCGGGGTCGATGTCCAAGGCCTTGAAATCCGCCGCATCAAGAAATTCCCGCAAGGTGTTGCGCAGCGTCTTGCGCCGCTGGCCGAAAGCCGCCGCGACGATGCGACCGAACAGCACCTCGTCCGTCGCGCGCGGACGCTCGCTCGGCAATGGCACCATGCGCACAATGCTCGAAGTGACCTTGGGTGCAGGCCGGAAAGCTCCCGGCGGAACGTCGAACAGACGCTCCATCGCAAAGCGGTATTGCAGCATTACCGACAGGCGACCGTAATCGGACGTATCCGCCTCGGCGGCCATGCGCATCACAACTTCCTTTTGCAGCATGAAATGCATGTCGCGCACGCCCTCTGCAAACTTGGCCAGATGGAAAAGCAGCGGCGTGGAAATGTTGTACGGCAAATTTTTGACTACACGCAAGGGCGTACCGAGTGAGGCGAAATCGAATTTCAGCGCATCGCCTTCGTGGATCGTGAGTCGGTCCAGTGAATGCGCACGTTTCAGGTGAACAATCAGATCGCGATCGATTTCGATTACGTTGAGGTGTCCCAGGCGTTCGATGATGGGCGTGGTCATGGCACCCAGACCGGGGCCAATCTCCACCATGATGTCACCCGGTCGCGGGCGGATCGCATCGACGATATTACGGATGATATTGGGGTCGGACAGAAAATTCTGCCCGAAGCGTTTGCGCGCGCGGTGCTCAGACACGACTGCGTTCCGCAATGTCAATGGCAAGCTCCACGGCTGCAAACAGGCTGCCGGGGTCGGCTTGTCCGGTGCCGGCCAAATCCAGCGCAGTGCCGTGATCAACCGAAGTGCGCACGATCGGCAGACCGAGAGTTACGTTGACGCCTCCCCCGAAACTGGCGTGCTTGAGCACCGGCAAACCCTGATCGTGGTACATGGCCAGCTGGGCCGCACTGTCTTGCAATGCATGCGGCACGAACAGCGTATCCGCCGGCAGCGGCCCGACCAGCTGCATGCCTTCGGCACGCAAGGCGGCCAACACCGGCTCGATGACCTCTATTTCCTCGCGGCCCATGTGACCGCCCTCTCCGGCATGCGGATTGAGACCGGCAACGAGAATGCGAGGATCCGGGAGGCCAAAGCGCGCAACCAGATCGCGATGCAGGATGCGCAAGGTTTCTTCCAGCACCGTCGGCGTGATGGCAGCCGGCACGGCCGCCAGCGGAAGGTGCGTTGTGACCAGCGCGACGCGTAGGCCGCCACCGACCAACATCATTACCACGCGTGGCGTGGCAGTACGTTCGGCAAGATATTCGGTGTGGCCGGAAAACGAAATGCCTGCTTCGTTGAGGACGGCCTTGTGCACCGGCGCAGTCACCATTGCGGCAAATTCGCCGGATACGCAGCCATCGATGGCTCGATCCAGCATTGCCAGCACATGCGGCGCATTGGCCGGCTCCACGTATCCGGCCCGGCTGGGTACGGCGAGTGGCACCGGCAGCACGTCCACAACGCCGCTTTCGGGCGGCTCATCCGCCCGCCATTCCCGCACCCTGACGGTGTGCGCAAGCGTGGCCGCACGCGCACGGATCAGGTCGAGATCTCCAAGCACAACAAGACGCGCGGGAAAATCGGCCTGTGCAAGTTGAGCGCATAGCTCCGGGCCAATCCCTGCCGGCTCCCCGCTGGTCACCGCAATCACGGGGCGCATCGCGTTCATTCCCAGTCCAGACGATTGTCCACGTACGTGCTGTCGCGCAGTTCGAGCAACCAGCTTTCGTACGCTTCCTGGGATTTGCGTTCGCGCAGGGCATTGCGCGCCTCGGCACGACGCAATTCACCGCTGACATCCTGGTTGCGGCGCTCGATCACCTGAATCAGATGCCACCCGAACGGCGAACGTACCGGCTCGCTGACTTCGCCCGGCGCAAGGATGTCCATCGCACGTTCAAATTCAGGCACCGTATCACCCGGCAGAACCCAGCCGAGATCTCCGCCCTGGGCGCCCGACAGATCGTCAGAGTGCACTCTGGCCAGCTCTTCGAAACTCTCACCGCCTACAACGATACGTTCGCGCAGCGCATGCATCCGCGCTTCGACTTCGCTGTCAGACAGCACCTCGGTGGCGCGAATGAGAATGTGACGGGCGTTTGTCTGACGCACTGTCTGACCGGCAGAGCCACCGCGTTCATCGAGCAGCTTGACGAGGTGCAAACCCGCCGAGCTGCGCAGCACTTCAGAGACCTGACCTTTCGACATGCCGACAACCGCATCGGCAAACAGCGCCGGCAGACTTTCGGGGGCACGCCATTCAAGCAAACCACCCGCCGTCGCGTCAGGTGCATCGGAGAAGGTTACCGCCAGTCGTTCGAAATTTTCTCCGGCAGCATGTCGTTCAAGAATTTCATTTGCCTGAGCCTCCTGCGCAGCCACCTCGCTGTCGCTTGCACCGCTCGGAAGGCGCAGCAGAATATGCGACACAAGCACTTCGCGCGGCCCGGTCTGTTCCGGTCGGCTGACCAGGAAATTGTCGATTTCGGCATCCGTTACAGTGATCTGGCCGTCGACCTCTCGCTCACGCACGCGCGAAATCAGAATCTCATTGCGCACTCCCTCACGGAATTGCCGCCAGGAAATTCCGTCGCGCTGGAGAACCTCCTGCAACTCTTCTTCGGTCAACGCGTTGTTGTCGCGAATGCGGGCGATTGCTCGATCCAGCGTGGCTTCATCCACCCTCAGTCCGTTTTCTTTCGCAAGCTGGATCTGGGCCCGTTCAATGATCATTCTATCCAGCACCTGCTCTTCCAGTACCCGTCGCGGCGGCAGTTCAACGCCCTGCTGGCTCAATTGCCCGGCAATCCGGGTAACCTCTTCGCGCAGTTGCAACGCGGTAATGACTTCATCATTGACGACCGCCACGATGCGGTCGGCCGGGATTGCCCGCTGCGCAAACGTAGCCCCTGAAGCAAACAGGGCAATCAACAGAAGGGAGAAAGAAAGAAATCGTTGCATCGTAGGCTGGCTCATGATCATCATTGTCCGAACCACGGGTCTTCCACCGATTCGGTGATCATCCCGTAGCCTGGAACACTACGCTGGAGCAGATTGACCGGACTGGGTCCGATCCCGCCCAGCCCGGTGAATTCAAGCTGGAAGAACAAGGCGTTGGTTTCATCATCTTCTTCAACCGCGAAACGGTGGGCCGCTACGCGCATGGCCCAGCAACCGCAGCGACTTACGTATTCGACACCGGCCAGCGCCTCAGTGATGCGGTTTTCATCGATGGATCGCGTCACACGCCCAACCCCGTACAAACGTTTCGTAATCGGCCACTGGCCCGACACGTCGAGGTCACGCAGCACATCCCGGGAATAGCGGTAGCTGAGATTGAGCACCTTGTGCTCTTCGGGATGGTAGCGCACGCGCAGGTTATTGCGCTGGGTCTGGCTGTGCTCCGGGCTGTATTGCCCTTCCCAGTCAAGCGAGAAACTTTGCGACACGCGCCCGCTGAACTGGGCAAGAATGTCGGTGCGCGCGAAGTTCGATGCATTCTCCGCCTCCCGGGGAGTCAGCGCTACCCGGCGATCTTCAAAATAGTACCGCTGGCCAAGCGTCGCGCGCATCCGTTCAGCGCCAGATTCTTCCTCGATCAAACGCGTCGTCACCGCTGCGGTGATCTGGTTTGCGTCGCCTATGCGGTCGACACCAGAGTAGCGGTTCTCGGAAAAGAGCTGGGCGTACCCAAAATCGTAGCTTGCGGTATCGAAACGCGGGATGTCATCCTGGTCGCGATAGGGAATGTGCACGTAATACAGGCGCGGCTCAAGCGTTTGCTGAAACGCGCTGTCAAACAGGTTGGTATCGCGTTCAAACGTCATGCCGGCATCGACCGTGGTGATCGGCAAGGTTCGCGAAATCGAGGTTCTCCCATCCGCCGCTCCCGGAAGCGGATCGTCCAGCCCGTAGCGGGTGGTATGCACACCAAATTTCGGCGTGATGTACCACCCCGGCCGCACGATCGGCAGCGCCACCTGGGGATAGGCGTAAAAACGATTGCCTTCGACGCGCGTGTCATCATCGTCATTCGGCAAACGGAAAGCGACCGCTTCACCTTCGAAGATGAAGTCCAGTCCGCCCGGCAAATCATCGCGATACGCTTCCAGCTCGAATTGGGGCAAGCGCCGGTAAGGGGTGCGCCGCCGCGTTTCATCGGCCTCTTTCAGGGTCTGATACGCTTGTGCGCGCAGCCGGGCATTCCACCACCCTCCGGAGTACTGAAGCTGCCCCTGGCGCAAGAGGTTACGACGCGAAGAAACCTGCAAAGACGAACTGAGATCCTCGAAATACTCGTCATCGGTCACAGCGTTGTAATCAATCGACCCGCGCAAACGCGAGCTGAAACGCTGACGGTGCTGGATGGCGCCGAGGCCACGCGATTCGCCCGTCTGACGATCGTGCGGCATCCATTCGCCGCGTATCTCCCCCTCATAGTCCTGCGAGAGATAACGGAATTCCCCGCCAATCTGCGCACCACGACGGCTCATGTAACGCGGAACGATGGTCGCATCATAGTTGGGGGCGATATTCCAATAATACGGTGCGGTCACATCGAAACCGGTCTTGTCCGAAAGCGCCACCGACGGTACGAGAAAGCCCGACTGGCGTTGTTCGTCAAGCGGGAAACGCATGTTGCCCGGCCAATAGACCAAGGGCACGCCCTTGAAGACCAATGAACTGCCTCGCGCCACGCCTTCATTGCGATCATAGTCGAGGTGCAGATCTTTGGCCTTGAGATACCAGTCTTCACTGTCTGGATGACAGGTCGTCCAGGTCCCCGCCTCAGCGCGATACTGGTTCTCGCCTTCAAGATACAAACGCTCCGCTCGACCATGCCCGGCCACGGCCTGCGTGGCCCCGCTTCTCTGATCGGACCGAACGGTGGTGAATTCATAATAGGGCGTTTCAAATTCGCCCACACTTTCGTGCACGACGAAGTGTCCTCGCGGGCTTTCGATTCGATCCTCTCCGCTCAGAACAACGACATTTCCTTCCGCGCTGACTTCATCCGTCAGTTCGTGATAAATCACCTCGTCCGCGCTGAGCGTCAAGTCCTCACGCTCGATTTCCACCGCACCTTCGGCAACCGCTTCGATACTGCGCAGACCGCGAATGTTCCGCGCGCGGATGGTGGTGTTTGCATTGTGCAATTCCACCTTGTCCTCTTCCGCAGCGGAAGGAGACCGCTCTGGCTCTGGCTCTGGCTCTGGCTCTGGCTCTGGCTCTGGCTCTGGCTCTGGCTCTGGCTCTGGCTCTGGCTCTGGCTCTGGCTCTGGCTCTGCAGAAGTATCGGGTGCCGAGCCCGACACCGGCGCGGGAACGGAGCCCGTTTCGGTTGATGGCGTCTGAGGTGTCCTTTCTTCAGGCGCTGTTTCCGTCTGTCGCGCGGGCAACTCGGTCCCCTGCGGTTCTGGTTCTGGCCGAATGGGAACAAGTGTGTCAACTTGAGGCCGCTCCAACGGCACTGGACGGACCGCAGCCCCCGACGAATCCGAATCCAACGACGGCGCAGGACGTCCGAGCAAAGCCGGATCAACGTGCAACGGCGCCAGCGTCTGGGCTCCCGCGGCGACTGGAAAGCCCGCCAGCAGCAACGTCAGCACTTTGAATCGCACACGCCTTCCCCCCGTTTCGTTACGCAAGCCCGTCCCCTCGTATGCCCGACCCGAACGGTCGCTTTGATAAACTGGCGAATTCTACAACAGGGCGCTCCAAAATGCCGTCGCTAACCGATCGCACAGGCGCCCACAGCATCCTGGAGAACGCGGTGCCCCGACGCGCCTTGCTCGACTCATGGCTCACCAGCGCTTTGCGCGGCCAGTCCTACACCCTCCATCCCGCCTCCTCCGACGCGAGCTTTCGGCGCTATTTTCGCGCTCATCTCGACGATGGCACGAGCCGTATCGTCATGGACGCTCCGTCCGAACAGGAAGACTGCACTCCATGGCTGTCGATTGCCAAGCTGTTTGGCGCCGCCGGCATTCATGTACCCGAGGTGTACGCTGCAGACGTTCAACACGGTTTCATCCTGATGTCCGACCTCGGCGACACTACCTATTTGCAAGCCCTCAAGGTCGACAATGCCGCCCATCTCTATGCCGACGCTCTCGGCAGTCTGATCGCCATCCAAGCGGCCAGCGCACCCGGTGTACTCCCCGAATATTCGCGTGAATTGCTTGAACGTGAAATGCTGCTGTTCGATGAGTGGTACATCGTCCGCCACCATGGCACCCAGCTGGACGATGCCACACGCGACATGTTGCAGAAAATCCGTACCAAGGTGCTCGCCTCCAACCTTGCCGAGCCGCAGGTTTTCGTGCATCGCGATTACCATTCGCGCAACCTGATGTATTTGAGCGGCCAGAACGCTCCCGGCATCATCGATTTTCAGGATGCGGTCTACGGGCCGATCAGCTATGACCTGGTATCGCTGCTCAAGGACGCTTACATCAAATGGGACGAAGCTTTCGAGCTCGACATGCTGATCCGTTACTGGGAAACCGCACGCCAGGTTGGCTTACCGGTACGTGAGGATTTCTCCGACTTTCATCACGACTACGACTGGATGGGCGTACAACGCCATCTGAAGGTGCTCGGCATTTTCGCGCGGCTGGCGCATCGTGACGGCAAAACCGCATACCTTGCAGACATGCCGGTCGTACTCGAACACCTGCGTCGGGTATGCGAACGTTACGGCGAACTGAGACCGCTATTGCGCCTGCTCGATCGACTCGAGCCGCGGGAAACCGTGGAGGGCTACACC
>Ga0209075_1004804_pt1 | contig 10665 bp, 8 predicted proteins | sample Stecom2011_FD_187523 | JGI IMG/M metagenome (GOLD analysis project Ga0209075, IMG submission 187523) | Agricultural soil microbial communities from Utah to study Nitrogen management - Steer compost 2011 (SPAdes) (version 2) | ecosystem: Environmental > Terrestrial > Soil > Agricultural land...
CAGAATTTTGGAACTATGCTAAGTTAATTTCAAGCACCCTTCGACATGGGATGCCCATTGAAAAAGCTGTAGATTTAATTAACAGTCTTCAATTAGACAGCGAAAGCATCAACACATGGAAAAATGGTGTAGCTCGTGCTCTTAAGCGTTACGTTGCCGACGGCACAGAGGCTAAAAAGCAGAAATGTGAAAACTGTAATAGCACTTCACTTATTTACCAAGAAGGATGTTTGACCTGCAAGAATTGCGGATCTTCTAAATGTGGATAAAACACACTCCACTTTAGGGTAGTCATTAAAAAAACCTCACAAACTCATAAGAGTTTTGTGAGGTTTTTTCTATTTAAGAAGTTGATTATTGAGATCTCGAACTAAGCTCGAGCCAACCAATCGACTGTTAGATTAAAGCTCTAATAAGCCATTAGTTTTTCTAACTGCTTCTGCGCTTTCAGTGATATGAGTACGCTCTGCATCAGACAGTTCAATTTCAACAATTTTTTCGATTCCATTTCTACCCAAGATTACTGGAACCCCTATAGAAATATCATTCATTCCATATTCGCCTTTTAGCAATGCTGAACAAGGGAACATTTTCTTTTGGTCACACGCAATTGCTTGAACCATTGCAGATACGGCAGCTCCAGGAGCGTACCAAGCAGAAGTTCCTAACAATTTTGTTAGTGTAGCTCCACCAACTTTAGTATCTTCTTTAACCTGATTCAATCTTTCTTCAGAAATGAATTCTGATACAGGAACACTATTTCTAGTAGCTAATCTTGTCAATGGCACCATTCCTGTATCACTATGACCACCAATCACCATTCCATCGATATCGCTAATAGGAGCTTCTAAAGCTTCTGCTAAACGATATTTGAAACGTGCACTGTCTAATGCTCCACCCATTCCAATAACTCTGTTTTTTGGTAAACCAGAAGTTTTATGAACTAAGTAAGCCATAGTATCCATAGGGTTACTTACTACAATAATGATTGTATTTGGAGAGTGTTTTTCAAGGTTAGAAGAAACTTCTTTAACGATTCCTGCGTTAATACCGATTAATTCTTCACGTGTCATTCCAGGTTTTCTTGGAATACCGCTAGTAATTACACAAACATCACTGTTAGCTGTTTTAGAGTAGTCATTAGTAACGCCAGTAATTTTTGTGTCAAACCCATTTAAAGAAGCAGTTTGCATAAGATCCATTGCTTTACCTTCAGCAAATCCTTCTTTGATGTCCAACAAAACAACTTCGCTAGCGAAATCTTTAATAGCAATGTACTCAGCACAACTTGCTCCAACTGCTCCTGCACCTACAACTGTTACTTTCATATTTATATGTGTTATATTATTTAAAAATGTTTAAAATTCTAATCGAATACACCTTGAAAGATTCAATCAATATATGGAAGAAATATTGAAAAATACTGACTCTCTTTAAGGATGATGCAAAAGTACTAATTACTCCCTAAACTATTGAAGCGAACGGCTTTAAATTGAGAAAACTTTAAACATTAAAAAAGGATAGTCAAAATATATTTGCTATCCTTTATAAAAAACAATGTGATTTCAGTTATTAGATCCCGAAATGCAAACCAACAGAAGCGTTGTTAAACTCTCCTATATTATAGTCGGCATGTAGACCAAAGAAACCTAATCTTAGGTTAGCTCCAATCGTACCCCGCACTCCAGAAACTTTGTTTTTCACACTGAAAGGGTCCTTAAATTCATTTGTGTTCTCTAAAAGTGGAACTCCATCTTTTACGCGATAATTTCCTAATATATCAAAATCTGAAGTTCCAGTTACATAACCTAATCCTCCGTAGAAATTAAGTACAGGAAACTTTGTAGATGCTTGAAGTTGGAACAGCCAAGAGCTTTGTTTAAGTTCAAAACGTTGGTTATTTCCAGTAATAATTTCACTACTTGTGAAGTCATAGCTTCCAGTTACACTATTGTAGGCTATGAATCCGGAAATAGCAACAGGGAATAGTTTTTCTGCAGGTAACCAATTGGTAAATTCATGTTGAAGCCCTAATCCAAAAAGACCAATTTTAACGTCTTCTTGTTTCACCTTTGGAAAGTAGCGCACTTTAAGCTCTGTTCCTTTGAACAATCCCAATCTACCTTGCAAAAAAGCGGTTGGCATTATATTTACGTTTACAGAGGCTAGTCCTTGAGGTAGCTTAAACTCCACCTCTTCAGTAGTGTTTCCGTCCTTGACTATAGCATAAACCATCACGTCTGGATTATTTTCTCCAAAGCCAGTTGCTACTTCCTTTGAAGTGCTTCCATCTCGGAAGTGGAGATTGTTATAGTCTGCAGTATTCAGGGTGAAGTTTTTATGTTTATCCTTCACAAAGGTTGCATTTCCAACAATTGAAATGTCGAATTTTAGAGTCGACTTCACCTCAGCACTTTGGATCCATCCGTTTGCATTATTAAAGATCATTCCTTCGGTAGCTGGAGAAATATATGCTGCAGCAAACTTTTGGGCGTCTTCAATACCAGCTGCTAGAAGATCTTCAAGATTTTCCTGAGCTACAGACACTGAACTAATCAGTAATAGAAAAACTAAAAATAATTGTCTCATAATTAAGTGATTTAAAATTTAGAACCTTTTTCTAACTAACCGCTCAAATCTTAAATTTTCTTACGCATCAATATTTGCATAAACCGCATTCTTTTCAATAAACTCACGACGAGGCGGAACCTCATCGCCCATTAACATTGAGAATATGCGATCTGCTTCTGCGCCATTATCAATCCTCACTTGACGTAAGGTTCTATATTTAGGGTTCATAGTTGTGTCCCACAGTTGTTCTGCGTTCATCTCCCCAAGACCCTTATATCGTTGAATAGACGCACTTCCACCCATCTCTAAGTTAAGTTCATCTCGTTCCTTATCGCTCCAAGCATATTCTTTCTTAGAACCTTTTTTCAACAAGTATAATGGTGGAGTAGCAATATAGACACATCCTGCTTCAACTAGTTCTTTCATGTATCTATAGAAGAATGTTAGAATTAAAGTAGCAATGTGACTACCATCGACGTCGGCATCACACATAATTACAACTTTATGGTAACGTAGCTTCTCTAAGTTAAGTGCTTTACTATCTTCTTCAGTTCCAATTGTTACCCCGAGTGCGGTATAAATATTTCTAATTTCTTCGTTTTCAAAAACCCTGTGGTGCATGGCTTTTTCAACGTTTAGAATTTTACCTCGCAAAGGAAGGATTGCTTGAAAGGTTCTATCTCGACCTTGTTTTGCAGTTCCACCTGCAGAATCACCCTCCACTAGGAAGACTTCGCATTTTGCAGGATCTTGTTCGGAGCAGTCAGATAGTTTTCCTGGAAGACCACCACCACTCATCACTGTTTTTCTTTGAACTAACTCACGAGCTTTACGTGCAGCGTGGCGTGCTTGTGCAGCAAGAATTACTTTCTGAACGATTATTTTAGCATCGTTTGGATGCTCTTCTAAATAATTTTCAAGCATTTCAGAAACAGCTTGACTAACTGCTGCAGTCACCTCGCGGTTTCCAAGTTTTGTTTTTGTCTGTCCTTCGAATTGAGGTTCTTGAACTTTTACTGAAATAATGGCTGTTAATCCTTCACGGAAGTCATCTCCAGCAATATCAAATTTCAGTTTATCTAACATTCCTGAAGCATCAGCATACTTCTTTAGAGTTCTTGTTAGACCTGCTCTAAATCCAGAAAGGTGAGTTCCACCTTCATGGGTGTTAATATTGTTAACGTAGGAATGTAGGTTTTCATTAAATGAAGTGTTGTAGACCATTGCTACTTCAACAGGGATATCATTCTTTTCCCCTTCGATAGAAATCACTTGAGCAATAATTGGTTCCCGATTTCCATCTAAAAAGCGGATATATTCTTTTAATCCTTCTTCACTAAAGAATTTTTCAGAAATAAATTCACCTTTTTCGTCCTTGTTTCTTTTATCAGTTAGATAGATTGCTAGTCCTTTATTCAAGAAAGACAACTCTCTAAGACGACTAGCTAAGGTATCGTAATTATATTCAACGTTTTGAAAGATATCTGAATCTGGTTTAAAGGTAACCTTCGTCCCTCTATCTTCGCTTTCTCCTATAGTCTTAACGGGGTGAATAGCCTTTCCTCTTTCATATTCTTGCTGCCAGATTTTTCCATCACGATAAACGGTTGCGGTAAGTTTTTCAGAAAGTGCATTCACTACTGAAACTCCAACACCGTGGAGACCTCCCGAAACTTTATAGGAATCTTTATCGAATTTACCTCCAGCACCAATTTTGGTCATCACCACTTCAAGGGCAGAGACTCCTTCTTTTTTATGGATATCTACTGGAATTCCACGACCATTATCTTTTACTGATATAGAATTATCTTCATTAATCCACACTTCGATTGTGTCACAATGATTGGCCATGGCCTCATCAATGGAGTTATCCACCACTTCATAAACCAGGTGATGCAATCCACGCACACCAATATCGCCAATATACATAGAGGGGCGCATACGCACGTGCTCCATTCCTTCCAATGCCTGAATCTGGTCGGCACCGTAACTAGCTTTTTTCTGTTCTTCGCTCATATATAATTTTGTATGGTTTTCAATAATTTGAGTAACAAACAAATATAGCGAAAAACCCAATGAAATTAAGGGTTTACATAAAGTAAGTGCGTTAAGTTATCAACAAAATCATGTGGAAAAACCTGATTTTCGATAAAAAAACTTTATTTCTGAAAAATCAAGTCGGTTTTGAAGGGTAATCACTTGAAATTGACACGCATATACACACGCACCTCCAATCTTTTCGCTATGGAATATCTAAATATTTATGTGTTTGAAGTGAAACCTTCCATTTTGGATTTTTCATAACATAATCCACAATCAAAGGCATCATTTTTTCACGTTGCCCCCACTCTGGCTGAAGATATAAAAGACAATCTTTATTAACTTTTGCAGCTTGTTCTTCTGCAAAACGAAAATCGTCTTTATTGAAAACAATCATTTTCAATTCGTTTGCCACATTGTAGACTTCTTCTGTAGGCAGTTTCCTTTTTTTAGGTGAAAGGCACACCCAATCCCAACTACCAGAAAGTTTATAAGCTCCTGAAGTTTCAATATGGGTTTGCATTCCATTTTCTTGAAGCATCTTTGTTAAGGGATCCATATTATACATCAATGGCTCACCTCCTGTAATAACGATCATCTTTGAATTTTCAGTAGCATCCTTTGTTAGATCTTCAATCGTCAAAGGCGAATGCAAGTCGGCATCCCAGCTTTCTTTCACGTCGCACCAATGACAGCCAACATCACATCCTCCCACTCTAATAAAATATGCAGCAGTTCCTTTATGATACCCTTCACCTTGAATGGTATAAAACCGCTCCATCAACGGCAACATAAGGCCGTTTGCAATTAAATCTTGTACTTCATTTTTCATCGGTACAAAAATAGTGTTTTTAGAACTGTTTTGCTCCTATTTTCAAACTTCTCCGCTCATTCTTCATTCATTGAGAAATTAAGAACATCTATTTAATCTTATAATATTGTATTTTAAGTTAGACTATCATTTTGTGGCTCAATATTTACTACTTTTGCATCCACATTTTAAACGATTCTTTTTCTTTAGAGATTCTAACTTCAACTTCAAAACTAAAAAGAAGTATATGTTTGATTTTCAATCAAGAGAATGCATCCTAAGTTTAGAATATAAAAACAGATTAATTCAACTATTCAATAAAATTTTAAATGAAAAAGTCTTTATTCCTAGTAGCTATTACTGCCTTAATGTTTGTTCAGTGTAAAAAAGAGAGCAATGATCCATTCTTGATTAAAGAGGGAAGCGTTGGAAATTTGATGGAGTCGAATAAAGTCAAGCAGTTAGATTCTATATTTGCTACAGATTCTATTGTTAAAACCAGCGGATCACCAAATGCGATTGAAACACAAGGTGAAGTAGAGGTTTATGAAAAAGGAGGAAAACAATTATTACTACTTTCTCCAAAAGACGAAATGGATCCTAATTCAAATATCTCTGATATATTAATTTACGATTCACGCTATAAAACCGAGAAAGGCCTAAATAACACAAGCACTTTTAAAGAGTTTAAAGACAACTATACTGTAAGTAACATTGAAAGAATTATCAATGGAGTTTTAGTCTTTTTCTCTGATACCGACATATATCTAACCATTGACGCTAAGTATTTAACTGCTGAAGTTAGAACCGATCCTAATGCTAAATTAGAGGCACATCACATTATTGATTCAGCCACTATTAAGTATTTGAGAGTTGGCTGGAATCCTGAAGACTAGTAAATCTGGTCAATAATCGAGGATTAACTAATTCAAATGTTTATTTTTATAGAGTATAGACTTATTTAATCCTTGAAAACTCTTGAACACTTTCCATAAAGATGATTAGAAAAATTCCAGCACAGATTATACGTCAAGTCTTCACGATTCTACTCATCTTTTCTTTGGGATGGCTTATCTTTATAGAGATTCTACCGTATTTAACTGGAGTTTTAGGCGCAATTACTTTATACGTAATCATGCGTAAGTGGATGAAAACATTAGTCCATAAAAGGAAATGGAATCCATCTTTAGCTGCCGGGGTTTTAATGGCTGCTTCTTTTATTGGAATCTTGCTTCCAATATCGGGAATTGTTTTAATGCTTGGAAATAAGATAGGTCGTGCTGCCGAAAGCTATGGCGAAGTAGTACACGCAGTAAAGGAACAACTCGATAAAATTGAAGATAGAATCGATATTGACGTGAGCTCCAGGATTGATGCTTCAGCCATTACCGAGTGGATATCAAATAACCTACAAGACTTTGTTGGCAACACCTTTAATGCTTTTATTGCAATAGGCCTGATGTATTTCATGCTCTACTATATGTTGACCAACAGAAGAAACCTAAAGCAGCTTGTCAGCAAGTTTATACCTATGAATTCTGACAATCTTAAAGAAATAGGAAAAGAAGTTCAGATGATGGTTCGATCAAATGCATTGGGGATTCCATTAGTAGGGATTGCACAGGGAGTTGTAGCGCTAATAGGGTTTCTAATTTTTGGAACTGAAGATCCTTTCTTTTGGTTTGTAATTGTCGCTGTTTCTAGTATGATTCCCTTTGTTGGAACATTATTAGGAATACTTCCAGTATTTATTTTAACACTATCAGCCGGCGATACCTTTGCAGCGTGGGGGATATTGATCTACGGGTTCACTGTAGTTGGAATGACTGATAATGTATTTCGCCTTTTTGTTTTAAAAAGACTAGACGATGTGCATCCTTTAATTACACTGATTGGAGTTATAGTTGGCGTCCCTTTGTTTGGATTTATCGGACTTATTTTTGGTCCACTTCTTATTAGTTTATTCATGGTAATTGTAAAAATTTACAGCCAAGAATACGGAGATAACAATCTCACAGAAGCAACAAATAAAGAGTAGTTTCTATTAATTTTAAAAAAGTTTTAATGGTTTATTGGGTTTGCACTCACTACTCAACAACCGAGTGTTTGATTCCAATACCAGCCTTACCAACTACGGCAATCCATACAGGTTTGCACTCACTACTCAATAACCGAGTGTTTGATTACTAACAGAAATTAGTTTTCAAAACACTAACCCCTAATTCATTCTTCCCGTCTTTCTTTTTATCTTGAAAAATCAGCAGCTGCATTCATTGATTATTTTATAACATAACTTTAAAAGAATTGATATACAGATTGACTATTTTTAGGTACAGTATACAACACGAATATGTTTTTTAGAAAAAAGAAAAATACCGATGCTTCAAGAATTGCTATGATGAACAGCAATATAAGCGAAGAGTATGTAGAAGAAAATATATCTAAGATAAAGGAAGAGGACGTTGAAGTTGTAATGGACAACGAAGAGTCAATTTCTCATAAGTTAAGCAATGCTACTCCGTTGCGTAAATTTGCGGAAATAGGAAAAATAATGTTTGCGATGCTTAAAGACATTAAAAACGGAAGATATCCTGAAGTTCCATGGTTTACAATTGCCGCAATATCATTGGCTTTATTATATGTTTTAAATCCATTAGACGTGATTCCAGACTTTATACCTGGAATTGGCTATATAGATGATTTAGCCGTAATGACTATATCTATGGGTTGGATTGAAACCGACTTACACAAATACTTAGATTGGCGTCTTAAAGAAACTGAAGAAGAGGATTCTTAATTAGTCGTGTCAGACTAAGATTTAAGACCACTCTGCTCATAGAGACGTGAGATACTACTTATTAAGTTTTTTATCGGCATGTCTGCGCTGTTCACGTGCTAAAAGCGTGTTTTTAAGTAACATAGCAATTGTCATAGGGCCAACGCCTCCAGGAACAGGTGTTATATATGAGGCTTTTTTACTCACGTTTTCAAAATCAACGTCACCTCTAATAACATATCCTCTTGGGCTATTTTCGTCTTCAACTCGAGTTATTCCCACGTCGATAATTACCGCATCATCTTTTACCATTTCCGCTTTAAGGAAGTTTGGAACACCAAGAGCTGAGATTATAATATCGGCTTGAGTAGTTATTTGCGCAATATTTTTAGTGTTGCTATGCGTTAGAGTAACTGTACTATTTCCAGGCCAACCTTTACGGCTCATCAAGATACTCATAGGTCTTCCCACGATATGACTTCTTCCAATCACCACGGTATGTTTTCCTTTAGTATCAACATTATATCGCTGAAGTAACTCAAGGATTCCGAAAGGTGTAGCTGGAATAAACGTGCTCATATCTAAAGCCATTTTCCCAAAGTTTTCAGGGTGAAAACCATCAACATCTTTGTGTGGATCTACAGTTAATAACACTTTTTGAGTATCTATTTGAGGAGGCAATGGAAGCTGAATAATAAACCCATCGATATTGTCATCCTCATTTAACTGTTTAATTTTTTTAAGAAGTTCAAGTTCGCTTGTTGTGGCAGGCATTTGAACAAGAGTAGATTCAAATCCAACTCGTTCGCATGCTTTCACTTTACTTCCAACATACGTAAGGCTAGCTCCATCGCTACCAACTAATATTGCAGCAAGATGCGGCACTTTCTCTCCATTAGCCTTCATCTTTTCTACTTCAGTAGCTATTTCATTCTTAATGTCGTTGCTTACTTTTTTACCGTCGAGGATTGTCATTTATTACATTTTTGTGTGGTCAGTATTCAGTGGTTTGTCAAAAAATGTTATTCTGTTGAATCCCCGATTTTTTTTGAGGATTTAATATCATATAATTTATTAATTTCCCTACTTCCTCAGTGATCAACATTAGTGTTTTATAGTTTTCTTCTTTTGGAAATATCCGTGTCAATTTTATGATCTCCATTACCAATGCTGGTCTGTCAACTGCAACTGAAAACCGCCATTTACTCCTAACGTAAATTTCCCATCATTTGCATCATCTTTTTACCTCCGCCGCCTTGCATCATCTTCATCATCTTGCTCATTTGGTTGAATTGCTTTAACAGCTGATTTACTTGCTGCACACTTGTACCACTTCCTTTTGCAATTCTTTTCTTTCTACTTCCATTGATTACTGCTGGCTCAGCTCTTTCTTTAGGTGTCATTGAGTGAATAATAGCTTCAATTCCTTTAAAAGCATCATCATCAATATCTACATCTTTAAGTGCTTTTCCTGCTCCGGGAATCATTCCAACTAAATCCTTCATGCTCCCCATTTTCTTAACTTGTTGGATTTGGCTTAAGAAGTCGTCAAAACCGAATTGGTTTTTAGCAATTTTCTTTTGGATTTTTCGTGCTTCTTCCTCATCGAATTGCTCTTGTGCTCTTTCAACAAGTGAAACAACGTCTCCCATCCCTAAAATACGATCGGCCATACGAGAAGGGTGGAACACATCTATCGCGTCCATTTTTTCTCCTGTACCGATAAACTTGATAGGTTTATCTACAACACTTTTAATAGAAATTGCAGCACCTCCTCTAGTATCACCATCGAGTTTAGTTAATACAACACCATCAAAGTTTAGTTTATCGTTAAAAGCTTTTGCGGTATTGACAGCATCCTGACCTGTCATGGAATCCACAACAAACAAAGTTTCATGTGGAGTAATTGCTTTATGGATATTTGCAATTTCGGTCATCATTTCTTCATCTATAGCAAGACGACCTGCGGTATCCACAATCACCACATTAAATCCGTTTTGTTTAGCGTGTGCGATAGCTTTTTGAGCAATATCAACGGGGTTTTTATTTTCAGGCTCGCTATAAACCTCAACACCAATTTGATCACCAACCACGTGCAACTGGTTAATAGCTGCAGGACGATAAACGTCACACGCTACTAATAATGGCTTCTTGGTTTTTTTGTTCTTTAAGAAATTCGCCAGTTTACCTGAGAAAGTAGTTTTACCACTACCCTGTAAACCAGACATTAAGATTACAGTTGGAGCACCGCTAAGATTGACTCCCGCTGTATCTCCCCCCATAAGTTCGGTGAGTTCATCTTTCACCAATTTAACCATAAGTTGGCCAGGCTGAAGCGTAGTCAATACATTTTGACCTAGTGCTTTTTCTTTTACAGTATCTGTAAATTCTTTAGCTGTTTTAAAGTTGACATCCGCATCCAAAAGTGCACGGCGCACTTCCTTCAAGGTTTCTGCAACGTTTACTT
>Ga0209075_1004805_pt1 | contig 10664 bp, 8 predicted proteins | sample Stecom2011_FD_187523 | JGI IMG/M metagenome (GOLD analysis project Ga0209075, IMG submission 187523) | Agricultural soil microbial communities from Utah to study Nitrogen management - Steer compost 2011 (SPAdes) (version 2) | ecosystem: Environmental > Terrestrial > Soil > Agricultural land...
AGGAAAGCCTGAACGCCAAGGGCTACAGCAGCGGCGAGCCTGACGGCATTCTGGGTTCCAACACCCGCAAGGCCATCCGCCAGTACCAGAAAGCCGAAGGCCTGATTGCCGACGGCTTTCCGTCCGGCCAGCTGCTGCAGGCACTGGACATCACAACCGGCAGCTGAGCCATGGACTCCATCACCCAGGCCGCCCTTGGTGCCACCCTGGCCGGCGCTGTAGCCGGTAAAGCCCTTGGGCGGTCGGCGTTACTGACCGGCGCCCTGCTGGGCACCCTGCCGGACCTGGACGTCGTCATCGACTACGGCACCGCCGTAGCCAACTTTACCCAGCACCGGGGCTTCAGCCATTCCCTGCTGATTCTCGCGCCCCTGTCGCTGCTGATCGCCTGGGGCCTGTGGCGCTGGAAACCGGCGATCAGCTACCGGCGATGGCTGGCGCTGGTCGCGCTTATCCTGATAACCCACCCCCTGCTGGACGCATTCACCACCTACGGCACCCAGCTGTTCTGGCCATTTGGCGCACCGGTGGCCATCACCAGTATTTTCATCATCGATCCGCTCTATACCCTGCCGCTGCTGGCCGGCTGCCTGGCTTTCCTGGTACGCCCGCCGGCCCGCACGGCGCTGGGCCTGGCACTGGGGCTATCCACCCTGTATCTGGGCTGGACACTGGTGGCCCAGCAGATCATCACCGACCGGGTTCAACCGGCGCTGGCCCGGGCCGGCCTGGAACAGCCGGCCGTGATGGTACAACCCATGCCATTCAATACCTTATTATGGCGGGCGACGGCCATCACCGAGGACACCCGGGTAGAAATTGTTACCGGTTTTCTGGACCAGACTCCAGAACTGACACTGGAATACTTCCCCCGCAACCCGACACTCCGGGCCCGGGTGGCTGACCTGCCGGAAGCCCGGCGCCTTGAGTGGTTCACCCGGGGTTTCCTGCACTATGAACAGGCCGGACAACAGATTACCGCCACCGACATCCGGCTGGGCATTCCCGGTGCACACCCCTTTACCTTTACCCTGGCGAATCTCTCGGATCAGGGGGTAGCCCCTATCCCCAGCGGCCGACTGGACCGGCCGGCCTTCAACCCGGACGCCCTGCCGCTACTCTGGGCCCGGCTGACCGGGGAACTGCCGGTACTGTGCCTGGCCACACTGGCCCCGCCGGCTCAGGGGCAAGCCTGCTGATGCGCCTCGATCAGTACCTCGCCAATAGCGCCGGGCTGTCCCGCAAAGACGCCAAGCGCGCAATCACCGGCAAACGGGTGCAGGTGAACGGCCAGTTGTGCCGCAGCACCAGCGCCAATATCGCAACCGGCGACACAGTATTGCTCGACGGCGAGCCGGTGACCCTGCCCGGCGATCTGTACCTGATGATGTACAAGCCCGCCGGCGTGATCAGCGCCACCACCGACAGCAGCCAACCCACCGCGCTGGATCTGCTGCCACCGGAACTGGCGCGGCATGTGCACATTGCCGGGCGGCTGGACAAAGACACCACCGGGTTACTGCTGCTCACCAGCGATGGCCAGTGGTCGCACCGGGTTACCTCACCCCGGCGGGACTGCCCGAAAACCTATCGGGTACAACTGGCCGAGCCATTAACGGCAGAAGCCCGTCAGGCCCTGGAACACGGCATTCAGCTTAATGGTGAAGACGCCGCCACGCGACCGGCGCAGGTACTGGCCTGTTCTGAACAGGAGATAGAGCTGACCATCAGCGAAGGCCGTTACCACCAGGTCAAACGCATGCTGGCGGCGGTGGGCAACCACGTGACCGCCCTGCACAGACAACGCATCGGCGCGATTGAACTGGATGCAGGGCTGGCACCGGGCCAGTTCCGCGAACTGACCCGGGAAGAAATCGAGTCGGTGTAGCAGGCCTTACTGGCCGGCACCGTCGACACGTTCGAACTTCTGGGCTTCCAGGTTCTTGCGCACGGCCCCAGCCTCGAACACCTCGCCATTCATGGCAATGTAGACCCCCGGCGGCAGTAACCGGGCCGCCGCCCAGGCAAAGCCGATATTGAAGACGGCATCGGTACGACGCATCCGGGCCGGCTGCATCGCCCCGGTCAGCACAATGGTGCGATCCGGCACAGCCTTCAGAACCTGGGCGGTCTGGGCCATGGTGTCGGTGCCATGGGTGATAATAATGCGGGAATGTTCTGTCTGCTTTACCGCCTCGAGAATGCCGTCGCGGTCCTCATCGGTCAGTTCCAGGCTGTCTTTGCGCATCAGCTCGCGGATGGCATAGCCCTCATGGATGTTCGACTCTGCCAGCAATTCCGGCAACAGGCTGTCACCGATCTCGAACTTGCTGTTGGCATCAAAGTACACCTTGTCGATGGTGCCGCCGGTGGTGAGTATCTGAATGGTCACGGGTCTGTCCTTATCGGGATGATTGAAGCGAGCCCTGTTGGCCTTCGGCCTCAAGCGCTGCGTTCTTTTCCTGCTCGTAGCGCCTGGCTGCCGGCGCCACCGTGCCAGCCTCCCCGGTAGCCAGCCAGCGCCGGATCCTGCCGGCATCGCCCAGAGGCGACCGGGTTCCCAGAGAGTCCAGCAGTACCGTAATAACCGGCTGGTCGTCCATCTGCGCAACCATCACCAGGCAGCGCCCGGCCTGTTTCAGGTAACCGGTTTTGCTCAGGCTGACACCCCAACTGTCACGATGTACCAGCGCGTTGGTGTTACCGAATGACAGGCTGTATCCGGGGCTACGGAACCTGGCCTGATAATAAGCGGTGGTGGAGTATTCACCGATTACCGGATAGTCCAGCGCAGCCCCGGCCAGGCGCACCAGGTCTGCCGCTGTTGACAGATTATCGGCAGAGAGGCCGGTCGGGTCCACAAACCGGGTACTGGTCATCCCCAGCTCCCGGGCTTTACGGTTCATGGCCGCCACAAAGCCATCGAAGCCACCGGGGTGGGAACGGGCCAGGGTGTAGGCGGCAAAGTTTTCTGACGACATCAGGGCGATCTTGAGCACATCCTTGCGCTGCAGGCGGGAGCCAATGCGGATTCGACTCCAGGCATTCGCGGCCGCTTCCTGGTGCCGCTCCTCGAACGTTAACCACTCGCCCATATCGAGGCCGGATTCAAGCACCACCAGAGCGGTCATCAACTTGGTTATCGAAGCAATCGGCACTGGCCGGTCGGCATTCTTACCGAACAACAGATCATCGCTCCCGGCGACGGCAGCCGCAGCATTCACCGACGCCAGGTTGGGGCCGCTGCCCGCCACCGCAGGGCTGCTGAACACCCAGAGCAGGCAAACCAGCGGCAGCAAGAGTTTGAACCTATTGCAATTTCTGACAGATGCCATGTTACCCCCGGATGTCTGAGACGGATCCCACCATTGAATAAAGCCCGGCACTATACCAACACTGACACGACGGGCGCAGGTCTCATTTTAATCATCTGTTTTAAACTACAAATGTAAAATATCTTCAAATGCATTAAAATTTGTTCAAATTCATAATGTTGCAGACTGTTATACTAGGTAACATCGCGTAACACTCAGCCAATATATCAACCGGGATTGCTACGGAATGGGCCCTGCCTCCGCAAACCAACACAGCTCCGGGCCAACCCGGGGCCTGCGCCCCGGCGGCAACCGCCTGCAGCGTTGGTTGCCATTTGTAATCCTGGCCGCAGCAATCGCCTACGGGCTGCTGGCTGCCTTTCTGGCACAGCCTCCGGCTAATCCGGCAGACTTACTGGCACTGCAGACAAACCTGGACACGGAGATCGAGATCCAGGATCCCGCCGGTTACCTGATCGCGCCTATGTCACAGGCACTGGAAGAAAATCTGCGGCAATCCCAAGCCTGGACGCCCATTAGCCTGGCCAGCTCCGGCATCGGCTATCCCGGGCAGCCGGCAACGTTCCGCCTCCACCTGCACAATCCGGCCCCGGTCGCCGTGGCCGCCCAGCTGGTGGTCTCCGCGCCTCACATCGACCACCTGGCCCCGGTATTGGTCGCTCCCGATGGCCAGATGCAGACATTGCCGGTCATGGGAGACCTTTACCCCTTCGAACATCGCTATATCAGCCTGCCACAATGGGTCTGGCCGGTAACCCTGGAGCCCGGCACCAGCACGCTACTGATGGAGATACAGAACACCGGACCGGTGATGCTGCCCCTGAGCCTGGTCAGTGGTGACGAAATGGTTCGCAGTGGCAGCCACATCATGGCCTGGAAATCGTTCGTGACCGGTCTGCTGGTTTTTGCCTTGCTGCTCAACCTGAGCATTGTGGTAAAGCTGCGCCGGCCCGGACTGGCCTGGCTTAGTGTGCTGATGGTAAGCGTGATCTACAGCCAGCTGGTTATGGATGGCCTGGGCTTGTGGCTGATCTGGCCCGGATTGCCGGAGCTCAACGCGCTGCTATCGGTCAGCCTGCCCCTGTGCCTGATTGCCCTGTGTGAATTCACCCCCCACTTTATCGCGGTCGGCAAGAACGGCGCCCGGGGCCTCCGGGGCTTCAGCCTGGCGGCCGGCCTGCACCTGCTTGCGGTTCCGTTTTCGATCCGGTTTCTGGGGCAGGATACCTTTCTTGTTATCACTACAGCCGGCGGGCTGTTCATTCTGGGGCTGGTGCTGGGGCAGATTCGGGAGCACGTGTATGCCCGCTATTTCGCACTCTCGGTCCTGGCCATTTTCGCCGGAGCCGTTACCACCGCCCTCAGAACCATCGGCTGGCTGCCGGTTACCCCGCTGACCGACTCTGCCTTCTTTCTGGGGGCCGCCGCCGGCTCCCTGATTCTGACCAGTGGCGTAGGCCGGTTGTTGCTGGAGGAGCGCAAACGCCGGCTGAGTGCCGATATTCGCGCCAGGGAAGAACAGGCACTGCGCACCCGCATCGAACAGGATTACGACCGGATACTGAAAACCCACCGGGTTACCGGAAAACCGAACCGGGCTATGCTGGAAGAAGCCCTGGCCGCCATCGACAGCCGGCGATCCCCTTACACCTTGTGCATGGTCCGGCTGACCCGCTTCAACGAACTGGAACAAGCACTGGGTTACCGCTCTGCCGAAGAACTGCTCAGACAGTATCTGCGGCAAATGAACCGGTTCCTCAAACAGACGCTTGGCGAGCAACTGATCCCGATCAACGGCTATGCCGTAGCGACTCTGGATACCATGAACCATGCCTTTGCCCTTTACCGTAACAACAGCGAGCCGGACGCCGAAGCCCACACCCTGGGCGCCATATCCGACTGGTTATCCGGAAATTTCAGGGAAGGCCGGTTCTCGTTCTCCTGGGAGGCATCAGTGGGCGTTGCCCATGCTCCGGAGCATGGCACCGATGCCAGCAGCCTGCTGTCAGCCGCCGGGTTTGCCACCCTGAACAACGACAACGCCCTGACCGTTTACGACCCGTCCATTGCCGAATGGCAGTATCGCCAGCAGATCCTGATGCTGGACGTGGAAGACGCCTTGAAATCCGGAGAAATGTGGCTCGAGTACCAGCCGAAAGTAAACATCCGTGACGGCCGGATCAGCTCTGTCGAGGCGCTGCTGCGCTGGGAACACAGCGAGTTCGGCCGGATACCTCCGGACCACTGGATTCCGCTGGCTGAGGAAGTCGGTATCATCCACCTTGTCACCGAATGGGTGCTCGACCGCGCCTGCCGTGACGCTTCCTGCCTGCGTGAGCAATATGGCGAGCACATCGCTATCAGCGTGAACATCTCGGCTAAAGACCTGGCCCAGCCACGCTTTCACGAGCTGGCCCGGTCGATACTCCGGCACCACCATATTCTGCCCCGCTGCTTCATTCTGGAAATTACAGAAACCGCTATGATGACAGAACCTGCGCTGGCCCAGAGCACCATCCAGAGCCTCAGCGACATGGGCTTCCGCATTGCCCTGGACGACTTCGGCTCCGGCCACTCGTCACTGGGTACCTTGGCCCTGTTCCGGCTGGATGAGCTGAAAATCGACCGGAGCTTCCTGGAGAACGTGCTCGATTACCCCGCACGCCAGAAAATCCTGAAAGCAGCTTTGGAGCTCGGCACCGCGCTCGACCTGGACGTTGTAGTAGAAGGCGTGGAAGAAGAAGCCATCGCCCTGTGGCTGCAACAATTCCCCGGTCTGCAGGGGCAAGGCTATTACTGGGGCCATCCGGTCCGCGCCCTGACGAAAACCACCCACGCCGTCCAGCCTTAGTGTCCCCCGAAGAACAGCAGGCCACCAACAGAAACTGGCACCAATGACCTGTATCAATGGCCCCACCCTGCACTAGCCTTACACTCCACTGACAATTATCAATGTCATGGAGGCCGGCTATGTCTTCGCCCAACGAACAGATCACAACACCAGGCGCCGCTGCTACCAGCCCGGTGTTTCAATGCTGGCAGCAAGGCTATGGCGTTATCCGGCACTCCGAAACCACCGCCAGTCAGGTCCAGGCGCTGGCACAAAAACTGGTAGCCGCCGGCCTGCAGCCGGATGCCGACAGCGTGTACCGCAAACTGATCGCGCTGGACCGGCTGGCCAGTGCCGGCCTGTGGCTGGTGGTGCATATGAGCTACTGCAATCGGGTGGATATCGCTGGCGCACCTCTTGAGCCCAAAGATTTCAAAACCTCACCGGAAGGCCATACCGGCGGCGCCCTGAACATGGTGCCGGCCTATGCCGCCTACCTGGCCCTGAACAACCTGACCGGGCGAACCCGAAGCTGGCTGATGGGGCAAGGTCACTGCGTGGCGGCTGTCGATGCGATCAACGTGCTGACCGGCAACCTGCATCCTGAGCAGAAAACCCGTTACCAGACTTCAGATGGCCTGTCCCGGCTGGCATCGGATTTCTACAGCTACCGGCAGAAGCCTGACGGCTCCATGGCCGTACCGCTGGGCAGCCATGTCAATCCACATACGGCCGGCGGCATCATCGAAGGTGGTTATCTCGGATTCGCTGAACTGCAGTATGCCCACATGCCGTTACCCGGCGAGTCCCTGGTGGCCTTCCTGTCTGACGGCGCCGCCGAGGAGCAAAAGGGCAGCGACTGGATACCCCGCTGGTGGCGGGCCGAAGATTGCGGCCTGGTTATGCCGGTAATGATTGCCAACGGTCGCCGGATCGAACAGCGTACCGAACTGGGCACCCGTGAAGGCCTCGAGCGCTTTGAACAGCACCTTGAAAATCAGGGTTTTGCGCCCTTCCGCTTTGACGGCAAAGACCCGGCAGCCTATGTCTGCGCCCTGCACGAAATGGAGCTGGCGCTGGCGGCCAGGGGCGAGGCGGCCCTGAAAGGTAAAGCCGCTTACCCCGTGCGCGTACCCTACGGCATTGCCGAAACCGTCAAGGGCTTCGGCTTTTATGGTGCCGGACTGAACGCCGCCCATAACCTGCCGCTGCCGGGCAGTCCGCGTCTGGACGCCCGTGCCCGGGAATTGTTCCATCAGCATATCGCGCCGCTGTGGGTTGATCCCACAGAACTCCAGCATGCCGTCACCCAGCTGAACGAACACGCCCTGCAGCAACGCCCCCTGGAGCGGGACCATGCGCTGGCCACCCGCAATCCACCGGCTCCCAGAATACCGGCACTGCCCTGGGGACAGAACCCGAACTCACCGATGTCTGCGGTGGATGAGTTCTTCCGGGCACTGGTACAAGACAACCCGGAGTTGCGCCCCCGGGTCGGCAATCCCGACGAACTGGCCAGTAACCGGCTGACCGGCATCCTCGCCGACCTGAAACACCGGGTGAACGACCCGGAAAACCATCAGGAAGATATCCACGGCAAGATCATCACTGCCCTGAACGAAGAGGCGGTGGTTTCCGCCTGCCTTGCCAACAAGGCCGGACTGAACCTGGTGGCCAGCTACGAAGCCTTCTGCGTGAAAATGCTCGGCGCCATCCGGCAGGAGCTGATTTTTGCCCGACACCAGAAAGAAATTGGCCGGCCCGCCCGCTGGCTGGGCTTTCCGGTGATTGCCACCTCCCATACCTGGGAGAACGGCAAGAACGAGCAGTCACACCAGGACACCACCTTCTGTGAAGCCATGATGGGCGAGATGAGCGACGTCTCCCGGGTGCTCTTCCCGGCCGACTACAACAGCACTCTGGCGGTGCTGCCTTCGGTTTTCAGTGAGCGGGGCCGGATCAGCTGCATGGTCATTCCGAAACGGGATCGGCCCTGCGTGTTCAATGCCAGCGAGGCCGAGACCCTGGCCCGGCACGGCGCCCTGGTGGTCGACGAAGACACCTCCACCGGCGAGGAGCCGATACTGCTGATTGCCAACGGAGCCTACCAGTTTTCTGAAGCCATCCGGGCCTGCGAACGACTGCGGGAAACCGGCACCGCATTCCGGCTGGTCTACCTGCAGGAGCCCGGCCGCTTCCGCCAGCCCAGGGACCCTCACGAGGCAGAGTACTGCCTGAGCGAATTCGAACGAGAGCGGCTGTTCCCGGAACGCCTGCAGCGGCGGGTGGCCCTTACCCACATGCGCCCGGAAGTATTCCGGGGACATTTGCACAACCTGCTTCCCCGACCAGCCCACTCCAGGGTGCTGGGTTACATCAACCGGGGCGGAACCCTGAACGAAAGCGGTATGCTCTTTGCGAACCGCTGCTCCTGGGGCCATACCCTGGCCGCCTGCGCGGCGGTACTGGACAAGCCCCCCGGAGCCTGGCTGTCCAGTGCCGAACTGGCTGCGGTGGAAGGCCGCGGCGACCCTTCCGTAATTACCCGCGGGCTGCCTTGAGCGGTCTGCGGAGCGCGGCTTGCGGTGCCCTCCAGGCAACCTGAAACGTAAAACGGGAGCCGAAGCTCCCGTTTTTGTCCAACGACTACCCAAGCCGGTTATCCGCTTATAAAGACCGGCCCCACCCCCAGATTCCAGAGAAGCACAGAGCCCACCCGGGTAGATACCAGAATCACTAAGGCTACGGTCAGCAAGGCGCCACCGTACATGACCGCCTGATCCTTCTCGATGCCCATCACAATGGGCAGGCCGTCGTACATCAGCCAGGCGCCATAGCAGGCTGCCACCAGAAACACCGCCGCATTGAACCAGGGCACCGGATACAGCAGGGCAAAGCCGGCCAGAAACAGCGGCGTGCAAGAGTATGCGGCCAGGGCAATGCCGTTGGAGGGCACGTGTTCTTCCTTGGCTCCGTAGGTTTTGGCCATCCAGTTAATGGCATAGCCCAATGCAAACACCCCAACCAGCATGGCGATGTAAGTGAGGACGCACATCTGGACCGCACTGATTTCTGCCAGTTTGATAATCCGCTCGCTGCCCACCGACCAGCCAAAATGAACAGTGGAAATGTAGGCACAGACCGGAGCAATGGCGGCCAGAATGGCAATATAGGCGACGTATAGCCTGGTTGGGTTTTCGTGTTCTTTTCTTATGGATACCCACTCCTGGCCAGGGTGAGTAAAGAGACCAAACGCATGTGACAGGAGCATAGACCACCCCGCATTATTGCTGTTGTTGGTATGGGGATACACGGCGCCCAAACAAGCTCAGGCTTACAACCGTTCCTGATCTTAACTATAGTCAAGAATACCGGGGGTAAAAGGCGCGTTTGATGCCATTTTATTCAAAGCCCGGCGTTCTCATATCGTTTAGTTCTTGATTAACAGGAGCAGCAACAGCCATGAAAAAAATCGCGAACAAACGCTCAGTCGCCGCGCTGACACTCGCCATCGCCAGCACCAGCGTGCACTCAGAGCTGCGCACTGAAACCGTGGAATACACCCTCGACGGCCAGACCTTCAGCGGCTATCTGGCCTGGGATGATGAAGCCGATGGTAAAAAGCCGGGCATTCTTCTGGTACATGAGTGGTGGGGCCATAACGACTTTGTCCGGGAACAGGCGGAACAGCTGGCTGCCGCTGGCTATACCGCCTTTGCCCTGGACATGTACGGCGAAGGCAAACTGGCGGAGCACCCGGATACCGCCCAGGAGTTCATGAAAGAGGCCACCAGGGATCTGGATCAGGTGAAAGCCCGCTTTATGAAAGCGAAAGAACTGCTGCAGAACCACGAATCCGTAGACCCCGGCAAAATCGCGGCCCAGGGCTATTGCTTTGGCGGCGCGGTGGTACTGAACATGGCCCGGATGGGCGTAGACCTGGATGGCGTAGTAAGTTACCACGGGGCCCTGGCCAGCCCGCTGCTGGCTGAAGCCGGCAAGGTCAAAGCCCAGGTTCAGGTCTACACTGGTGGGGCCGACCCCATGGTTCCGTCAGAACAGGTGGCCGGCCTGGTGCGGGAAATGCAGGATGCCGGGGTGGATCTGACCCTGACCAGCTTTCCGGGCGTTCTGCATTCCTTCACCAACCCGGGCGCCGGGGAGTTCGCCGAGAAATTCAACATGCCGGTTGGTTATGACGAAGACGCAGCCCGCCGCTCATGGGATGGCACCCTGCAGTTTTATCAACGGATTTTTGCGGACTGACAAAACCGGCAATTCACAACGAAAAAAGGCAGCCGTAGCTGCCTTTTTCTGATGTTCCTGAATCTTTACAGATTACAGCGGAACAACGTTCTCCGCCTGAGGACCTTTCTGGCCCTGAGTTACGGTGAACTCAACCTGCTGACCTTCGGCCAGGGTCTTGAAACCAGAGCCTTGGATGGCGCTGTAGTGAACAAATACGTCCGGGCCGCCTTCACGAGTGATAAAGCCAAAGC
>Ga0209075_1004806_pt1 | contig 10662 bp, 9 predicted proteins | sample Stecom2011_FD_187523 | JGI IMG/M metagenome (GOLD analysis project Ga0209075, IMG submission 187523) | Agricultural soil microbial communities from Utah to study Nitrogen management - Steer compost 2011 (SPAdes) (version 2) | ecosystem: Environmental > Terrestrial > Soil > Agricultural land...
GTTGAGAAAGGTAAATAAGTACTACAACTTAAACTTCCTAAACACCTCCATCACGATCGTTGCCACATTAATGATGGTATGTTATGTCATGTACACTTTTAATTCTCCCTATTTTGAAAATAAAAATTATATGGCACTACTTTCTTCAGTTTTGGTTATCGTTGGCTTGCTGCGTTATTTTCAAGCTATTTTTGTTGAAGAAAAAGGCGGTGCGCCAACTGAGTTTGCACTTCAAGATACTTTTATAAAAGTGGTTGTCCTCTTGTGGGTTCTTATCTTTACCATCTTAATCTACTTTTAATGAACATCGCATTTTTTGATTTTGATAATACTTTGGTTAAGGGCGACAGCTTATTTGCATTTCTGAAATTTTATTATCGAAAAAAGAGCGTAGCTTTTGCTTTTAAAATGATAGCATTCTTACCCTGCTTTTTAGCTTTCAAATTAAAATTGATGTCGAGAAACAATGCAAAAGAAAAACTTTTTGTCCTTTTTTTTAAAGGAGAGAGCCGAGATAGCTTCTTAAATAAAGCAGCAAAATTCGCCAATGATTGGATTCCAAAAAACTTAAAAAAAGAAGCGATGCATCGCTTAAAATGGCATCTTGAGCAAAACGATGAAGTTGTAATCGTTTCCGCTTCTATTGAAGCTTATTTAGCTCCTTTTGCGAAAAAAGAAAACTTAAAGTTAATCGGCAGTCGATTAGACCTGTCATCTGAAACAATGAGTGGGAAGTTTTTGCTTCCCAATTGTTATGGACAGGAGAAGGTAAATAGGATTTTAGAAAAATACTCTTTAGAAAAATACAACTCCTCATTTGCTTATGGAGACTCAAGAGGGGATAAGGAAATGTTGGAAATTGTCAAGCATCCATTTTATCGAAGCTTTACTTAAACATCTCAATTTCCACTGCATGAATTAGAGAGTGGATTACTTTAATATGAATCTCTTGAGCTCGGTCGGCATAGGTTGATTTAGGCGCGCGAATCTCAACATCTGCAAGCGGACCAATCTTCCCACCATCTTTTCCTGTTAATGCAACAACTTTCATTCCTTTTTCTTTAGCAGCTTTTACTGCTTTTAATACATTCTTTGAGTTTCCAGAAGTGCTGATTGCCAACAAAACATCTCCTTTGTTCCCAACTCCTTCTATATAACGAGAAAATATTTCATCAAAACCATAATCATTGGCAACACAACTAATGTGCGATGGGTCAGAAATAGCAATTGCAGCAAGCGCTGCCCTATGTTCGCGAAATCGACCTGTCAACTCCTCTGCAAAATGCATTGCATCACACATAGACCCTCCATTTCCACAAGAAATGACTTTCTTGCCTTCCTTGAAAGATTCAACCAAAATAGCAACAGCTTTTGCAATGTTTTCAAGATTTTTCTCATCTCTTAAAAATTGCTCTAGTATTGTCTTTGCTTCTAGTAAATTTGCTTTTATAATTGATTGGCTCATCATACCTATTCGATTTTCAACAAAAATAAAGTATCATAGAGAATAGATTGCTCAATAAAGTATATTTATTTTAGCCCTAAAATTAAAAAAGCATGAAAAAAATAATATTTGGATTAATTTTCCTTGGAAGTAGCTTAATTGTAAGTGCTCAAAATGAACAAACCTGTTATCAAAAATATGCCAAAGTTTTTGAAGTAAGAGGTGCAAATGATGTGAAAGACGGAATTCACAAGAATGTAATTATTACCATTCGGAAAGGAAGTTTTGCAGACTGCTTTATGGGTGCAGTTAAAGTAAAACATGGCACCATTGAAGTAAACTCTATAAAACTCACCTATGTCGATGGCAGTTACGATCGATTTGATCGAAATTATAAATATGATGAGCCCATCACAATCATTAATGGTATGTCGAGAACAATGGTTACAAGAGATGATGAATTGGTAAATGTGATGTTTATCGAAGAAATTAAACCCAAGAAAAAAGCAATTAAGCGCGCTCCAGAACCAGATTTCGACTTTTAAATATTTAAATAAAAAGGTCAAAAACCAAATATAGTTTTTGACCTTTTTATTTAGTTTTACTGATTCCTACTTATTGATTTCATCAAAGGCATTCAAACCACAATCTAAGAACTTTTCATATTCCTTAGCATTTGGTGTATATCCTACAGGAGTACCTAATAACTCTCCATTGGGACTTAGCATTACATAAAACGGTTGGGAGTTATTGTTAAACTTTTGTGTTTGAAAAGTTGCCCATTTGTTTCCAATAGTTTTAATCTTTTTCTTTCTTATTTTCCCACCTGCCTCATATTCGAAAATTCCTTGCTGATCTTCTGGTAGCTCTACTTTATCATCAACATACAGCGAAACCAAGATAAACTTCTCTTCAAGTTTTTGTTTAATCTCATCAACAGTCCATACAGATTCTTCCATTTTTCTGCAATTCACACAAGCCCAACCCGTAAAGTCTATCAATAAGGGTTTATTTTGCATTTTCGCTTCTGCCAAGGCCAAATTAAAATCTGTAAATTCTGCTTCTAATGCATCTTTTTCATACCAACTATAGAAAGTTGGTGGAGGGAAACCACTCAATAAGTTATGCGTCCAAGGTGGATTTTTTAAAACACCAGGCGCAATGTAAATTGAGAATGCCAGAACCAATGCGGCAAATCCAATTCTAAATGAAGACATCTTTTTAATAGGAGAGTCGTGTGGAAATTTGATCCACCCCATAAGGTAAGCAAACAATCCAAATCCGATGATGGCCCATATTCCAAAGAATGTTTCTCTGTGAAGGAAGCCCCACTGCTCTACCAAGTCTGCATTCGACAAAAACTTAATCGCCAAAGCCAATTCAATAAAGCCCAATACTACTTTAACAGAGTTAAGCCATCCACCCGACTGAGGCAATTTATTCATCACCGAAGGGAACATTGCAAAAAGTGCAAAGGGAAGTCCTAAAGCAATTCCAAAGCCACTCATGGCTGCAGTAATTGGCCAAGGTCCGTTTTTCAGCGCTCCTCCTAAAACAGTACCTAATATAGGACCGGTACAAGAGAATGACACCATTGCTAAAGTAAGTGCCATAAAGAATATACCTATTACACCACCAACTTGAGATGCAGAATCTGTTTTATTAGTAATTGCACTCGGCAGCGTAATTTCAAAATAACCAAAAAATGAAATTGCAAAAACAATAAATATTACAAAGAATGTAATATTCAACCATACAGAAGTAGCAATCTCATTAAGCACTTCTGGGTCTGTATTAAAGTGGAATGGAATACTCAACAAGGCATATATCAAAAATATAAAAAAGCCATACAAAAAAGCTTTCCCAACCCCTTTAGACTCTCCATCTCCTTTTGTAAAAAAGCTAACTGTTAAAGGTATCATTGGAAACACACAAGGTGTTAATAGAGCAATTAAGCCACCAATTAATCCAAAAAGAAATACCATCCACACATCGCTCGTTTCTTGTTTTTGCTTACCACAATTGGACACAGGATTATCCAAATCCATGTTGGGTAATTCAGGAATGATGCTTTCAATGTCAATATTTGCTTTTTCGTCTGTTTTTTCAAGGGCGTTGTTCCCTTCCCCACTCTTTAAATCAAATACAAACTCAATCAATTCGGGGGGAAGGCACATTTTATCGTTGCACACCATAAACTCTAACTCACCACTCAACTGATCAGCATCAGTGGTTACTTTTTGCATAAAGCCTGCACGCTTGGCAAAAAAATTAAGGTCCATTTCAAAGTTCGGATCATAGCCAGTAATTAGTTCTCCTAGCTCTTCAACTTCCCCTTCAAAGGTATGCCCTTCTTCGCTGTTAAAATAAAATGCTGTAGCTATTGGACCCTCATCACTTGGTAAGTGCTGAGAATACAAATTCCAACCTTCTTCTAGTATAGCATCAAAGAATAATTTGTATGAATTGTCACCAACTTTTTCTGAACGAAAAGTCCATACAACAGCATCTTCAATAATGTCACTTTCTTTTACAGACCCCTGATCAACGGCTTCAGAGTTCTCTTCTGAAGCCTTTTTAGTTTCTTCTGCATTTTCAGACAATGCTGTTTCACTTGCCGGTATTTCAAACTCTAAATCTACAAATTCTGGTGGTAAGCATTTTTCGGCATCACACACCATATAGTAAACCTCAGCAGTAATTGAGAAGGCATTTCGCGTTTTACTTTTTATTTTTTGAGTAAAAACTACTTCCTTTGCATAGAAGTTTAAATCCATTTCAAAATTAGGGTCAAACTCTGTAATGGGCTTAGGCTCTACGACCTTACCTATTCGTTCGTAAGTTTTCTCTTTGGGAAAAGTAAACTCCGTGGCAATTGGTCCATCATCTCTCGGCAAATCTTGTGCATATAGATGCCAACCTTTATCAATCGTAGCTTTAATCTTCAGATCAAATGTCCCGTCCTTGTTATCAACCACTGAAGTTTCCCATTCAAGGGGGTTGTATATTTGGGCAGTAGCAAAAATACTACTAATCAAAAGCGCAATACTCAGTGCAATTGCTCTCATAAAATATTTTTTGTAAGATATAAATTCAAAATTACGATTTCTTGAGAGAAAGAGTTTGTTATAGTTTCCAAACCGTTTCCTATTATCTTTTATATGGAAATATCTTTTAATCAGTTGAATAAAGTTCTTAACCTTTTAAAATATTAAAGTTCAGCCTACTTTTATTAATTGCCATATTTAGCGTTTTCTCCATTGGATGCTCCATATATTTCGGGTATTTTCTGTAATTTTGACGTTTTCGCTGATGCGATAATCCACCACTGCAATAAGCTGTTTATCAGAAACCAACACAAATACTTGCTCCTTTTCATGCAAAGGAACTTTATTGTCAATCAAGATATCGCTAACCAACTTATTGCCATTCATTCCCAACGGCTTTATCCGATCTCCCTTTTCCCATTTTCTAATCTCTACAGGAAATTTTATTTTATCAGCATCCATATAATAGATGTTTTCTTGTTTGAAATCAACATTTACCCCCTCACTCAAAATACAATTATAGTTATATTTTCCAGCGCTAAAAGTATGATTGGCATGTATTAAGGTAGATTTTGTACCCTCTGACAATTTCTTTTTTATTATAAAAATAGACTCCCTATCGATAATTGCTTCATGATGATTTGCAAGAAAGCGACTTCCAATTGCATTTTGGTGAATTCTATTAAGCAAATGCCCGACTTGAATATAATTAAAGCCTAGTGGTTCTAAAAGTGCCATTAAGCTTTGTTTTGGTGCTTTCATTTTTTCAATCTGCCTGAACGAAATCTCTACTTCATCATTTACTACTATTATTTCTTTCAAGTCTAAGGTTATCAGATGCTCTATCAACTCACTACTCTCTTTTAAGCGTTGCATATTTTCCTGCATCTTTCGCTTAATATTTTTGTTTTTAGTTTCCCACAAAGGCAGCAACTCATTGCGGAACCAGTTTCTCAAATAGTGAGAATCTCGATTGCTAGCATCTTCTCTATATTGAATTTTGTTCTTATCTGCATGGACTAAAATCTCATTTTTCGTATAATCTAAAAGTGGCCTTAGTGTTTTACCATGATCTTGAATTCCCAACAGACCTTTAATTCCCGTCCCTCTGTTTAGGTTAATAAAAAACGTTTCTATGCTATCGTCTAAATGATGCGCTGTGAGTAGATAATCAAAGTTATGCTCTCGCATTAATTCCTTGAACCAAGTATAGCGAATTTCTCTAGCAGCGATTTGTGTTGACTGCCCCTTGTTTTTAGCAATCTTATTTGTATCTCTTGATAATACATATAGTGTTACATTTCGTTGTTCTGCTAATTTTTTCAAAAATTCTTGATCTTGGTCACTTTCAACCCCTCTCAACTGAAAGTTAACATGGGCTAAATGTACATTTAAGCCAGCATGTTCTAATAAATCCCAAAGCACCATAGAATCAATCCCACCACTGATTGCCAACAATAATTTTGCCGTCTTCAGTTTCGGATTTCTTTCTAAATATCGTTTGAACTTCTGATGCATTTGTCTTTACTTTTCTCTATCAAATATAGCCTTTGCCTTTAACAAACACTCTTCATATTCTTTTTCACCTTCAGCAGCGGCTGTAATTGCACCTCCAACTGTGAGTGAGAGAAAATGTGTATTTGCGTTATAAAGTAAAGTCCGAATCACTACATTAAAATCAAAATCGCCAAAAGGAGTGATATAGCCGATTGCGCCAGAGTACAACTCCCTTCTGCTTTCCTCATAGCGATCAATAATTTTCATTGCAGATATTTTAGGTGCGCCAGTCATGGAGCCCATGGGAAATGTTTTTCTTATCGCTTCTACCCAATGCTGTTGTGGTGACAACTCACTGCTTACTGTTGAAATAAGTTGATGGACTTGAGGAAATGTATGAACTCCGAAAAGCTCTTCTACTTTCACAGAAGCTTTGGCCGCAGTCCTAGCCAAATCATTTCTTACCAAATCAACAATCATCACATTTTCTGTTTGCTCCTTCAAATCATTTCTAAGTCGAGCTTTCAACAGCTCATCCTCTTCATCATCTTTTCCCCTTCTTATAGTTCCTTTGATAGGCTGCGATATCAAATGACTGCCTTTTTTATTCAAAAAGCGTTCAGGAGAAGCGGTTATTGCATAAGCTGAGTTGTTTTTATAAAAAGCAGCGAAAGGCATAGGCGACTTTTTATTTAACTTCTTAAACGCTATATAGGGATCAAAATATTCCGCTTTTGTATAAAATTGCTGACAAAAATTAACTTCATAAATGTTGCCGTATTGAATCTCACCTTTAATCGCTTCAAATGTTTCTAGATAAGTTTCCTTTGATATTTTGGCTTGCATTTTTGGAAACTGGAAGTCATCCTCCTCTTCTGCAACTCCTTTTTTGAGAGCATCTATTAAGTCCGAAAGCGGCTTGTCATATACCTCTTCATTCACAAAAGCTTTTACAGTATTACTACCTTTTTCTTGCAGCAGCAAATAAGCTGGTTCAAAAAAACTCAATGATGAAAAAGCGTGTTTTTTTTCCTCTTTCGATTGTAAGTCTTCAATCTCATCTTTTAAATCATAAGAAAAGTGGCCAAAAAGCCATGATCTTCTATTGTCATGAAACTCAATTAGTTTTTCAAAACTATTTTCATCTGATTGTAAAATACGATAAGCACCAAAGGCCGCTAAAAATTCATACTCCCCATATTTGTCGTAATATTGATTACTTAAAAGAATAGCAGAATAGGTAAACTGTTTGGAGAAGTTTATTAGTTGCTGCTCCCAAGCTGTATGTTGTGAGAATTGAAATTCAGCCAATTTTTCCATATCGCAAAAGTATAGATTCGTACAATAAAGAAAGATAAAAACTAGATGGGATTATTGAATACTATTTATACTGATTTGCTTTAAGCAAAAAAGAAGAATACAATTGATTGTAGCAATTCGAATACTACCTAGATAAAGAAATAGTTATTCTTAATTTCACATTTTCAAAAGAAGAAATACTAAGTGATTCAGAAAGCGGACATAATAAAACTGATTGACAAGGACCTAAATAGCAAAATAATCAACTTGCAAACAGAAATACTTTTGTTGCAAAAAGAAATGGGTGAAGAAAACAAAAGTTCAGCAGGTGACAAATTTGAGACTTCAAGAGAGATGATGGCTCAAAGTATGAACCGGTTAGATGAAAATTTGAGTCAGTTAAAACAAAAACTGGCGCAGTTAAAAAACCTACCAACTACTAAACAATCTGAAACAGTTAAGCTTGGAAGTTTGGTTTTTACAGCAGACTCCATCTTTTTATTTGGCTTAGCTTTGGGCAAGCTTCAAAACATAGATAATAAAATCTATGCGCTTTCTTTAAACTCTCCTTTAGGTAAAGCTTTTTATGGAAAAAGTGAAGGCGACGAAATCTATATGAATCAAACCAAATACACCATTCAATTGATTGCATAAAATGGGATCTAAACTTTTATATTACATCATCTTACTTCCGTTTTCAAGACTTCCGTTTTGGATGCTATATGGTTTCTCTGATTTTCTATATATAGTATTATACAGACTTATCGGCTATCGCACAAAAGTAGTTCGACAAAACTTGATCAATACTTTTACTGAGAAAAGTGAAAAAGATATTAAAGAAATTGAAGCGAAGTTTTATCGACATCTATGCGACATTATGGTTGAAAGCGTAAAAGCATTCACCATCAGCACAAAAGAAACAAAAAAACGCATGATACATCGAAATGTAGATGTGGTGAATCAGTTTAAAGAATTGAAGAAGAATGTTGTGCTTGTTGGTGGCCATTACGGCAATTGGGAGTTGTATGCTATTGGAGTTGGTATGGTGTTATCACATCATCCTATTGCACTTTACACACCATTAAAAAATCAATTTATCAATGATAAAATTACCGAAAGCCGTTCAAAATATGGTTTGCAAATGCTTTCCATTCAGTCTATTAAAAATAAACTAGAGGCATTTAATGACGATTTATATGCCGTTATTTTTGCAGCAGACCAATCCCCGAGAAAGTCACAAAAAGCATATTGGATGAGCTTTTTAAATCAAGAAACAGGCGTTCAGTTTGGAACAGAAAAGTTTGCCAAAGCTTTTGAAGCTGCTGTTGTGTTTGGTAATATATATAAAGTAAAAAGAGGATATTACGAAGTAGAATATGAGGTAATTTGTGAAAACGCTCATGAAACGGAATATGGCTTTATTACTGAGCAACATACAAAAATGCTGGAAAAAGCAATATTAAACCAACCCGAATATTGGCTGTGGAGCCACCGCCGATGGAAACACAAAAGGCCAGAAAATGTAGCAATTCATTAAAAAAACTTCAACAAAGCAATTGTGTTTGAAAATAAAAATAAGGCCTTTGAAGTCAACAGACTTAAGGTATGTTTCTATTTTTAAACTTAATTTTGAAAAATTGATTTTGTTAATTGAGATTGATAATCCTTAATATTATTCTCTGAGATAGCTTTCAAAAAACAACACACATATTTTACCAAAACAACTGTATCTCAATTATTCAAAAAGATTAAATCACATTAAATATGGTTTCTAAATTATTTTTCTATTTAATTCTCATCCCAGTATCTAGACTGCCATTTTGGTTTTTGTATGGAATTTCTGACGTTCTGTATCTTTTTATATACAAGATATTTGGATATAGAACCAAAGTTGTAAGAAGTAATCTTGAAAACGCCTTTCCCGAAAAGACAGCAAAAGAAAGAAAAAAAATTGAAGCCGAATTTTACAAACACCTTTGCGATTTAGTTGTAGAAAGCATTAAGGCACTAACGATTAGTCAAAAAATGGTAAAAAAACGCATGGCCGATCGAAATGTAGAAGTTGCAAATCGTTACAAAAAAGAAAACAAACAAATGATAGTGGTTTGCGGGCATTATGGAAACTGGGAACTATTGGCCATTACACTTGGAATGTCTTTAAGTTATAATTCAATTGGTTTGTATACACCTCTAAAAGACCAATTCATCAATAAAAAAATTAACGAAAGCAGATCAAAGTATGGTTTAACAATGGTTTCAACTCAAGATATCAAACAAATCATGTTTAAGCTAAAGTCTAATTTACATGCTTTGGTTTTCGCATCTGATCAGTCACCAAAAAAGTCGCAGAAAGCGTATTGGATGAATTTTCTAAACCAAGAAACAGGTGTACAATTTGGAACTGAAAAAATTGCAAAAAAAGTGAATGCCGCTGTAGTTTTTGCTAATGCTTATAAAGTGAAGCGTGGCTATTATGAGGTTGAATATGAACTAATTTGCGAAAATGCCAAAGATACAGCCGATGGTTTTATCACTCAAGGCCACACCAAGCGATTGGAGAAAATAATCCGAGAACAACCTGCATATTGGCTATGGAGTCACAAAAGATGGAAACACAAAAGACCAGCTGACGCTATTCTAAACAAAACACTATAACCACTTACATACTTAAGTATAGCTGTAAAAGATCTTTATCTTCAGCACAAACCATCACTTCTTCTCTAGGCAGATAAAAATTTTTGATTTTATCTTTATAACTAATTGAAACTTCTTCATTTTCTAATATATACTTCTTCATTGCTATTATTTCACTTTTAAATCCATTGGCAATGGCAATGTAGTCAGCATCGTATTCAACAGTCTTTTTGGCAGTTGATGAAAAATAATATTTAAGCCCATACCAAATCATTTCAACATTACTATGTTGCTTATAATCTACCAAATGTCCAAGTTCATGCGCAAACCAACCTTCCAAAGCATCTTTGGGAAGTTGGTTAACTTTTAAATCTTTAGCCCCTTTAAGGTGAGGATTTATATTGATCTGATAACGCTTTTTTCCACTAAGCAATGAGCACAATGTAATTATTGGCTGAGCTTGCATAGTTGACCCAGAAATTTCTTGCATTACCAATTGTATTTGAAAATCGTGCAATTGCGAATATTTCTGCCAAACACTTATAAAAGTTGATCTTATTTTTTCGCTCTCAATGTTGCTAAAGTTCACATTTTGAACAAAGTTTTCTTCCTGTACATCTTTTGAGTTCGAAAGAAAGGATGTATTTTGAAGGTGAAGTAAATTATAGGTGGAAAAATGATTGATTAAGCTTCCAAAAAGTAATGTTAACACGAAAATACCAATTCGTTTTTTTTGTTTAA
>Ga0209075_1004807_pt1 | contig 10661 bp, 7 predicted proteins | sample Stecom2011_FD_187523 | JGI IMG/M metagenome (GOLD analysis project Ga0209075, IMG submission 187523) | Agricultural soil microbial communities from Utah to study Nitrogen management - Steer compost 2011 (SPAdes) (version 2) | ecosystem: Environmental > Terrestrial > Soil > Agricultural land...
ACCGAAGAATGATTTTTTAGTATCACTTTCATCTTGATAATATTCGCTATTATACCCATATCCATAACCGGCCAAATTGCTATGCCTATAGCTGCTCTTTCGCTGATCAACACCGTTTAAGACAATTGATAGTTTGCTAATATTACTGTCATTTATGAGTGTGTCAATACTTCGAATAAAGTTCTTTTTACTATGCTCTGAACGGAAAACATAAATAGGATAATCAGCTTTTCGGATTACTTCAATACCATCGGTTACGATTCCAACCGGTGGATTGTCGATAATTACTAAGTCGTAACTTTGTTTTAAGGCTTCAATTGTAATGCACAGCTGTTCACTTAAGATTAATTCTGAAGGATTAGGAGGCACAGGTCCAGCAGTAATAAAATCCAGGTTTTCTTGTTTGCTATGGTGAATACAGTCCTCTATTTTGTCTTTTTCAATTAAAATAGTACTCATTCCACAATTATTTTCTACATCAAAACCACTGTGAATTTTAGGTTTCCGCATGTCTAAATCAAGAATGATAACTTTTTTGCCACTAAAGGCAATAATGCCACCTAAATTTATGGCAATAAAGGTTTTTCCTTCACCAGAAACAGTAGAGGTAATTGCCAGTACTTTAGCGCCATTTTGTGTAGATAAAAACTCCAGGTTGCTTCGAATGGATCGAAAAGATTCCGCAATCATCGATTTTGGATTCTTATTTACAATTAATTGTGAGTGTGGTACTTCATTTTTATATTTTGGAATAACGCCTAGAATTTTAACATTGGTTTGTGCAAAACGTTTAATGTCGGAAATGGAGGTTATTTTGTTATGGAGTAGGTATTTAGTAATTACATAACCAAAGCTTAAAAATAGGCCACCAAATAAAAAGCTTAAAAATACAATGCTTTTATCTGGAGATATTGGAACAGTTGGTATGCTTGCAGATTTTAAAATGTTAAGGTCTGATACATAGCCTTCTTGAGAAATTGAATATTCTGTTTTTCTTTGAATCAGCATGGTGTAGAAACGTTCATTGATATCATACAAACGCTTTAAACGCAGTAATTCAGATTCCGTTTCAGGCTGGTTGGTGTGTTTTTTTTGTGATGCTTCAAAACGATCTTTCAGTCTTTCAAGACGTAGTTCGTATTTATTAATAAGCGAATTAATGCTTTCTGTAATTAGTCGTTTTTGAATTTGAATCTGATAGTCTATTTCTTTAATGGGTGTACTATTACTTTTTAAACTGTATAGTTTTTCTTGTTTATTTAACAACAATTGGTTTAGGTTCTCAACTACTTTAGCCAAATTGCTCTCGTACTCAGAGCCCATTAACATTGGTAAAAACTCATAAATGTCAATCTCTTCTCCGCCTTTTTCAATTTGGAACTTAATTTCATTAAGCGTAGAAATTTGCATTTCCAATTCAATTTGAGCCTCATCCATTTTACTTATTCTTTCTGCAAAAGTGGAAGTGTATTGATCAACATCTGAGATGTTGTTTTCCCGCTTAAATTTTTGAATTTTATAATCGTAAGATTTTTGCTTTTCATGAACAATTTCAATCTGAGAATTTAAGAAATTGAGTATTTGCAAAGAGCTTTGTTTTTTCTTTTGAATGGTATACTGTCTGTATTCATGTATAAGGCTATTGATGAACTCATAGGCTTTTAACCTATTGTTATCTTTAATGCTTATTTGAAGTGTTTTTGCATTGATGTTTAAAATTAGAATTTCAAGATTATTTAAAAGATCAGAAGTTAGACTTTGGGGGTTGTTGAGTACAAATAAGTGATCATCTTCTTTAACAACACTTTTTTCTTTGTTAATTCTATCGTAATCAATGCTGCTAACCTTTAGCTTTGCAAAAGGGAGAGCCACTACTTTATCTTCTGTAAAGTGAATTCTATTATCTTCACTTTCTCCCCAAATAAGTTCACCTGAATTTTCAGATAAAAACTCAATCCCTATTGTAGTTGGCGCTAAAGCAGAGTCCTTTTCAACTACTTTAATTTCATAGGGAGCTGATTTGTATTTTTCATCTTTTAAAAATCTCCCCTTTGTAAAGTAACTAACTTGTAGCGGTAAGTTGGTAATTGCTGATTCAATCAACATCGGAGATTTGAGAATTTCAATTTCTGCCGATATATCATTGCTTTCATAATAGTCTTTAACATCTAAGAGACGGTTTGCTTGATTGCTTTTTTCAATTTGAATGTCAGCAGCAACTTTATAAGTAGGTGTAGTATATCGCAAGTACAAATAGCCCGCTAAAACTGAGATACCAATTAATAGCAATATCCATAGCAAGTTTCGTTTAAGGATGTATAAAAACAAGCCTAAATCAAAATCAGTATTAAAGCTATTGAGTTCAACTTTTTGCTGATTGCGTTTTTCTATTTCATTTTGATTTAATGATTCTTGCAAAATATACAGATCTTATAAACGGTCAATAACAATATAAAGTGTAATGAGGCTAGTTATAAAACCTAACATGGGAGAAATTTCTGAAAGCAATTGTCTGGTAGTAACTCCAACAGGTTCTATGTAAATAATATCATTGGCTTGCAGTACGATATCTGCTTCAGAAATACCTTCTATTGTCGATAAGTCAATAAGGTACACCTCAGGGTCGCTGAGGTTGCCTCTAATGAGCTTGACTTTGTTTGCACGACCAGACTCTCTAATTCCCCCTGCTTGTGCTAGAGCTTCAAGTAAAGTAACGTTGTTATTCTTAAGGGTAAGTACAATTCCATTTCCTCCATTTCCCGGAAAAATAGTAACTCTTCTGTTTGTAATGTCTAGCATTACAAAAGGATCGATATAGACTTCGCTGTATTTATCTTCAAGAATAAACTCAGCTTCTTTCAATGTTTTGCCTTCTAAGTCAATTCTGTCTATAATGGGAAGGTTTACTTTCCCATCATGCTCTACCAAATAGTTAATTCCTTGATCGTATTGTCGCATTTGGTTCCCACTGTTCTGCGAATTGTTAGTAATGTCTACCAGCTTAAAACCATTGTTGGAAAATAAACGAAAACTCAACATATCGTTGGGTGCAATGCGATATTCGGTTTCCTGCTCTTTCTTGTGTTCTGTATATTTGTAATTTTTTGGAGTTTTGAACATAATGCTCGGATTCAATGGCTTACAGGAGGCCAAGAAAGAGATAACTACAATAAATCCAATGATTCTTCTTTTCATTTGTCGAAAATTCTAATGCCTTGCAAATCTATAAAATAAATGTGCTATTTGTTTACTTAAAAGAAGTTTATGTGTGATAAGATGGTAATAATGTTTGAAATAACAATAAAGCAAGAGAATATACCAATAGAAAGGTTTACTAATTGCTGAAATACTATAAAGTAAGCCATAATTGAACTTGGCTATTATTAGGAAAAAATACAGTTTTTAAGACAATATTGTATCATAAAGTATCTTGATGTCATTAACAAGTCGTTTGTAATGAAATTGCTCTGCTACAAAATCCTTAGAATTTTGACTCAATGAGCTTCTCAAAGCACTATTATTTATTAGCTTTAGTAAGTTTGTCGAAAACGCCTCTAGATCTTCGGCAGCAGATAATAAAGCGGTTTCATCTCTTTTTACAATATCAGCTATTCCTCCTACTTCTGTTGAAACTATTGGTTTTGATGAGGCTTGTGCTTCAATCAAACTTACTGGTGTGCCTTCATTGTTAGAGCTTAGCGCAACAATGTCTAGCCCAGCATAAGCAATGTCCATAAATTTAATCCAAGATGTAAAGTGAACATCAGCCTTTGGAGTTGTTTGTTGTTCTTGATAGCTATTTGTTGTATAACTTAAGTTGAGGAGTTTGCAGTGTTCAATTAGCTTCTCTTTATCTTCGCCATCGCCAATAATAAAGGCGCATATTTTCTTGCTGCTATTTTTTTGCGCCGATTCAAATGCATTTAAAAAAAGTTCATGATTTTTTATGGCAGTAAGTCTGCTAATGATCCCAATAGCAATTTCATCATCATCCAAATCATACTTTGTTCTAAATAGTATCCTTTTACTTTCAGAATCAGTATAAAATTGTTCTAAATCAAACCCTAAAGGAATTACGACTGCTTTTTCAGCTGAACAAATGTTATATTTATTGACAAGTTCATCCTTTTGCAAGTCGCTTATTGCTATTATCTTATCCGTTTTTTTAGCCAAACCTCTTTCAATTGTTTTGTAGGCATTTGATTTAAACCTGCCAAAATAGGAATGAAAAACATGACCGTGAAAAGTATGAACCATTTTAGCTTTGCCATACTGAATACCTGCAGTTCTTCCTATAGCTCCAGCTTTTGATGCATGTGTATGAATAATATCGGGTTGATAGCTTTTTATGATCTTCTTAATTTCTTTATATGCTGCTCTATCACCTATCGGCTTGAGTTCTCTCTTCATACTGTGAACAAGTTCACCTTCTACACCTAAGTTTTCTAAAATATAATTGCTGCTATTTTCAGAAGCCTGATGCACTCCTCCAATTAGTTTAGTTTCGTATTTTTTATTTAAGTGTTTGGTTAGAATGGCCGCATTGTATGTTGGTCCACCTATGTTAAATCGATTGATGATTCGAAGAACTCGAGGCATAAGAAATATTTATATCGGCTTTGGAGGTTAACTAGACGACGAAATTATACAATATATCTTTTCCACCAACTGTTGAAAACCAAAATAGCCCAAAGGTTTGCTTGAACGTCTACGGGGTTTTTTGAATAAAGTTTGCTTTTTAAGGCTTGAATGTGAGAAAGGTTAAAAATGTTTTGTTCTTTGATAAAAGCATCTGAAATCAAATCATCTTCTATCAGCCCTTTAAGTTCATTTTTAAACCATGGGAGTAGGGGGACTTCAAACCCTTGTTTTTTTCGATTGTAGAGTTCTTCTGGAAGTAAATCTCTAGCAGCATCTTGTACCAATCTCTTGCCCATACTAGCATTTATCTTATAGTTGCCGTGAATTGAAAATGCAAAATTCACCAAATGATGGTCTAAAAATGGAGTTCTTACTTCCAAGCCATTTCTCATCGACATTAAATCGACTTTTCTTAACATATCACTGTTAAGTACCATTTTTACATCTGTAAGGAGTACATCATTTATATCATCGCCATTTTCGAACAACTGCAATAGCTGCTCTTTTCTTTTAAGGTAAATTTCTGGAACAGCTTTTTTTATCATCAGATTAGCTGCATCCGCTTCTTGCATTAAGCTTGCCCATAACCAATAACGATCTGCAAGCCCTATTTTACTGCCTTTGGAAAATTTGTCGAGTTTACGAATTAGGTTACTTACTTTGCTGTTTCTTGATTTTGGTAGCATTTCCCACACTGGGGATAGGCTTTTTACAATATCTTGTTTCAAGCCTGTTTGACGCATTAAGTATTCGCCGCGATGTTTATAATAACCTCCAAAAAGCTCATCAGCGCCATCACCTGAAAGTGCAACTTTTACATGCTTGGCTGTTTCTCTACTTAAAATATTAACCACCAATGCCGATGAGTCTGCAAAAGGTTCATCGATGTATTCTAGTGTTTCCTCAAGGCTTTGTAATAGATCTTTTTTGTTAACTAAAAAAGCATGGTGGTTGGTATTGTATTTATTTGCCAACATGCGAGCATAAGGACTCTCATCAAAATGTGGTTCATCTTCAAAGCCAATAGAAAAAGTATTTAGATTCTTTACTTTTTTAGCTGTTAGCGCTGTAATTAAAGAAGAATCAACCCCACCACTGAGAAAGGTTCCCAATGGAACATCTGTGTGCAAACGCTCTTCTATAGATTGATCAAGAAGTTGTAGGAATTTTTTTTGAGCTTCTTCATAACTATAATCATCGTATTTGTCTTCTAATGGAGGATACTTAAGCTGATAAAAAGGAATTTTCTGTACTTTATTGGCAGCGTCAATTTTCAAGTAATGTCCTGGTTCTAGTTTTTTCACAGCCTTAAAAATACTGTGTGGTTCAGGAATGTAATTCAACTGTAAGTAGGTGTATAAAGAAGAATTATCAATCTCTTTAGGAATTTCATATTCCATCAAAGCCTTCATCTCTGATGCAAATATCAAACGGTTTTGATCTTTAAAGTACAAGAGTGGCTTAACTCCAAATCGATCTCTAGCCAATAGGGCGCTTTTTTCTTTAACATCGTAAATTGCCAAAGCAAAAGAGCCATTTAAATGGTTGAGAAAAGCGGTGCCATAGTGAAGATATGCAGTAAGCAATACTTCAGTATCACTGTTAGTATGAAATTGACAGCCCTCTTTCGATAGCTTTTCTCTTAGGATTTTATAGTTGTAAATTGTTCCGTTAAACGTAATGGTATATCGCCCATCTTGAGTGCTAAACGGTTGATTGGCATTTTTTGAAACATCGATAATTGCCAAACGGCTATGACCAAGGGTTGCATGGGTAAAAGTAGTAACCTCTTGATTGTCGGGGCCTCTTTTCGATAGCTTTTTTGTTGCTCGAACTGTTTGTTGGCTTTCTTTGCCACTTATTTCGTTCCTGCTTATAATTCCAGAGATACCACACATAAACGACTATTTTTTAATTTTAATTGCTTTTGCCAAAATACTTAGCCAAACTAGTACAAGCAACAATCCGCCAATTGGAGTAATTGGGCCAAGTACTTTAAGTCCATCTAGGTCAAATAAATGACGTAAACTAAGAAGGTAAATCGAAAAGCTAAAAAATAAAATACCGCTAATTGTAGCGTATAAAATAAACTTAGAATGCAGCTCTTTGTAGTTAGAAAGTACCACCAACAATAAAGCATGGTACATTTGGTAGCGCACCGCAGTCTCAAAACTATCTAGGCTTTCGGCACTTAGGATTTCTTTTAAAGCATGGGCGCCTAAAGCACCAAAAACCACAGCCAGGGCGCCAAAAATTGCTCCGGCGATTAAAAAGTTTTTTTTCATAATTTGTGTTGTTTCGAATTAAAGCGTCCACTTTATCTTAACGCTTGATAATGGGAGTGCAACTATAGTAAAATCAATCAAAAAATAGCTTTGTAAGCTCTGATAAAACTACTAAATTGCAGCATAAATTCTATCTTTTATGAGAAATATATTGTTAATTGGTGCAGGCCGATCTTCAACGACTTTAATCAGTTATTTAGTTGAAATTGCCGAGGTAAATAAATGGAACATATCTATTGTCGACCGTGACATTAGCCACTTAAAATATCTTGAAAAAAATGATTTTATAAAAATTAAAAAGTTTGATGTCAATGATGCCAAGCAGCGAATCCCTCTTATTAAATCATCAGATATTGTAATATCAATGCTTCCTGCTCGCATGCATCTGGAGGTAGCGAAAGAGTGTATTTATTTTAAAAAGAACATGGTAACAGCATCTTACATTTCTGATGAGATGAAGGCCTTGGATCAATCTGCGAGGGAGGCTGGTGTTATTTTATTAAATGAGATTGGCGTAGATCCAGGAATAGACCATTTGTCTGCAAAAAAAGTGTTAGATGAAATAGTTGCCCAAGGAGGAAAGGTTGAAGGTTTTGAGTCTTTTACTGGAGGTCTGGTGGCACCTGAAAGTGATGATAATCCTTGGAATTATAAGTTTACTTGGAATCCTAGAAATGTAGTTGTTGCAGGGCAGGGTGGAGCTGTGAAGTTTATTCAAGAAGGAACTTATAAGTACATTCCTTATCATAAACTTTTTAGGAGAACTGAGCGAATAGATGTTGATGGTTATGGCAGGTTTGAGGGGATTGCCAATCGGGATTCTTTAAAGTACCGTTCTATTTATAATTTAAAAGATATTAGCACCATGTATCGTGGTACTTTAAGGCGCCCCGGTTTTGGTCGTGCTTGGGATGCTTTTGTGCAGCTGGGAGTAACTGATGATGATTACACTATCCCCAATTCTGAGAACATGACTTTTAGAGAATTTATTAATCTTTTTCTCCCATATAATCCAACAGACTCAGTAGAGTTAAAACTAAAACACTATCTTAATCTAGAACAAGACCAAGTTGAACTGTATGAAAAGTTAGCTTGGTTAGATATATTTGAAGATATTAAAGTGGGCATTAAAGATGCTACTCCAGCACAAGTATTACAGAAAATATTAGAGCGAAAGTGGACTTTGAAAGAAGATGATATAGATATGATTGTAATGTGGCATAAATTTAATTATACGCTTGATGGACAAAAGAAAGAGAAACACTCTTCTATGGTAATTAAAGGAAAGGACAGCAAGCATACCGCTATGGCAATGACGGTAGGTTATCCTGTAGGAATTGCCACGAAAATGATTTTGAAAGGCAATATCAATACGCCTGGAGTTCATATTCCGATAAAAAAAGCAATATACAAACCTATTTTAGCTGAATTAGAGAAGTATGGTATCGTATTTAATGAGAAACAGCTGAGCTAACGTACTTTCAAGTCCAGTACTTTCTCATCTTCAATAAAACCTTCTAAGTGGTCACCCTTTTGGATTGGGCCAACACCTTCTGGAGTGCCGGTAAAAATAAGGTCGCCAATTTTAAGTGTAAAGAATTTAGAAATATGGGAGATGAGTTCATCAACCGGGAAAAGCATTTGTGCGGTATTCCCACTTTGTTTAAGGCTATTGTTTATTTTTAACGAAAAGTGGAGCTTTTTTAAATCATCAAACTTTTCTTTGTCAATCCACTTTCCAATAGGAGCAGCGCCATCAAATGCTTTGGCTTTTTCCCAAGGCAATCCCTTTTCTTTAAGCTCTTTTTGGAGATCTCTAGCAGTAAAGTCTATACCCAAGCTTAGTTGAGAGTAATATTTATGTGCGAATTTTGGAGCAATATTTTTTCCTAAACGATCAATACGAACAACTATTTCTGATTCATAGTGTACATCATTGGAAAAGTCTGGAATAAAGAAAGCTTGTCTTTTAGGTATAAGAGCTGTTTCAGGTTTAAGGAAGATTACTGGTTCCTTTGGGGTTTCGTTTTTAAGCTCTTTAATATGTTTTGCATAGTTTCTGCCAACGCAAATAATTTTCATAGCGAATTTAGAATTTAAAACTTACCTACTAAAAGCGCCTTTTAGCTTTATTGCTGTTAAAACTTTTTTGGTATAATTTGGGAAGTCTCCATTCATCATCCAGCTGTAATATCCTGGATTGCTTTCTAAAACTGACTTTACAGATTCTCCTTTGTACTTTCCAAAATTAAAAACTTCAACTCCATTTTCATCATAAACAATTCTGCCCATCAAATCTACTGTTTTGTTGCGCTCAGAAAATTCGGCTAAAAAATCAACATCTCTTGAAATCCCCTTATATGCTTTTGCATTTAATGCCTTTTCGAGAATCATTTTGTTTAGCCTTTCTTTCTCATCTTCATTAGATAAAGTATCCAATAAGGATTTTAACAAATCAATGTCTTTTTGCAAAGTTTCAGCTCGATTAATGATCGCTTTTAAAACTTCAAAAGTTGCTTTGGTGTCATCTTCCGCACTGTGTGCATTTTCTAAACTCTTCCCACAATAAAACTGATAAGAGGCTACTAAAGTTCTCGGTTCTATTTTGTGAAATATATTTTGCACATCAACCAAGTTTCGGTTGTTCAAGTCAAAGTCTACTCCAACTCTTAAAAACTCTTCAGCTAAAAGCGGAACGTCAAACTTATTAGAATTATAGCCTGCCAAGTCACTGTTGCCAATAAATTGAGCAAGGCTTTTGGCAATAGCCCGAAAAGGCTTTTCTCCTTCTACATCTTTATCGTAAATGCCATGAATCTCTGAAGACTCTTTTGGGATTGGCATTTCGGGATTTATTCTGCGTGTTTTTATCTCTTCTTCACCATTCGGATGTAGTTTCAAGATCGAAATTTCAACAATTCTATCCTTTGCTACATTTGTTCCTGTTGTTTCTAAATCAAAAAATGCAATGGGCCTTTTCAGCACTAAATTCATACTAATTTTTCAGTTTCTTATTTAATAAATATCCTTACGTACTGATGTTGCTCGTAGGTTGATTTGTTTTTAATGTAATCGTGTTTATATTCTGGACCTGTAATTAAAGTGTTGATATCAATAAAAGAATATTGACTTTTTAAAACTCCTTTCTCTGTCAAGCTTTTTTCCAACATTAACTTGGTTGCCATTGCTCTTTCTTTTGATAAAGCAGTGTTGCTTTTCCAGGTTTTGGTGGGCACTTTAGAAGCACTAGAAGTAATAGCAATGTCTACAAAACCTTTTTTCTGTATTACAGTTGCAATATCATCAACAAATTTTACAAAGCTCTCCCCATTAGGATCAATGTCTTTGTCGTTGTAACTAAAGTACCTTTGATAATAAGTAATTACATCTTTTAGTGTTTGTGGATGTGGATATGTAGCACTATAATCACCTTGAACATTGGTTGTATATGGCTTAAGGTTAAAGTCGTATGTAGGGCTGTACTCATAGACTCCCTTGCCAACTGACTTTAATACTATTTTTTGTCCACTCTTATCCTCTAATGTGATTTCATTTTTATTGGGTGCTTTGTCTTTAAATACCAATTGATAAAATTGATTTTTATCAAGTTGATCAACTTGAGTATAGTCATTGTCGTTGTTGGTAATAAGCTCAGAGATGATTGTGTTATTCTTATGAATTAATTTAACACTGTAAACTGCTTTAACTTTATAAAGGCCATCTCCAATCTTTTGC
>Ga0209075_1004808_pt1 | contig 10660 bp, 11 predicted proteins | sample Stecom2011_FD_187523 | JGI IMG/M metagenome (GOLD analysis project Ga0209075, IMG submission 187523) | Agricultural soil microbial communities from Utah to study Nitrogen management - Steer compost 2011 (SPAdes) (version 2) | ecosystem: Environmental > Terrestrial > Soil > Agricultural land...
AATTAATTAACTTAATACATTCAAAAGGACTTTTGCATAATGATAATCGAATTTGGTTCGGTCAACTTTACGGAATGAGTGATAATATAAGCTTTAATCTGGCCAACAAAGGATATAACGTAGCTAAATACTTACCTTTCGGACCGGTTAAAGAAGTGATGCCTTATCTTATCAGAAGGGCAGAAGAAAACACATCTGTAGCCGGACAAACTGGTAGAGAACTAAATCTTATCAACATTGAACTAAAAAGAAGAAACCAAAGATAACAGAATCTAAACCAACCTTAACCAAGAATAAATTGCTGTCTATAACCGAAAAAAAATATCAAAAACTTATTATCAAAGTGTCTTTGAATGGTTTTTCGTTTGCTATAATAGACACGCTCTCCTTTAAGGTTTTAACCCTTAAAGAGATTTGTTTTTCAAAATATAACAACCCTAATCATACGGAAGAATGTTATAAAATCGCCCTTTCGGAACATGAAGAATTAAACAGAAGTTATGACGAAGTTATTGTTCTACACAAGAATAACTTGTCTGCCTTTGTTCCTCAAGCACTTTTTGATGAAGAACATTTAGCAAGCTACCTGCAATACAACGTAAAGGTTTTTGAGTCTGATTTCTTCGCCTACGACACTTTAGAAAACTATCAAATCAACAATGCATACGTTCCGTATGTAAATATCAATAATATTTTATTAGACATTTTTCCGACTTTTGAATACAAACATATTTCTAGCGTTCTGGTCGAAAAACTATTAGATTTATCTAAGAATGACGATGATAAGCAAATGTTTGTTCATTTTGACGAAAAATCATTTGACATAATTGTAGTTCAGAATCAAAAACTTCTATTTTATAATTCATTTGATTATTCAACTAAAGAGGATTTTGCATACTATCTCCTTTTTACAGTCGAACAATTAGGAATGAATCCGGAGTTCTTTACATTAAAACTCTTAGGAAACATAGCCAAAGAAGGAGAGCTTTTTGATATAGCACATACGTACGTTAGAAATGTTTCATTATTAGACGTTTTTTACTTGTCGGAGCTAAACACCTTGGATATAAAAGATAATCTTTCACATTTTATACTCGTTCAATCGTGAGAATAATTTCAGGAAAATACAAAGGAAGACGCATTGTAGCTCCTAAAAACCTACCTGTCCGACCAACAACAGATTTAGCAAAGGAATCATTATTTAATATTTTAAATAATTACTACCACTTTGACGAACTTAGAGTACTAGATTTGTTTTCCGGAACTGGGGGAATTTCTTATGAATTTGCATCGAGAGGCGCAGAAACCATCACTTGTGTTGATATAGATTTTGGATGCATTAAATTTATTAAACAAACATCTGACACTTTTGATTTTCCTATTAATGCTATCAAAACAGATGTGTTCTCGTTTTTGGAGAAAAACAAGTCAGAATATGACGTGATTTTTGCAGATCCTCCGTATAATTTTACGCAGAATCAATTTGATAAAATTCCGAAAATAATTTTCGAAAATGAACTTTTAGCCCCAGGAGGGATGCTTGTTATAGAGCATTCACCACATACAAATTTAGAAGAAATTGAGTATTTTTCGCATTCTAAAAAATACGGAAGCTCTGTTTTTTCGTTTTTTATAATTGAAGAAGATGAAGATTAAAAGTATAATAATTCTATTCGTATTTTCATTTTGCTTGTCTTCTTGTAGGGTAACTAGCTTTAAATCTTTTTATAACGAACCCACTACAGCGACAAGTTATTCAGACGAAAAATGGTTGTTTGCTGGGGCTGATGTTCCTACAGATTTACAAAAAGAGTTTGACACACAAATTATTGAGTTTTTAGAAAGTTGTTATGGAGATAATTTTGTGAATTATAAAACTAATAAGCAATATCTTCTTCCTGATATTTCGTACGAAGTCAACAAAGATATGTTTATAAATCAGTTGAATAGATCTAATGAAATCAACTTTTATTTGCATGTAAATGCAGAAGTAGTACGTTTTGATATAGGTGCAGGGGTAGACCTGAGTTCTCTTCTAGATAAAGAAATAAATTCATACGATGAAACCCGAGTGCGAATTACTTTTGAGGTGATTGATGTAGTGAAAAAGAAAGTAGTTTACTCACAATCCGTAGAAGGAATAACCCGGGAAGATAAAACAAACATAAAAAATGTCTTTTTGACTTTACCGTTGGATAATCAGTTTAAAAAAGCCTTCAAAAGAGGATTTAAAAAGTTTCAAAAAGATTTTCCTTGTAGGTAACCCAATAAATTAACTAATTTAAATTACTAGGGTTTAAAAGCTAAGGTCATTTCTCGCTTTCCGATCGGACCCGCAACTTTTTTAACTTCAAATCCGCTTTCTTTTAAATTTTTGGTAATAACACCTCTGCAAGCGTAAGTGGTTAAGATTCCTTTGTTTTTTAAGGATTTATACATCCGTCCAAAAATATCCAAACTCCACAATTCGGGTTGTACTCTAAAACCGAATGCGTCAAAATAAATTAAATCATATTTGTTTTCGAATATAATTTCTTCAAATTTCATCTGATTTTTTTCTAACAAAAAAGTAGAAGTAATTTCGTGCTTGAGGTTCCATTCAGAGCGGTGTAAATCCATAAACAAAGTTTTATGCTCTGACGCATTGAGAAGTTCAGGATAGTTTAGTTTTTCGTAAATTTCTTCAGTTACAGGAAAGGCTTCTATTCCTGTGTATTGAATTTTTTGATTGCGATTTTTACTTTCTAAAAGCGTAATAAATGCATTTAATCCTGTACCAAAACCTATTTCGAGTATAGAAACTTGGTCTTTATCAGAAAAAAAGTCCAATCCGTTTTGAATAAAGACGTGATAAGCCTCTTGAATGGCTCCGTGTTTGGAGTGATAACTTTCGTTCCATTCCGGAAGGTGAATGGTAAACGAGCCATCGCTAGTTTGTAAAAGTTCTTTTTTAAGATTACTCATCTTTTATGCGAATCTCAAACATCTGATCCCAGTTTTTGCCGGTTACAAAAATAGTATTGCTCTGAGGATTATAAGCAATTCCGTTTAACACATCCAATTCTCCGTGCTGAGTAACTTTTGATTTTAAAGCAGACAAATCAATTACGTTTTCTACTGCTCCCGTTCTAGGGTTGATAACGGCAACAGCATCACGCGTATAAATATTGGCAAATATTTTTCCGTTAATCCATTCCATTTCATTAACTCCCGGAATTTTTGTCAAAGCCGTATACACATTGATATAATCAATTTGTTGCATGGTTTCGGGGTCTAAAATATAAATGGTTTCTGTTCCGTCTGAAAAATAAATATGGGTACCATCATTGCACAAACCCCAGCCTTCAACATTCTTAAAATATTCAAACTCTTCAATCTTTTCTAAAGTTTCAGGATTATAAACAAAGCCTGTTTTTTCTCTCCATGTAAGTTGATATAATTTATTGTTAAGGATAGTAATACCTTCTCCAAAAAATCGATTTTCAAGATTTACTCTTGTAAGTACTTTACCCGTATTTGCTTCAGTTTTTCGAATAGACGATTTTCCGTATTGCCCTGTACTTTCGTATAAAATTCCATTATAAAATTCTAATCCTTGAGTATAAGCTCCAATATCGTGATTATAAGTATTTACGATTTCGTATTCTAATAATTTTGGTTCAATACTCGAAACTACTTCAATAGCAGCGCGAACTTCTTCTGTTTTTCCGTCAAAAAACACTAATCCTTTAATTGTTTTTTTTCCGAATTTTTCGTCTTTTAAGTCAAAACTTATTTTTTCTGCTCCTTTTACAGAGGTAATTCTTTTATTGTCAAAATAATATACAATCGAATCTACCTTTTTATTTTTTTCGTTTATAATTCCGAGCGAAATAGATTCATTTGTTTTATGATGCTGCTTTAATACGGAAGTATCTATTCTAAACTTCGGACCATCCTCCTCACAAGAAAAAAGAGCAAATGTTAACACAAAGAATATAAGTAAGTTAAGGCTTTTCATACGATTTTAAGTATAAGAATGTTATTTTTAATGTTTGCAAAGATAGAAAATAATCATACCTTTGCAAAGGCAAGTCCTACACGACCAGCTCCTGTAGAATCCTCCAGGGTGGGAACACAGCAAAGGTATATGGTTGTAGCGGTGCGATGTAGGTCGCTTGCCATTTTTTTTGAAATAATAATTTAGAATAAATATAAAAATCGCAAAGGAACTCCTAAAAAGAGTTCCTTTTTTTTGTTGTCAGAACAGAAAATATGTATTTTTATAAAATATAAACAATTAAAACTAAATTATTATGAAACTAAAACTATTATTTATTGGATTTTTAGGCGTGGTCTTTACGACTATGACTTACGCTCAATACACTACTCCTGATACTGGTGTTAACTGGACTTTAGATGATATAGCCACAGCTAGTTCAACAACTGTTAGTATTTCTGACTCAGTATATACCCTAAACGAAGATTTAATTGTTGCTGTTAATGACACACTACGTATCGATACAAATTTAACTTTTGAGATAGCACCGGAAGTTCAAGTAACCGTATTTGGAACTTTTTTAGTGAATGCAAATCAAGTTTTGATTACTGCGGTTGATCAAGAAGCTCCATACGAAGGTTTTCGTTTTGAAGAGTTTTCTGAAATAAGTATTCAAAATGCTACTATTGAATACGGAGGAGGATTACGAGTATTAACCGAAACTTTTTCTTTAGACAACTGTATAATTCAAAATAATGTTTCTGGAGCCACTACAAGTGCAGTAGTTCAACTATCTAGAGGAATTATAGATATTACCAATAATCATTTTTTAAACAACAGAAATCCAGCCATAGCATCCGGTTCTAATCAAAGTGTATCAGGGAATTTCATCGGAAACATTATCGAATATAATAATTATAATAACAACAACAGACCTCAAATAAATATGGGGCCAACCCGCACCGATGTTCCACTTATTATAGCTAATAATATAATAACTGGAACCGATACTTATGAACAAGTAGGGGGAATTGCAATCTCTAATCTATTAGGAGGAGGTGAAATTTTAGCTGTTATTGAAGGAAATACTATTCGTGACAACCGTTATGGAATAACTATTACAGGGGCAAATGCTGAAGTAGAAATAATAGATAACATTATTGAAGATAATAATATTCAAGGAAATCCTAATTTAGGAGGAAGCGGAATAAACCTGAACTCTTCAAGCGGTGGGCAAAATATAAGAATAACTGGAAATGAAATTCGTAGAAACCTTTGGGGAATAACTTTTCAAGGACCTGTTAATGCCAATTTAGGAGATGACGAAAATAATCCAGGTGGGAATGTATTTTCAGAAAATGGAAATGGAGGAAACATATATGCAATTTCTATGATGAATAATAGTGATATTATTTATCTGGCAAAACACAATTGCTGGATTGAAGGAGAAGATGTTACTTTAGCAGATGCAGAAAGTGTAATTTTTCATCAAGTTGATGATGCATCCCTAGGACAAGTAATTTTTGACCCTGTTTTGTGTTCAACAGCATCAACAAATAACTTTGAACTGAATAACTTTACATTCTATCCTAATCCAACTCAAAACACAATATTTTTTGACAATACTCCATCTTTTGAAGTAGTTCAGATAGTAAATATGCAAGGTAGAAAAGTTTTTGAAACAAACCTGTCTCAAAATAATACTGAAATTTCATTTGATTTACCTCAAGGAATATATTTTGTAAAATTTCAGAATAAGAACAATGAGGTAGTAAAAAAATTATTAGTTAAGTAAATACATTTTATATAAAATTAAAACGAGCCTTCTCATTTCTGAAAAGAGCTCGTTTTTTGTTTAAACCAACCTAAACTAATTATTATCTTGTTGTTCTGCTCGTTGATGAACTTCTTGAGCTTGAACCTGTATTGCTCATCGAACCTCTATTTGTGGCACCTGAATTACCTCCTAAAGAACTGCTTCTTGTAGGTGCTGAACTTCTATTTATAGTCGAACTTCTGTTTGAAGTGTTATTAGTACTTACAGAATTATTTCTTGTAGGCGCTGAACTTCTATTTACAGTCGAACTTCTATTTGAAGTGTTATTAGTACTTACAGAATTATTTCTTGTAGGTGCTGAACTTCTATTTACAGTCGAACTTCTGTTTGAAGTGTTATTAGTACTTACAGAATTACTTCTTGTAGGTGCTGAACTTCTTTCTACAGTCGAACTTCTGTTTGAAGTGTTATTGGTACTTACAGAATTACTTCTTGTCGTATTTGAGTTTAATATTGAAGAACTTCTTGAATTATTGTTGATTGTTCCAACAGCATTTGCTCTTGTAGCACTAGTATTCGAAACAGTGTTATTAACTCGAGTATTGCTTATTTCTGACGTACTTGCTCTATTGTTAGTAGAACGATTAGCTACTGCATTACTTCTAGTTTGATTCAAAGCGTATGAATTTCTCACTCCTTCATTTCTTCTGTTAAAAGCTAAATTCGGATTTTGTCTTTCGTAAGCATTTGAACGAACTGAGTTATGCATCGTTACAGCTCTTGTACTATTTCGAACAGTTACATAATTATATGTATTATAAACATTTACATAAGTATGCACGTGATTTCTGTATCTGAATATCGGACAAGGAGCCCAATAAGAAAAATAAGTAGGATAATATCCCCAATACCAAGGAGAATAATACGCTACATAACCTCTATGCCAAAAAGTATTAAAAATCACAGGTCTAACATAATACACTGGTTCATAAATATAATTGTTTCCGTATAAAAATACATCTCCAACTACTTGCACCTGAACCGTATTAGTGCGTGGATTTTTTTCTACTTCTATCGTAGCTACATCCTGATACATATCTCTGCCCAATACAGATTGCAACACTATAAGATGAGTGTTACTTTCGATAGATTCTATTACTCTTAAATAATCTACCTGTCCGTCTCTATTCAAATCAAGGTTTGAAATTTGAAATTTAGGATTATTGAGTCTATATTCGAAATCTGCTAAATCTTTTGATTCTCCAAAGATAGAAGCAACAGCCTTTAAATCTAAATTGTCACTTATATCATAATTAGTTGCTGTTACGGTTGTAACGTCTTGCCCAAAAGTTACCCCTGCAAAAAGCAGAGTAACTAAAATCGATGTAAATAAATTTGCTTTCATAACCGTAAGTATTAAAAGTTAGTAATTTGTTTGTAGTTTCCTACATCCGATAACTACCAACAAACGTGCCAAAATAAAAAATAAAATACAAAAGATTGACTATCAGTTAAATACATATAAATTAAATTTGATTGGAGCTAATTTTTACTTCTTATAAAATCCGTATATTTGTAAAAATTAAATTTTTATGCACTTTATTTCAGAGGAATTAGAAAAATATGTTACTTCGCATTCTGAAGATGAGCCTGCACTATTAGCAGAGCTGAATCGCGAGACACATCAAAAAATACTGAAGCCTAGAATGTTAAGTGGCCATTTTCAAGGCCGAGTTTTGAGTCTGATTTCCAAATTGGTTCGACCGATAAATATTTTAGAAATTGGAACTTATACCGGATATGCTACACTTTGTTTAGCAGAAGGATTACAAGAAAAAGGAAGCATAGATACTTTAGATAACAACGAAGAACTTTTTGATTTTCAGCGCAAATACTTTGACAAATCTGATTACGGAAATCAAATAAAACAACATTTAGGAAACGCATTAGATATCATACCTACCCTTAATAAAAACTATGATTTAGTTTTTATTGATGCAGACAAGGAAAATTACATCAATTATTTTAATGCAATATTACCCAAAATGAACAAAGGAGGGATTATTCTTTCTGACAACGTACTATGGAGTGGAAAAGTACTAGAGGAAGTCAAGAAAAACGATAAATCAACTCAAATTTTATTACAATACAATCAATTATTAAAACAAAATGACAAAGTAGAAACCGTACTCTTACCTATAAGAGACGGACTTACCGTAAGTCGAGTAATTTAAATTTTATATTTTGGAAAAAGAAGAACTAGTAGTATTAGTAAACGAAAATAACGAGAAAATAGGATTGATGCCTAAATTAGAAGCTCACCAAAAGGCACTGTTACATAGAGCTTTTTCGGTTTTTATACTCAATGATAAAAACGAATTAATGCTACAACAACGAGCAGCTGACAAATACCATTCTCCTTTGTTGTGGGCTAACACTTGTTGTTCGCATCAACGAGAAGGCGAAACCAATATCGAAGCAGGAAACAGACGCTTGCAAGAAGAAATGGGATTCAATACTCAATTAAAAGAACTCTTCTCGTTTATTTACAAAGCACCTTTTGATAACGGATTAACCGAACACGAATTAGACTACGTTATGATTGGTTACTATAATCAAGAGCCCTCTATAAATCCTGACGAAGTCGAAGCTTGGAAGTGGATGGATATTGATGAGGTACGAAAAGATATTCAACAAAACCCAGATATCTATACAGCTTGGTTTAAGATAATTTTCAACGAATTTTATCATTATTTAGAAGAACACAAAATATAACGAACTCAAATTTCAGAAGTTTATAACACCTACATCATCTATTATGAGAGTAACCGTAAGTAGAAAGGCTCATTTTAATGCAGCACACCGATTATATCGAAAAGATTGGACATCTGAACAAAACGATGCCGTTTTTGGTTTGTGCAACAACCCTAATTTTCACGGACACAACTATGAGATTATCGTAAGCGTTACAGGAAAAATCAATCCAGAAACAGGTTATGTAATAGACATGAAAGAGCTGAAAGATATTATTTATAACGAAGTTGAGATTCCGTTTGACCATAAAAATCTAAACCTTGACGTAGAAGAGTTTAAAGATCTCAACCCAACAGCCGAAAATATTGTAGTAGTGATATGGAACAAAATCCGAGCAAAAATTGATGCTAATATGGATTTAGAGGTTGTTTTATACGAAACTCCTCGTAATTTTGTAAGTTACAAAGGAAATTGACCCAAGATTGATGATTGCGGACCTCTGATGTAAGAAGTCATAAAATCTGCAATCAAAAATCGTTAATCATCAATCAAAAATCTATGAAGATTTATCCACTAACATTCAAACCAATACTAAAAGAACGCATTTGGGGAGGAAACAAACTGAAGCATTTGTTTGGCAAGGAATTAGAATCAGAACAGACAGGAGAAAGTTGGGAACTTTCAACCCTTGAAGAAAATATTAGTATCATTGCCAGCGGTTTATATCAAAACAGACCTATTACTGACCTAATTGACGAATTTCCAATAGAAGTTTTAGGGCACAAAGTATATCACCAATTCGGAACAAAATTTCCACTTTTATTTAAGTTTTTAGACGCTTCTGAAGATTTATCCATACAAGTACATCCGAATGATGAAATAGCCCGAAAAAGACACAATTCGTTCGGAAAAACCGAAATGTGGTATATTATCCAAGCAGACAACAATGCACGAAATATAATTGGCTTTAAAGAAAAATCTTCTCCCGAAGAATATTTACAAAAGCTACAAAACAAAGAGTTGCTTTCGATACTGAAGGAAGAAAAAGTACAACCCAGAGATGTTTATTTTCTCGAAACCGGAACGGTGCACGCAATTGGAAAGGGAATTGTCTTGGCAGAAATTCAACAGACTTCGGATATTACGTACCGAATCTATGATTGGGACAGAACCGATAACAACGGAAACCCAAGAGAATTACATCTGGATATGGCTCTTGATGTAATCAATTACAACCAACTCCAAACCAGAATAGATTATTCTAAAGATAAAAACCAAGGAAATACGATTGTTCAAAGCAACTATTTTACGGTGAATTATATTCCGCTTGACGGAAAGTTAGCTGTAAATAAAAATACAGACTGTTTTAGAGTTTATATGTGTACAGACGGAAGTTTTTCGGTAGTGTACGATAACCAAAAATACAACTTTGAAAAAGGAAGTACTGTTTTGCTTCCTGCTGTTTTAAACGAATATGTATTAGAAGGAAAAGCAGAATTGCTAGAAGTTTATTTGTAAAATGAAACAAATCTATTTAGATAACGCCTCAACTACCGAGCTTCGGGATGAAGTAATCAAAGTGATGACTGATGTTCTGAAAAATACGTTCGGAAATCCGTCTTCTACTTATTCGACCGGTCGAAGTGCAAAGGCTATTATCGAAACTGCCAGAAAGCAAATTGCCAAATATCTGAATGCCACTTCACAGGAAATTGTTTTTACATCGTCTGCTACAGAAGCCAATAATTGGGTTTTACACAATGCAGTGCAACATCTAAAAGTCGAGCGAATCATAACTTCCAAAATCGAACATCATGCGGTTTTAAATACGGTTTTGGAATTAGAAAAGCAATTCGGAACTGAAGTTGTGTTTGTAAATTTACTTCCAAACGGAAATATCAACCTGAATCATCTGGAAGAACTCTTAAAAGATGAAAAAACGACTTTAGTGAGCTTGATGTACGTCAATAACGAAACCGGAACTATTTTAGAAATTCAGAAAGTAGGGGAGTTGTGCAGAGAGTATAAATCGTATTTTCATTCTGATACAGTTCAAGCAATCGGAAAAATCCAAATGGATTTGCAAAAACTGCCTGTTGATTTTATAATCGGAACAGCACATAAGTTTCACGGACCCAAAGGCATCGGAT
>Ga0209075_1004810_pt1 | contig 10659 bp, 6 predicted proteins | sample Stecom2011_FD_187523 | JGI IMG/M metagenome (GOLD analysis project Ga0209075, IMG submission 187523) | Agricultural soil microbial communities from Utah to study Nitrogen management - Steer compost 2011 (SPAdes) (version 2) | ecosystem: Environmental > Terrestrial > Soil > Agricultural land...
AGGGTACTATTGCAAAGGTTATTATCGGCCTTCTGATCATTTCTCTGTCAATCTGGGGGATGGACGCCATTGTTGGCGGTTTTTCCGGTGAGCCGGAAGTGGCCACTGTTAACGGAGACTCCATCACCGAGCGGGAGTTTTTGCGCACCGTGCAGCTGGAAACACAGCAGCGGCTCATGCAGATGGACAGCCCGGATCCCTCCATGCTGGATGAAGATCAGATCCGTCGGGATGTGCTGGAATCCCTGATCCAGGAGCGGGTGCTGACCCTCGACGCCCAGGCCCAGGGACTGGAGCTGTCGGATGCCGACATCGATGCGCTGATTACCCAGATGCCCCAGTTCCAGGTAGACGGTCAGTTTAACCGAGATCGGTTTGTGGCAACGGTACGAAATGTTGGCATGGGCGTGGGTGAATTCCGTGAGAATATGCGGAAGAACTACGTGGTCAATCAGATTCGCGCGTCCATCGCGCAGACCGGTATTGTGGCCAGTGAAAACGCCGCACAACTGTTGCGTATCCAGAATCAGACCCGCGATTTCCGTGTGCTGACCGTCAACGCAGACTCCCTGTCTGAGCAGATTACGGTTACGGATGACGAGATTCAGGCGTTCTACGACGACAACGCTGACCAGTTCCGTGAGCCCGAGCAGGTTAACGCGGCTTACATTACGCTGTCGTTGGGTGCCCTGGCGGATGCTATCGAAATCTCTGAGGACGACCTGCGGGCCTTTTACGATGAGCAGGCCGAAGAATACGCCCGTGAGGAGCGGCGCGCTGCCCATATCCTGATTGAAGACGGTAGCGACGCTGAAGCCACCATCGCGTCCATTCAGGAGCGTTTGGAGGCAGGTGAATCGTTCGCGGACCTGGCCGAGGAATTTTCCGCTGATACGGTTTCCGCCCGTGACGGTGGTGACCTGGGTTATGCCGGCCGTGGTGTCTACGATGAGGCCTTCGAGAACGCTCTTTTTGCTCTGGAAGAAGGTGAAGTGTCCGGCCCGGTCGAAACCAGCTTTGGTGTTCACCTGATCCGACTGGAGGGCGTGCGTCGTTCCGATGTGCCGTCGTTTGAGTCGTTGCGGGACGAGCTGCGTGATGAACTGGCTCGTAGCCGTGCCAGCGAGCGTTTTGCTGAAGTGCGTGCCCAGTTGGCGGATGCAGCCTACGCTGCGGACGATCTGGCCGGTCCTGCAGCCGAGCTTGGTCTGGAAGTAAGGGAAGTGGATGGAATTACCCGGGAGGGTGGTTCTGCGCCTTTCGATCACGGCGGCCTGGTACGCCAGCTGTTCTCTGACGATGTGCTGCAGGGTGGTTTCAACACCGAGCTGATCGATGTTGGTGACAATGTGTCTGTGGTGGCCAGGGTTCGGGAATACTTTGAGCCCCGGCAGCGTGAGCTGGCCGATGTTCGTGACGACATCGCCGCCATGCTGGAAGCGCGCAAAACCCGGGAAATGCTTGAGGCTCGGGTAGATGAACTGATGACCGCTCTCGAGGCCGGGGAAGATCCGGAGTCTCTGAATGCCGGTGACTGGCAGCGTTTCGAGAATCAGGGGCGAGACGGCGCTAACCTGAGCGGCTTTGTAGTGCAGCGTGCCTTCGCCATGCCACGCCCTGAGGAAGGTAATCCTTCCATGGCCAAAGCCGTTGGCCAGCAGGAGGCTGCTATCATCCTGGTTGATGCCGTGAATGAAGGTAGGGTGGATACAGATGGCGCTGAATACCAGCAGTTGCGTCAGTTCCTTACGCAGCTTGAGGGGCAGCGTGAGTATATGGCGTATCAGCAATACCTGAGAAACACCGCGGAGGTTGATAGGGATTGATTTCTCGGTGGATAAAAAAAGGGTGCCGAGCAGGCACCCTTTTTTATGCGTGTTTTGGAATCAGTTGGCTTTTTTGATGTATACCGTCGGAGTCTCGCCGGTTACGTCGAAATAAAACCCGTAAACCGCTGATTCCGGTGGTGTGAAACGGAAGTTCTCAAATACTGCTGAGCAGTTCGCCTGCACTGGCGTGTTGAGCGTTACCTCCTTGTCGTCTTTCTCGGACAGGTAACCGCAGTTGGCCCCATTGCTCCAGTTGGCATCGCCAAACTTGAATTCATAGGGTTGGCCGTCAGCCTTTAACTCGATTTCCGTTCGATAGACGCCGGTGTCCACCTTCTTGACCTTGTATTCGGGTAACGCATCCCACCAGGCAAACTGCCCGCGCAGGTACAGTGACTGGCTGTAGTCACGTTCACCACCGGTGGTGGCACAACCGGTCATGGCAAGCACAGAGACCAGTGCCAGATTGCCAAGTACTTTTTTCATGTTGTTCTCCTTGTTATCAATGGTCACAGCCGGCATGACCGGCTGTGTTGGGGCTTGCCGGTCAGCGGGCAAATACCGCAACCGAGAGCCCGGGCACCAGGAACTCACCAGCATCGGCCGCCGCAGACTGAGCCGGCGAGGTATCGGCCCTGACAGAGAAATCCCCTTCCAGGGTGTGGTTCAGGGTCTGTGTGGTGTTGCTGGCGTTGATCACCACCACAATCTCGTTATTGGCAGGGTCCAGCTCCGGCAAACCGGCGGTACCGTCATCCAGCAGGCTGAACACGATCAGCCCCGGAGTTTGCTGCGAGCCGGTGTTGAGGAAGCTGAGGCGGCTCTTGATGTCTTCGGCGGTCTGAAGCCGGAACAGTGGGCTTTCCTTGCGCACCCTGAGCAGCTCCAGCACCTGATCCCTGGTGTAGCTGATCGTCGCCGGAGTGGGGTTGGCGTGACTGCCAGCGGAGGTGATGACCTCGGTGATCAGGTCCCAGTTCGAGCCATCCTTATCCTGGCGGGGCAGGCCGCGATTCCAGGCGGAGGCCTGGAAGCTGAAATCCACCTCGTTGTACCAGTCCCCGGAATCGTAGCTGTCCCGTTCCATGGATTTGGAACGCAGCAGTTCAGAGCCCATATGCAGGAACGGGATGCCCTGGCTGAGAATCGGAACGGCCAGGCCAACAACCTGCATTTGCGCCCGCTCCTGGGTGCTGGCGGCGTAGTCGGCTTTGTACTGGTTGTTGTCCCAGAGAGTCTGGTTGTCGTGCTTGGAAACGTAATTGATGATTTCCTGGGGATCTGCCGTGTAACCGGCGGCCTGCCCGTTGTAGTCAATTTCGGCCGCGGTTTTCAGCTCGTCTGTGGCGGTCTCAAACGGGTAGTCTGCCAGGCTGCCGGCGATGCCCACACGAATCCAGTCACTGATCTGCAGTAACCGGTTTCTTTCATCCTCGCTGCCTGTGTTCCGATCGTTGGGGTAGGTGAACAGGCCGTTGGCAAACCCCTGATTGGCCCGAATGGCATCACCCCCATCGAAGGGCCCACCGCCACGTACGGCATCTCGCAGGCGATCGTTGAAGGAGCCAATACCGGTTCCGGCCATGTTGGTCTGGATGGCGTTAATGCCTCTGGCGTTGTTGGCCACCTCGCCGAAGTTCCAGGCTTCACCGTAGAAATAGGTGTCCGGATCGATCGCCTGCACCGCCGCCAGGGCATTATCCATGTTGCTCAGCATGTGGTGGCCCATCAGATCAAACCGGAACCCGGATATTTTGTAGTGCTGGGCCCAGGTAACGAGGGAATCCACCATTAGCTTTTCCATCATGGCGTGCTCAGAGGCGGTATTCTCACAGCAGGTGGATTGCTCGACGGCTCCGGTTTCCGGGTTCAGGCGGTGGTAATAGCCGGGTACCAGCTTGTCCAGAACCGAGTTGTCGGCAAGGCCGGACGAATTGGTGTGGTTGTAGACCACGTCCAGAACCACGTTCAGGCCCAAGTCGGAGGCTGCCATCACCAGTTCCCGGAACTCGGTGATGCGTTGAGGGCCTTGGGCGTCTGTGGCATAGCTGCCTTCCGGCACGGTGAAGTGAACCGGGTCATACCCCCAGTTGAAGCTGTCCAGGTCGCGGAACGTGTTATACAGCGCCTGGGCGTCACCGGTGAGCGGGTCAAACCCTTCCAGAACCTGGCGAACCGTTTGCCCGCTTGTGCAGTATTCAGAGAACTCGCTGGCGGCTGCTTCAGAAAGCTCACACAGCCGGTTGAAATCGTCTTGAATATCGACCACCTGGTTCGGGCTCTCGTTCACGGTGGCGATATCAAAGGCAGGCAATAGGTGCAGGTGAGTTACGCCAGCCTCGGCCAGGGCCCTCAGGTGTGCGACGCTGTCGACACTGCCGTCAGAAGGGGCTGTAAAGGCCTTGTATTTGCCTCGATGGGTCGGCTCAACGGTTTCGTCTGTGGCGCTGAAATCGCGAACGTGCACCTCATACACCACGACATCCTCCGGCGCTGACCTCGCTGGAATCGTAAGACTGTCCCATCCGGATGGCTTGTAGTCTTCGCCAAGGTCCACCACCTGGGCGTACTGGCCGTTCGCCGAGAGACTGAGGGCGTAAGGGTCGGATACCAGGGTGGTTTCGATGGCGCCGGTTCTGGGGTGGTAAACGGAGACTTCGTATTGATAATACATCTCCAGCAGGTCGCTGCGGCTTCCTGAATGGCTCCACACTCCGTCGGATTCGATCATCTCGGCCGGATATCCGGGCAGGAGATTTCCTGCTTCATCGAACACATGAAGCTTCAGGTTCTGGGCGGTTGGTGCCCAGACCGAAAAGGTAACGGAGCTTGCGTCGACGATGGCGCCCAGCTCTCCGCTAAAGGCAAACAGATCATCCAGCACCCCGGGGATCTGCACGCCAGTGGCGGTTACCAGCTCGTCGTTGCTGTTATAGGCTGCGGCGACCAGTTGGCCTTTTAACGCGGATTGGATGGTTTCGCTGTCAGCGCTGATCTCGTAGGCTGGCCAATCTGCCAGGTGGGGGAACTTGTCTGCACTGGCTTCAGGTAACGTGGTGGGTGTCAGTTCCAGTACGTTGCCACCACTCAGGGTGTCGGAGTCGCTGACGCCAATCCCTGCATTGTGGTCATAGCGAAGTTCAACCCGTGGCAGATTTCCGGTGTCCCGGAAGACCAGAGTGTTGCGATCAACCCAATGGGCACTGGCGCCGGCAATGGCAATACCGTCGGTCTCGATGGGGTTACTGGATAGCGCCGAGCTGCCGCTGACAGTGAAGATGCGGTTACCGAGTGCACCGAAATGCCAGCGGTGGTCCTGCCCGCCCAGATCTTTCTCATCACCCTTGTGGAGGATGAAGTTGAGGCAGTCCCCGGCTTCGCGCATGGGTATCCGGTAATAGGCGCCATAGGTGTCACTGATGCCGTCGGCCAGTCTTGGGTTGTCCCAGTCGGTGGGCACACCATCGGCCAGGCCGTCACAACCAGCGCCGGCGTCGTTCCACAGGTGCAGGCCCCAGCCGTCATAGCTGGCATCTGGTCGCTTGTAATAGAGCAGGGCCTCGTTGGCCCCGGGTTCGAGCAGGCCGTCAGCGCCAGTGTTTCCGCCGTTGGCCGGTGAGTCGCTGCTACTGCCGGAGTTGCAGCCGGTGAGAGCCAGCGCAAGGGTCAGCACTATGCCGCCCGTGAGCCGTTTATGGTCAGGCATTGTCAACATCCTCTTTCCAATTGTTTTTGTTGGTGGAAGATCCGCTCCGGATCTACCTCATGGTTGCGTGAAGCGTGCACGAGGACATCCCTCCGGGAGCGGATTTTCGGGGCGTAGCCCTTGGGTGGCAGCGGGGCGTAGATGTCCTTGGGCGAGGAGCAAAAAAAGGGCCGGCAAATGCCGGCCCTGAAGGAGGTCCAAGTAGAGCGTGTGGAGTTTAGAGCCTTACCACCAGGCTTCGATCTGGGCGCCGATCTGAATGTCGCCATCAATACCCTCGCCACCGCGTGCGGCCTCGGCTTCATCCCCGAAGAAGGTAGCGGCGTAGGCGCGGATAACGGGGCGCGCCCAGTAGCCAGGGCCGGCCTGCCATTGCTGGGCGATGGCCACTTTCCCGAGATCCTGGGATTCGGTGAACCAGGGGCGGTCGGTATCGCTGTAGCCGATCTCAATCGCGGTACTCATTACGGTTGACCAGTTGTAGATCGGTCGGGCGATGATGCTCAGGCGCTCACCATCACGGGCGCCGGCATCATGGGGTTTGGCTTTCTCATAGACAACGGAATGGCCCAGGTCCCAGTTATTGCCCAATTTGATCACGCCGTGGTTGAGCACGCGCCAGCTGGACTCGAAGTAGCCGGCAACGTTGCCGTTATCCACTCGCCCGCCACTGCTGCCTTCGGCATTGGCGAAGCCCATGGAATCAGCACCATACTGCACGGCGAACTTGTTGAAGCCACCCATAACACCTGAAGACAGTTCGGCGGTGAGAAAGTAGCCGTTCTCGTCTTCAATGCCGGCGTCTTTCTGCTGGTCGGTCAGGTCCGCCATGGCGTAGATGCCGATCAGCTCAAGGGTGTGGCCGCCGGCTACCGGGAAGGCGTATCGAACGTCAAGTTTGTTGTTCTGAACCAGGCCATCACCGTCGCTGGTGTCGGCATTGGTATAGGCAACGGACAGGTGGCCGGCACCTGCCTTGATGTTCTCGATACCCGCGCCGTAGCCGGAGTTGTTGACGTAGAAGAGATCCATCTGGTGGATGTCTTTACGCTGATAGAAGCGTTTGCCGGCCCAGAGGGTGGCGCCGGGCAACGACTCGACGACGTTTTTAGCAGACACATAAAGCTGTCTCAGGGCAATCTCACCGCCGCCGAAGGGGTCTGCGTTGTTGCGGGTGACTTCTTCGTTGGCGAAGTCGATACCGCTGATGTTGTTACCGCCATTCAGTGCCTGGTAATCGTTGCCCTGGGACTCAGCGCTGTAGGCAAGCATGGAATCAATGCGGAAGGTTTTGCCATCCTGGCTGAACAGCTCGTCGCCCAGTGACAGCTCGGCATAGGTGTCGCATTCGTCAGCCAGGCGGCCTACATAATGACCGCTGGCACCATTGCCGAAACAGGTTTGTTCGCCGCCGCTGCCGATATTGGTGGAGGCTCCGGCCCGGGCATAGCCGTGGAAGTCCACCGCGATGGCCGGTGTTGCCATGACCGCTGCGGTGATGGCAGCTGCCAGTGGGAGCTTGCTAGCGAAGAGAGGCTTTTTATTGTGCATCATTTGAGTCCTGTGTTTTTGTCATTCTTGCATGTCAGGGAAGCGGAATTTCCGGTTCCTAGGTCCCGGTCAGGCTTCCGGTTCCCTTGATTGCAGCTTCTGCCAATCAGACATTGGGAAACCGGATTTCATGGTTCCTCAAGCCGCGTGTTTGTGCATCCTCCGAGTCGGGGAATTTGGGGGGTGAGTTTCAGGGGGGAGGAGGGGCGTAGATGGCTGCGCCCCTGCCGGAGGATGTCTGCATGGTGCAGTCGAGTACTATGGGTGACTACTCCAGCGGATAGCGGGTTGCCTTGAGGCTTTCCTTTATCTTCTTGAGATGGCTCAGGAAATCCTTTCCGCGCTTGAGTGTCACACCGGTTGCCAGGATGTCGATCACGGTCAGGTGGATGATGCGGGAGGACATGGGCATATAGACTTCGGTGTCCTCCGGAGCGGTTACGCCAAGCACCGCTGTGCAGCATTCAGCCAGCGGAGATTCCGGATTTGTGATGCCAATCACGGTGGCACCATTGGCACGTGCCACCTTGGCAATCTCAACGGCCTCTTTGGTTCTGCCGGTGTAGGAGATTAATACGATGACATCGCCTACCTGGGCACCGGCGGCGACCATGCGTTGCATCAGGGCGTCGTCGTAAGAGGTGACCGGGATATTGAAACGAAAAAATTTGTGTTGCGCATCCAGAGCAACGGACGCGGAACCACCCATGCCGAAGAAGTTGATCTGTTTGGCCTGAATCAGGTAGTCAATGACGGTGCCCAGGGCTTTGGGGTCCAGGGACTGGCGGGCTTTGTCCAGGCTGGCGATGGTGCTGAGCATGATCTTGTCTGCGAACTCCGCCACGGTGTCGTCTGGCTCGACATTCTGGCCCACGTAGGGGGTGCCGGTGGCGATGCTCTGAGCGAGGCGGATTTTGAAGTCGGGGAACCCGGTGGCCGAGAATCCCCGGCAAAAACGATTCACCGTGGGTTCACTGACATCGGCAGCGCGGGCGAGGGCAGCTATGCTGTAACGAGTGGCTGCGCTGGGGTCACGAAGGATGGCTTCCGCAACCTTGCGTTCAGATTTGTTCAGGCTGTCGAGTCGGGACTGAATGTCTTCCAGCAGATTGTCGTCACGGTGCGCATGGTTTGCGGCCATGTTTGGGTACTCCCTCGGGGTGTGCCATCGTTGTCGGAAATTGTAGTGATTATACCGTGTTTATGAGCTTTTTGTTGTAGTAAAAATATCAATTAATGAAAAATACCCTTGGAAAATGCCGGTCAAGCTGTCATTATTTTTATAAAATTACTACATGATGCCTTTCAGGCGGCTGGTGTCGCTGTCAACTGAGAGAAGGAACCGATGGTCAACCGTACCGCTACCCGTTGTGACCTAATGCTATTCGGGGCGCTGGGGGATCTTGCCCAGCGCAAACTCTTCCCGGCCCTGTATCAACTTGAACGGGCGGGCCTGCTGGCGCCCGGCAGTCGCATTCTTGCCGTTGCACGAACTGAGGCCGGCACGGACAAGGTGAAAGAGCAGCTGTTGGAGAAACTGAGAAAACACGTGAAGTCCGAAGAGTTTGACCCGGATATCGCGCAGGCTTTTCTCCAGCGAGTGGATTATCAGCGTCTCGACTTCAATGACCCGGAGGGCTACCAGGCGCTTCGGGACTGGCGGGACGAGCCGGATAACCAGTTGATTGTCTACATGGCAACTCCGCCATCAATGTACGGGGTGATTGCCCGCAATCTGGAAGCAACCCGTTGCTGCAATGAGCGGACGAGGGTTGTGGTTGAAAAACCCATTGGGCACGACCTGGAAACCTCCAGGGTGATCAATGATGAGTTGGGGCAGGTATACAACGAGAATCAGATCTTCCGGATTGATCACTATCTGGGCAAGGAAACCGTGCAGAACCTGATTGCCCTGCGCTTTGCCAACAACCTCTTTGCTTCCCAGTGGGATCAAAACCACATTTCCCACGTGGAAATTACGGTTGCGGAAAGCGTGGGTATCGAGGGGCGGTGGGGTTATTTTGACAAGGCTGGCCAGATTCGGGACATGATCCAGAATCACCTGCTGCAGTTGCTTTGCCTGATTGCGATGGATCCGCCGGCGGACCTGTCTGCGGACAGCATTCGCGACGAGAAAGTGAAGGTGCTCAAGGCGCTCAAGCAGATTACCCCGGAATTGATGGGCAGCCATGTGGTTCGTGGCCAGTACACCGCAGGCACCAGTGGCGGCCAGCCGGTACCGGGGTACCTGGAAGAAGAAGGGGCGAACAAGGGCAGCGAGACGGAAACCTTTGTGGCCTTGAAGGCGGAGATCGACAACTGGCGCTGGTCTGGCGTGCCGTTCTATATCCGCACCGGCAAGCGGCTTCCGGAAAAGTTGTCCCAGATTATTATCCATTTCAAGCCGGCGCCTCATTACATCTTTGATCCAGACCAGAAGCATCTGGCCAACAACAAACTGATTATCCGCCTGCAGCCCGATGAGGGCATGTCCCTGAAGATTCTCACCAAGGACCAGGGGCTGGATAAAGGTATGCGCCTTCGCCAGGGGCCGCTGGAGCTGACGTTCTCGGAGACATTCGAAACCGACCGGATTCCTGATGCCTATGAACGTTTGTTGTGGGAAGTGATGAAGGGGAATCAGTACCTGTTTGTGCGTCGTGATGAAGTTGAGTACGCCTGGCGCTGGGTGGATCAGGTTATTGCGAACTGGCATGACAGCGGCGAACCGCCAAAGCGCTATGCCGCAGGAACTTGGGGGCCGGTGGCATCCATCGCCATGATTACCCGGGACGGGAGGAGCTGGTATGAAGATGCCTGATATGCCCCTGCCGGATGGTGTGACTCTGGAGTCGGGGGAAGACCCGCAGGAGGTGGCCGAAGCCCTCGCCGCTGATGTCGCCCGTTTTCTGGTGCAGCGTCTGGAGAGAGCTGACAGGGCAAGTCTGGTGGTTTCCGGTGGGTCCACGCCGTTGCCGTTTTTTCGGGCGCTTTCGCAGGTGGATCTGGATTGGTCACGGGTGGATGTTCTCCTGGTCGATGAGCGTTGGGTACCCGAGGGAGATCCGGCCAGCAATACCACCCTGGTGCGTGAGAATCTGCTGCAGAACAAGGCTGCTGATGCCAACTTTCTCTCTCTGAAGCAGGTTGGTGCAACGCCTGAGGAGGGCCTGCCACGGGTTCGCTCTGCACTTGCCGGGCTGAAACTGCCGCTGGATGTGTTGATCCTGGGTATGGGGAAGGATGGTCATACCGCGTCTCTGTTCCCGGATGCGCCGGAGTTGCCAGAGGCCATGGACCCGGAGTCCAGGGATCTGGTCCTGGCAATGAGCCCGCCGTCCCAGGCACAGCAGCGCATTACCTTGACGCGTCCGGTGCTGGCCGGTGCCAGGTATACCGCCCTGCACCTGAAGGGGAATGACAAGCTGGATACCCTGGCCGCAGCCATGGCAAGGCCCGAGGCCATTATGGCTATGCCGGTCAGGGCCTTTCTCAAGCCCGGACTGAAAGTGTTCTGGAGTCCGTGATGACGAGGCAGTACGAATCAATGCGGTCAGTAACTGCATTCAGGAG
>Ga0209075_1004811_pt1 | contig 10658 bp, 9 predicted proteins | sample Stecom2011_FD_187523 | JGI IMG/M metagenome (GOLD analysis project Ga0209075, IMG submission 187523) | Agricultural soil microbial communities from Utah to study Nitrogen management - Steer compost 2011 (SPAdes) (version 2) | ecosystem: Environmental > Terrestrial > Soil > Agricultural land...
TGTCATTTTCAGAAGGCGACTGCACCAACTGACTGGATGTAGCGCCCATTGTGAAGACGGCTCCTGACAGCGAAATATCAGCAGCCGTCTTCACCAATCTCCACTATGCTCAATACTCGTGTGCACTAAAGCGAGGTGTGGGCATGGCGTCCGACACATCACCAATTGTCGAGCACGGCGTGGCCAGCCTGTCTGACGAGGCATGGGCACAGGCTCGGTACCGAATGGAAATCATCGGGCCACTGGCAACGCTTGAGGCGGTCGGGCATGAAGCTGCCGATGCCGCAGCGCGGGCGCTGGGTCTATCCAGGCGGCAGGTGTACGTCCTGATTCGGCGTGCCCGGCAGGGCTCAGGCCTTGTAACGGACTTGACCCCCGGCCAATCCAGTGGCGGTAAAGGCAAGGGGCGTCTGCCAGAATCGGTTGAACGCATCATTCGCGAGCTGCTGCAAAAGCGCTTTCTGACCAAGCAGAAGCGCAGCTTGGCGGCATTTCACCGCGAAGTCGCACGAGCATGCAAAGAGCAAAACCTGCGGGTGCCTGCACGCAACACCGTGGCGTTGCGGATCGCCACCCTGGACCCGCTCAAAATCACTCGTCGTCGGGAAGGCCAAGAGGCCGCCCGCGTCCTGCAAGGTGCCGGCGGTGTTCCGCCGCCAGTCACCTTGCCGCTGGAGCAAGTACAGATCGACCACACGGTCATCGACCTGATCGTGGTCGATGAGCGCGACCGGCAACCGATTGGCCGTCCCTACCTGACCATCGCCATCGACGTGTTTACCCGCTGCGCGCTCGGCATGGTCGTTACGCTGGAAGCCCCATCCGCCGTCTCGGTCGGTCTGTGCCTTGCGCATGTTGCTTGCGACAAGCGTCCTCGGCTGGAAGGGCTGGACGTGGAGATGGACTGGCCGATGAGCGGCAAGCCCAGGCAGCTTTATCTGGACAACGCGGCCGAGTTCAAGAGCGAAGCGCTACGTCGTGGCTGCGAGCAGCATGGCATCCGGCTGGACTATCGCCCGTTGGGACAGCCGCACTATGGCGGCATCGTAGAACGGATCATCGGTACCGCGATGCAGATGATCCACGATGAATTGCCGGGGACAACCTTCTCCAACCATGACCAGCGGGGGGACTACGATTCCGAAAATAAGGCAGTCCTGACGTTGCGTGAGCTGGAGCGCTGGCTCACATTGGCAGTCGGCACCTATCATGGCTCTGTGCATAATGGCCTGTTGCAACCACCGGCCGCGCGCTGGGCTGAGGCCGTGGCGCGAGCTGATATACCGGCCGTTGTCACCCGAGCTACGGCTTTCCTGGTCGATTTCCTACCCATCATCCGTCGCACGCTGACCCGCACTGGCTTTGTCATCGACCACATTCGCTACTACGCCGATGCGCTCAAACCATGGATCGCGCAGCGCGACCGTTTGCCTGCTTTCCTGATCCGGCGTGACCCGCGCGACATCAGCCGCATATGGGTGCTGGAACCGGAGGGGCAACATTACCTGGAGATTTCCTACCGTACCTTGTCGCACCCGGCTGTCACCCTGTGGGAGCAACGGCAGGCGCTGGCGAAATTGCGGCAGCAAGGGAGAGAACAAGTCGATGAGTTAGCACTGTTCCGCATGATCGGGCAGATGCGCGAGATCGTGACCACTGCACAGAAGGCCACGCGGAAGGCACGGCGCGACACGGATCGACGCCAACACCTCAAGACTTCCGTTCCGCCGAACAAGCCCGATCTGCCAGCAACGGACGTTGTTGACCCGCAGGCAGACAACCTGTCGCCGGCAAAACCGTTCGACCAGATTGAGGAGTGGTAGCCGTGGACGAAGACCCCATCACCAACTTGTCACACCTGTTGCCGGCCGCACAAGGGCTGACCCGGCTGCCGGCGGACGAACGCATACAACGCCTTCGCGCCGACCGCTGGATCGGCTATCCCCACGCCGTCGAGACGCTGACCCGGCTGGAAGCCCTGTATGCGTGGCCAAACAAGCAACGCATGCCTAACCTGCTGCTGGTCGGCCCGACCAACAACGGCAAGTCGATGATCATCGAGAAATTCCGGCGCACGCATCCGGCCAGCTCCGACGTCGACCAAGAGCACATTCCGGTGCTGGTCGTGCAGATGCCCTCCGAGCCGTCTGTGATCCGCTTCTACGTCGCCCTGCTCACCTCGATGGGCGCGCCGCTGCGCCCGCGCCCACGGCTGCCGGAAATGGAGCAATTGGCGCTGGCCTTGCTACGCAAGGTCGGCGTGCGCATGCTGATAATCGACGAGCTGCACAACGTCTTGGCTGGCAACAGCGTCAACCGGCGGGAATTCCTCAATCTGCTGCGCTTCCTCGGCAACGAGCTGCGCATCCCACTGGTCGGGGTCGGCACGCGCGATGCCTACCTGGCGATCCGCTCTGACGACCAGTTAGAGAACCGGTTCGAGCCCATGATGCTGCCGCTGTGGGAGGTCAACGACGATTGCTGTTCATTGCTGGCCAGCTTCGCAGCGTCGCTCCCACTGCGACGGCCTTCCATGATTGCCACGCCAGACATGGCGCGCTATCTGCTCACTCGCAGCGAGGGCACCATCGGCGAACTGGCCCACCTGCTGATGACGGCGGCCATCGCTGCTGTGGAGTGTGGCGAGGAAGCGATCAACCACCGCACGCTCAGCATGGCCGATTACACCGGACCCAGCGAGCGGCGTCGGCAATTCGAGCGGGAACTGATGTGAGGCCGGCCGCACGCTGGCCGCTGCATCCGACCCCCAGGGAAGGCGAAGCCTTATCCTCTTGGCTCCAGCGTATCGCCGCTTGCTATCAGATGGAGGTGCGCGACCTGCTGGCACACGATCTCGGTCATGGCCAGGTCGATGACCTGGATATCGCGCCACCAATGTCGTTGCTGACAGTGCTCTCCCAGCGAAGCGGCATCGAAGTGGACCGGCTGCGCTGCATGAGCGTTGCCGGTTGGGTGCCGTGGCTGCTGGACAGTCTCGACGACCGGATTTCGGCTGCCCTAGAAACCTATGCGTTCCAGTTCTCGGTGCTCCTACCAAGGCGCAATCGTAAAATTAGAATAGTCGCACGTTGGCGAGCCTGGCTACCTAGCCAGCCGATTGAACGAGCCTGTCCGCTCTGCCTGAATGATCCGGCGGGTCAAACCATATTGCTCGTTTGGAAGCTGCCCCTGATGCTGAGTTGCCCGCTGCATGGCTGCTGGCTGGAGTCCTATTGGGGAATACCTGGACGGTTTCTCCGGTGGGAGAACGCCGACCCTTCACCACGCGCGGCCGGCGAAGCGATTACAGCGATGGATCGGCGCACCTGGCAGGGAATGACAACGGGTTATGTTGACCTGCCGCGCCGGCGCATCCACGCTGGCCTCTGGTTTCGGATACTACGCACGCTGCTCGATGAGCTGAACACTCCGCTCTCAACGTGTGGAACCTACGCAGGATATATTCGTCATGTTTGGGAAGACTGTGGGGATCCGACGCGCGCTGGACAAAGTCTATGGCGACCGTATGAAACCTTGAATCCGGCAGTGCGGTTACAGATGCTGGAAGCGACGGCAGCGGCAATCCACTTGATCGAGTCGAGGGTGATAAGCCCACCCGGGGAGCAGGCAAAGCTGTTCTGGTCGGAACCGCGAACCGGGTTCACCAACGGCCTACCCACAAGGGGGCAGAAGCAGGAGCCCATCAACTACTGGCAGGAAGCGCTTAAGGCGATCAACGAAGCCGTCGCCGATGCTCGGCACAACCCTGAGACAGCCCGTTCACTGTTTGCGCTGGCCACCAATGGGCGGCGGCACGACCCCGAGTCCCTGGAGCGCTTACGCACTGAGTTTTCCAAAGACGGTATCCCACCGAAATTCTTGTCACATTATGATCCCGATGAACCCTTTGCGTGTCTTACATTAAATAACGGGTTAAATGACAAATTTTGACGGCTAGAACTTTCTGGCGCAAGCTGTCACATAATCGAACGTTTATGTGACAGGTGGTATATGCTAATTGGTTACATGCGGGTATCAAAAGCGGACGGTTCCCAAGCCACCGACTTGCAGCGCGACGCTCTAAATGCAGCCGGCGTCGAATCGGCCCATTGCTATGAAGACCGGGCGTCCGGTAAGCGTGAGGACCGACCCGGCCTGACGAGCTGCCTGAAAGCTCTCCGGCCGGGAGACACTTTGGTCGTGTGGAAGCTGGACCGACTCGGGCGCGACCTGCGCCACCTGATCAATACTGTCCATGACCTGACTGGACGTGGTATTGGACTGAAGGTGCTGACCGGCCATGGAGCGGCCATCGACACAACGACTGCGGCGGGTAAGCTCGTGTTTGGAATCTTTGCGGCCTTGGCCGAATTCGAGCGCGAGCTGATCGCAGAGCGCACCATAGCTGGGCTGGTATCAGCGAGGGCGCGCGGGAGAAAGGGGGGCCGGCCGTTCAAGATGACCGCTGCCAAATTGCGCCTGGCGATGGCCAGCATGGGGCAACCGGAAACCAAGGTCGGTGACTTATGTCTGGAGCTTGGGGTTACCCGACAGACGCTTTACCGGCATGTGTCTCCCAAGGGTGAACTTCGGCCGGACGGAGTAAAATTACTTTCCCGCAGTTCAGTTTCATAATTGGCGACGACCTGAAACGGGCAGCGGTTCAATTGTCGGCGTCCTTTAACGCTTTGATTACTGAACCTCTCGCTGCGCCACACGCATACCCTCATTCAGACCAGACGCAGGATACAAGATCACACGATCACCGGTCTTCAGTCCTTTAACCACCTGAGCCTGAACCCCGTTGTTGTACCCAATGTCGACCTGACGTAGTTTTGCCGTGCCGTCTTCGACAAGAAATACGGCCCAGTTCTGTCCTTCACGAAATAGAGCGCTCGACGGTACGATCAGCGCGTTGTCGTTTTCCCAGACGATGATTCTTGCTTCGACCCGAAACCCGTGGCCCAAGCCCATTTGTGCCGGTTTAGAGTCATCAAAGCGGATGATTGTATTGACGCGTTGCTCCTCAACACCGAGCGCAGAGAACTTGGTGAAGCCCCATGGGTCTACCCGTGTTACCACGGCATCCAGGGTTCCTGGGCCACCCCACTTTTCGATAAGGACGCGATCACCAGGAGCCACTTGCACGGCGTCCGTTGACAGAAGTTCGACGAGCACTTCGAGGTCGCTATCGATGTTGCCGACTTCCATGATGGCTGCCCCGACAGGGAGAGTGGTTTCACTCTGCTGCATGATACGCAGCACTTGGCCAGTAATTGGCGCTCGAATAGGGATCTCATCGGTCTGCCCAATTTGGGCACCCATGGTACCGAGTCTTTGTTGATCTTCGAACCCAATCAGCTGTGCCCGTGCATTTTCCAGCTCAGCCTGGCGTATCTCGATGGCGGCTTCGGCAGTATCGAAGGCGGACTGGGTCGCGCGTGCTTCGTGAACAGCACGGTCCAGCTCAACCTGGCTGACCGTGCCTTTCTGGCGAAGCGTCTGAATCCGCGTCAGGTCTGTGTTAGCCAACTCCTTGTCAGCAATGGCCCGGTTGAGTTCGGCGCGGGCAAGACGTAGTGCGGCGTTGGCAGCAGCTTCTGCGAATCGCGCCTGCTCCCGGCTGCGCACGTCCAGTACCGCTGGGTTGGTGGGCCGCATTTGCGCAACAATGGTCTTATTTTTTTCAACCGGATCTCCTGGGTCGACCTCTACGCGCAGGAGGCGACCGGCGACCGGGGTGGAGATCACATAAGCATCACGCACACGGGTACGTCCTTCCTCATCGATCGTTACCCTCATGGGTTCCGTGGTGACATTGCCGATATCAACCCTCGTCGGGCGGGGCCAGAAGGCGAAAGTGAGCGCCGCACCAAGGGCGACGAGAGTCGCAACTGTCAAAAATGAACGAGATCGTTTACGTGCCATGTGCGTCTATTCTCCGGTTTTCAGGGCAATGATCAGGTCAGCCCGGTCGATGTCCCGTTTCACCAACCAGCCAGACGTGACGGCAGCTATGACGACGGCTACCACCGCCGTGCCATAACTCTCGGGGGTGAAAACAGCGGGAATTTGATAGAGGTCCGTGCTGAAGCCGGCGGCAATGCCGAAGGACAAAAAGTAGCCAAGGATCGCACCAAGCGGTATCGCAACCAGTGTGACGGCTGCGAGCTCGCCCAGCAGGACGAAGGCCGTCTCGCCCTTGGTGAAACCGATCACCCGCAGGCTCGCGAGGTCACGCGCGCGTTCCGCGTAGGCAATACGTGCGGAGTTGTAGACGACACCAAAGGTGATGATGGCAGCAATGGCAGCCATGATGTAGCGCATGGCACCGGCACCGGTGTCCATCATCTTTTGGAACGCAACGCGCGCATCGGCCTTGAGACTGACACCGGCAACGGTCGGCATATCCTTGAGCTGACGATAGATGTTCTCGCTGTGTGCCGCATCGACCCTTAAATAAGCCCCCGAAACACGGTTTGGTTCATGAAGTGCGCGATTGAGAGCCTCAAGCTCCATATAGGCGGGGGAGCCGAGCAGGGTCTCGGCGATGCCGATTACCGGAATGTTGAGCAGCGGCTGGCGTCCTTCACGCACATCGACGGTCAGGGTTTCACCTGGCGTAATGTCGAGGATGTCTGCCAGCGCGCTGGCGAGAATCACGCCCTCCTGACGCATGTATATTGTCGCCAAGTCCTTGTCCACGGCACGATTGAGGCGAGGTTCCGCCACCAATCCGTTGATTGCGCCCCGATACGATTTACGTCCGTTGCGCAGTACGGCAGGAACGATGCGTATCGGCTCCACCTCGATGATACCGGGCATCCGCTGAAGCTCCAGGATAACCTTGTCGGACATAACCTCTGTGAAGGTGACCGTCACGTCGCTGCGGTCTACCACACTGAAAGTCAGATCGATGGTGCGGTCGAAACCGGACAGGATTGTGATCATGCCGACCGACAGGGCCATTCCGGCCGCGATGCCGATAACGGCCCCGGCCATACGTCCGGGCTGTCGTGTCAGGCGCCTCAGCACCATGCGGCTAGGCTGATCGAGCAACTCATTAAAGGAGCGCCCAATCCGCCCCGAACGACTGTAATCCTGTGGCGCGGGGGGGCGCATGGCCGTGGCAGGAGTAAGCGCAAAGACGCCACGCAGGACAATCAAACCGCCTGCCGATGCCGCTAGAACACTCACCCCGAAACCGATCACAAACGATTCCGGGTCGAGTTGAAATACCAAAAAGGGAAACTTGAAGTACTCAAGATAGACGCCGATCAGTGCCCGCCCAGCCGCAATGCCGGCAAGGCAGCCGGCCAGGGCTCCGCCCACGGCAATGGCGAGAATCAATTTGAAATAGTGCGCACCCACCTCGGCGTTTGTATAGCCGAAAGCCTTCATCAGCCCGATTTGCTCACGTTCAGACTGAACCATGCGCGAGACGACGATGTACAGCAGGAAGGCCGCTACTGCGAGGAAGATCGGTGGTACACCGGTGCTCATGGCGCGCAGGCCGTCGATTTCTTCGCTGATGAAACGGTTAGATTCATGATCTTCCAATCCGTAGGCACCCAGCCCGCCATTGGAGTCTAGAAGGCGATCCACCGCATCGAGGACGGCCGCCTGTTCGGTGTTGCGACCAACAGCAATGAGTGCCTGGTTGAAGGCGCCTTCCATATCGTAGGCGGCGGAGAGTGCCGTACGGCTCATCCAGATCACGCCGAAACGACTGTCGTCGGGTGCCAGCTCGCCGGGAGGGGTGGTGTAGAGAAACTCCGGCGACCGCGCGAGCCCGACGATCCGAAACGTTCGCCGAGCTCCATGCATGGTAGCCGAGAGGGTGTCGCCGGGCGCCAGGTTATGAGCCTTCGCGAATCCCTGAAGTAATAAGACTTCATTCGCACGGTCGCTATCCAGTCGGCGACCAGCGCTCAGGTATACGTCATTCAGCCTCGGCTCTCCGAAATCGGGTAGCGAAACGGCTCGCGCCTGTAAGGGTAGATCCAACCCGGGCAAATTGATCAGCGCGCTGCCAATGACTCTCCCTTCAGCGGCAGAGACGCCGGGAATCGCAGCCAGATCGGCAATCAGACGGTTGGGCGCGCGAGTTACCGGTGCAAAAACATCGGCCAGCCGATAGCGTTCGTAGTAGGTGTTGCGTGTTTCATCCAGAGAGGTGACGAGACCCGTCATCATGACCAACATCAGCACACCGACACCGATGACAGCGCCAATAGCGACAGCCTGGCCCTTTATGCGCCACAGGTCGCGAAGCAGCTTACGGTTGAGCGGGCTCATCTCTTGCTCACCAGTGGATTTCCTCCGGTGTGATCTTGGTCTTGTTGACGATCACGTCACGAATAGCCCCGTCGGCGAAATGGATCACGCGATCGGCCATAGCGGCGGTCGCCGCCGCGTGGGTGACGATCAGTACGGTCGCGCCCAGCCGCTCATTCACATCCTTTAGTACATTAAGCACTGAACGGCCTGTTACGCTGTCCAAGGCTCCGGTAGGTTCGTCGCAAAACAGGACTGCCGGCTGTTTGGCAACGGCGCGAGCGATTGCTACCCGCTGCTGTTCACCACCAGACAACTGAGCGGGAAAGTGATCGGTTCGTGTGTGCAGGCCGACTAGGGCGAGGGCCTCGTCTGGGTCCATTGGATCACGGGCAATTTCAGTGACGAGTTCGACGTTCTCGTGCGCCGTCAGGCTTGGCATCAGGTTATAGAACTGGAACACAAAACCGACGTAATCTCGTCGATAACGCGTCAGTTCCGCATCGGAAAGAGCCGTCAGCTCCTGATCCTGAAAGTACACTTGGCCGTCGGTGGCCCTATCCAGTCCGCCAATAATGTTAAGCAGCGTGGACTTGCCGCTTCCCGATGGGCCGAGCAGCACGATCAGCTCGCCGGCAGGGATCTCCAGATCGACCCCACGCAAAGCATGAACCGCAGCCGGTCCCTCGCCGTAGACCTTGGTCAGGCCCTTAATGCGATAAGCGACAGCGCTTTTTTTCTGCAAGTTAGCGACCATCCTACTTACTTCTCCGTGTTGTCCGACCCGGGCCAATAGCGATGAGGGATCACTTAGCCAACTCAGCCTCAAGCCATACCCATGCTTCACCTTCTCGATCCGTCGGGAAGGTCTGCATGTCGATATCGGGGAAGGCCGGATTCATGGTATCAACGACCTTACGCATCCAGCCGGGTGCACCGACAATTGCATAACGCTCTACCTTTTCCATCGCGGAGAGCTTCATTGAGAAGAGGCCGCTCTGCATAAGGATGGAGGGATCGAAACCACCAAAATGCTTCATCCGGAAGAGCAACCGCACCTTGTCATGATCGGCAAGGAAACCCTCCAGTTTCTTGATCACACCGGGCATTTCCTCTGACGACATCACACCGTCGACCTCAAAGGCGAGCACGTTGTCCTTGGTGGTGGGCAGGAAGCGGATAGAAGCTTCTTTGTTCGCTGGTGCCTCAGAGACATCCGTTGCCCACTCCAAGGCTTCCTTACGCTGGCCCGATGGGAAAACCTTCATCTCCAACATCGGGAAAAGCTGTTGTGCAAAAGAGACAACCGTTTGTGGCCATTCTTTATCCGACACAAAGGCACATCGACTCAGTTGATTGAGGTGGCTGAACAGTTCCATGTCAGCCTTGGCGCCTTCGATCAGCGCGTTTGCGCTCATGTCAGAAAACGTTGTCAGATCAACGTAGATGCCAACTTGTGCGTGCTGTTTCAGTTTTTCTTCGAAAATACTTTGATAGTTTTGGATGCCTTCACCGGTCAGCTTTCCATCAAGCGATAGGGCAATGACATGATCTGGAGCAGAGACTTGTTTCAGCATTGATCCTTCCTCGTTTCGATTAAGTTTCATGTGCTACGAAGTGTACAAACCACCCAGAGACTGTTTTTCGGGATCAGTCTTCACGAGAAAAACGCTTGGCCAGATCCCGAAAGCTGTTGCCAAGTTCTTCGTAGAAGGCGCCGAGTTCGTCGAGTCGGCGCCTAGCGCCTTCATCTTTCACTGAAAGCTGATCTCTGGCGTCGGCGACTACGCCGTGGGCTTTTGCCGCCCGATCCACAGAGCCTTGCAGAAGGCGCACATACGGTGCCGTGGCAAGCTGAAAATAGTCCTGCCGCTCACCTCGTTGGGCGACACGTTCGATGACCCCAAGATGCTCAAGGAATCGAGTGTTTGTGCTTATGCTGGCCCGACTCACTGCGAGCTTCCCGGCCAGTTCGGCAAAACTGAGCGGCCCGCCATCTATGATCATCAGACCCATGATACGGCCAGCGATACGCGGCAGGCCGTCACTCTCAGCGATAAGCCCCAGCCGCTCAACGAACTCTTCCACCACCGCGTTTCTTGAAGTATCCATGTCTTAAACCTAGCCTGTTCATATTGTTCAGTCAATATTAAACGAATAAAGCAACGCAGCTCAGCCGATGTAAAATAATACAGCTATAGTGCAGGCGCATACCTCAAGGGAGTATTAAGCAGGTAAAAAGCTGATTGCCTGCCGGCTCGGCAAAATTAGCACGGAAGTCCTCTAGCGCATCTGGACGCTTGGGAGTTCTATAAAAAGCGAATAAAAGATCAGTGCTGACGACTTGTGATATTTCGTGCAGTTACCTTCTGAAAACGACA
>Ga0209075_1004812_pt1 | contig 10657 bp, 10 predicted proteins | sample Stecom2011_FD_187523 | JGI IMG/M metagenome (GOLD analysis project Ga0209075, IMG submission 187523) | Agricultural soil microbial communities from Utah to study Nitrogen management - Steer compost 2011 (SPAdes) (version 2) | ecosystem: Environmental > Terrestrial > Soil > Agricultural land...
ACTCATCCACCAAAATATATCGGAAGCGGTCTTGGTATTTTGCCAACACATCAGGGTGAAGGTTGAGCAACTCGTTAGTTTTTAGAAGCAAGTCATCAAAATCCATCGCACCCGATTTAAAGCAACGCTCCACGTAGTTTTGATAGATTTCGCCCATACGAGGTTTTTTGCTCATCGCGTCAGCCTCCATCAATTCCGGATTATTGAAATAAGCCTTAACCGTGATGAGGTTGTTCTTGTAGGATGAAATGCGGTTTAAAACTTGTTTGGGTTTGTAGACATCTTTATCGAGTTGCATTTCTTTGATAATGGCTCCTATCAAGCGTTGAGAGTCTTGCGTATCATAAATCGTAAAGTTAGACGGGTAGCCCAATTTAGCACTTTCGGCTCTTAGAATCTTGGCAAAAACCGAGTGAAACGTACCCATCCATAGATTTTTAGCTTCGTTGTTACCGACAATCTGAGCGATACGAGATTTCATTTCTCGAGCGGCTTTGTTGGTAAAGGTTAGGGCTAGAATATTAAAAGCATCCACTCCCTGACTCATCAGATTGGCAATCCTTACGGTGAGCACACGGGTTTTTCCGGAACCTGCACCTGCAATTACAATCATAGGTCCGTCTTTTTGCAGTACCGGAGCCCGTTGAGCTTCATTGAGTTGATTGATATAATGCTGTATTTTATCTGACATTTATTCTAATTTAAGCAAAAGCCAAAATTAGTGATAAAACGAGCAAGGAGCAACATTTATTCAAAGGGATTTATCGGATAACCCTCTTTTTAGTAAGGGTTTGTTTGTCAGCATTTAATTTGAGTAAATAAACGCCTTTTGTCAGACTTTGCAATTGTAAGGAATGAGCACATCCTGACTCAAATTTTCGTTGTTGTAAAAGCTGCCCTGTAAGAGAATAAACCGTATAGGATTTTAAATTTTCTGCATCTATAGTCAGCATTTGATTTTCATGCAGAGGGTTTGGGTATAGTTTTACGTTTTGTAAATACTCCGGATTTTCAACCGAAGAGGAGCTTTCTGAGAGGAGTTGGGTGGTCCACTCGTAATCCGATATTATTTTTGGTGAAAAGACTATACTTCCAGATTCTGAGCCTTTTCGTCATCGAATTCGCCTTCCCATTTAGCAATCACCACCGATGCCAAACAGTTTCCGATAACGTTTACGGAAGTTCTGCCCATATCCATGAGTTCGTCGATACCGAGGATGGCAGCGATAATAAAGGTAGGTAGCCCAAACTGGTCTGCTGTAGCAATCAGAATAATGAGCGAAGCTCTCGGGATGGCTGCTACTCCTTTACTAGTTACCATTAGGGTTAAACAGATGAGTAGTTGCTCTCCGAACGAAAGATTCATTCCGGCTGCTTGAGCCACGAAAATAGACGCTAAAGACAAGTATAGAGTCGTTCCGTCGAGATTGAAACTGTAACCGGTTGGCACCACAAACGAGACGATTTTACGAGGAACCCCAAAAGCCTCCATATTGGTCATTACTTTTGGCAAAGCTGCATCGGAACTGGTGGTGGCAAAAGCGATAGAAACAGGTTCTTTGATAGCGGAAATAAACTTTCCGAGAGGGATTTTACAATACAGAGCCACCGGTAATAGTACCAATAGCAAGAAAGCAAACAAAGCCAAATATAGAGTGAGTAAAAGCATAAAAAGATATTTGAGGATGTCAATCCCCATATGACCTACGGTGTAAGCCATAGCGGCTCCGACTCCAAACGGAGCGAAATACATGATTACATTGGTAAATTTAAACATGGCTTCTGAAAGGCTCTCCGTAAAGTCTACAAGAGGCTTTCTTTTTCTTTCTTCAACCATCGCCAATCCGATTCCGAAAATCACAGAGAATACTACAATCTGTAATACTTGATTTTCATAAATCGACTTAATGATATTTTCAGGGAAAATGTCTCGGAAAAAAGCCAAGGTTTTGAAAAGCCAATGCACATCGTCCGGCAATTGTTCCAAGATAGGAGCATCGGTGCTTACTACTTTAGGTTGAGGCAATTCTTCTTGAGGGATTTTGCTCATATCAATCCCTACTCCAGCTTTGGTCAGGTTAATGGCCGCTAAACCAATAAATAAAGCTAAGGTCGTTGCACAATAGAAATACGTCAAACTCTTCCATGCCATTCGACCTACCTGTTTGAGGTCAGAATGTCCTGCAATTCCATACACCAGAGTAGCAAACAAAATAGGTCCTACGATTGTCTTTACCAGCTTAATGAATCCTTGGCTCAGGGGTTTTAATGAAATGGCAATATCCGGATAGTCATATCCTAAGAAGACTCCGATTAAGATACTCGAAATAATCCAAGTCGTTAGGTTTTTCTTACGGAGGGCATACACGACTACTCCGAGCATAGCCAATACTCTAGAAGCAAACAAGATGTTTTCGGGCAATTCGGATATAAAATGGATTCCGTAAAGTATAGAAGTGATAAATAAAGCAACAACCGGAAATATTCTGAAGAACTTTTTCATTAACTAGATGGTTTTGTATTTTAGTCTTGATGAGTTAGCAAATTGTTATTCTTTGTTTTTGAAGAGAAAACCGAGTCCTATTCCCCTAAGCATTTTCTTTTCGAACCACCAGAAGAACTTAAACTGCCCGAAAATAGTCCCGATGACAACAAGCAAGACTTGATAAATCGGGAAAATAGCTATGAGTCGAACAGGTAGATACCAACCGCCCAAAGATTCTTTGGTGATTCCTAACCCATTGGTAAGGGGTTTTGATAAATAGGCCGAGAGTGAGCCGGTTATGGCAAAAACAATAAAAATAATGACAAGTTGAAAGTTTGAGGTGACTCCCCAACGTTGTTTTAATTTTTCCATTTCACAAAGATATTTTTTTTCCGTCTAAAGCCAAGAATGAAATAGTGTTTTTGTGGTATATTTTTCTACATCTGCATTAGATACTGATTTTTCTTTAAAAAAAAGAGCTTCTTTTGTTACCTTTGTAGAGAATCAGAGTAATTGATTTCGACATGAAACCCCAAATTGACGTAGAGCTCCTTTTGTCATACGGAGCCGTTACTAAATCCTATGAAAAAGGGGGAATTATTTTCTCCGAAGGCGAAAAAGCTCTTTACTACTATCAGATTATTTCCGGAAGTGTGAAAATGTTCAATACCAATGATGACGGAAAAGAGTTTACTCAAGGTTATTTCTCTGGTGGGCAGAGTTTTGGTGAGCCACCGCTCTTTATAGGCGAAAGATACCCGGCTTCGGCCATGGCTTTTCAGGCTAGCGAAATACTTAAGCTCTCACGGGATAAGTTTTTGATGATTTTAGATGATTTTCCTGTTATCCAAAAGCAATTTCTAGACCTAATGGCTAGGCGAATTTACAACAAAGCTACTGCCTCAAAAGACATTATCAACCAGAAACCGGAGTTTAGAATTCGGTCTTTTTTAGAAAACTGCAAAAAAACCAGTGAGAAAGAGCACATTCCGTTTACTCGTCAGGAAATAGCCAACTTCACTGGTCTTCGAGTAGAAACGGTTATTCGTACACTATCGAAAATGAATAAGAAAAAAATAGTGGAAATCATCAACCACAAAATCTATTACTAATGCGTTATAAAACAGACATTTGGCTTAAAACCTCCATTATAAACCTATTTTTGGTAGCACTTTTAGGCCTATTGATGCGATATAAAATCGGATTCGACTTTCCTTTTTTTGTACACAAGCATTTGCTCCATTCTCACTCTCATTTTGCATTTGCCGGGTGGATAAGCCATACGCTTATGGTTTTGATGATTTATTTCTTAAGAAACAAAACTACAGCAATTAGTCTAGGTAAATACACGTGGCTCATTATTGCCAACCTCATTTCTTCTTATGGAATGCTGGTGTTCTTTATACTTCAAGGTTATGCTTTTGGGTCAATTTTGTTTTCAACGCTCTCTATTATTGTCTCCTATTTTTTTGCTTATTATTTCTTTAAAGACCTAAGGCACCTCAAAAGAGAGACCTCGGTTAATTGGCTTAAAGGTGCTTTGTTTTTCTATGTGATTTCGTCTGTAGGGACTTTCTTCTTGGCATATACCATGGCATCAAAAACTTTGATGATTAATGTGTATTTATCATCTATTTACTATTATCTACACTTTCAATATAACGGTTGGTTTTTATTTGCTTGTATAGGACTTTTAGCGGACATTTTAAAGCTGAGCGAACGCGAAAATCTCTTTTTTGACAAGTCGTTCCAATGGTTGTTTGTTTCGACTTTGATTACGTACTTATTGTCGGTATTATGGTTAGAAATTCCCACTTGGCTATATGTAATTACTGTAACTTTTTCGATTATTCAGCTTATCGTATGGGTCAACATGCTGGTGAAGATTAGCCGAAACAAAGGAGAGCTGTTAAACCAACAACCTATATTTTTACAGTATTTCTTAAAGTTTGCCGGCTTTTGTCTTACACTAAAATTCGTATTCCAATTATTATCCGTAATTCCGTCACTGAGCCAATTTGTATTTGGAGTTCGCTATATTATTATCGCTTATCTACACCTGGTTTTATTGGGAGTGATTACGTTATTTTTATTGTATTATATCTATGTCAACCAATTTTTAAGCCTAAACAAATCTATAAAAGGAGGACTTATACTATTTGCTATCGGAATCTTTTTGAATGAGTTTATACTGGCTATACAAGGGATATCTGTCTTTGGATATATCTTGCTTCCGGACATAAACACGTTTTTGTTTGGAGCAGCTTTATTACTCTTTCTTTCAATAGGGTGGGTTACTTTACGAACCCTTACAGAAAGAAATAAGATTTTAGAAAACAAAGTGGAAAAGAGAAATTAAACCACTAATTTCTCTTTTCTAAAAATATCTTCTTCGTTACTTTGGATACCTAAAGCTTTGTAGATGTAATAGAAGGTCGAAAGGATTTCCGGCTTTCCGTCTACCAAAGCCACATCGTGTTCGAAGTGAGCCGAAGGTTTTCCATCACGAGTTACTATAGTCCAACCATCTTTGAGCTGTCTGATATTTCGAGTTCCCATATTAATCATAGGCTCGATAGCGATAACCATTCCTTCTACGAATAATTTTCCTCTACCTCTTTTACCGTAGTTTGGCACTTCGGGGTCTTCGTGCATCTTACGACCTAACCCATGCCCTACTAATTCTCTCACTACACTATAGCCTCTTGCTTCGCAATATTTTTGGATACTGCTTCCGATATCCTCTACTCTATTTCCTGCGCGGAATTCGTTAATCCCGACGTAAAGCGATTCTTTGGTAACTTGAAGTAATTGTTTGGTTTCGGCAGCTACTTCACCCACTTCAAAAGTGTAGGCATGGTCACCGTAAAAACCGTGAACAATAGCTCCACAATCTACAGAAACGATATCTCCGTTTTGCAGCGGTCTATTGGTTGGCAAACCGTGCACGATTTGGTCATTTACACTTGTGAGTAAAGTTGACGGGCAGCCATATAAACCTAGAAATCCGGGAATAGCTCCGTTATCTCTGATATAGGTTTCGGCCAATTTATCTAATTGCAGGGTAGTAACGCCTTCTTTGATTTCAGAAGCCAACATTCCTAATGTTTTGGAAACCATAAGAGCGGCCTCTCTCATCAATTCTATTTCTTCTCGAGTTTTTGGGATAATCATTGTAAAAAATTTGTGCAAAAATACGGATTTTAAATTATTTCTGTCCTTTCATCGAAATTCTAATTCTTTTCTAATTTTTTCTGTAATTTTCAGATTACTACTTGATTGAATCACAACTGATATGATTTTTGTTAAAAACATTTCTATTGAGATTTTTTATGGCTTTTTTATTTTAAATTTTGACATTTATAAAGGCTTTATTATCTTTAGAGCCTGAAAATAAAGTTGTGAACCTTAAACATTGACAAAAATGTTAGAACAAAAGAATGATAACCTGCCTGAGGCAGACGGAAACCCGGAGAACAAGATTGCTCAAGAAGTTCAAAATTCCAAAATCGAAAAGGCAGAAGACACCAACAAGAAAGTCTTAGACGAAATCGAAAACTCCAATGCAGAAGAATCGGAAGATGAAACCTTAACCGAAAGACATGATATTCCGATGCTAGATTATGAGTCCATGTCTATGGAAGCATTGGCCGAAGAGCTCGAGAAACTGCTAGCTACGGGAAAAGTGGCTTCGATTAAAGAACACGTTGAAGAAATTCGAAAGGAGTTCTATAATAAGTATCATAGCTTTATCGACGACAAAAGAGAAGAGTTTGCCACAGAAAACAACGGAGATACTACTGATTTTGAATATCACTTCCCGCTAAAAGGCAAATTTGATGCTTTGCTGAATGACTACAGGGAGCGAAAAAACAAACACTACAAAAACTTAGAGAATACGCTTAAAAACAACCTTGCTGTTCGTTTAGCTCTTATCGAAGAATTGAAAGGACTAATCAATCCTGAAAACAACATACAGGATATTTTTAGGCAATTCAACGACATTAGAGAGAGGTGGAGAAACGCAGGGCCGATTCCGAAAGATAAATACAACCACGTTTGGAACAACTACCATTTTCACGTAGAAAACTTCTATGACTACATTCATCTAGACAGAGAAGCTCGTGATATGGACTTCAAATATAATCTTGAGCAAAAGCAGAAGGTAATTGCTCGAGCTAAAGAACTTCTTCATGAGCCAGATTTGAACAAGGCCTTTAGAGAACTTCAGTTACTTCACCGACTTTGGAAAGAAGAGCTAGGCCCTGTTTCGAGGGAGTATCGCGACCAAATCTGGAACGAATTTAGCTCGGTTACTCGAGAAATTCACGATAAGAGAGAGCAATTCTTCCAGCAAATCAGAGAGAAAGAAAAACAAACTCTGGAAGTAAAGAAGCAAATCATAGCTCAGATTCAAGCCTTAGCCGAAGAAAACATTACATCGCATTCAGGTTGGCAAAAGCAAATTAAGAAGGTTGAGGAGCAAAAAGAAGCTTTCTTTAAAGCCGGTAGAGTTCCAATGGAAAACCGGGATGAAATTTGGGAAGCTTTCCGCAATGCTACTAAAGAATTCAACACAAAGAAAAACAGCTTCTACAAAAACCTTAAAGCTGAGCAGCACAATAACCTGCTTAGAAAGCAAGCTCTAATAGAAAAAGCCAATCAGCTAAAAGACAGTGAGGATTTTGTTGCGACCACTCCGATTATGAAACAAATTCAAGAAGAGTGGAAAAACATTGGTCATGTACCGAAAAAGAATTCGGATGCTATTTGGAACGAATTCAAAGCAGCATGTAATCATTATTTTGACCGTCTGCATGCAAAGCGTAACGAAGAAAATCAAGTAGAAAACGCTGCTTATGAAGCCAAAAAAGCCTACTTAGAAGAAACTTTGAAACATGTAGAACTTACCGGAGACCACAAAACCGATTTAGAGACCATCAAATCTCATATTGAGAAGTGGAAAAGCTTTGGTCGTGTGCCACATCACAAACGTTATATTGAGGCAAAATACAACAAAATATTGGATGGTCTTTTTGACAAACTTAGCTTAAGCAAAAAAGATTCTGAGATCATACGTTATAACAACAGAATTACTTCTTTGGCTAACTCTGAAGAAAACACAAAATTGATGTCTGAACGTATTTTCTTGACCAAAAAGATTGAGGAATTACAGCAAGAAATTCGTCAACTAGAAAACAACAAATTGTTCATCACAGGAGCTTCAGAGAAAAATCCGTTTGTGGCCGAAGTAAATAAAAACATCGAGAAACGCAAACAAGACCTCGAAGTTTGGAAAGAAAAACTTAAACAACTTGATACCATACTGAAAGGTATATCCGAGTAAGTCCTTAAAAAAAGCCTGTCTATCGACAGGCTTTTTTATTGGTATTATCTGATTAGTTTTTTGTACTTGATTCGAGTTGGAATAACATCTCCTAAGCGTTTCTTGCGGTTTTCTTCGTAATCTGAGAAGCTTCCTTCAAAGAAATACACTTCTGAATTTCCTTCGAATGCTAAAATATGCGTACAGATTCTGTCTAAGAACCATCTGTCGTGTGAAATTACCACAGCACATCCGGCAAAGTTTTCCAGACCTTCTTCGAGTGCTCGAAGGGTGTTGATATCTAAATCGTTGGTAGGCTCATCCAGCAGTAGTACGTTTCCTTCTTCTTTCAACGTCATGGCCAAGTGAAGTCTGTTTCGTTCACCTCCGGAGAGCGTACCTACTTTTTTATTTTGGTCGCTACCACTAAAGTTAAAACGACTCAAATAAGCTCTTGAGTTCACTTGTCTTCCGCCCATCATAATCAGTTCTTGACCGTCTGAGAAGTTTTCCCAAATGGTTTTCTCCGGGTCTATGTTTTTATGGGTTTGGTCTACATAAGCTATTTTCACGGTATCACCCACAATAAACTCGCCTTTATCCGGTTTTTCTTCGCCCATAATCATACGGAAGATAGTGGTTTTACCTGCTCCGTTTGGTCCAATAACTCCTACGATTCCGGCCTGAGGAAGTTTAAAGTTCAGATTTTCGTATAGCAATTTGTCTCCGTATGCTTTTGAAACGCCAATGGCTTCGATTACATTGGTTCCTAAACGAGGTCCATTCGGAATGTACAACTCTAGTTTTTCCTCTAATTGTTTTTGGTCTTCGTTCAGGAGTCTATCGTAGTTCTGTAAACGAGCTTTTTGTTTAGCTTGTCTTCCTTTGGCTCCTTGACGCACCCATTCTAACTCTCGTTCCAGTGTTTTTCTGCGTTTTGATGCTGTTTTTTCTTCAAGTTCCAAACGTTTTGCTTTTTGGTCTAGCCAAGAAGAATAATTTCCTTTCCAAGGAATACCTTCTCCTCTATCTAATTCTAGAATCCAGCCTGCGACGTTATCTAGGAAGTAACGGTCGTGGGTTACGGCGATAATGGTTCCTTTATATTGTTGTAAGTGTTGCTCTAACCAGTGTACTGATTCGGCATCCAAGTGGTTGGTAGGCTCGTCAAGCAAAAGCACATCCGGTTGTTGTAAAAGCAAACGACAAAGTGCTACACGACGTCTTTCTCCTCCTGATAGTACTTTGATTGGCGTATCCGGGTCAGGAGTACGAAGGGCATCCATGGCTACTTCCAGTTTATTGTCGATTTCCCATGCGCCAAGCGAATCGATTTTATCTTGTAGTTCGGCTTGTCTGTCCATGAGTTTTTGCATCTTATCGGCATCCTCATACACTTCCGGAAGACCGAACATGTCGTTGATTTTGTTGAATTCGTCAAGCACAGCCATTGTTTCGGCAACTCCTTCACGAACGATTTCGATAACGGTTTTGCTTTCATCCAATTGAGGTTCTTGTTCCAGATAACCTACTGTATATCCTGGAGCGAAAACTACATCTCCTTGATAATTTTTATCAACTCCTGCTATAATTTTAAGCAAAGTGGATTTACCGGAACCATTAAGCCCCAGAATACCAATTTTAGCCCCATAAAAGAAACTCAGATAAATATCTTTTAGAACTTGTTTGTTTGTCGAAGGATAAGTTTTACTTACTCTTGACATCGAAAAAATTACTTTCTTATCGTCTGACATAGTTTATGTAGTATTTGAGATTTAAGAATTAGGATTTTAATTATGAGAAGACGCTGCCCATTCTCAAATAAATATTGATGATAAAAATAATGGAGGCCGATAAAAGCATAATAAACTTAGCAGATTTATATTCTTTCTTTCTAGCCATTAATATTAGTTGATTGATTGTTATTAGCAAGATGAAGCTAAAAAAGAAAAACAAGACTTTATCTACCATCATAATTTAGAATATTCATAGAAGTAGCAAAGATAACCTTAAGTTCTGAGAAAGACAAAAAAGACCCGAGCGATATCCTTCGGCTTTTCAGCAAACCAAGATAGCTGAAGATTTCCCCTCCCCCTCTCTTTTCGATAGTAAAATTTGAATTATAAACTCAATTGTATTTCACCAAACTGCCAATCTGTTAAAAAGCCGAAAGTAAGGAGAAACAGCACAAAAATTTCTGCAAAAATCATTACGAAAAACAACGTGATTCTATAGCTGATTCCTAAGAATTTGTAGTCTTTTCCGAACGCATTGATGTAACCATAAGCCGTGTATACGAATGTAAGCAGTGTTATCAGTAGACTAATTATACTACTGGTGCTCGAACTCCATTCCGTCACAAGGTTAATATAGAAAAGGATATTACCGAATAATGACAACAACAAAACGCCTAGCAATATCATTCCTGCGATGATGCTATGTTCGCTCAGATTAAGTTTTTTTCTTCGAAATAAGATAAAACTATTTATAGCTGCTAGTGGAACAAAAAGCAAGATAACAATTTTTGCTTTTTGCGAGATGATTTCGTTCATCTTTCTGTTAGCCTCGTTGACATAATTAGGTTCTTCTACCACAAGTCTACCTTGACTAACTAATATTTCGGCATATAAATGTCTAAAAAACAACATTAACCCGATGGTTATCAAAATCAATAAGAAAACATTGTAATATCTTTTTCGCTTTCCGGCGATGTAATCTAAGCAGCCTTTCCGGGACGAAGTAAGGATTCTTTAGCCGTAAAGAAAATCCCTCTTTCGAGGTGGAAAGTCCCGTGAAGCACATCATGGAAGATAAAGTTTTTAAACGAAATACGATGCGTATCGGTT
>Ga0209075_1004813_pt1 | contig 10656 bp, 12 predicted proteins | sample Stecom2011_FD_187523 | JGI IMG/M metagenome (GOLD analysis project Ga0209075, IMG submission 187523) | Agricultural soil microbial communities from Utah to study Nitrogen management - Steer compost 2011 (SPAdes) (version 2) | ecosystem: Environmental > Terrestrial > Soil > Agricultural land...
TGGCGCACATCACCGGCGCGGAAATCACGGTAAACAGGCTTACGGGTATACGGCTTGCCGTTTTCAGCTAACGCCGACTGCAAGGCATGGAACAAATCGTTCAGCGTAGTGCGATCACCCACTGCCACGTTATAGACTTCGCTCTTCGCCTCATCAGGCGCAGTGGCAGCCAGCAGATTCACTAGTATTACTGCTGTACACCTGCGTAAATTGCTTCCCAGCGGTCTACGACGCTATTCAACCCAAATTTTTCAATAATATACTGCCTGGATTTCCTGCCATACTCACAGGCTGACTCATCAGACAAAGCAGCAGCTGCTTGCATACTTTCAGCCAATGCTTCGCTATCTCGGGCGGCAACCAGAAATCCGTTCCCCCCCAGCACTTCTGCAACTCCACCACTGTCCGTAGCGATAACAACACGCTCTGCAGCCATTGCTTCAGCCACTACAAGACCAAAACCTTCCCAAGCCGAAGAAAGCACAAACACATCGGCTGCAGATAGCAGCTCCGGCACATCTTTACGAATGCCCAACAGGCTGACTTTAGCTTGCAAGCCAAGTTCCTTGATCTGTTGCTCAATGTTAGGCCGTAGCTCGCCATCCCCCACAATCAGCAAATGACTATTTGGTTGGTTACTGCTAAGGATTGAAAAGGCATCCAGTAAATTAGGATAATCTTTTTGCTCGTGAAAACGTCCAATAGCGATAAAGACCTTGCTGCGCTGAATGCCCAGTTCAGAACGCAGTTGCTGCCTTGCGACTGGATTAAAGCAGAACCTTTGCGTATCAATGCCATTATGCGTCGCAAGCATGCGTCCCACAGGTGCAGCTTTCACGCGCTCAAAAGACTCGACCGCCTCCTGACTGACATTGGTAAATTCATGAGCAAGTTTGTCTGTCATTCGATATGCTAACATGCGCATTTTCCCACCCTCATTTGTGTTGTGCGCAGTACAGACTAAACGAGGAACTTTGCCGCCCAAACGTGCAAGCCGCGACAGGATATTGGCGTGGAACATGTGGCTGTGTAGCACATCTGGCTTGGACTGTTTTATTAGCTTTACGAGATTAGCATACGCTTTAACCATGCCCAGAGTGGACTTAGTGCCGCCTAGCCAGACCACCTTAACCTGCTCAGAGCGCGGCAGCACCAGAGCGGGCTCTAGTATATAAGCCAAGGTGACTTTATGGCCTCTAGAGGCGAAAGAATCGGCAAGGTTGACTACTTGATTTTCGGCACCACCCATACCGAGGCCGGTGATAACAAACAAAACACTCATTTTTTTACCATATAAAATTTGCACTGCAACCAGCGCAAAAGAGCTTTTAACTTATTTTTGAAGGTGCTTTCACGCTTTATTGCATCCCAGTAGTGATATGAAAACCCTTTAGGATTTCGGCGTAGATTGGTTTTGAAATTTGCAGAATATCCATCAGGCAAATACTCACAACGGTAAAAACTGATACCAGAATAAAACAAGATAGTTCCCAAGTCAGAAATTTTATTCCATATGCACAGCTCTGGAACAAATATCTCACCATCAAAAACAGGAAAAGGGCATTTCAACATTGCTGACTTTCTGAACACATAAGCAAGATCACCTTTATAATAGTGCCCTGCGACAGTTGGCGTCATAGCAACAACTTCATCAATTAGCGGCATACCAATTACATCACCGTCGACGTTACTTTTTCGAAAGCAAACACCAACAACATCATCATTCAGTTCAGCAACTTTTTCTGAAACGACATTGACGGCTTCATTTGTTAAAAAATCATCACTATCAACTATTAGTATCCATTCACTTTTGCATAGCTCTACACCGATGTTCAGAGCAGTGTGCTTACCTCCATTTTCCTTAGAGAAATATTTCACTGGAAAAGGTGCAGACGCAACTATGTCATCAAATAATTCAGGAGTGTTATCAGTCGACCCATCATCGACAACCACCCATTCGAAATCAGATGCTTGCTGATCCTTCAAACTTTCAAAAAGGCGCTGAATAACATAACATCGATTATAGGTAGGCGTTAATATACTAATCATTCATTGGCCTCCTTAGTAGAACTTTGACAAGCAGCCTAATAAAAGAACCACCTTCAGTAAACCTATTTGAAACAATGATCTGAACGCGGCTTAAGAAGCCAACAAAAGGAAACCTCAAATATTCTTTAAACAAAGACCTATCAAATTCATTCATATCATTGCAATAAGCCTTATAGAAAGCCTCCTTCTCTTTGTAATGACGCTCACTTATAATAGGTGCGCCTGAAAACACTCGTTTCAAAAAAAGCATTAGACCAAATTGTATATTTCCTGTCACGTTACACTCATGTTGTCGATACAACATCAAAGACTTGTTTATAAAATAAACATCACCAAAAGTATGTGCTATCAGGGTGGTCACATCATCATGCATGTAGAAATAATCTGCTTTATAATTGGCAAGCATTTTACACAAGGATCTATTAAAAAGAATCGAACACCCCTGGTATCCAGCATTCAAAAAAAGCAGCTCACGCAAGTTTTTTGCATGAACTCTTGATATACTACTTGCAGTAATTAAACCAAGCTTATCGGAATAAGCATAACCATCACAATACACAAAACCAGGACGCTCTGGTATTAACTTCTCAACTGCAGCGTTGTGAAGCATTTGAATTTTTTTCTCAAACCAGATATCGTCCTGATCACAAAACATAACGTAGTCAGCTTGTGCATATTTAGTCAACTCAAGAAAACATTTGCCCGCACCTAAGTTACCCAGATCATCTTTAATAAGAATAATCCTGGGGTCATTATCCATAAACGATTTTACGATCTCCAGCGTATTATCGCTTGAACCATCATCCCTGACCAACAACCGCCAATCCTCATAGGTTTGTTGCTGCAATGAAAGAATCTGATTACGAATGTAGCGACCACCATTATAGGTAGCCATTAAAATATCAATCATGTTTTTTTCTCAACATTAAAAAACCTATAAAAACAATAGCTATAACAGCCTGTAAATGCCCCGATAAAACCATAAAAAATAAATCATTAAAAAAGCTTGCTATTAAAACCACCAAAAAAACAGCATACACAAATAAAGCAATAACATAGCCTTTCAAAGCAAAATAATAAATTGCGCCAAAAAAAATACCCCAGAATAATGCTGCAAAAAAAACACCCACCAGACCAAAGTCGTGATAATAAGGAAATAAACCAGTATATACATTGGTTAGATTGGGTATTTCAACATAAGAGAGAATAACTTCAGCTGGAGGAGTAGTTACCCCTAACGCATGTGCCACTGCATAATAAAGCCTGAATGTATTTTCGCCAAAAATTAATGAATGACTTGGATCCAAATAACCCAGCGCCACAATAGGTGAATAAGTATAAACAGAAACAAATTGCCCTAAATCATCAAGTGCAAAAGAGCCACTACGCAGAAAGTGTAGCACCAGCATAATCAACATTGACACAACACCGAGTGGCAATAATTGTTTAAATGAAATTTTCTGATGCAAAGCAAGGGAAAATGCCACTACAAGCGCTGGCGTTAAAAATGCAAACTTCCCCATCGTACCAATCGCATAAAAAGCCATCCAAAGTAATAGATACAACCTTACCCGCTGGCGGCCACTGCTCAACAACAACCACTCAATAATAAATAAGGAAAAAATTAGCGGGTAAAATCGAGCAACCAGCCCCAACTGCCCAAACCCTTCAACGCCATTACTAGCCAAGCGTAAATTAAGAAAGAAATGTTCCGGTCCTGTACTCCCTATCACCCAGATCCGCCACGCCAATACAATACAAAAAAATACAATTACCCACTCATAGCGGAGCCTTATAGTATAACTCTGCAATGTAGCTTTTATCTTAAAGATTGACTTCTGACCCGGATCAAGCAAAACAAAAAATATTGATACAATTGTAAACCAAATCACCCAGGCAACAAATACTTCAGTTGTAATAGGGTAATATTGATCATAAAAAAAAATACCTGATAAAAATGTCGCCAACCAGCCTACCGAATTCAAAATTAATGGTGAAAAAACTGACAACTTAAGAACCCAGCCAATTAATAAAAAAAACAAAATTATAAGCAAACCGAACGTAACGTATAACATTTATATTCTTCTTGAAAAAAACAACAAGCAAAAAAAGTCTATTATAACTCTTGCAGCCCAGGCATAAGCAGCACCAACAAGCCCCAAAATATCTACAAGATAAAAGAGAAGCAGTAAGTACGGCGCAACCTCAGTCAAATGTAATAAAGCTGTGAATCTAGAATGCCCCTTAGCCTGAATAGCAGCAAATGGAATTTGTGCCAATGCATTAAAAAAGAAACCAATTATAAGTATTTTTAATATAAATGATGACTGAAGACCATAGGGTTCACCCAGCCATAAATCCATAATTGATTCGGCCATTAAAAATAATGGTGCCAATAAAATAAGTAATACGATAACCAGACCAAAATAGATCTTTTTTTCGTATTCAATATGCGAACCAAGCCTGCTGAACAGTGGGAAAATAGTGCGTGCCAGCGCGCCGGGCAGAACTGATATTTTTTCGATTAAATCCGATGGCGCATTATAAAAAGCAACTGAGGCAGCACCAACTGAATTGGAAAGAATAAATCGATCCATGTAAACCATTACTGGACTAATGATATTGGATAGGCTTATCCATCCTCCAAACGTGACAAGATCAATCAATACTTTTTTATCAAATTTCAGATTCCTGATGCCTATTGACATATTAAGTGAAAAAATAGCAAGAATTGCAGTAAAAATTCTTGCGCCCAACAACCCCAGTACGGCAGATACAAGTGATGCATCATTATAAACAGCAATAGCAGGCGCTGTTGCCATCACAGCGCCAGTTATTACCTTATAAAAGCTTAATTTTAGAAACTCCTCCTTTCCTTCAAGGTAAGAAAATGCAACGACTGTTATTAAAAATAACGGTACAACTAATGCCAATAGTTTCAGCCCGGCAACTGTATCAGCAGTATAATTTTCGCTAACCTTTAGCCAAACTGCTATATCATCAGAAAAAAATAAAACTAAAAACACTGGTATTGCAGAAATCACGAGCACTGCACCGAGTGCAGTACCCATAATAAAATCATCTTCATCCTTGGTTTTACTTTGTGCAATTTTTCTTATAACGGCGCGGGTCATTCCAGCATCGAAAATACCGGAATAGCCCAGCATGGCATACATCAATAATAATAGTCCAAATTGCTCTACACCCAGCGTACGCGCCAAATAAGCCGCAGCAGGTATAAATAAAAGACCAGGTATTACAAGACCAGCAGCATTCAGAACTGTATTTTTAATAATCACCCAAGGTCATCCTATTTTAAATCTAAAATATTAGGCATCAGGGTAATTCACGCAATACAACAGCAAGCTCTGGCTTCCATGACCAATTATCGCAATTTATCACATGTTGGATTTTCTTAGTGTCCAAGACAGACCATATTGGACGTTTTGCGGGCGTAGGGTAATCAGTGGTTGTTATTGCATTGACTATAGGCTCTTTTCCTAACATCCCAGCCTCTACTGCTTGTTTAAATATCTCACAAGCAAACCCATACCATGTAGTCGCTGGTGCATTGCTGAAATGGTAGATACCCCAAGGTAATTCACCCTCTTCGGTGTCTTTTTGCGCTAACTGCCACAGCACGTTAGCAATGCTCGCAGCACTGGTGGGGCAGCCATGCTGGTCTGCTACCAAACCCAAGGTATCCCGCTCTTTGCCGAGACGGAGCATGGTTTTAACAAAGTTATTGCCTTCAGCACCGAACACCCAGCTGGTACGCAGAATAATATGCTTAACACCACTATTTGCTAACGCCTGTTCGCCAGCCAACTTGCTGGCACCGTAAATGCCGGTTGGGCCAACTGGATCGGTTTCTTTATACGGTTCAGTCGCTGTACCGTCGAATACATAGTCGGTAGAAATATGGAAAACCGGAATGTTCAAAGCCAACGCTGCTTGAGCCAGATTTTTAACGCCGGTTTCATTCACGGCGTAAGCACGTTCAACATCGATTTCTGCTTTATCTACGGCAGTGTATGCAGCGGCGTTAATGATAAGCGCCGGTGCTTGTTCAGCTACTATCTGCCGAACCTGCTGGATATTGGTAATATCCAGCTCGCTGGAGTTGTAACCCACAACCTCAAAACCTGCCGGGGCTGACTTAACCAGTTCACTGCCAACCTGCCCGGCTGCCCCCGTAATTAATACCTTAACCATGTAAGTCTTTTAACCCCGGGTAGCGTTGGTCTTTTTCGGAAAGCTGAACATCGGTAAGCGGCCAGGCAATGTTCAGTGTGGGGCAGTTCCAGGCTACGCCGCCTTCATCAGAAGGGTCATAGTATTTGGTGCATTTGTACACAAAATCGACTGCTTCAGTTAATACCACAAAGCCATGAGCATAACCCGGTGGTACCCACAGCTGGCGATGGTTATCTTCCGACAGCTCAACCCCAACGTATTGACCGTAAGTGGACGATGCTGGGTTAATATCAGCGGCTACGTCATACACAGCACCACGCACTACGCTAACCAGCTTCCCTTGCGGCTTGGTTTTCTGAAAATGCAGGCCGCGTAAAACGCCCTTACGCGAACGGGAGTGGTTATCTTGCACAAAGACTAACTCAATACCTGCTTCATCGCAGTAACGCTGAGCACTGAAGGTTTCCATAAAAAAACCACGTGCATCACCAAAGACTTTTGGCTCAATAATTTTTACACCGGACAATGCTGTATCTATAACCTTCATGCTTATTCCTTGTGCTATTCAGCCAAACGAAGCAGGTATTGGCCATAGCCGGTTTTCGCCAGCTTGTTGCCTTGTTCCAAAAGCGCTTCACGGCTGAGCCAGCCATTGTGGAAACCAATTTCTTCTAAACAGGCAATTTTAAGCCCCTGACGATGCTCTACTGTTTGTACGAACATACCCGCTTCCAACAAGCTTTCATGGGTGCCGGTATCCAGCCAGGCAAAGCCACGGCCAAGCAACTCAACGTCTAAGTCGCCGCGCTCTAGATAGGCTTGGTTGATGCTGGTGATTTCTAACTCGCCACGCTCGGAGGGCTGCACTTGTTTGGCGATTTTCACCACATCGTTATCGTAAAAATACAGGCCGGTTACAGCATAGTGTGATTTTGGTTTCAGTGGCTTTTCTTCAAGGGAAATAGCGCGCTGGTTTTCATCAAACTCAACCACACCAAAGCGCTCTGGGTCTTTCACTTGATAACCAAACACCGTTGCGCCACTGGGCTTGGCCGCCGCTTTACGCAGCATAGGGCCAAAGCCTTGGCCATAAAAAATATTATCGCCCAACACTAAGCACACGTTGCTGTCGCCAATAAAGTCTTCACCAATAATAAAAGCTTGGGCTAAACCATCGGGGCTGGGCTGTTCGGCGTAGGTCAGATTAATCCCAAACTCACTGCCATCACCGAGTAAGCGCTGATAGCCGCTGATATCTTCAGGTGTGCTGATCAGTAAAATATCGCGAATCCCTGCCAGCATCAGAACCGATAATGGATAGTAAATCATCGGTTTGTCGTAGATGGGCAGCAGTTGTTTGCTTACGCCTTTGGTGATGGGGTAAAGGCGCGTGCCGGAGCCGCCGGCGAGGATGATGCCTTTCATTATGCGTTATCTCCTATGCGCTGCAGTTTGTAGCTTCCGCTAAGCACGTTTTGCCACCATTGCCGGTTGTTTAAATACCACTCTACGGTTTTGCGCAGGCCGGTTTCGAAAGTTTCGATGGGTGTCCAGCCGAGTTCGGTTTGCATTTTACTGGAGTCGATGGCGTAGCGGCGGTCGTGGCCGGGGCGGTCTTGTACGTGGGTGATCAGGTTTGTGTAGCTTGGTTGTGGATCCTGCGAATTCGCTTCGCTACGCGCAGGATGACTGTGAGTTGTGTGTCTGGGTGCGAGTTCATCGAGGATGCGGCAGATTTCTTTTACTACTTCGATGTTTTGTTTTTCGTTGTGGCCGCCGATGTTGTAGGTTTCGCCTACTTTTCCTTCGGTAACTACTTTGTATAGCGCGCGGGCGTGGTCTTCGACGTAGAGCCAGTCGCGGATTTGGTCGCCTTTGCCGTAGATGGGCAGGGGTTTACCGGCCAGGGCATTGAGTATCACATGCGGGATGAGCTTTTCCGGGAAGTGATAGGGGCCGTAGTTGTTGGAGCAGTTGGTAACCAGTACCGGCAGGCCGTAGGTACGGTGCCAGGCGCGGACCAGGTGGTCACTGGCCGCTTTGCTGGCGGAGTATGGGCTGCTGGGGGCGTAGGAGGTGGTTTCGGTGAACAGGGGCAGGGTTGGGGTCGCGGCTGAAGTCGCTCCTACAGGTGCTCCTTCAGGAGCTAGGTCGTTTGGGTGTGGCAGGTCGCCGTACACTTCGTCGGTGCTGATGTGGTGGAAGCGGAATTGTTGTTTGCGCTGTTCTGGCAGTTGCTGCCAGTAACTGCGAGCTGCTTCCAGTAATTCGTAGGTGCCGACGATATTGGTCTGGATAAATTCGCCCGGCCCGTCGATGGAGCGGTCTACATGGCTTTCGGCGGCCAGGTGCATGACGGCATCGGGCTGGTGTTGCCTGAATACGCGCTCCAGCTCGTTACGGTCGCAGATATCCACCTGTTCGAAGCTATAGCGGCTGCTTTGGCTGATCTCTGGCGGAATGGATTCCAGGTTGCCGGCATAGGTCAGCTTGTCGAGGTTGATCACGCTGGCCGTGGTGTCCCTGATAATGTGGCGAACTACAGCTGAGCCGATAAAACCGGCACCGCCGGTGATGAGGATTTTCATAATTGTCTAAGCATCACTCTGAAATAAGTCGCGGGTGTAAACGCGGTCTGCAACATCCTTGAGGTTATCATCCAGCCGGTTGGCGACAATCAGGCTGCAGCTGCGTTTGAATTCATCCAGCTGTTCGATAACCGGCGAATGGTAAAAGTGCGGCTCCTTGAGCACGGGCTTGTAGACGATTACCCGCACGCCCTTGGCCTTGAGGCGTTTCATGATGCCCTGAATGGCCGAGGCGCGGAAGTTGTCGGAACCTTCTTTCATCACCAGGCGGTAGATGCCGACGGTGGGCGGGATGTACTGGCCGCGGTTGTCGGTTAGTGGGGCCTGGCTGAAGCTTTGCTGGTAAATGCGCTGCAGGATGTCGTCGGCGATGAAGTCTTTGCGGGTGCGGTTAGAGTCGACAATGGCTTTCATCAGGTTGCTGGGCACTTTGTCGTAGTTGGCCAGTAGCTGTTTGGTGTCTTTGGGCAGGCAGTAGCCGCCGTGGCCGAAGCTGAGCCTGTCGAAGCGTGGTGGTTTTCCCTTCGGCAAGCTCAGGGGAGCGGGTTCGGCAAGCTCAGGGAATGTAGTCGTGTACCAGTGCGTTACGCATGCCGATTACTGTGTTCCACGGGATGTTGCTGTGGTCTTGTCCTTCAGCTTTAAGTTTTTCAAACACTTGCCGGGCTTCTAGCGGCACTGGAAAGCGCTCTTGGCGCACGATGCCGTCATAGCTGATTACGGCTTTCAGGTATTTCAGCTTGAGCACTTCAATGGTGTTGAACACCTGATCAAACAGCGCGCCATGCACCTCATCGTGGTGCCGCAGGTTGGCATGGTCGTCGGCAAAAAAACCAATTTTTACAAACGCATTGCCTACCCAGCGTTCCGGCTTGGGGTGAAACAACAAAATGGCAGCACGCTTGAGGTGGTCATTTTCCAGCAGCAACAATTTTTCCAGCAATTCTTCGTTGCTGTCCTGCAAGGTATCTTCTTCCAGCCGGTTGTTATGCACCGCCATGCGCTTGAACTCTAAATTCTGAGCTTCTTGCATTGCTTAGCCTATGTTTTTCGATAACAGCATTAGCTCACGATTGACCGTCAGAGCAGCACATTGCTGGGCAGTGTGACTTACTGCAGCTTTTCTTGTGCAAAGCGAATCAGTGCCAGGTAATGCCCTTGGCGGATGATATCAATGATGCGTTCGCGGTCAATATTCAAGCAGTCGTGTACCAGCGCATTACGCATGCCGACCACTTGATTCCATGGAATTTGGCTGTGGTCTTGCCCTTCGGCTTTGAGCTTCGCAAACACTTGCCGGGCTTCTGGTGGTGTGTGTTTGCCAAGGCTTTTCAGGGTTTGTTTGGCGATGCCGATACAGGCTTCCACCAATAGCTGCAGGTTTCGTTCGGCAGCGCGGTAGGCCATGGTGGGCATGTAGCCCTGTTCTGCTTCGAGGGCCTGGATTTCGGCAAGTTCTTCGGCGATTTCGGCTATTTGTGCCTTCATTGCAAGTTTATACGCCGTATCCATTGTTTTGCTCTCTAATCAGGTAGTCGGCCCACATGCCGCTGATGCGGTTTTCTTCCCTGGCCAGGCGCAGGCCATTTTTACAGTGCAGCACTTTGCCTGTCTGGAGAATTTCTTGTGCCAGGGGCAACGGGATGTGGTTGATGTCTACTATGGATATTTTGTTGTCTTCAACGCCCAGTGCATCTGCCCATTGCTGGGCAAGCAATATGGGCACCAAGCGTTGTTCTAGCGTGTCTTTTTTTATGTGTTTGAAGGCTACGGCAAAGTCATGGTCGCTGTGCGCTGTGGCTGTGCCTTTGGCTTGCGAACC
>Ga0209075_1004814_pt1 | contig 10655 bp, 6 predicted proteins | sample Stecom2011_FD_187523 | JGI IMG/M metagenome (GOLD analysis project Ga0209075, IMG submission 187523) | Agricultural soil microbial communities from Utah to study Nitrogen management - Steer compost 2011 (SPAdes) (version 2) | ecosystem: Environmental > Terrestrial > Soil > Agricultural land...
CGCCCGACATAGTCGAAGAGCTTCTCGCGCACCTGCCAGTGGCGGCCCACCTTGCGCCCCACCACGAAGTCGGGGTGGCGCAGGCGGCGGCGCTCGGCAACCACCTCCTCCGGCGTGGTGGGCCGGAACGGCACGCCCGGTGCCTTCAGGTGATCGCGCAGGAAGGCCGCGGCGAAGGCACCGCGCTGGGCCGGGGTCTCCAGGGCGAACCACTCGGACAGCGTCACGCCCTCCTCGTCATGATAGGTGACCTTGAGCCGCGCCAGGCCGCGGCCATTGACGGTGGCCTCGAGCTGCATGCCGGCCACCCGCAGCACCCGGGCGTCGCGCAGGCGCAGCGCCTCCTTGAGCTTGTCGTCGGCGTCCACCAGCAGGGTCTGGCAGCCGTGGCAGCGCCGGGCGGCGATGTCGTTCTCGGCGCCGCAGTCGCCGCACACCTTGAAGCGAAAGCGAAAGTCGCACTGTCGTTTTTTTCCGGCGCCCGATGCCGCGTCACGATTTTCGGCGCCCGACGCCGCGCCACGGGCCTGCGGGTCGTCCTCCACCAGCCCCTGGCAGCGGCGGCCGAAGTGCTCGATCACCAGCTCGCCGTCGCGCTTGCCCCAGAAGAGGTTGGCGTGGCCGCAGGCGGGGCACGGGACCTGCACCGGCTCGCTGTCGGAGGCGGGCTTCGGGGAGCCCACCTCCGGCGCATAGAGGTTCCAGGGGTTGCCGGCGTAGTCGAGGATCAGGCAGTCACGCTTGCCAGGCGAGAGGCGCAGCCCGCGGCCGACGATCTGCTGGTAGAGGCTCACCGACTCGGTGGGACGCAGGATGGCGATGAGATCCACATGGGGCGCATCGAAGCCGGTGGTGAGCACCGCCACGTTGACCAGGTACTTGAGCTCGCGGGCCTTGAAGGCGGCGATGAGCCGCTCGCGCTCGGCCAGGGGGGTCTCGCCGGTGACCAGCGCCGCCTCGGCGGCGGGCAGGTAGCCGAGGATCTCCTCGGCGTGGGCCACGCTGGCCGCAAAGAGCATCACCCCCTGGCGGTCGCGGGCGCGCTCGATGACCTCGGCGATGATCCCCGGGGTGGCGCGGTGGCCCGCCACGACCCGGTTGAGCTCCTCCTCCCGGAACAGCCCGCTGGCCGAGGGGGACAGCACCGAGAAATCATAGCGCTCCACCGCCGCGTCGATGCGCCGCGGCTCGGCCAGATAGCCCTGCTTCACCATCAGCCGCAGCGGCTGCTCGAAGACGCAGTCGCGAAAGAAGCAGTCGTCATCGCCTCGCACCATGCCGTGATGGTGGCGGTGGTAGATGAATCCCTGGCCCAGCCGATAGGGGGTGGCGGTCAGCCCCAGCACCTTGAGGCGCGGGTTGGCCGCGCGCAGCGCCTCGATCACCCGGCGGTAGCTGGCGTCCTCGGCGGGGGAGACCCGGTGGCATTCATCGATCACCAGCAGGGTGAAGGGGCCGCGCGGATGGTCCGGTGCGGCGAAGCTCTCGAGGCTTCGCACCACCGACTGTACCGAGCCGAAGACCACCTGGCGGCCGCTCTCCTTGCGCCCCAGGCCGGCGCTGAAGATATCCGCCGAAAGGCCGTAAGCCTGGTACTTGGCGTGGTTCTGCTCCACCAGCTCGCGCACATGGGCCAGCACCAGCACCCGCCCCCGGGCCAGGCGCGCCAGCTCGGCGATCACCAGGGACTTGCCGCTGCCGGTGGGCAGCACCACCGCGGCGGGGTCGTCCGAGCCGCGAAAGTGCTCGATCACCCGTCGCACCGCCTCCTGCTGGTAGGGGCGCAGGCTGGGGGGCGCGGCGAGAGCATCGAGGGAGAGGGGCACGGTCATGGCAGGGCCCAGATAAGCGAAGCCGCCATTCTAGCGGCTTGCCATGGATCAACCCAAACGGCGGCTGTCAAAGCGGGCCGGGCGCTTTTCCAGGCGGGCGGCGACCGCCTCCTGCTGCTCGGCGCTGCCCAGCAGCTCGGCCTGCAAGCGGGCCTCCAGGGCCAGGCGCTCACGAAACCCCAGGTCGGGCGCCATCTCGAAGAGGGTACGTGCTGCCGCCACCGCCCTGGGCGAGCGCGCGGCGATGGCCCGAGCGCTCACCAAGGCGGAGGCCTCGGGCGTCTCACTCAGGCGGGTGGCCAGACCCAGGGCAACGGCCTCATCGCCGCTTACCTTGCGCCCGCTCCAGGTCAACTCCTGGAGTGCGTCCCGACGCAGTCCGGCGCCGGTCACGCTGATCGCCATATCGGGGATGATGCCCCAGTCGATCTCCAGCAGGCCCAGCCGCGCCTCGGGGTGCACCACGCGAATATCCGCGCCCAGGGCGATCTGCAGGCCGCCGCCATAGACATGACCGTGCAGGGCGGCAATCACCGGCACCCCGGCGTTGCGCCAGCCCAGCGCCAGGCGCTGTACCGGATTGATGCCGGCCTCGTCGGCCTCGAGCAGCGACGGCAGCCGCGCCGGCTGGCCCATGATGGCCCCCATATCCAGGCCGGCGCAGAAGCTCTCGCCCTCACCGGCCAGCACCACGGCGCGCAGGCCATCGAGCGCGGCCAGGCGGCGCTGGGCCGCCAGCAGGCCGTCGATCATCGCCCAGTCCAGGCCATTGTGGGCCTCCGGTCGGCTCAGGGTGACCTCGGCCACCCCCGCTTCGACGCCGAGACGCACCCGCCCCTCGAACCGCTCCTCCATGCTTCTTCCATCCATCTGGCCAGTCCTCCTGTTCGGCACCATGGCATCGAGTGTGCCGGGCCCGGGTCGCGCATTCAAACACTCGTTTCATGTCGAGGGCGACTCAAGACGACAAAGGCGGCCCGAAGGCCGCCTTTGATCTCCTGCTGGAGGGATGCTGCTGCGCGAGGTCGGTGAATCAGCCCACCCAGACCCGGGCGTTGCGGAACAGGCGCAGCCAGGCGCCGTCCCGGGTCCACTCGGCCGGACGCCAGGAGTTGGTCACCGCGCGCACCACCCGCTCCGGATGGGGCATCATGATGGTGGCGCGGCCATCCGGGGTGGTCAGGCCGGTGATGCCGGAGGGCGAGCCGTTGGGGTTGGCCGGGTAGCGGGTGGTCACCTGGCCGTGGTTGTCCACGTAGCGCAGGGCCACCTGGCCGCTGCCCTGCATGCTGCGCAGGTGGGCGCTGTCGCGGAACTCGGCGCGACCCTCGCCGTGGGCCACGGCGATGGGCAGGCGCGACCCCTCCATGCCGGCCAGCAGGATGGAGGGGCTCTTCTCCACCTGGACCATGGCGACCCGGGCCTCGAACTGCTCGGACTCGTTACGCATGAAACGCGGCCAGGCCTCGGCGCCGGGAATCAGCTCCTTGAGCTGGGCCAGCATCTGGCAGCCGTTGCAGACCCCCAGGGAGAAGCTGTCGTCGCGCTGGAAGAAGGCCGCGAACTGCTCCCGGGCCCGCTCATTGAAGAGCACCGACTTGGCCCAGCCGCCGCCGGCCCCCAGCACGTCGCCGTAGGAGAAGCCGCCGCAGGCCACCAGGCCCTTGAACGCCTCGAGGTCGATGCGCCCCTCGAGAATGTCGCTCATATGCACGTCCACCGCCTCGAAGCCGGCGCGGTCGAAGGCCCAGGCCATCTCCACCTGGCCGTTGACCCCCTGCTCGCGCAGCACCGCCACCGCTGGCCGCGCGCTGTTCACGAAGGGGGCGGCGATATCCTCGTCCACCTCGAAGCTCGGGGTGGCGGAGAGACCCGGGTCGCGGTCGTCGAGCAGGCCGTCGAACTCGCTCTTGGCGCACTCCGGGTTGTCGCGCAGGGCCTGCAGGCGGTAGCTGGTCTCGGACCAGGTGCGCTGGGCCAGCATGCGGGTGGTCTCCAGCAGCGGCTCCTCGAAGAGGGTCACGCGCACCTGGTCGTCGTAGCGGGGCCGGGCGATGACGCCGCAGGTCTCGATACCGGCGGCGGCGAACTGGGCCAGCACCTCCTCGGTGTGCTCGCGGTTCACCTGGATCACGGCGCCAAGCTCCTCGGCGAAGAGCGCATCCACCGCCTCGGCGGGCTCGTCGACCAGCCAGTCGAGCTTGATCTCCAGGCCGGCGTGGGCCGCGAAGGCCATCTCCAGCAGGGTCACCAGCAGGCCGCCGTCGCTGCGGTCGTGGTAGGCGAGCAGCTTGCCCTCGGCGTTGAGCCCCTGGATCACCGCGAAGAAGGCCTTGAGATCCTCCGGATCATCCAGGTCCGGGCACTCGCTGCCCACCTGGCCGTAGACCTGGGCCAGGGCCGAGCCGCCCAGGCGGTTCTGCCCGCCCCCCAGGTCGATTAGCAGCAGGTCGGACTCGTCCTGGGCCAGGTTGATCTGGGGCGTCAGGGTCTTCATCGCATCGGTGACCGGAGCGAAGCCGGTGATCACCAGGGAGAGCGGCGAGGTGACGCTCTTCTCCTCGACCTCGCCCTGCTCGCCCTCCTCCTGCCAGGCGGTGCGCATGGACATGGAGTCCTTGCCCACCGGGATGGCGATGCCCAGCGCCGGGCAGAGTTCCATCCCCACGGCGTGGACGGCGTCGTACAGCGCCTGGTTCTCGCCGGGGTGGTCGGCGGCGCTCATCCAGTTGGCGGAGAGCTTGATGTCGCCGAGCTTCTCGATGGGGGCCGCGGCCAGGTTGGTGATCGCCTCGGCCACCGCCAGGCGGGCGCTGGCGGCGGGGTCGATCAGCGCCACCGGGGGGCGCTCCCCCATCGCCATGGCCTCGCCGGCGTGGGTGTCGAAGCTGGCCGTGGTCACGGCCACGTCGGCCACCGGCACCTGCCAGGGGCCGACCATCTGGTCCCGGGCCACCTGGCCGGTGATGGAACGGTCGCCGATGGTGATCAGGAAGCTCTTGGAGGCCACGGCGGGCAGGCGCAGCACCCGGTCCATGGCCTCGCGCAGGTCGAGGTTGTCGAGCATCACGCCGGGCATCTCGGTGCTCTGGCGCGAGAACTCGCGGGTCATCTTCGGCGGCTTGCCGAACAGCACGCTCATGGGCAGGTCCACGGGCTTGCTGTCGAAGTGGCCGTCGCGCACCTCCAGGTGGTGCGCTTCGGTGGCCTCGCCCACCACCGCATAGGGGCAGCGCTCGCGCTTGCACAGGGCATCGAAGGTGTCGAGATCCTCCGGCGCCACCGCCAGCACATAGCGCTCCTGGGCCTCGTTGCACCAGATCTCCAGCGGGCTCATGCCGGGCTCGGCGTTGGGCACCGCGCGCAGATCGAAGAGCCCGCCGCGCTCGCCATCCTTGACCAGCTCCGGCAGGGCGTTGGAGAGGCCGCCGGCGCCGACGTCGTGGAAGAAGCGGATGGGGTTGCCCTCGCCCAGGGCCCAGCAGCGATCGATCACCTCCTGGACGCGGCGCTCGATCTCGGGGTTGCCGCGCTGCACCGAGGCGAAGTCCAGGTCGGCGCTGGAGGCGCCGGAGGCCATGGAGGAGGCCGCGCCGCCGCCCAGGCCGATCAGCATGGCGGGGCCGCCCATCACGATCAGCTTGCCGCCCACGGGGATCTCGCCCTTCTGGACATGGCCGTCGCGGATGTTGCCGTAGCCGCCGGCGATCATGATCGGCTTGTGGAAGCCGCGGCGCTCGATGCCGCCCGCCCCCAGGGCATCCTGCTCGAAGGTGCGGAAGTAGCCGGCGAGGTTCGGCCGGCCGAACTCGTTGTTGAAGGCCGCACCGCCGATGGGGCCCTCCAGCATGATCGAAAGTGCCGAGACGATGCGCTCGGGCTTGCCGTAGTCGAAGGCCTCCCAGGGCTGCACGAACTCCGGGATACGCAGGTTGGAGACGGTAAAGCCAGTCAGCCCCGCCTTGGGCTTGCCGCCGATGCCGGTGGCGCCCTCGTCGCGGATCTCGCCGCCGGCGCCGGTGGCCGCCCCCGGGTGCGGCGCGATGGCCGTGGGGTGATTGTGGGTCTCCACCTTCATCAGGATCTGGATCGGTTCTTGGTGCGCCGCATAGACGGCACGCTCCCCGGCCTTGCCGGTCAGCGGCGCCGGGAAGAAGCGCGGCGCCTCGGAGCCTTCGATCACCGCGGCGTTGTCGCTGTAGGCGGAGAGGATGCTCTCCGGCGAGGCCTGGTAGGTGTTCTTGATCATCTTGAACAGCGAGTGCGTCTGCGGCTCGCCGTCGACCACCCAGTCGGCGTTGAAGATCTTGTGGCGGCAGTGCTCGGAGTTCGCCTGGGCGAACATCATCAGCTCGACGTCGGTGGGGTTGCGGCCCAGGTCGCGGAAGGCCGCCACCAGGTAGTCGATCTCGTCCTCGGCCAGCGCCAGGCCGAGGGCGATGTTGGCGGCGACCAGCGCCTCGCGGCCGCCCTCGAGGAGATCCACGCTGCCCAGGGGGGCCGGCTCGTGGTGGGCGAAGAGCCGCGCGGCGTCGGAGGCGTCCGCCAGCACCGTCTCGGTCATGCGGTCGTGAAGGGTGGCGCGGATCGCCTCGAAGGCCTGCTCGGAGAGCATGCCCCTGAGCTTGACCCGGTAGGCGATGCCGCGCTCCAGGCGACGCACCTTGCCGAGGCCGCAGTTGCGGGCGATATCGGTGGCCTTGGAGGACCAGGGCGACTGGGTGCCGATGCGCGGCACCACCAGGAACAGCTGGCCCTCGGCCCGGGCGCCCTCGGCGTCGGAGCCCTGAACTTGAGAACCATAGTCGAGCAGCTGCTCCAGCACCTCCCGCTCCTCGGCGCTGAGCTCGCCGTCGTGGTCGACGAAGTGCACGTACTGCGCGGCAAGCGACTCGACGTCGGCCGCCGCCTCGCGCAGGGCGGCCAGCAGCTTGGCGTGACGGAAGGCAGAGAGGGCGGGGGCGCCGCGCAGTTCGAGCATATCCTGGAGCCTCTGGAAATCATCGGGGTCGGGGCCGCAGCCAGCGGCAGAGAGCGCACATGATACTGGAAAGCTCGAGGCGGAAGAAATCGGGGCGAGAAATCCCGCGGATGACAGCCGCGCCGGGGCTGGTTAAGGTGAGGGGTCGTCACTGCCAGCCGTCACCCGCATGCTTCCGACCCTGATCCACCACCTGCGTCGCCACCGGCGGGGCTGCCTTGCCCTGCTCGCCACGCTGGCGCTGGGCCTCTGGCCCACCCCTCCCGGCACGCCGGAGGGCCGCCACCTCGAGGAGGTCCTGGCGCGGGAGTTCCTGCAGGTGCATACCCGCAACACGCCCACTACCTACTACGAGGGCCGCGAGGGCCCCTCCGGCTTCGAGTACGAGCTGGTGCGCCGCTTCGCCGCCCATCTGGGGGTGAGCCTCTCGCTGCGCGCGGACCACCATATCGCCAGCGTGCTCGAGGCCGTCGCTGCCGAGGGCGACCTGGGGGCCGCCGCCCTGCCGCTGGCCCCGGACGCCCCGGGCGTGATCTTCAGCCGGCCGATCCTCGCGCTGCAGCCGGTGGTGGTCTATCGGCGCGGCCTGCCTGCGGTGAAGGATCCGGAGCGGCTGGCGGGCCTGACCCTGGGTACCCTGGCCGACGCCGGCACCGAGCACGCCCTGCGCGAGCTCGAGGCCGAGCATCCGACCCTCAGCTGGGTGGCACCCCGAGAGCTCGAAGCGGCCGAGCTGCTGCGCCTGGTCGAGGATGGGCGCCTGGATGCGGCGGTGATCTTCGAGCATCAGTTCCGGCTCAACCGGCTCTTCTTTCCCGGCGTGGAGCGCGGCTTCGCCCTGGGCGACCCCCTCTCCATGGCCTGGGCCTTCCCCGCCGAGGGGGGGCTCGCGCTCATGGAGGCGGCCAACCGCTTCCTCGCGTCGCTCCAGGCCGAGGGGGAGCTCGCGGCCCTGGTGAGGCGCTACTTCGGCCACGACGACTACCTGGAGTACGTGGGCGCACGCACCTTCATCCAGCACGTCCACACCCGGCTGCCTCGCTACGCCGAGCGGTTCCGGGAGGCGGCCCGTCAAACCGGCTTTGACTGGAAGCTGCTGGCCGCCCTGGGCTACCAGGAGTCTCACTGGAACCCCGAGGCCACCTCCCCCACCGGCGTGCGCGGCCTGATGATGCTGACCCTGCCCACCGCCGGTGATCTCGGCGTCTCGGACCGCCTCGACCCGGCTCAGAGCATCGACGGCGGCGCCCGCTATCTGCGCGAGCTCAAGGATCGCCTGCCGGAGTCGATACAGGGAGAGGACCGCCTCTTCATGGCCATGGCCGCCTACAACGTGGGGCTCGGCCACCTCTACGACGCCCGACGCATCACCGAGCAGCGGGGCGGCGACCCGGACCGCTGGGCCGACGTGCGCGAGTCGCTGCCGCTGCTTCAGGAGCGCGAGTGGCACAGCCAGACCCGCCACGGCTACGCCCGCGGCGGCGAGCCGGTGATCTATGTACGCAACATCCGCCGCTACCATGAGATATTGAGCTACGTGGACCGCAGCCAGCAGCAGTTCTACCTGCTCAATGCCCGGCTGCCGGACGATGAAGAGGAGAAGCTGCTTCAGCTGGTGGAGCCGCCGCCCTGAGCCTCCCGCCGCGCGGCGAAGAACTCCTTGAGCAGCCGCGAGGCGCGGGTGGCCAGCACCCCGCCCTCCACCGCCACTTGGTGGTTGTACCAGGGCTGGGCGAAGAGGTTGGCCCTGGACTCCACCATGCCGGTGCGTGGCTCCGCCGCGCCGTAGACCACCCGCGCCAGCCGCGCATGGATGATCGCCCCGGTGCACATCAGGCAGGGTTCCAGGGTCACGTAGAGGGTGCAGCCGTCGAGACGGTAGTTGCCAAGCCGGGCACCGGCATCGCGGAGGGCACGAATCTCGGCATGGGCGCTGGGGTCGTGGCCGGCGACGGGCGCGTTGTAGCCGACGCCGACGATTTCGCCCTCGACGTCCACCACCACGGCGCCCACCGGCACCTCGCCGGCGGCCAGCCCTTCGCGGGCCTGCTCCAGCGCCCGGTGCATGTAGAACTCATCGCTGCGCAACGGCCCCGACTCCATGTAGACTGATATGAAACACCCGTATGAGAGGGCCCACAGGCCCCGACTGCCCCGGAGATCTCGCCCATGCCCAACGCTCTCGACGCCCTGGTGAGCCTGCTGGCCCTGGAACCCCTGGAGGAGAACCTGTTCCGCGGTACCAGCCAGGACCTGGGCCTGCCCCAGCTGTTCGGGGGCCAGGTGCTGGGCCAGGCGCTCTCGGCTGCCACCCAGACCGTCGAGGCCTCCCGGCGCGCCCACTCACTGCACGGTTACTTCCTGCGCCCGGGGGACGCCCGCCGCCCGGTAGTCTATCAGGTCGATGCCGTGCGCGACGGCGGCAGCTTCACCACCCGCCGGGTCACCGCCATCCAGAAGGGGCGGCCGATCTTCTTCTGCAGCGCCTCCTTCCACGGCGAGGAGACAGGCCTCGAGCACCAGCCCGCCATGCCTGAGGTGGCATCGCCGGAGCGCCTGGCCGAGACGGGGGCTCGCCTGGTGCGCTTCGACGACCACCCCATCGAGTTCCTGCTCGCCGGCGAAGAGAGCCGGGAGGCCGAGCCGGCCCGCAAGCGGGTATGGTTCCGCCTGGCCGGCGAGCTGCCCGACGACCCCGCCCTGCATCGCTCACTGCTGGCCTACAGCTCGGACTTCAACCTGCTGACCACCGCCCTGGTACCCCACGGGCTCGACTTCCGGGATCCCAAGCTGCAGATCGCCAGTCTCGACCATGCGCTCTGGTGCCACCACGACGTCCGCGTCAACGACTGGCTGCTCTACGACATGGACAGCCCCTGGGCCGGCGGCGCCCGCGGCTTTGCGCGCGGCAGCATCTACGACCGCCAGGGTCGCCTGGTGGCCTCCTCCGCCCAGGAGGGGCTGACCCGCCTGCGTCAGCCCGCCGAGGGCTAGTCGAACCACCCCGGGCGGGATTACCATCGGGTCAGGGCCGCAATAGCTCAGCTGGCAGAGCAACGCATTCGTAATGCGTAGGTCGGAGGTTCGACTCCTCTTTGCGGCACCACCCCTTCAGGCAGGACGGCCACCGCGGTTTCCCGCGGTGGCCGTCTCTTCTGGTGCCGGAAAGGCGTCAGAAGTAGCCGATCAGCCGCATGCAGTGCGGGCGGATGGTCAGGTAGGCCTCGCGCACGTCCGCCTCCCGAGGCTGCTCCGTCATCCTCGCCACGTCGGTGCCGCGATAGACGGTGTCACCGATGACGAGATCGGCCTCTCCCGCCGGGAACTCCTCCTCGCCGAAGGGCATGGGGCGCAGGGCCTCCAGGCGCCGGCGGGAGTCGCCGATGGCGGTATGCATGGCCATGTACTCGTCCTCCTGCAGCCAGTGGCCGGTCAGCCGGTCGCAGGAGAGCAGCTCCCGGTGGTGGGCCTCGAAGGCGACCAGATCGGGTTCTGCGGGTGCACCTGCCGCCTGGGCGGGAGCGCCGAGCAGGGCGGCAACAATCAGTGAATCAAGCATGGGCAATCCTCCTGGCCCCCATTCTTGCCCGCCCGGCGCCGGCTGCCAAGCCCGATTCAGGCCTCGAGCTCCGGCCCACGACGCCGCGGCACGGGAGCGGGCACCTCGGTGGAGAGCTCCACCTCGATGTCCTCCCCCTCCTGCCAGACCCTCAGCCGGGCGGGAGCGTCCCGGGGCGTGTCGCGCACCAGCTCCAGGAAGCGCAGCGGCGTCTCCGGCGTCTCGCCGTTGACCTCGAGCAGCAGGGCGCCGGGGGAGAGCCCCGCCTCGGCGGCCGCGCCGC
>Ga0209075_1004815_pt1 | contig 10654 bp, 7 predicted proteins | sample Stecom2011_FD_187523 | JGI IMG/M metagenome (GOLD analysis project Ga0209075, IMG submission 187523) | Agricultural soil microbial communities from Utah to study Nitrogen management - Steer compost 2011 (SPAdes) (version 2) | ecosystem: Environmental > Terrestrial > Soil > Agricultural land...
CATCTAACATAACGATTAAGTCTGCATCGACAATGGTTGATAGTCTATGCGCTACAATTAAACTTGTTCGACCCTTTAATAGTTTATCAGTTGCATTTTGGATTAAGGCTTCTGCTTCACTATCAATTGATGAGGTTGCCTCATCTAAGATTAAAATACTTGGATCTGCAAGTATGGCTCTTGCAAATGAGATTAATTGCTTTTGACCCATCGATAGTAACCCACCACCTTCACCAACATGTGTATGGTAGCCATTTTCTAACTTCTCAATAAATGGATGTAAGCCAATTAATTTACTTGCTTCGATAACTTCTTCATCACTTGCTTCTAAATTACCATAACGAATGTTTTCTAAAATAGAGGTTGAAAATAAATGTGGTGATTGTAATACATAACCTAATTTATCGTGTAACCACGAAATACTTCGTGTTCTATAATCTTTACCATCTAATAGAATTTCGCCCTTTACAGGTTCATAGAATCTAGAAATAAGATTGACAATGGTTGTTTTACCACTTCCAGTATGTCCTACTAAAGCAACACTCATACCGGCTTTAATTTTTAAGTTAAAGTTTTCTAAGATGGTTTCATTTTCATTGTAATAAAATGTGACATCTTTAAATTCAATATCACCTTTAAGTGGTTCCCAATTTTCTTTTTTCTTTGTAAACCAGTCACCATAAACTTCAACAACTTCATCTGTATCTTTGATTTTAGATTTTGTTGAGATAAGTTCTAAGATGCGCTCAGCACTTGCTTGAGCTTGTTGGAGTTGTGATATAAAGTTAGATAAGTTAATAATTGGATCAAAAAAACTAATAGTTGAACGGATAAATAAATAAAGTACACCAATTGTAATTAATCCGTTGATTGTAAAACTTGCTCCTGTATACATCACAATGCCGACAAAGATATAACATGCAAATAATAATACCGATGAATACATTGCAGATAAACTTGTTGCCTTAACACTTGCTCGATACATGTTTGTTGAAGTTTCTTTAAACTCTTTTAAGTTTTCACCTTCAATGACTAATGATTTAGATGTTTTAGCACCATGAAAGCTTTCTGAATACTTCGCAGTAATTTCTGAATTATAAAATCTTGCTAGTCGGTGACGCACTAACACTTTTTTTCTAAAAAACATTGTGACTAAAAACATCATAGGAATTGCTAGGGTGACAATAATTGCTAGTTGCCAATAATAAACATATAGTATGGCTAATGTAAATATCATCAGTAACAACGACCATATGACATCCACAATACCCCATGAAATAATATTCGCAAGACGTTTTGAATCACTTGTCATTCTTGCCATAATCCAACCTTGTGGAGTTTGGTCATAATAAGAAAAGGGTAGTCTTTGTAATGTTTTAAATGCTTCTTTACGTAGTAAATAATTGACATTTGCCTCAATTTTACCGCTTTGGTAAATAAAAGCCCAAATACCGATACCAAAACCTACTGCCACAATGATATTCACAATTGTGTAATGCATAAAGTATGTATAATCGCCTTTTTCAATAAAGTTATCCAATGCATATTGTTGTATCACAACAGTTAATGCATCTAATAAGGCAACAAATATACCAATGGATATCATTAGAATAAAACTACGTTTATCTTTTAATATAATTTTAAAGAGTTTACCCCACACAGGTAAAGATACTTTTTTTAGTTCATTTTCTTGTTCTGTATGCTGCATATTAAGCACCCTCCTTTATGAGTTTTAAAAACTCGTTTTCAAGTTTACCTTGTATGCCCCAAAGTTTTTGATAAAGCCCCGGCTGGTTTGCTAATTGTTTATGAGTACCAATAGCTTCAATTTGCCCATCATTAATGACAATGATCTTATGCGCTTCTTTTGCTGTTGTAATACGGTGGGTAATAATAATACTGGTTGCTTGTTGTTCCGTTTCTTTTAAAGCAGAACGAATCATCATATCCGTTTTATTATCAACTGCAGATAATGCATCATCAAATATTAAAATTGGTTTTTCACTGACTAAAACGCGTGCAATAGCAACTCTTTGTTTTTGTCCACCGGATAATGTGGTTCCTTTTTCGCCAACCATCGTTTCATAGCCGTTTTTAAAGGTGTGGATATCATTTTGTAATGCAGCAGTTTGTGCAGCTGATATAATCTTTGAACGACTTGCTGCTTTATTCGTAATGGATATGTTTTCATAAACCGTTCTAGAATATAAGAATGGATCTTGTAATACAGCACCAATAGCTCGACGTATGTGGTGTTTTTTTATATCTCTTAATTCGACACCATCTACACGAATTGATCCTTCATAAGGAAACATTCTCATCAGTAAATTAATAATTGTTGTCTTACCACTACCAGTCTTACCGATAATCGCAATCGTCTGACCAGGTTCGATTTCAAATGATATATCTTTTAATAAATAGTTATGATCATCTTCAAACTTAAAACTGACACGATCAAATACGATATGACCTTTAATTTCAGGCTCTAATGTACCATCATCTTCATACTCGGTTGGTTCATCTAATATATGGTTGATACGACCAATTGCTACAAAAGCTTTTGTAAATTCATTTATTAGACGTCCAAGTCCACGAATTGGCCATACAAGTAAACCAATAAGCATCAGTGATGCTGCAAAACTAGCACCATCCATCACGCCTTGTCTAACAAAGTGGATTGCTAAAACTGTCACTAACGCATATTGTGCCATAGAAATAAAGTCCATGCTACCCCAGTAGATAGCAACCACTTTGTTGGCACGAATATTACTTTGAGTGTATTGAGCATTCTTTGCTTCCATTTTTTCTATTTCAAAAGGTTCATTTGCAAAAGCCTTAACCACTTTAGATGCAGAAATGTTTTCTTGAATAACCGTCATCATATCTGCTTCATCTTTTTCGACCTTTTCAAAGATACTTTCTATCTTTCTAAAATAAAAGATGGATGATATTGCATATATTGGTATAACCGCTAAACAAACCCACATAATGGTGGTATTGATATGATACATTTGAAAGACACCACTTAACAAGGATGCTACTAATCCAATTAGTTGCATAAATTGTAATACAACAAATCCAGTTGTCGTTTCAACATCGGATGTTACTCTTTGAATTAAGTCACCACTGTCAGCATTATTGTGGTAACTATAACTTAAATTTTGTATATGATTATACAATTTATCTCTTAAATTTTTGGCAATACTTTCTTGAATTTTACCACGCAATAACATTTCAAAATACATCATGATATATCTAAACGCCTGGAAAAAAACGAGCGTTAAAGCAGTATATAAAACGATTTGTAAGATCGTTTCACCAGATTCAAAAAAGTTAATGACGAAATCTGGTAAATTAACTGGCCTAATATTCGGATTAAAAGGATCTAATCCTACATATAAAGTTCTAATTATATATTGCGTAAACAAAGGTACATATGAATATGAAAAGCGGTGGAAAATTGTAAAGAATATAAGTAATATATAACCCCACCAATGACCTTTAGTTAGTTTCATTAATGATTTAAATTTCATCTTGTTCTCCTTGATATTGATACTTAAATTAAAATAAAAGAGGGTTTTCCCTCTTTGTCAATAAATGCATATAAAAAACAATTATATGTCTATGAAGAGGGTTGGTTGATTCATTTTCCCTCATTATAGTTACCACTATTTATAAATATAGATAACCTATAATGAAAAGTAGACTTTTTTGTGTATACATGTAAACCTCCCTTTCATATTTTCTCTAAGTTTATTAAACCATTAATATTCTATCACATAATTTTAAATTTTAATCAAATAATGTCGATAAATCTTTTATTTTTCTATAAATCAAATGCATCAGCGTTGTTGCATCTTTATAATAACCAATGTCTTTGAAATATTGGTATCCCTCTTCATACCAAAAATTCAAATACATAACTTCATCTGGTAAATCTCTATATTTTAAAACTTGGCTTCGAATAAACTCTATTTGGCTTTCTACATTTTGCCCATTACTATATTTTATTTTTAAATAATTGATAAATGTTTGGTAATGATCATCATATGATTCAAAATGCATCAACAATAGTTTGTTAATGATTTTCTTAGCTTTCAGTTTATTTAGAATCATGAGTCCAAGTATATAGGATTTAAAATCAATACTAACAAGTTCATTGATCATGTCATATGCCGCTTCGTATTGCATCTGTTGATATAAATACTTAGCTTTTAAGTATTGAAGTTGTTCTTTATTAATGTGTTTTGACTTTGTTAAGTAATTCTCTAATTTGTTTTCTGGAATATAATCCATTAAATATTGTAAGTAGAAAAATTTGATTTGATGTACTTGATCATAAAATTCATTTTCAATTAAATTTGTGAGTAACGATTCATAATTAAGCGATATATATGGGTGGTGATGCATTCTAGTAGCTAAACATATTTTTTGGATATCAATTAAAGTATTTAAATATATGTTTTTTATATCTACTTTAGGAAAATAAAGTAAAGTAAATGCTTCATATAATCTACCTTCTTGAACAAGTATTATCGCTGTTAAATAAATGTAAAATGCTAGTTCTAAATCATTTAAATTTTTAATATATGGATTGAGTTCATTATGTTTTTCTTTAGCGCGCAAGTAATTATGATGACTCACAAAGTAACCTAAGTGGTTTAATTTGGTTTGGTAGTTTTCTTCTTCGAAGGTTTCTTCATCCATAAACTCAGCATGTTGATAAAAAATATTTTCAATGAGTTGTTGCAGGATTTCAGTATGGTGTGTATTTTCAAATTGAAAGTTTGCTTGATAACGTTCTTCAAGCTGTAATAAATATTTAGGGCTAGGGCGAATTAAACTATTTTCAATTTTTGATAAGTAACTAATACTACATATACCTTCAGCGCTATCTTCTAGTGTTAAATTCCGCTTAAGCCTATGGTGCTTTAAAATAGAACCGATATTATCATGATGATTTACAATATCGGGATTACGCAATTTCATCTGACTTTTTAAATATCCCGTGTTGATATACATATGTTGAAAATCTCCCTTTTTTGATCTTATTATAAGGATGAACTAAATAAAAATCTACACTTATTCATGAAAAGTGTAGATTTTAAATCTTCATATTGTTTGATATTTAATTTATTGTGTAGAAATAACATTTTTAAAGTAAGGACATATTGCTTGCATCTTACATGTATCACAATTTGGCTTTCTTGCTGTACAATGATAGCGTCCAAAAAAGATCAATTGATGATGTAGTTTATGCCAAAGTTCTTTAGGAAACTTTTGATTGAGTTTCTTTTCAACTGCGAGTGCATCATCATTTTCATCAGCAAGTCCAAGACGCTTTGAAATCCTTAAAATATGTGTGTCGACTGCAAGTGCAGGTATACCAAAGGCATTTGATAAAACAACGTTGGCTGTTTTTCTACCAACACCTGGTAGTGATTCTAATGCTTTCCGATCACTTGGTACTTCTCCATCATAAGATTCTACTAATATTTTAGATAATGCAATAATATTTTTAGCCTTTGTTCGATATAGACCGATCGATTTTAATATCGCCATGACATGATCAATATCTGCATCCATTAATTTTTGTGGTGTTGGATAATATTTAAATAAGTCTTTAGTCACTTTATTAACAGCTATATCTGTTGTTTGAGCTGATAATACAACTGCAACAATCAACTCAAAATTATTTTCAAAATCCAATTCTGCTTTTGCATCAGGAAAAAGTTCTTCTAAGTAGTGACTAAAAAATATACGTTGGCTTTTCGTCATTATATCGCTTTAAAGATTTCATCAATCGCACGTTCTGCTTTCTCATCAAGCGGTTTGGTTGTATATTTTTGGCGATTTAATGTTCTTTCTAAAAACTTTAATGAAAACTTGCCTGTCGGGCCAATTTCATCTATTTTAGCAACAATCTGTTCATGCGGATAAAGCTCTTCATCATACCAAGAACGTACTGTATCGAGTTCAGCACTAGATAGTGCTTTACCTAAATACTTTTCTAGTGATTCAATTGTCACTGCAATTTTACTTTCGTAACGTTCTTTTCTAATCGCTTCCATATCTGATTCATATAGTTTTGTAATATGATCAAAGGTACCTGTTAAATCAAAAACTTCAACTTCTTTGTCATTTCTTGTTTCAAGAGATAAACTTAAAAAACCTTTATTAATTAGTTTATCAACGGCTATTCCAACATCATTACTAGATAGTTCTATTTTTCTAGTAATACTTAATATTGAAAAGGTGCGTCTTTTATATGTTTGAAACAAAGTTTTTAAAACAACAAGTTCATTGGGACTTAATTTAAGTCGTTTACTTTCTTTCGTAAGTAATGCATCTATTTCTAAGAAATGCTCTTCAAATAACTTTTGAATCATACTTCATGCTCCTTTACAACCTTACTAAGTGCTGCTTTTGCAGCATGCTGTTCAGCCTCTTTGGTAGAACTACCTAACCCATCACCCAACAAGATACTATTTTCTAAGTAAACTTCAGATTTAAATGTTGGTCGATGTGAAGGTCCACCGATTTTAGTCGTTTTATATACTAAACTTTTTCTTTCTAATTGAATAAATTCTTGTAACTGTGTTTTATAGTCTTTGATGTGTTCTACTAATTTTAAATGTGGAATAACGATTTGATGGAAAACCTCATAGGTTTTATCAAAGCCCTTATCCATATAAAGCGCTCCAAAAAACGCTTCAAAAGCATCTGCTATCATACTTGGCTTAGCTTCTTGTTCACCATTGCCTAAACGCATATAAGATGCAAGTGATATTTTTTCTGCATATAAAACAAGTGCTTCTTCCCTAACGGCTTGTGCACGTCTTTTAGTTAAGATACCCTGATTGGATGGATCATGAGTAAATAGATATGTACTCATCATTAATTCAATCACGGCATCGCCTAAAAATTCTAACCGTTCATTATGATCTGCTTGATTTTCATGTGCATATGATGTATGTGTGAGGGCTTGTAAATACAGTTCAATACGATTTGTTTTTATATTTAATTTTTCTAACAATTTATTCATTTGTATCACTTAATACATTTTTTACCTTTCCAATCACATCATGCGAAACCATTGTTTTTGCCTGACGGATTGCATTCATAAATGCATATGCATGACTTGAACCATGCGCTTTAACAACCACTTTATCTAAGCCTGCAATTAAAGCACCACCTACTTCATCTGCTGACATCGATGCTTTAAATCTTTTTAAAGGTTTCTTTAAAAATAATACTGCAGCAATTTTTGCCCAAAAACTAGATTTGATTTCTCTTTTTAATATTTGACCTAATGCAGAGGCAGTGCCTTCCATCGTCTTCATAACAATGTTTGCTGTAAATCCATCTGAAAGTAACACATTGGCATCAGATGTCAATATTTCTTTAGGCTCTAAATTACCATAAAAATTAATATGTGGATGATTTTTTAATAACTCATATGTTTGTAAATCAATTTCGCGACCCTTACCAGGTTCCGTTCCAATATTAATTAAACCTACTTTGGGGTTTTCAATACCATATACTTCTTTTAAAGCAATGCTTGAAAAAACAGCAAAATCTAATAAGTGTTCTGGTTTTGCATCAATGTTACCACCTGCATCTAATAAAATAGTTGGTCTACCTGCAACGGTAGGTACCATCGGTGCAATCGCAACCCTGCTCATTTCTTTCATTGGTCGAATCATAAAAAAGGATGCAAAAATTAATGCTTGGGTTGGCCCACTTGACACCACACCATCAGCAAGTCCTTCTTTTACATGATTAATCGCCATCAACATCGATGTATCTTTATCTTCTCTGAGCGTTTTTCTTCCAATATCTTTAACACCCATATCAAAATATTTGGATGTATGAACAACTTTTAACCTTGGATGATCAATTAAATAGGGCTTCATTAATGTCTCATCACCAAAGAGTGTTAATTCAATATCTTCAAACTGTTTTAAAGCTAAAATAGAACCTTCCACAATTTCTTTAGGAGCGTGATCTCCACCCATGGCATCTATTGCTAATTTAATCATAATGTAACATCCCTTCTTTTCACTATATTGATTATATCATGTTCGCATAAGAAATTCTTTTTTTCAAGTGCGGATATGCATCAATTCTTTTTTTATAATATTTTACATCTTCAACAATTGTTTGTAAAAGTTTTAAGTCTGTAAATAAATCTAAATATTTAAATTGCGTGTGACCGCTTTGTATGACTGAAGAAAAAATACCCGGACCACGTAATTTTAAATCATATTGACTTAATAAGAATCCATCAGTTGTTTCTACTAAAAACTTCAATCTTTCTATATCAGTTTTCTTTGATACAAAATAACATTGACCCGGCACGCTACCGCGTCCGACTCGGCCTCTTAACTGGTGTAAGCTCGATAATCCAAAATGTTCAGCACCCATAATAATGATGGTGCTTGCCCCCTTAACATCGATACCGACTTCAATCATCGTCGTCGATAATAAAATACCTTTTGGGTTATGCATAAATCTATCAATAATGAGTTCAATTTCTTCCATTTTTAATTGACCATGAATGACATAAAAATCATCCGGATTAAAATGTGGTTCTAAAATAGAGAAAACACTATGAATAGAATGCATTTTTTGATTTTTTTTAATGGCAGGCACAACAATAAAACTTTGTTCGTTTTTTTGTTGAGCTGCCTTTAACACACTAATAACTTTAGAAATCGCCTTATCTTCTAATATGAATGATTTAATCTCAGGTGTTTTAACTGGCTTTTGTTTCATGTTTGATACAGCAAGATCACCAAAGAAAGTGAGTGATAAACTGCGAGGAATTGGAGTTGCGGATAAATATATCGTATCGCCTGATATAGATTTTTTAATTAAAGCATCTCTTGTTTCTACACCAAATTTATGTTGTTCATCAATAATGACTAAACCTAATTTATTAAATGCTACTGAATCGTTTGCTAGCATATGTGTTCCAAAAACAATTGAAATATCACTTTGTTTTAGCTTGTTGATTGTTGCATCTTTATCTTTTAAAGATGATGTTAATAAAGCGTTGGATACATGTGAAAAATATTGATTAAAGTTTTCATAATGTTGTCTGGCAAGAATTTCAGTAGGTGCTAAAAATGCCACTTGGTATCCTGCCGAAATACAACCTAGTGCAGCAATAAATGTGACAAAGGTTTTACCAGTACCAACATCACCTTGAATTAAGCGGTACGTTGCATCCACTGATTTAAAATCTTTGAAACAATCATTGGTGGCTTCTTGTTGGTCTAATGTTAATTGATAAGGAAGTAGGCTGATTTGTTTTCTGACCCACTCTATATCATAATTAAGTGGATCTCTTTTAGGTTTAGGTGGCATATTTAAATGGTATTTGAGTAAATGGAAAAATGCTTCTTCCACTTTAAAACGGTACTGCGCATTTTTTAAAGAGTTTTCATCTTTAGGAAAATGTGCTGTGATGTATGCTTCTTTTCGTCCCATTAAATGATATTTATCTACAAAGCTTTTAGGCAGTGTTTCATAGAGTTCAACACTTTCATTTTCAACAACAGTTTTAATAATGTTATGTACTGTTTTATCATAAATATTCGGTATTTGATATATCGGTTTAATTTCAGGTATATCTTGGTTTTTAGTGATGTGTATAACATTCATTTCGTTTTTAAAAATATTATATTTACCCTTCACTAATACAACATCATCTTTTTTAAAAACTTTCGTCAAATAATCTCTACCAAAAATATTAAGTTTGATGAGTTTATCTTGAACTAAAATTGAGGTTGTTGTCCAAACCACCTTTTTTTTAACCGTAAATAGTGGTGCATATATTGTTCCAATCACTGTAGATACTTCTTCATGTTTTAAACTGTCTACATCGACCACTGAAAAATTATCGTATTTTTTAGGCAAATAAGAAACAAGGTCATATGTATTCCATATACCTTGGTCTCTAAATTGTTTTAATAATTTGGGGCCGACACCGGCAATGTTTTTTAAATCTATTATCATACTTAAATTATAACATGTTCAATGACTTAAAAAAATTTTTGATGAGCATTTTTAAAAAATAAAACGCGTATACACTGTCGTATACGCGTACTATATAATTAATTATTTTGATACATACGTTGATAAGCTTTAATCGCTTTAAGTTGGACTTTGACATCTAAGTCATCTTCAAGTTCTGTATCATTAGCTACTTTATTGGTCAAATATTTTGCATAAGTGTCCATATCTAATTCTGTGCGATTATTAATAATCTCTTGATGTTGTTTGGTATTCAGGTGTTTTTTATAATCTTTGACAAGTTTTGCTGTAAAAAACTCTGCAACAGCACCTGAACCATACCCAAACATACCAATACGTTCACCAGGGTTTAAAGATCCATTTTCTAATAAAGCAATTAATGATAGAAATAGTGAACCTGTATAAATATTTCCAATTAATTGATTATAGTAAATACTTCGATAAAAGTTATCAAATAAACTAGGATGTGTCTCTTTACTAGCAACTAACTCTAAACTTCTTAACCCTATTTTGGAATATGGAATATGAAATGTTAAAGCTTCAAAGTCATTTAAAGTGTGGTTGGTTTTATTTTTATAGTCTTCAAAAGTCTTTAAGAAAAACTTTTTATACA
>Ga0209075_1004816_pt1 | contig 10650 bp, 12 predicted proteins | sample Stecom2011_FD_187523 | JGI IMG/M metagenome (GOLD analysis project Ga0209075, IMG submission 187523) | Agricultural soil microbial communities from Utah to study Nitrogen management - Steer compost 2011 (SPAdes) (version 2) | ecosystem: Environmental > Terrestrial > Soil > Agricultural land...
CAGTCGACGATGCCAAAGATTAAACTCTCTGGGTCATAAAAAAACCGGGCTAAGCCCGGTTTTTTATGACCTTAGCAGCGGTTTTTGCTGCACAGAGCCCAGCGCCGTTAACGCTCGCCCTGCTGCCACTTGGCCACCGCCGCGTCATCCTGTGCGCGGGCCGCCACCCAAGATTCACCACTGGAGCGGTACTCTTTTTTCCAAAAGGGCGCTTGGGTTTTTAAATGGTCCATTAAAAAGCGTGCGCTTAAAAAGGCTTCATCTCGGTGCCGGCTCGTGACCGCCACCAGCACTATCTGCTCGCCAACCGCGAGCTTACCTACCCGATGCACCAAGGTAACCGCCCCTAGCGACCAGCGCGAGCGCGCCTCGGCCAGCAGCGCCCGCAGGGACTTCTCAGTCATCGCCGGGTAGTGCTCCAGCTCCAGCGCCAACACTGGGTCCTGCTCAGACTCGGCACGCACTTTGCCAACAAAAAATACCACGGCACCTGTATTGCCGCCCGCTTGCTCTAAGCGCTGGTAGTGCTCGGCCACCGAGAAATCCGCCTCTTGCACCAGCACTTGATCTTGCTCTTTAAGGCTACTCATACTTAACTCCACAATAGGCGCTCTATCAGTGAGTGCTTAACCCCCCCTAGCTGCGCTGGTAGTGCCCGCGTTGGCCACCGCTTTTCTCCAGCAGGCAAACGCCTTCAATAACCATCGCCATATCGATCGCTTTGGCCATATCGATCACCGTTAACGCCGCCACACTGGCAGCCGTTAAGGCCTCCATCTCGACACCGGTTTTGCCGCTAAGCTTACAATAAGTTTCGATGCGCACTCGGCTGCGTTCATGATCTAACTGAAAGTCCACCGACACTTTACTGAGCGCCAATGGGTGGCACAGGGGGATCAGCTCGGCGCATTTTTTGGCCGCCTGAATTCCCGCGATTCTTGCGGTGCTAAGCACATCGCCTTTTTTTAAATGATTGGCCGCAATAGCGGCTAAAGTTGCCGGCTGCATAACAACCCACGCCTCGGCGCGCGCCTCGCGCACTGTGTCGGGCTTGGCCGACACATCCACCATAGAAGCCGCGCCCTGCTCATCGCAATGTGTCAATTTCATTGTTAACCTCTACACTTAATCGGCGCACACCCCACACGGCAACAGCCACCGGAGGCCTTATGCACCTACCATTATTAAACAATCGCTGGCCCGCACAGCACCCAGAGCGAATTCAGCTATACTCTATGAACACCCCCAACGGCATTAAGGTAGCGCTTGCGCTAGAGGAGATGCACCTGCCGTACGAGGCCCACACCGTGGACATCACCCAGGGGGATCAATTCAGTGAAGCTTTTTGCAGCATCAACCCCAACAGCAAGATCCCCGCCCTAGCCGACCCTAAAGGCCCAGACGGTTACCCCATCAGCCTAATGGAGTCCTGTGCCATCCTGCGCTATTTGGCGCAAAAGACGGGGGAGTTTACCCCGCTCAACCAAACCGCAAAAAGCGTCTGTGAGCAGTGGCTGTTTTTTCAGGCCGCGCATATTGGCCCCATGTTTGGCCAGTTTGGGCACTTTTTTAAGTTTGCTCGACAAGACTGCCAAGACCCTTACCCCCTCGAGCGGTACCGTAAAGAGTCCCAGCGCCTGCTTGGGGTGCTCGATAAACACCTACAGCGCCACCACTATATGCTGGGTGACAGCTACAGTATTGTCGATATGGCTATTGCCCCATGGGTAGAATGCCTGGAGAGTTTTTACCAGGCCGCAGAGGCGCTAAAGCTGCAGCAGTTTCAGCAACTCCAGCAGTGGCTGACGCAATGCACCGCTCGCCCTGCCTACCAGCGGGCAAAAGTGGTTTGCGCGTTAAGCTAACGCGCAAACCTCAAGTTTGTAAACCCGCTTAGAAGTTATACACCAAGTTAATATAAGTGGTGGTATCGGTGCGTTCTTTACCATCGGCAACATCGCTGTCGTGGTTCACCGTGTAACCTACTTTCATCTGCATCCGATCGCTGATCTTAGTGCTCAACGAGGTGTCGCTGACATAACGCTTATTGTCTTCGGCCGCCTCAACCCCAAGCTTTTGGTTAAAAGTGGCGTTGTCGGTTATCAGCCACTTTAACTCGCCCGCCGCACGGACCATAAAGCCCTCTTCTTGATAAAGAATGCCGTTCTCTTCATCAATGACTTTATCGCCCCAAAAGTAGCCAGGGCCCACCTCAGCGTCCAGCTTTACAGTCTCGCGATCAAGCAGCCGCGCGCCATAGCCCATCGACAACGTGGTGTACTTGCGGTAAGCGCCAAACTCATCGTGCGCATGGGAGCCAAACACAAACACATTACTAAACTCATCGGCCATTAAGTAAGCACTTTTGGCCGAGCCAAAGTACTTCTCGGCGGTGGTTTTTGAGTTTTTTGTACCATCGTCCCGCTCCATTTGGTCCTGCTTATACAAAGCACTGGCAATGTATTGGTTTTTCCAGTTGCCAAAAAGATGGGTCACATCCACCTTTCCGTTAAACGACTCAGCCTCGGTGTTACCCGTGGTTTTCAGCGCCCCCAGCTCGGCCGATACCTGCCACTGCCGCTCTTGCTCCGGCTCGTTTTGCGCCAAGCTGCTGCCTGCTGCAGCAACCAGTAAAACACCCGCGGCAACACTTGTGTAAATCTTCATAGCATACCCTTCACATGGTTCAGTTACGTATTTCGCTTATATGAGCCAATCATACAAAAAGGCGGCTATTATACACCTGTTAGCACAGCCACTGTGTGCTTGAGTCGGTAACAATTGGTAAACAACAGATAGTGCCTTAGCAGCTTACACGCACCGGCAAAAATGCCTACTTAGCGCCGTCCGATGAGAGGCAAGTTAAAGGGGCTAGCGCCCACCCGTTAGGGCATTGAATACACCATCTAAAACCAAGCTAACCCCCAAGCACCGACACACGGGTTTTGGCAAATGCGATCATTGTCAGTAAACTGGCCCACCTGAGCGCCCTTTTATTCAAATACGGCGCAATACAAGGCAATCCGGTACCGTGAATACATCTTTAGCACAAACCCCCACTCAGCCATACGCTAATCCATCGTCGCTGCGCCGCTTTTGCGCCGCGCCGATGATGGATTGGACCGATCGACATTGTCGTTACTTTTGGCGACTGATGAGTAAGCGTACGTTTTTGTACACCGAGATGGTCACCACCGGGGCGCTCATTCACGGTGATCGGCAGCGGTTTTTGGCATTTGACGCCGCCGAGTTGCCGCTGGCGCTGCAGGTGGGCGGCTCTGACCCGGCGGCGCTTGCCCAGTGCGCCGAGTTTGCCCAGCAGTGGGGGTACAGCGAGATCAACCTAAACTGTGGCTGCCCCAGTGACCGAGTGCAAAGCGGGCGCATTGGCGCCTGTTTAATGGCCGAGCCGGCGCTGGTGCGCGATTGTTTAATCGCCATGGGCGCAGCCTGTGATATTCCGGTCACGATTAAGCACCGCATTGGCATAGACCATATGGACGACTACGAAGGCCTGCGCGACTTTGTCGCGACGGTGGCCGAAAGCGGCTGTACAACCTTTATTGTGCACGCGCGCAAAGCGTGGCTACAGGGGTTAAGCCCCAAAGAAAACCGCGATGTGCCGCCGCTCGACTACGCTTTAGTGGCCCGCTTAAAAGCCGAGTTTCCGCATTTGGAGATTATCGTCAACGGCGGCATTACCAGCCTGGCGCAATGCGATACCTTGTTGCAGCAGGTCGATGGCGTTATGTTGGGCCGGGAGATTTACGCCAACCCCTATCTATTAGCGGCGGTTGACCGGCATCTGTTTGACAGCACCAGCTCTGTACCCAGCCGGCAAGAGGTGATGACAGAGTTTATGAATTACTGCGAACAAGAGCTGTCTAAGGGCACACGCCTAAACCAAATGACGCGGCATATCTTAGGTTTATACCAAGGTCTGCCGGGGGCGCGGCGTTTTCGGCGGACCATCAGTGAACAAGCCCACCGACCCGGTGCCGGTATCGAGGTGATCCAAGAGGCGTTAACCCAGCTCGGTTAAGGCAACAGCGCTTTGCCCTACGCGCAATAGCGTTTACAATACAGGGCTGAGGTTAAACAGATCGGCCGGAGGCAGTAGTCACTGCACACCGACCAGGGTGTCCTAGACGTTCTTAGTTCATGTTCCGCAGAGAACAACTTACACAAAAGTGGCTATAAAGCTTAAGGATCGCGCAGCGAGCCTTTTACGCCACATCCAACTGATCGCCCTGCTGCGTCTAATTTTTTACCAAACAAATCTATTTAGGAGCCAAATGTGAGCACTAAACTCGAACAACTCAGAAAAATGACCGATGTGGTCGCCGACACCGGTGACATCGAAGCTATTAAACTGTACAAACCACAAGATGCCACCACGAACCCTTCATTGCTGTTAAAGGCGGCGCAGCTGCCACAGTATAAAAACCTGCTGGATCAGTGCATTGTTGCCGCAAAAAAAGAAGGCGGTAGCTCAGAGCAACAGCTTAAGTACGCCAGCGACCACCTGGCCGTGGCCATCGGCTGCGAGATTTTAAAAGTCGTACCCGGCCGCATCTCTACCGAGGTTGACGCCCGTTTAAGCTTTGACACCAACGCCAGTATCGACAAAGCCCATCACCTGATCGACTTATACCAGCAAAACGGCATCGATAAATCGCGCGTGCTGATTAAGCTGGCCTCGACTTGGGAGGGTATCCGCGCCGCCGAAAAACTCGAAAAAGAGGGCATCAACTGTAACTTGACGCTGTTATTTGGTTTTAACCAAGCCGCCGCTTGTGCCGATGCTGGGGTGTTTTTGATCTCACCTTTTGTGGGTCGTATTTTAGACTGGTACAAAGCCAACAGCGACGTTAAAGAGTACACCGCCGAGACCGACCCAGGGGTTATCTCAGTGCGTCATATTTACAATTACTACAAGCAACACGATTTCAAAACCGTTGTGATGGGCGCAAGCTTTCGCAATATTGGCGAGATCGAAGCGCTGGCCGGTTGCGACCGCTTAACCATTAGCCCGCAACTGCTGCAAGAGCTAGAAGACGATACCGGCACCTTAGAGCGCAAGCTCTCTGCCGACAACACCGGCGATGCCATCGCCTTGCACAACGACACCGAGAGCAGCTTCCGCTTTGGAATGAACGACGACGCCATGGCCACCGAGAAACTCTCTGAGGGCATCCGCAACTTTGCCAAAGATCAGATCAAACTCGAAGATCAGCTGAAAAAGCTTGCCAATGCTTAATCGTATTACGCAGCTCTTTGAGCGTCATCGGCACGCCGATGACGCACAGCACGAGCTATCGTTTAGCCAAAAGCAACTGGCTGCCGCGGCCCTATTAATGGAGGTCGCGGCGGTTGACCATGTGTTTGAAGACGCTGAATTTGATGAGTTTAAGCGCATAGTCGCCAATGTTTACGGTATTAACGACAGCGATATCGACGAGCTGTGCAGCATCGCACGGGACAAACAAGAAAACGCCACTTCGCTGTTTCAGTTTACACAACTGATTAACGATCACTGTGATAACGCCGAGAAGTTTACCTTGGTAAAATCCATGTGGCGCATTGCCCTGGCCGATGGCGATTTAGACAAGTACGAAGAGCATCTGATTCGGCGTGTCGCCGAGCTTATTTATTTATCCCACACCGACTTTCTGGTCGCGCGCAATGCGGCGCGCAAACAAGTTACCGACCCACGCTAAACGGCTTTAGAGTTTTACACCTCAGTTTATTGATCGTTTTCCAACATATTGACGAGGTCGGTAAAGGTTTGCTCGTTGGCCTCGTTCAGTTGCATCAAATAACGGTGCGCCTCGATCACTTTGTTTTTCACCCGATCCTCATCACTCACACCGTCTTCGCCCAATGCGGCAGTCGGTTGCACCGGTGCACGAAACTCTTTCACGATGGTAAAAATATCGGCAAAGCCCATGGTGTCGAGAACCCGATTAATGCTCTCGTTGCTCGAGAGGATAACCGGATAGCGGCCGTTTCGCTCCTCACCCAACAGTGATATTTTTGCCATTAAACCAAGCGTGGTGCTGTCGATAGCCTCGGCGCCCGAGAGATCAAACAGTACCGCTTTAAACCTGGGGTGGGCAAACATATCGTCAATAAACTGATCGAACGATATGCACAGCGTCAGGCGCACATCGCCTTTCATTTTAATCACAAAAACACCGCCGTGTTCGGCAACCAGAATCTGTCCGGGCTGCATGATCAATAACCTCGAGTAATAGTCAAGACAGCAATGTCATCGGGCATTGCGGTAACTTCATCTAAGCCAATAGCATCACAAACTGCCGCTAAACTCTGCCCGTTATGCTGCAGTAGCTCCATTAAATAGGCCTCTTTTTCTTGCAGCGTTGTCGGCGGCAAAATCTCTAGCACACCATCAGAAAAACACACCAAAGAGAACTTCTTTGGCAATGCGGTGGCGTACACTTGCCAATCGGCCTCGTGAAAAATCCCCACGGGTTTACCGCTGCCGTGCAAAAACTCTGCACCATCATCGCCGATCAATAGGGGCATCGGCAAATGACCGGCTACCGCATAGCGCATTTGTTGGCTGTGGGTGTCAATAACACCGACAAATATCGTTAAATGATGACCCAAGCTGGTTTCATTTAGCTCGCGGTTGATGGCGTGCAACATCGTATTAGCGCCGTCGGCAAACGAGCTCTGGTCGGCAAACAAGCCTTCCTCGCGCACCATTTTGCTCACCAAGTGCTTTAACCAAATGGTGACAAACGCCGACGAGGCACCATGGCCTGATACGTCGGCCAAGTAAAAGGCCAAATAGCGTTTTTTTATATAGGCATAATCAATAAAGTCGCCGCTTAAATACAGCGACGGCACAATGCGCTGGGCGGCACGGTAGCCATTGGGGCAGGTTAAAGGTTTGGGCAGTAAGCGCCGCTGCACTTGACCGCCAGCGAGCTGATCGCGCTCTAGGATGCGCAGGTTCTCGTGCAGATCTTTATTGACTTGCTCGAGCGTTTCACGGTAGGTTTCGTTCTCGGTGACGAGATCGCGCCTTTGCAGTGCTTTTTTAACCGAACACTGCAGAGCATCTAGGTCGATGGTGGGTTTAATAAAGTAGTCGATAGCACCAAAGCGCAGCGCCGCGATAACATCGCTCATCACCCCCGCGCCGGAGATGACAATAACCGGCGTATCCTCGGATTTTTCAAACAGGCCGCGCAGCACTTGCAGCCCATCCACCCCCGGCAGCCGCAGGTCGGTGATCACCAGCTCAATATCGCCGCGATCAAACAGTGCCAAACCACTAGCCCCATCGGCGGCTTCTAGCACTTTGTATCCACTGTCTTTTAAGAACGCGGCAATACGGCTTCTGAGGGGTTTATCGTCATCGATAATCAGCAGCGTCCGGCAGCTTTCATTCATGCTATGAGCCCACTTAACCATTTCGGATGCAGGTGCGCCTGGCACCTATCGCAATGGCGCACAACAGTACTCCCATAGCAGCAAAGGCGCAAGCTCTGCAGCTGTCTAGGCCCCTTATGGAGCTGAACCACAAACGCTGCTACTCTTAAGCGGCGTTGGGCGGTGTCGCAATCACTTATTACAGGCTGTACACCGGCCCAACGCACAGCCGCTATAGACCTGCGGCGCCCCAAGCATTGTGAACTCTAATAAATAAACAGCGCTAACACAGCCGCGCTTGCCATAGCCTTTGGAGGATCCACTGATGAGTCATTCAGAGAATTTTCATAGCGAAAAACGCGATTTTATTCGCATGAAGATCGACCTACCCCTTGCCGGCACACTGAGCAACGCCACTAGTAGCTTGGTTGGCCAATGCCATGAGTTAAGCGGTGGAGGACTGCAGCTGGAGCTGCCAGAGCCGGTGGCCGAAAACAGCCAGTGGCAGCTGCACTTGGCCGCCGAGCACGATCAACGCGCTCAACTGCGGGCCAAGGTAAAAGTGGTTAGGTGTGTCGCCAAAGGCGATGCTTATCAGGTCGGCTTAAAGATTACCCAAGTAATAGAGTAACGCCCGTTAAAGCCGCCGGCGGGGCGCGCAGCGAGGTTTAAAAGTCGTCAAAGTCGTCCATATCACCGCCAAACGAATCTTCTACCTCACCGTCATTAACGAGGTAGTCGCGCCGCTGCAAGTAAATGTCGCGGTACAGGGTGTACTTATCGCTGCCGATATCTTGCTCTAGCGCGATCAGGCGGGCTCGGGTGTCGACCACCTCGACGACTTTTGTCTCGTAACTGGTGCGTGAATGACCAATGTAGGTTTTGGGGTCGGTTACCCAATCCACCGGCATGGCCGCCGCATCGCGCAAAGTGCGCGGCCCCAAAATAGGCAAAACCAAATAGGGGCCATCGGGTACGCCCCAGCGGCCCAGTGTCTGGCCAAAGTCTTCGCTTTCGGTGCGTTCTATGCCCATGTGGTGCGCCACATCAAAAAGCCCTGCCACCCCCAGCGTGGTGTTAATAAAAAAGCGGCCGCCGTCTTTGCCCGCCTGCGAGAACTTGCCCTGCAGTAAATCGTTAAAAACCTTAGGGACTTCGAGGATATTGGCAAAGATATTGTTAACACCTTGGCGCACTGGGCGTGGTGTAACGCTTTGATAGCCGCGGGCGACGGGCCGTAAAACATAAGTATCGGCGGCGTCGTTAAAAGTGAACATGGCCCGATTAAACCCCTCCCAGGGGTCGTGCTCGTCAGAGGCGCTGGCCAGCGCAGCAAGACCGGATAACGCCACGGTCAGTAAAACTCGGATCAATAAATTCACAATGTCTTCCTGTTGTGTCTGGTCGCCCAGCCCATCTTGATTAGCCTTGCCTTGCGCACCAATGAACGATCATTCAAATACTATCGAATTAGCGCACACTACACAACGCACCCCGTCATAAAAAGCGTACAAACCACCTAAAAATAGCACTGTACCGGCCGTAATCACAGCCTTATTAGTCGCTAATAACGAGCACTACCGCCGTTTTAAAAACATAAGTCAAACGTTTTCAACGCCCAGACCCAACCCATAGGCACAGCAACCCAGCTGCGCCACTTACACGCTGACGAGCCAACCGATACTGCTTTGTTGACAGCGGCCCGCGCCGCTGTGCCTGGCTATTAAAATTTTAGCTCTAGACCAACCCCTAAAAACTTGTCATCGCGCTCGAGGTGATCTTTATTGTTGCTGAAGTAAGTAAAGGCCTTAGCGGTGTTAGAAAACACATAATCGCCGCCGATACTAAAGGTTTCACGCCCAGAGATTTTAATATCGGATTTGCCATACTGAGTTTTAAATACCCACTGATCGCTCAGCTGCCACTTAAGGGAAGCAAAGTAACCATCGCCGCTGCGCAGCTCACGCTTGTGCTTTTCGTACAGGCCGCCCAATTGCACCGCCCCCACGGTATAAGAGCCCACCAACCGGTATGTATCGGTACTGCCGGCGTTGTCCTCGACATCCTGATCCATGGCGAGCGCCAGATACAGCTCATCTGTTTGATAAGCGGCCGATGCCGACACGCCGTCCACCCCGTCGATCTCTTTGGTGATATAGGCCAGTTTTGCCGTGATCGGACCCAAAGATTGCGGCGTCACATACTCGACGATGTTTTTTGCACGAATCTCGCCGGCAACGACAGCGTTAATATCACCCTCTAGGTTATTGAATAAATCCACCCCTGCGGCGGCGCTCTTTAACGGCGTATCAAACATGCCAGCCAACAATGTGCCGGCGGTTGTTTGCAAACCAAGATAAATGTTGCGCTGTGAAAAGGTTCTTCCGTTTTTGTCGCCGTCGTCAATGCTGGTCTCGTATTCAAAACGATACAACAACACAACATCATCGGCGACTTGCTCTTGCCCCTTTAAACCGATATTCGATGAGTTGCTTTGCAACTCGAGCTGACGCTCCCCCGCCCTGTCGGCATGTTGCAAAGACACGTTGGCTTTGCCATAAACGGTCACATCCGCTGCCGCTTGGGCAGACACCAAGGTGGCCACTGCCGCCCCCAAAATAAATCGCATGATAGCTCCCTACTGCTTTATCAAGACCAAATAATATCCATTAGCGTACCGCTGCGCTCTGGCGGCCGGATGATATTGCGTCCTCAGAGCAGCAGGGAGCCTTATATACTTTTTTCACCTTGGTGACTAGCAATACTTAAGCGTTTAATCGCGCACTTAAAATGGCCCGATCAGCAACCAAACCCATGATGGTTATGGTCTGCACGGCGTTGGCTGGTAACCACACAGAAAGCTTTAAGATGGTCGGCTTAATTCAGTGCAAGCTGCGCCAAAAAACGCAAACTAAACACTAAGCCACAATGCCCAACCGGTATCTTGGCTTAGTCGCTACGAGCTTTTATAACAACGCTAATAAAAGACTAGGGGTTGCTGGCTTCTTGCCAAAGTTTATTGAGACGCTTGGCCGACACAGGAAACCGAGTCCTTAACGTCTGTGCAAACAGTGACACACGAAACTCTTCAATCGTCCAGCGGTAGCGCAACAGGGCCGGATTCTCCGACAGCTGGTAATCCCCATGCTGCTGCAAATACTCTGTTAAGCGAACCTCGTGGGGTTCAATCTCGTGCATATGTAGCCGATCTTTTTGCGCATTAAGCACGGCTTTTTCTAGCCGCAG
>Ga0209075_1004817_pt1 | contig 10649 bp, 6 predicted proteins | sample Stecom2011_FD_187523 | JGI IMG/M metagenome (GOLD analysis project Ga0209075, IMG submission 187523) | Agricultural soil microbial communities from Utah to study Nitrogen management - Steer compost 2011 (SPAdes) (version 2) | ecosystem: Environmental > Terrestrial > Soil > Agricultural land...
TCTATGATAAAACCTTTGGAACGCTGGATTACGAAAACAATAAAACAGTTACGCAACAAACAATTTATGACTTGGCATCTCTTTCAAAAATATTAGGAACGCTGCCTGTGATTATGAAAATGTATGAAGACAAACAGATCAGGTTTGAAGATCGTTTGGGCGATTTGCTTCCGGAGTTTAAAAACAGTGACAAATCCAACATTACAGTTAAAGAGCTGCTGACACATCAATCCGGCTTAGTGGCTTGGATTCCTTTTTATAAATCAACGCTTGATGAAGATGGAAAGCCCGATAAAGCATTGTATAATACGGGTTATTCAAAGGAGTTTCCGACGCAGGTTTCAGAAAACCTGTACTTAAAAGCAGGTTATAAAAGTGAAATAATCGATCAGATCAAAGAAAGCAAATTAGGTACGAAAAAATATGTGTACAGCGATTTGAATTTCATTCTTTTACAGCAAATCGTTGAACGAAATTACCGCCAACCTTTGGAGTTACTGCTTCAGAAATATTTCATAGAGCCTATGGGGTTAAAAAGCCTGACGTATCATCCATTGGTTAAAATGGATGTTAGCAAAATAGCTCCTACAGAAACAGACCGTTATTACAGATATACAAAAATTCAGGGTTATGTACACGATATGGGAGCAGCAATGATGGGTGGTGTGGCAGGACACGCAGGTTTGTTTGGTAATGCATATGACGTAGCGCAGATGATGCAATTGTTTTTGGACGGTGGTATGTACAATGGAAAAAGACTGCTGTCTCAGGCTACATTAGATGCTTTCAATACCTGTTATTACTGTGCTTCCGGAAACAGGAGGGGCGCAGGGTTTGATAAACCGCAATTGGAAAAATCAGGTCCGACCTGTGGTTGTACTTCCAAACGAAGTTTTGGTCATACCGGATTTACGGGAACGATGGCCTGGGCAGATCCCGAACACGATTTGGTCTATGTGTTTTTATCTAACCGCACGTATCCGATTGCAAACGAAAACCGTTTGTCAAGAGCCAATATCAGAGAAGATATTCAGCAAATTATTTACGATTCTATATAATCAAAAAGCATTTATTTTATGAAAATAGCCATTGTATGTTATCCCACTTTTGGAGGTAGTGGGGTAGTCGCTACCGAATTGGGTCTGGAATTGGCAAACCGTGGACACGAGATACATTTTATCACGTACAATCAACCGGTAAGGCTGGCGTTATTAAATCCAAACATTCACTATCACGAAGTGTTGGTTCCCGAATATCCCTTATTTCACTATCAGCCTTATGAACTTGCATTGTCAAGCAAAATTGTTGATATGGTCAAGCTTCATAGCATTGAAGTGCTGCACGTACATTATGCCATTCCACACGCTTTTGCAGGGTATATGGCAAAAAAAATGCTTCTGGAACAAAATATTCAGTTGCCAATGGTAACCACGCTTCACGGAACCGACATTACGTTGGTGGGAAATCATCCTTTTTATAAAACAGCGGTTAGTTTTTCGATCAATAAATCGGATTATGTTACTTCGGTATCCGAAGACTTGAAAAAATCCACTTATGAACTTTTCGATACCCAAAAAGAGATTTATGTGATTCCTAATTTTATCGAAAATAAGGTGGTGGAAGAAAACCGTGTTTCGTGTAAAAGAAACCTCTTTGCTAATGAAAAGGAACGCATTGTTACGCACATCAGTAATTTTAGAAAAGTCAAACGCATACAGGATGTTGTCAAAGTTTTTGATGGTGTTCAAAAGCAAATTCCTGCTAAACTGCTGATGGTCGGTGATGGTCCGGAACGTTTTGATGCCGAAAAGTTAGTCAAAGAACTGGGCATTGAAAACAAAGTTATTTTCTTTGGAAACTCGTCGGAAATTGACAGTATTTTAAAATATTCTGATTTATTTTTACTTCCCTCTGAAACCGAAAGTTTTGGTTTGGCAGCATTGGAAGCTATGGCAAATAAAGTGCCGGTAGTTTCGTCCAATGCCGGAGGATTACCTGAAGTAAATATTGCTGGGGTTTCAGGTTTTTTGGATAATATTGGCGATATTGACGGAATGGTTCAGCATTCGCTGGAAATTTTAAAAGATCCGGCAACTCTTCAAAACTTTAAGAAACAAGCTTATCAGCATTCCAAAAATTTTAGCGTTGATAAAATCGTTCCGATGTATGAAGCGATTTATTACAAAGCATTGAAGAGAAAAGAGTGAAAATGAAACATTTAATTTATAATTCCGGAAAGTTTTTTTTATAAGACCGAATTTAACTCCTGTTATCCGGGAATTATGTCCATTTAATGGATGGTCTTATAAAAACAAACAGAAAATTTTAAGAACAAATTCCAATTACCAACCTTAGTTTATAATAGTTTCAGCTTTTTTATAAATACCTTCTACAGAGGGCATTTTTAAAGTATCATTACATTGAAAACGAACAGAGTCTGCAACTATATTTTTAAAAAGAACGTGCACTTCTTTTTTGGTAAAGGTGATTTTCAGTGCGCCATTTTCTTCGTCCAACGGAACGTTCAGTTGGTGGTCTTTATTCAGCAAAGCTTTTGTGTTAACCTCACATTTGCTAATAGAATCAAGAGCGTTTACGTAGGAGAAATTTGCGCTAAACTGGTCTTTTTTAGTGTGTTTAATGGTCATTTTGTGATAAGTAAGACTGTCTCCGGAAACATAAGTCCCTTCAATTTGCTCTGGTTTAAAGGGCAAAGTTTTGCGCAAAGCGTAATCTTCGGATAATGCCCCTTTGACTTCCTTCAAATCACTTCCTACACGTAAAATCAATGCGGAGTTTTTTATTTTGTAAAACAGCTTTTCTCGATCAAACGTGGCAATGAAAACCGAGTCATTCAGTTTCCACGTGCCTATTTTGGTCTCCAAAGGTCTGTTGCTTTCTTGATAATAGACCGTTCTGGAAACCGTACTGTCGTTATAAATACGAATAGTAGTTTCGATTCCTGGGCAATTTGGGCAAGGGATCATTCCTTCGTAAGCACTGTTGAAAATTGTATCAAGCAAAGAAGGTTCAATAAACACAGGTGCTTTCTCTTTTTCCGAACAAGAAGTTAAACCGCAAACTACAATAAAAATTAAACTTATCTTTTTAAACCAATACATAAATACAATTATTTAGCCGAATATATTTGAAATGTGTTTAACAAAAATAGTTCCATTTTTGGGTTATTCAAAAAAAAGATTAAACTTATTTCAAAAATACAAGATTTGCCTTACTTTTGCACAAAGTAAACAACACAATGACGCAAGGAATTATCATTTTAGATTTTGGTTCTCAGTACAATCAATTGATTGCACGCAGAATCAGGGAATTTGGAGTTTATGCAGAAATTATCCCTTACCATACTCCGGTAGAAGAAATAAAAAAACACGACCCTAAAGGAATTATTTTATCAGGCGGACCTTCCTCCGTTTTTGGAAGTGAAGCAGCTTTGATAGAAAAGAAATTATTTGATTTAAACGTTCCGGTTTTAGGTATTTGTTATGGAATGCAGTTGATTTCTCATTTATTAGGAGGTGAGGTAAAAAAAGGAGTGAAAGGCGAATATGGTAAATCGGAATTAACTGCTTTGACCACAAACCTTTTGTTTAACGGACTTTCTGAGAAATCTACTGTTTGGATGAGCCATTTTGATGAGGTTGTCAAGGTTCCGGAAGGTTTTGAGGTAATTGGAAAATCGACCATAGAAATAGCAGCTTTGGCAAATGAAACAAGAAATATTTTTGCAGTTCAGTTTCATCCCGAAGTCACACACACAGAATTTGGTTCAAAAATACTGGAAAACTTTGTGTTTAATATCTGTAAAGCAGAAAAAAACTGGGCTTTGAAAGATTTTATTACCACAGAAATCGAGCGTATCCGTACGGTGGTTGGCGATAAAAAAGTAATTTTAGGACTTTCTGGCGGAGTAGATTCATCTGTTGCTGCAGTGTTGATTCACCGTGCTATCGGAGACCAGTTGACCTGTATTTTTGTGGACACTGGACTATTGCGCAAAAACGAAGGGAAGAAAGTTATGGAAAACTACGGCAAGCATTTTCATATGAACATTAAGATGATTGATGCTTCCGAACGTTTCTTAGGTAATTTGAAAGGAATTGACGAACCAGAGGCAAAACGTAAATCCATCGGACGTGACTTTATTACCGTTTTTGACGAAGAATCCAAAAAATTTGGAGACGCTTCATTTTTAGCTCAAGGTACCATTTATCCTGATGTTATTGAATCGCAATCGGTAAAAGGTCCTTCTGCTACCATCAAATCGCATCACAATGTGGGTGGTTTACCCGAAGATATGAAGTTGCAATTATTAGAACCACTTAGAGAATTGTTTAAAGACGAAGTTCGAAAAGTAGGAGTAGCGCTGGGAATTCCACGTGAATTGGTTTACCGTCATCCGTTTCCGGGACCTGGATTGGGAATTCGGATTTTAGGTGAAGTAGATGCAGAAAAGGTTCGTATTTTGCAAGAAGCAGATGATATTTTTATAGAAGAATTGTACAGACATAATTTATATGATGAAGTTTCACAGGCATTTGTAGTCTTGTTACCGGTAAAGTCGGTAGGCGTAATGGGCGACGAACGTACGTATGAATATACAGCTGTGGTTCGTTCGGCAAATACCATCGATTTTATGACGGCAACTTGGTCTAAACTGCCATATGAGTTTCTGGAGTTGGTTTCTAACCGAATCATCAATGAAGTAAGAGGAATTAATCGTATTGCTTACGATATCAGTTCTAAACCACCTGCAACAATTGAGTGGGAATAATCAAAAATAAAAAACCGTTGTGAAAGCAACGGTTTTTTATTGGTCTTAAAAATAGTTTAAAACGATACACTTTCAGTGCATCAACTTTAGTTTCTAAAAAATTTTAGCTATTAATGTTCACCATACATTTGTGCGAATTTGTGTAAATCTGTGTGATTCGCGGCTATTATATTTAAAAACGAATTTCAAAATAAAAAAGACCGAGCGTGCGAACTCAATCTGTGTTTTTTGCCTTCCTAAAGCACACGTTACCCAAAAAAATCAAAAAAATGTTTTGTTTTTTAAATTTATTAAATGATTAATTATCAACTCAGTATCGTTTTGTTGTAAAATAATTGAAAAAAAGTGTCATTTTTATGTGACCCAACCACACTTTTCGGGTCTAATATATAAATGAAGTTTACAAAAGAATAATTTTCTTGATTCGACGCAATATTTTTTAATTCTTCAAGTAAAATGAAAGTTTTAGGTTCTTGGTTTCTTTGGGCAGTTATCAATAGTTGTATTTCAACGGCCGTTTTAAACTTTTATGGAGAAGATTTTTTTGGGAATGCTTAGAAAAGACAGAAATTAGTTGTTGTTAGTAAAAAGGAGTTGCTTTAAGCTGCTCCTTTTTTTGTAAAAATCAATCGGTGGTTTACCAGTTAAGTTCAGCCACAAATTACACGAATTGATTTGTAAAACCTGTGTGCATCGGCACACTCTTTTTTTGAATTGTGTATCTTTGTTCTACGGTTAAATAATCCATTATATTGTGATTTTTCTAAAAAAACATTTGTTTCTTCCGAAAAGTTACATTTATTAATTGAAAAAAGTCAAGATGAGTTCTGAATCTACCCTTCTAAAAACTTTACCAAAGCATTGATATCTTGTAAGCAATACAATTTGTATATTTGCACTTTCCATTTTTTTATGCAAAATCACGAAGAAAATATAGAAGTTATCGGCGCTCGTGTTCATAACTTAAAAAATATAGATGTAATCATTCCCCGCGAAAAATTAGTGGTCATTACGGGGCTTTCTGGTTCAGGGAAGTCCTCACTTGCTTTTGATACCATTTATGCCGAGGGACAGCGCAGGTACATCGAAACCTTTGCCTCTTATGCACGTCAGTTTCTGGGAAGTCTGGAACGCCCCGATGTGGATAAAATTGACGGATTATCGCCTGTAATTGCCATAGAACAAAAAACGGTCAATAAAAATCCGCGTTCTACTGTAGGAACTATTACTGAAATTTATGATTTCATCCGTTTGCTTTTTGCCCGTGCGTCGGATGCGTATTCTTACGAAACAGGCGAAAAAATGGTCAGCTATTCCGATGAACAAATACAAAATCTGATTCTTTCAAATTATGTCGGTCAGCGTATCAATATATTGTCGCCAGTGATTCGTTCGCGCAAAGGACATTACCGTGAACTCTTTGAACAAATTGCAAAACAGGGGTTTGTGAAAGTACGCGTAGATGGAGAAATCCGTGATTTGGTTTCAGGAATGAAATTAGACCGTTACAAAACGCACGATATTGAAATTGTCATTGACCGTCTGGAGGTTGAGGCTTCCGAACAAACTCAGAAACGTTTGGCAGAAAGCATCAAAACAGCAATGTATCACGGCGAAGATATTATGATGGTGTTGCCGCATCAGTCCGATATCCCCCGTTTTTTTAGTCGTCATCTAATGTGTCCTTCTTCGGGAATTTCCTATCCGATTCCTGAACCCAACAGTTTTTCGTTCAACTCTCCAAAAGGAGCTTGTCCGGTATGTAATGGTTTGGGAACAATGAATGAAATCAATCTAAAAAAAATCATTCCTGATGAAAAAATTTCGATAAAATCTGGAGGAATTGTACCAGTTGGCGAACAAAAAAACACTTGGATTTTCAAGCAGTTGGAAACCATTGCACAGCGATTTCAGTTTAGCCTGACCGATCCAATCAAAGACATCCCGAAAGAAGCAATGGAAGTGATTTTATTCGGCGGAAAAGAAAGTTTTTCGGTAGCTTCAAAAGTTTTGGGTATTACAAAAGATTATAAAATCGATTTTGAAGGAATTTCTATTTTTATTAAAAATCAGTATGACGATGCTCCTTCGGCATCCATCAAAAGATGGGCAAATGATTTTATGGATGAAATTGTTTGTAAAGAATGCCACGGATCACGTTTACGAAAAGAATCACTTTATTTCAAAATAAACGAAAAAAATATTGCTGATTTATCCGCAATGGATTTGGATCAATTAACAGAATGGTTTACCGAATTGCCCGAAAAGTTGTCTGAAAAACAAGTTACAATTGCTGCCGAAATTGTCAAAGAAATTTCTACACGTTTGTCCTTTTTGTTGGATGTAGGTTTGAATTATTTATCTTTAAACCGTTCTTCCAGATCACTTTCGGGTGGAGAAGCACAGCGGATTCGTCTTGCTACACAAATTGGTTCGCAATTGGTAGGTGTGTTGTATATTCTGGATGAACCAAGTATCGGACTGCACCAGCGCGACAATGAAAAGCTGATTGCTTCACTAAAGCAATTGCGCGATGTGGGAAACTCGGTTTTGGTGGTCGAACACGATAAAGATATGATCGAAGAGGCTGATTATGTCATTGATATAGGTCCCGAAGCGGGTGTGAACGGAGGTAGGATTATTAGTGCGTCTTCTCCAAAAGAATTATTGGAAAAAGACACAATTACTGCTAAATACTTAAACGGCACGTTGAAAATACCTGTTCCTGCTGAAAGAAGAAAAGGAAACGGCAATTCTTTGAAACTGAAAGGAGCAAAAGGAAATAATTTAAAAAATATCTCGGTAACCTTCCCTTTGGGAACATTGATTTGCGTAACAGGCGTTTCAGGTTCTGGAAAATCAACACTGATTAACGAAACTTTATATCCTGTATTGAACACCCATTTTTTCAATGCGGTAAAAGTACCACAACCTTATGATAAAATCGAAGGTTTGGAACATATCGATAAAGTCATCGGGATAGATCAAAGCCCGATCGGACGGACACCTCGTTCAAACCCTGCAACTTATACCGAAGTGTTTTCAGAAATTCGCACGTTGTTTACCAAAACAACCGAAGCAACTATTCGGGGTTATAAGCCTGGTCGTTTTAGCTTTAACGTGAAGGGCGGTCGGTGCGAAACCTGTGAGGGTTCCGGATTACGGACGATTGAAATGGGCTTTTTACCCGATGTTTATGTAGAATGTGAAACCTGCCAAGGAAAACGCTTTAACCGTGAAACACTGGAAATTCGCTATAAGGGAAAATCTATCGCCGATATTTTGGCAATGACCATTGATGAAAGTGTGCCGTTTTTTGAAAACATTCCGAAGATTTACCGTAAATTGAAAACTATTCAGGATGTAGGTTTAGGTTACTTGACACTGGGACAACAAAGTACTACTTTGTCGGGAGGCGAAGCACAACGTGTCAAATTGGCTACAGAATTATCGAAAAAAGATACCGGAAATACGTTTTACATTCTGGACGAACCTACCACCGGACTGCACTTTGAGGACATTCGCGTGCTGATGGAAGTTCTTCAGAAATTGGTAGATAAAGGAAATACCGTTTTGATTATTGAGCATAATATGGATGTAATAAAAATGGCAGATTACGTTATCGATATTGGTTCGGAAGGTGGTAAAAACGGGGGAGAAGTAGTAGCTAAAGGCACGCCGGAACAGGTGGCAAAAAGTAGAAAGAGCCATACGGCACGCTTCTTAAAAAAAGAGTTAATTTGATTAGAATAAGCATATTATAAGTCTTTTAGACAATTAAAAACGATAATAAAAATGAACGATAATTTTTCAGAAGACGAATCAAAAATAAAAGAAAGTTTTACTCAAAAATCGTGGAATGAGATTAAGTCCAATGATTCGTGGGGCATTTTTAAAGTGATGTCTGAATTTGTAAACGGCTACGAAAAAATGGGGCGTATCGGTCCGTGTGTATCTATTTTTGGATCGGCGCGTACCAGAAGCGATCAAAAGTATTATAAGCTGGCAGAAGAAATTGCTTTTAAAATCAGCAAAGCTGGTTATGGTGTCATTTCAGGCGGTGGGCCAGGGATTATGGAAGCAGCAAACAAAGGTGCCCATTTAGGTGGTGGTGCTTCGGTGGGATTAAACATTGATTTGCCTTTTGAACAGCATTTTAACGCCTACATAGACAGTGATAAAAACCTTCAGTTTGATTATTTCTTTGTTCGAAAAGTGATGTTTGTAAAATATTCACAAGGTTTTGTGGTAATGCCGGGTGGTTTCGGTACATTAGATGAGCTTTTTGAAGCAATAACGCTGATTCAAACCAAAAAAATAGGAAAGTTTCCTATTATATTGGTAGGAAGTGAATTTTGGTCGGGATTAATCGACTGGATTAAGGAAGTGTTGTTGGCACAATATGCTAAAATTTCTCCGGAAGATATGAATCTGATTAAAATTGTTGACTCTTCTGATGAAGTGGTAGAGGTTATTGATAATTTTTATAAAAAATACAACCTCACTCCGAATTTTTAAAACAAAGGTTGTGTCTCTTTAGAGAATACTTAATGGACTTGCCTTGGCTTTTTTGATTGAAACGAAAAACAGCTGTTTTTGTTCTGTTTAAAAACTTTTTTACACTTCATAATAGGGCTATGGAGTATAAAAAGAACATTCTGTAGCCAATTGAAAAAAGTCAAGAGGAGTTCAATGTTAGTATTTAATGAATTGTGTGAGAAATAAAAGCAATCTCTTTTTTATTTTATATATTTGAATATATTTAGACAAAAAATGAAATACAGTCCGTTTAAAATCCTCCTTTGGATGTTGTTTGTACTCGTGGTTTTACTTAACAGTTTCCGCTTGTTTATTTACGGTTTTGTTATTAGTTTTATTATTGTTATTATTGATCGGGCGTTTTTTGGTACTCGCAAACGTTCTGATACACAATTTCTTAATTTGTTTTTTACGTGTACTTTGTTTTTTGCAATAGGTTATACTTTTTCTCCGTTTTTCCGGAGTTTAGAGTTTGAAATTTCGCATCCGCGCTGGACACAACAAACTATTGAAGAAATTGAAAAGAAGAATACACATAAGGTTTATACGCCTCAGGGATTTTTGGAAAAAGAATACACTTCCATAGAAATCATTTATATTGATAAGGATGGAACAACACGGCAAATGAGCGAAGAGGTAAAACATTATGCAATGCCAATGTTTCCAATACTTTCGAACAAAACTGTTTTGGAAAAGGAACTGGACTATATTCATCAAAGGGGATTAAATAAATTGATTGACAAAAAATCGATCCATTTGTTTAAGCATCCACATAAAAATAAACTGAAAGTTTTCAAGGGAATGGACGCTTTTGCAGTACGCCATTCTATCGGTTCAGCAATCGTTTTATTGGTTTCTTATTTATTGTTTGTAGGGTTGACCATTTATGTTGGTATCCGTTATAAAACATTAAAACAAAAGGTAAATTCTTCAAAACCAAAAGACCGTATTACTTTGATGATTATTACTGGACTTCTTTTAACGGTTTATATTATTACAATTACTAGTTTAATTCATTACCTGAAGTTTATATAGTTTTTGCTGATAATTCTGATAGTTAATGATATGAATCCAATAAATGCATCGAACTCAGGTTGTAGAGAATCATAGCTTTCAATCCCTGCTAATTTCTATTTTTTTCTGAAAACCTTAACTAATGTTTTCTTCACAACAGGTTATTTTCTAAAAAATAATCTTTCTAAAACATTTAGTAATAGTTGATTAAAAACTAATTAAAAATAAAGGCTACAAAGGTTAGGAAAGCATCAATATAAGTGTTTATCTTTGCACTCGCAATTCAGGAATAACGTTCATTTAA
>Ga0209075_1004818_pt1 | contig 10645 bp, 6 predicted proteins | sample Stecom2011_FD_187523 | JGI IMG/M metagenome (GOLD analysis project Ga0209075, IMG submission 187523) | Agricultural soil microbial communities from Utah to study Nitrogen management - Steer compost 2011 (SPAdes) (version 2) | ecosystem: Environmental > Terrestrial > Soil > Agricultural land...
TCGACGCGGTGGCCGAGGCCGTGGCGGTGCATCCGGCCCTGCAGCGCGAGCCGCGCCTGCTCACGCCCTCTGCGCAGTGGAGCCATTATAGCCGCTATATCTACCTGCTCTCGAAGTTGCTGTTTTTCGGGATCATCCTGGGCATCGCGGTCTGGCTGGCGCAGTCTTTGGCGGCGGTTCTCTTCCCGATCTTTGTCAGCATACTTATCGCGTATTTGCTCGACCCGGGTATCGATCGCCTCGAAGAAAAAGGGGTGAATCGCACCATCGGCATCCTGCTTTATATCTTTATGGGGACGCTCGGCATGGCGGGCATGGTGCTCTTTTTGTACCCCACAATCGCGCGCCTGGTGTTGAGCCTTGTGGGCAAGGCGCCGCAACTTTTTGTCCTGGTGCAGACCGAGCAACTTCCCTGGCTTGAGCGCACCTTTAATGTGGAGATCCCGCCGAATTTGCGCGACGCCGTGGCCAAGTACGGGGCGCAACTGCAGGCGGCGCTCCCCGGGGTCGCCCAGAAAGTCGGCGCCTGGTTGACCGGAATTTTGACCCAGACCGGCGCCATCATGTCGAGCCTGCTCAACCTGGTGATGATCCCGGTCTTCAGCTTTTATTTTCTGCGCGATTTTGACCTCATCAAGCGCGAGTCGACGGTCTTGCTGCCGATCTATCGGCGCGAGTTTTTGCTCAATCGTCTGTATAAGATGGACGGGGTGGTCGGGCAGTGGTTTCGCGGCCAACTTCAGGTCGCGGGCATCCTCGGGGTGCTGTACTCGATCGGGCTGACCGGGGTCTTCGCCTCGGTGGGCATCGAGTGGACCAGCGGGCTGGCAGTGGGCATGGTGGTTGGTATTTTGAGCATCATTCCGTATTTTGGCGTTTTTATCGGCATCATTTTGGCCGCCCTGATCGTATTGATCGAGTGGAGCGGTATCGGCGCGGTGATTGGAGTGGGCGCGGTCTTTCTGGTCGTGCAGTTGCTCGAGGGCTACGTGATCACCCCCAAGGTCGTGGGTGAGAAGGTCGGGCTAAGTCCGGTCACGGTCATCATCGTATTGCTGCTCGGCGGCGAGCTGGGCGGTCTATTGGGAATTCTGCTGGCGATTCCGGTCGCAGGCGCGCTCAAGGTGCTGCTGCCGGACCTCATCGAATATTATCAATCCACGCCATTTTATACCGGCAACGGTGTGCGTCCCGCGTTTACCGGCGCGCTCGACGCGCAGGCTCAGGCCCAATTTATTCCCAATCCGACTATTATTCCGTCGAGCACGGACGGCGCGATCGCGCCCGAGAAGCCCAGCGTGGCGGATGCTGAGTAGTCTTTATTTGCCCCCTGGGCCGTGCTCATCGCATGAAAAGTGCTGGCAGGTTGGGGTTTGTAATTGTCAGAAGCGTGTCCGGGCGCGTAAGATCACCAAGACAAACTATTTTAGCAGACCACGAGGTTTGGCGATGGCGTTCACGCATTTTTTGAAAGCCTATGACTGATAAATCCAAAACGGACGCTTCGACACCCGGTGCGGAGTCAGCCGAGGCGGCGACGCTTCGCGCCCGGCTGGGCGCCTATATTCGCGCGCAGTTTGGAGACCTCCCGTCCCGCGAACTCGCCGCCGCGCTGTCGGATTGCGCGGACGAGTTTCGCAATACCGCGCCCACCAAGCCCACCGGCTCGACTCTGGCGTATCGCAGCGACTTCACCGAGGCGCCGACCAAGCAATACCGCCAACTTCGGAGTCTGAGCGACGCGCTGGTGCCGGCGCAGACCACGCTCGATGGCAAGACGCCCTACGTGCTGCTGCGCGCCGCGAATCGCGACGACGTCGCGCTGCTGCTCTACCAGGCGATTGAGGTCGGGGCGATTGTGCTCGCGCTTAAGGAAAAGCTGGCGCTCAATGACCTGATCAATATCGAGCTGACATTGGTGGACGCGCAGTTCTCGATCCGCACGCAGGCCAAGGTCGTGCATATCTCGGCGGCCGGCACGGCGGTGGAGGTCTCGCGCATCGACCGCGAAGACCGCATCGCCTTGCAGGGAATTCTCGAAGATCATCGCGGGGATCTGCAGCGCCTGCGCACCGCGATTGCCAACGCCGCGCACCGCCAGGGCGCTGGGCAAAGCGAACCCTCGGGCGCGGCCCGAATGCGCGAAGCCACGGTTTCGTCCGCTCGGATGACCGCGGCGATGCGCCAGCAAACGATGCATGCGCCGTTTCCCAACCAACCCACCCCTTCCGGCGAAACGCTGCAGCCCGGTGAGCACGATGGCGTGGCAGGCGGTGAGGGGGATATGGGCCAGCCGAATGCCAGTGAGAGTGAGATGGCGCCGAGCGTCGCGGCGCCGCAGGGGCCCGTGGGTTCGATCTTCGCGCGCAACAAACGCCCCAGTTCCAGCGTCACCCTGGGTGCGCTGAATCGCTACGATGCCCCCCAGGACTTCTCCTCGCGCCGCGAAGTCGAGCTTATCGACCCGGACCTGCGGGTGATGACTTTGAGCGGCCGGGTGCTCCAGCCCGGGCTCAAGGCCGGGGATACCCAGCAACTGGGCAGTCTGCCGGTGCTCGACGACGGGCCGCTGGCCGCGGACTCGAGCACGTTATTTGGCCCGGATCTTCCCTGGCTTGAGCCGATCGGCTCTCCGGCGCGCGTCGAGGAGTTGACCGGCGAGCGCATCGTCGACGTCTTGCTTCAACTGTCGGGCAGCGGCTTTAGTGGGTTGGCAGAAGTTGCCGCTGAGGGCATCGCGCGCCAGATCTATTTTGAGGGCGGCCTGGTCGTCGAGATCAGGCGTTGCCCGCGACTCTCCAGCGAGGACCTCGGCCCGATGCTTCATATGGCCGACCATATCGACGCCCAACAATTGGCGATGGCCGCCGCGCACGCCGAGGAAAACCACACCATCTTCGAGCGAAGTTTGCTGGAGTTGGAGTTGCTCGATCAGGACCATATCCGCCAGGCGATCTCGGGCAGACTGACCTTTTTATTGCGAGCAATCTGTGAGATTGACCGCGGCCAGATCACGGTATTTAACAGCCAGGCAATGCCCGCGGGCTATCTTCCTGCGCCGCCTTTGCGCGTGCACGTGCCGGTGGAGCGCATCATCTATAAGCGTCTCTTTGAGCGGCTAAAAATGATCGACGCCGAGCAGCGCGCCGCCATGGTCGCCGGGCATCTGGACGCCTACCCGGAGGTCGCCCCCGACGGCTACGAGCGCCTGGAGCGCGTGGTGCTCAGCCCGGCGCATACCCGCCTGGTGCAGCGAATCTTGGGCGAGCGGCGCAGACTGCGCGAAGTCTTTACCGAGAGCAGCTTATCGCCGTCGGAGACCGCCGCGGTGGTGCACGCGCTGCACCGCATGGGCGTGCTGCGCTTTGATACCTCGCTGCATAAAACCATCGTGCGCGAGCGCTTCCGCGAGAACGTGACGGTGAAATTTCTCAGCGTGCATAAGGCGAGCTTTTTCGAAGTCCTGAATGTGCACTGGTCGAGCTATGATGAGATGATCGACAAGGCGTACCAGGAATTGTCGGTGCAATTTGACCCGAGCGCGATCCCCGAGTCGATGGAAGCCGAGGTGGTGGAGCGGGTGCGTGAGATTCACGAGCGTGTCGAGCGGGCGTATCAAACGCTGTCGGATCACGCGCAGCGCCAGGCTTATCGAAAGCGCATCATGCCAGCCTATAAGCTCGCCCACGCCATTCCGCTATTCATGAAGCAATCCGAGCTGGCGGAGCGGCGCTCCGAATGGGATGAGGCAATCGATTCGCTGCGCCGGGTGCTCGAAATCGACCCGGGCAATGAGAAGGCCGGACTCTATCTGCTGCGCATCGAGCAGATGCAGGCCGGCCGGCTTTCGAGTGATCCCGCCAAATCAAGTTTTTAGAATATCCTCGGGGGGGCCAATAAATCTGCTGCGGCCCGGGTCGACTCAGAGCGGGCTGACGAAGGTGCTCAGGCTGTGGTCGGATTTGAGTTGTTCCTGGAAAGTTTGGGCCTGCTTATTGGTGGCGAATTTCCCCACGCGCACCCGATAGAAGCTGCCTTTTCCTGGAATGGCCGCCGACACAAGCTGCGGCTGAAGTCCCATGGCGCGCAAGCGCTCCATATGCTCCTTGGCGCCGTCGAGGTCGGGGTGCGCAGCCACTTGCAGGGTGAAGCGCGCCGGCGCGTCTTCTTGCTCTTGCTCTTGCTCTTGCTTTTGTTCCGGAGCCTTCGCGGGCACTTCAGCTTTGGCTACTTCTTCTTTTTTCGCAGTTTCCGTCTTCTTGGGCGCTTCGGGCTTCGGTTGCGCCTTGGCCTTTGCGGGCTCCGCGCGATGCGTGGACGAGAGCGAAACCTGCGCCTTCTGGCTAAGCTGATCGAAAAATGCGAAGGAGCGCGGCTTCTCGGGTTTCTCGTCGCCTGCGACCTCTTCTGCCGGCAATTCGACCACCTGGTCATCCACCGCAACCAACGCTTCGACGGTGCGATTGCGCAGAATTCGCTCGCCGGTGATCAAGCCCGCGCTAAAGACCAGCGCCAGCAAAAGGGTCCAGCCGAGCAGGCGTTTAAAAGGGCTTGAGGGCGGGTTATTGGAATGCTTTCGACTCATAATATTTCTGCGAAATGTCTTTAATAAGAATTAATATGGGTTAAATGTGATGCGCGAATCCCACCTTCACGGCGGCGCACCTTATATAACCTACATCCGCCGTGTAGGAAGGCCCAATCTAGCACGGGTCCGACGGACGACAAGAAAATTTATGCGCAGCGCGGCCGCCAGATTGCTATCCCCCTGGCATTGCTTGTGAATTGGCGCGCAGCGGCGCGCGGCGCGCGCGCAAATATTATTTCGCGGTGCGCCGATGCTCATTGACCCCGTAAATTATCAGCGGCGGGGCGTCGGCGACGATATCGACGACATCGCCGATCGAAAAGGAATGGCTGATATGCGGGCCGTCCACAAAAATACGCCCATCCTCCATCTTCGAAATCACCTCGAATTGCTCGCCAAGTGGCCGAATTCCCTTCAGAAAATGGTAGTTTTTGCCGGGCATGGGGTAGGGCTCGCGCACCAGATATTGCAGCCGGCGGCTATCCAGTGAGAGCACATAACCGCCGGCGGAGCGGATCGCGGCGGTCGAGCCCGCCGGCGTCGAGATCCAGATGCCGCTGGATTTCTGCTCCTCCGGCTCATTCTCGCCGATGCGCAGCAAATAGCGCGAAACCGCCGCTGGGTTTGAGTGGGTGATCAGCACATCGTTGAGCACCGGGACGCTATGGGCTTTGCCGTTGATGCGCATGCGAAAACGCTGCAATTTAAAGGGCTTCCAGCGCTTTTGAAGCGTGCGATCGAGCAGCTCGGGAAAGTCATCGGCGGTGCCCGCGCAAAAATAACCCACGCTTGAGGTCGGGTCGGAGTTGATCGCCAGAAGAGGTGTGGACGTGATGCGATGCGATATGTCGAGCACGGTTCCGTCGCCGCCCACGCTCACCACCAGGTCATAGCCGTCGGTTGAGCGCGCGTCGCCGCGCTCACGCTCGTCAAACTCAATGCCCGATTGATGCAGATGCTCGCAGATCTGAGCCTGGCTCTTGGCGTGTGCCTGGTGGGAGCGGCGCAGCGAGCGCACGCTGATATCACCTGCGTCGACCAGCGCCTGAATCGAGGCGTCCTGTTGCTCCAGGATAAAGGTCTCGTAGGCGCTTTTTTTATAGGTCACCAGAATTTTCGGGGAGTCACTCATTCGCTGACTTTAGCAAAGACATCTTAAAATCAGCAAGATGCGATAAAAAAGGAGGGCACCTCGTGCCCTCCAGAAACCTGCGTCAACGCAGCAAATTATTGCAGCAGCGAATAGATTCCGTAGACCACCGCGGCGCCGCCGAGTACATATAGGCCCACCGGTACATAATCGAGGGCATCACTTTGCCCGTTTGAGGCGCTTGCCGGGACCGTATCGAGCACGATTCCGGCAACGATTCCCGCGCCGCCGCCGGCAAGCCAATAGTAGGGCGCGTTGGAGCTCGCGGCGGGCTCGGTGGGCAGCGGAAGCGGCTTGACACTTCTTTCGCCCTCGTCCTCCTTCACATCTTGCTCGGGCGAAGTCGGCACGGTGGAGCTGTCGACGGGAACGCAGGACTCGTCCAACTCAACCCGGTAGCGCGCGATAACCGCGGCGATCTTATCGGGCGAAGGGGACGCCACCGCCGGTGCGTTGAGCGCCTTGGCATAGGCCGCTTCGGCGTTCTCGCACTCGCCCATATACTGGTAGGCGCGCCCCATATTCACATAGGTAATATTGAGCTCACCCAGATCCGTCGATGAGCGAAAGAGGCGAACCGCGGTGCTATATTGCTTGGCGACAATCGCCTGGACCCCGCGGTTATTCAGCTCAAGCTGGGCGCTGCTGGGCTCAACCGTCGGCTGCGCGTCACCCGACTGGGCCCGGGCATTTGGCACGGCGAAGGTTAGGGAGCAGGCAAGGGCGAGTATGAGTGCGAGAAAATATTTCATAAGAATTATGTCTGAAGATTATTACTAGCAGCATAAAAGAATATAGCGGCGAAGATCTTAACCCAATAGAGTTGCGATTGCGAGCTAGTTTATTGAGTTGAGCAGGAGGTTTATCGAAATTTCATCTCAAATGCCAAAGAATCGCCAATTCTTGCTTTTATTTTTCAAGAGCGATAGGTTAGAGCGCACTCGGAATATAGGGGAATTCGGGTCAAGTCTTAGTTGTTTGCCCGCCACCGTTATTTTTATAGAACGCCTCGAAACGTCGCCTTGATATGAATACTGAAACCTCCGTGCAAACGCTCGCTGAGATCAAAAAAGGGAGTGTTGTCGCCGCGCGCTATATCGTCGAGGGCGAACTGGGCACCGGCGGGTTTGCCACGGTCTTCTCGGCGTTTGACCGCGAAATCGAGCGCAAAGTTGCGATCAAGGTGCTCAATCTGGCGGCAATGGCCGGCAGCCAGAATAACGATGTCCAACCTTTTCTTGAGCGTTTTCGCCGCGAGGCGCGCCTGGCGGCGCGCATTCGCCACGGAAATGTCGTCGAGATCTATGATTTCGGGGTGCTCGGGTCCCAGTCGAACCCGTATATGGTCATGGAAATGCTGGACGGCCATGACCTGCACGACGAGATCAAAAAAAACGGCGGCATGCAGCCGACCCGCGCGCTCCCACTTTTCCAGGGCGCGCTCGAAGCGCTCGGTGAGGCGCATCAGCTGGGTATCGTGCACAAGGACCTGAAGCCGGCCAACCTTTTTATCAATCGCCCCGGCACGCGCCGTGAACTTTTGAAGGTCGTCGACTTTGGCATCGCGCATATCGGTGAGTCCAACGAGAGTCGGATGACCCAGACCGGTGCGATGTTTGGCACCCCGCAGTATCTGCCGCCCGAGTATATCCAGACTCAGGTCGTGACCCCGGGGATGGATGTCTACCAGATGGGGCTGATCCTGGTGGAGATGTTGACGGGGCGCTCGGTGGTCGACGAGGACAATCCCTGGCAATGTGCGGTCAAGCATGTCACCCGCGAGTTCGATATCCCCGTGGAGTTGCTCGACGGCACGCTCGGGCCGATCCTGCGGCGCGCGCTCGAATACGAACCTGCCGATCGCTACAAAGATGCGGCCCAATTTGGCGACGCCCTGAGTACCATCGACCCGACCTCGATCGGAGATATTCGCTCGCCGGATACCATTTATCGAAAAATCGACAGCGCTTCGGGACAGTTCGTGCCGAGCGCGAATTCGCTTGCGGCCCAGGATACCGACGCACTCGGCGCCCCGGGATTCGCTGATGCGCCCGCGATGGCCCGACCGGTCGGCGATCTCAAGACGCCTCCCGGCCAGATGCAGACGCAGAACCCATCCGATGATCAGACCGAAACGATCGAGCAGTGGGAGAGCGAGGAGAAGAAATCCTCGAATAAAAAGCTTTCGCTTATTTTGCTCCTGCTCGTTGGGTTGGTGCTCTTCACCGGTATCGCCGTATTTGTATTGGGCGGCGATTCAAGCGATATCGCGCCCACGGGCGTGAGCGCCGAAGAGAGCGCCGCGGACCCGGTGGGAACGCAGGAACTCGTGCCAAGCCCGGTGAACGCGCTCGCCGCCGAGCCGGGCGCTGACTCTTTAGATGAATTGCGCAATCCCGGCCTGGCCGCGCAGCAAGCCGAAGCGCCGGATTCCGAGCCCGCAGCTACCCCTGGTGCCACGCCGGATGCGGAGGAGAAGACGCCGCAGGCAGCCGAAGAAGTTGTCGAGAAACCCAAACCGGCTTCGCCAGCGCTAAAAGAGCCCCGAACGAGCAAGCCGAAACCGCGCCCGACGCCCGCACCCAAGGAGCCTTCGCGCCCTGCGCCACGGGCCAAACCGACCCCCACAGAGCAGCCGGCCAAACCGCCGAGCATGATGCTCGCGCCGGACCTCGACCCCAACGACCGTGGCATGGACCTCGCTCCCTGAACGATTCGCCCATTATGTCAACGACACTCCCTGTGAAGGCATCTGTTGAAGTGATGCCTTTTGTGCTGCATGACGGCCTCTTCGGTCTGGTGCAGAGCGTTTCGCATGCGATGCAGTTCGCTGCCAAAGATAGCGCTGCAAAAAATTGCGTGACGCCCGCTGAACTCGACGAATTATTGCTCGTCTCCGGCGCGGCGTTTCGAAATTATATGCCCGAATTCGCCGCGGGCGATCCGCAAGAGTTTCACCCCGACCATCTGGTCAAATATGTCTGTAATTGGGGGGCCTTTGAGAGCCTGAGTTATTATTATGGCTGGGATTTCAAAGAGTTTTTGACCCTTAATCTTTCAGATTTCTGGAAGCTCTTGCAGTTCGAGATCGCCAGCGGCCGCCCGGTGGTTACCCTCGACGGCGAGAACTCGCTGCGACCGATGCTGGTGATCGGCTATGCGATCGAGAAGATCGCCAAAGCGGGGGATGAAGGAAAGACGAAGATACGTCTTCGAAAGTCACTCGATGTGCTTCGCGCGGGCGCGCACGCGGTTGAAACCATTGATATGAGCGATGTCGAGAGCTTTCAGCCCGATACACCCGAGCTCAAAAATTGGATGCTTATTGCTCGCCCGTCGGTCCAGCCCGAATACGCGCCTAACCCGCAGTATTTGCGCATGCGCGTGCTTCGCTGGGCGGTCTCGCACGCAAAGAACCGGCGCGAATTAAGCCACGAGTTTGGGCGCCAATACGCCAGCGGCCACCGCGCGTTCGAGGCGTTTTTAGCGCACCTCGACGCGCTTGCCGCCGTCGCGCCCGACCCGAAAGAGGGCGCTCTGGATTCGCGCGACCCAGATTGGGCGCAGTTTGCGCGCGCGCATGCCGAAGAGCTTTCGCGCGCGCGCGCCGCCGCCGGGCGACGCCTGCGCATCTGGGCGCAGGAATTCGCCGAGGACGCCGAATTCTTCCCCGAACCCGAGCCCGCATTTCAGGCCGCCATGCTCGCCAGCGCCGACGCTTTCGCCGAGGTTTCGCGCGCGCTGGATGCCTGGGATGGCCGGGATATTGCGCATCTTCGCGACGCCTATCAGTCCGCGTTTGACGCCGAGGTCATCGCCACCACCGCACTCGCCAGGGCGCTGTCATATCTGCCCGGCGACCTCTAAAAATTTCCCGCTGAATCGTTATCGCAAAAAAAATGTATTTGGACTTTGGCTTTTGCTAAACTGGCCATATTGGGAATATTTATCGAAAATTCGTAGCAATATATCTCTTCACCTCCAAGGAACGCGATCATGAGCATCAAGATTAAGATGGGAAGTTGGGCCGCCGCAGCAATGCTTGCAACCCTTTGTCTGACCCCCGCAAGCGCGTTCGCCGAAGGTGAATGCACGACCGACAGTGATTGCGGCGAGCACTTTATCTGCAGCATGTCGACCGCACCGTGCCCCGCGCCGATGCCCTGCGATAGCGCAGACGGCGCGGAGTGCCCGGAACCTGTGGCCTGCGAGCCGCAAGCCGTGGGCTACTGCCAACCCGCGCCGCCCGAGGCCTGCGACTCCGCGGCGGACTGCGACGCCGGGCTGGTCTGTGTCACCTATACCTATGAGATTTGCAGTGGCGCTGACGCCCCGAGCTGTGCGCCCACCTCCGAATCCTGCCCGGAGCCCCGAGAGCAGACCGATGCCGACTGCAGCACCGAAACCGAAGGCATCTGTTTACCGCCTTATCTTGCCCCGTGCGACGCCGCAGCCGATTGCGGTGAGGGCTTTGAATGCAAAGCTCAGGAAGTATGCAGTTGTTCCGGAGGAAGTGGGGGCATCATTGTCGAACCGGGCGCGCCCGACGGTGGTGAGGAGGGCAGCGGCGAGGGATCGAGTGAAGTGCCGATCGACGACTGCTCCTGCGAGCCTGGGGACATAAAATATTGTGATTTGATCCAACAAGAATGCGATTCCGATGCCGATTGCGCGGGCGACCTTGTCTGCGCCGAGCTTCCCGGCGGCAACGTGTCATCGCCGGACACCACCTGCGCAACCGGGCCGGACGGCACGACGGTTTGCGAAGATCATGATTTTGCAGAAGATGAAGCCGATGCGACCAGCTACTGCCTGCCAGCCGACCTCGACCGCTGGATTGGCGGTGGTGGTTATCCGGGGGGGGCTCAGGATGATTCGGCAAACTATGAACATGGCCCCTACCAGCC
>Ga0209075_1004819_pt1 | contig 10642 bp, 9 predicted proteins | sample Stecom2011_FD_187523 | JGI IMG/M metagenome (GOLD analysis project Ga0209075, IMG submission 187523) | Agricultural soil microbial communities from Utah to study Nitrogen management - Steer compost 2011 (SPAdes) (version 2) | ecosystem: Environmental > Terrestrial > Soil > Agricultural land...
AGAAGCGGATAAACGTAGCAAATTTGGCATTTCCCGATGCTTTAGTATTAAATTATGAAGGATTAATTGATAATTTAAATTTACCTGATAAAGACGATAGACATGTATTAGCTGCTGCCATTAAAGTTAATGCCAATATTATTGTAACTAATAATTTAAAGGATTTTCCGGATGATTATTTAGACTCTTTTGGATTGAAAGCAGTTTGTGCAGATGATTTTCTGACGGATATCATAGATTTAAATCCAAAAATAGCCCTCCAAGCTTTTAAAGATTTGGTATTAAATCGCAAAAACCCTGCAATGGATGAATTTCAAGTATTAGAAAGTTTTAGAAAAAATGGATTAAATCAAACAGCAGATTATTTACATACTCTTTTGTAATTTAATTATACCAAAAATCGACCGTTTTATGGAACTACTTTTTAGTAGTTCTTTTTTTATCTTCATTAGTGTTATTTATCGTTATTTTTAGTAGTTTCGTATAGTAACGTTTTATAGTACTATTTTATGACAATTGGATATGCGAGAGTTTCTACAAAAGATCAAAATTTACAAAATCAGATAGATTTACTCAAACAACATAAATGTGAAAAAATATTTTCAGATGTTGCAAGTGGAGTAAAAGAAGATCGCAAAGGATTATTAGAACTTATAGAGTTTGCTCGCCCAGGTGATACTATTTTAGTGTATAAAAATGATCGTATTTTTCGCTCACTTAAAAATATGGTAGATTTAATTGAAACATTTAATAAAAAGAAAATACACTTTAAATCGATTACAGAACCCGAATTTGATACGCAATCAGCTAATGGTAAATTTTTACTTCAGATATTTAGCGCTGTAGCAGAGTTTGAACGTAACCTGATTAGCGAACGTACGAAACACGGTTTAGAAGGTGCAAGGAGGCGTAATAAAAATTTAGGACGACCAAAAGGAGTTTCAAAAGAAACTTTAGAAAAATACCAGTTCGCAAAGCATCTTTACGATAATAAAAAACTAAGTATTGATAACGCTTGTAAACAAGCCGGTTTAAGTAAAACTACCTTTTATAGAGTGGAGAAGGGAGAATAAAAATTAAAAAGACAATTTATGACGTCCTAATGTTTTATTTTTAATATCAATATATAATATTTAGAAACATAAGGTAAAATGGAAATATCAAAAGAAACTGAAATAAAATTAAGAGAAATTGTTGTAAAAACATTATCAGAAGTTACTACTGAAATGAAGGATTTGAATGAAATATTAATGTTATTAGAAAGAAAAGATAAAATTGATAATCTAGATGAGATTCTTAAAGATTTGGCAAGCTATCGATTACTGATTGGTATTTTAACTGCGGATCTTTGTAGTGTAATTTTGATGTATTTAAGGGCAGGTTTACAATATGAAACACTATATCTAGCAAGACAAATGATTGTTAATGTTAATGAAGGATTTAAACTTGTATATGGATTTATTACTCAAAATAAAAAAGGTGAACTAGTTGTTACTAATCGCAACAATTCACTTTGGATTAAAGATATAGGTCACTTAATAAAAAACAATTTTCCAGATTATGAAAAAAAGTATTTAATTATAACAGAACAGTTGAATGCTTTTTCTGAAAAAGACTTTATTAAATTAAAATCAAAAAATTATAGAAGTTTATCCGTTCATTATGATAAAGAAACAATAAAAGTTTATGATATGCTTCAAGAATTAGATACAGAAGAGATTCTTAATGTAACTATTGACTTTTTAGAAATTATAAAACAAATGTTTGGTTTTTCAAAAGAATTACTTAATAGTCATAATGTTAAAACAATTGATATATTTACCAAAAACACGTAAAAACACGTAAAAATACATGACAAGTACAGCACAAAGACAAGAACTACAAAATAAAATATGGAAGATAGCCAACGATGTACGAGGCTCAGTAGATGGATGGGATTTTAAACACTTCGTGTTAGGGACATTATTCTATCGTTTTATTAGTGAGAATTTTACGGATTATATTGAGGCAGGCGATGCCTCTGTAAACTATGCTAAATTCAAGGATAGCGATATTCCAGAAGAAGTAAAAATAGATGCGATTAAAACCAAAGGATATTTCATTTATCCCTCTCAGCTTTTTAGCAATGTTCAGAAAAATGCGAATCACAATGCAAATCTAAATACCGATTTAAAACAAATTTTTACCGATATCCAAAACTCAGCAAATGGATTTGATTCAGAACAAGATATTAAAGGTTTGTTCGATGATTTTGATACCACCAGTACACGTTTAGGAAATACAGTTGATGAAAAGAACAAACGATTAGCATCGGTATTAAACGGCATTGCCGAGCTTAATTTTGGAACATTCGAGGATACAAAGATTGACTTATTTGGGGATGCGTATGAGTTTTTGATTAATAACTATGCGGCTAATGCGGGTAAATCGGGAGGCGAATTTTTTACACCTCAAGAGGTATCGAATCTTTTAGCACGAATTGCTTTACATAAGCAAACTAAAGTAAACAAAATTTACGATCCGGCAGCTGGATCAGGTTCTTTGTTACTTCAAGCAAAAAAACACTTTGATGATCATATTATCGAAGAAGGATTTTTTGGACAAGAAATCAATCATACGACCTACAACTTGGCTCGTATGAATATGTTTTTGCACAATGTCAATTACGATAAGTTTAATATTGCTTTAGGTAATACCTTAATCAACCCTCATTTTTTAGATGATAAACCATTTGACGCCATTGTTTCTAATCCTCCTTATTCTGTGAATTGGATAGGCTCAGATGATCCGACGTTAATCAATGACGAACGTTTTGCACCTGCGGGTGTTTTAGCCCCAAAATCTAAAGCCGATTTTGCTTTTGTATTACATGCGCTTAGTTATTTATCTGGTACAGGTCGTGCGGCAATTGTTTGTTTCCCTGGTATCTTCTATCGAGGAGGAGCAGAACAAAAAATCCGTAAATATTTAATAGATAACAACTATGTAGAAACAGTGATTTCTTTGGCACCTAATTTATTTTACGGAACTTCTATTGCGGTAAATATCTTGGTATTATCAAAGCATAAAGCCGATATCAAAACACAGTTTATCGATGCAAGTGGAGAAGATTTTTTCAAAAAAGTAACCAATAACAATAAATTAGAGCCCAATCATATTGAAGCGATACTAAACATCTTCGACTCAAAAGAAAACATCGAGCATGTAGCAGTAACAATTGGTAATAAAATTATAGCTGAAAACGATTATAATCTTTCTGTAAGTTCGTATGTAGAGGCGAAAGATACACGAGAAGTGATAAATATTGAAACGTTGAATAAAGAGTTGGACAATACGGTTCAGTCCATCAACGAACTACGTACTTCTATTGCTAACATCATTAATGAGATTGAAGCATGAGTACATTGAAAGAATTATTGAATGATGTTCCGGTGGAGTGGAAGACTTTAGGGGAATTAGCAAGTTTAATTACTACGGGGCGTTTAAATGCGAACGCAATGGAGGAAAATGGAGCATATCCATTTTTTACATGTAATGAAAAACCATATAAAATAAACAGTTTTGCATTTGATTTAGAAGCGATTTTAATTTCAGGGAATGGCAGTCAAGTTGGACATTTAAATTACTATAAAGGAAAATTCAATGCATATCAAAGAACTTATGTTGTTGGTGAATTCACAGAAACGGTCTATATCATGTATGTATTTCATTATTTGAATTTTATGCTAAAAGGTTACATTGAATTGAATTCAAGGAAAGGTTCTGTTCCTTATATTACGATGCCAATGTTACAGAATTTGCTAGTCCCCATACCATACCCCAATGATCCTCAAAAATCGTTAAAAGTCCAACAAGAAATTGTACGAGTTTTGGATGTATTGAGTGAACAAAATAAGGCGTTAACTTCTGCTTTAGCAAATGAAATAGACAACCGTAAAAAACAATACGCGTACTATCGTGAAGAGTTGTTTCGTTTTGAGGGTAAAGAAGCGGAGTGGAAAACTTTGGGGGAAGTTTTTGAATTTAAGAATGGAATAAATAAAGGAAAAGAATTTTTTGGAAAAGGAGATAAGATTATAAATTATACTGATGTATTTAGAAACAGTAAAATTTTTGAAGAAAACCTATTAGGAAAGGTTGAAATAACTGAAAGCGATATTCAAAGATTCAATTGTAGAAGAGGTGATGTATTTTTTACAAGAACATCTGAAACTAAAGACGAAATTGGTTATGCATCAGTCCTGCTTTCTGATATAGATATTTGTGTTTTTAGTGGATTTTTAATCAGAGCACGACCATTAACAAATTTATTATTTCCTGAATATTGTTCCTATTGTTTTTCTACAGACTTAATAAGAAAGAAAATAATTAGTTCAAGTAATATGACGACTAGGGTAACAACAACTGGCTCAATTTTATCTAAAATAGAAATTCCCGTTCCTCCTATCCAAGATCAAGAGCGTATTGTTTGTTTATTAGATCAATACGATGAAGCCACAAAAAACATTGTAGCGCAATTAGAAAAAGAAATAGAGCTTAGAAACAAGCAGTACAAATATTATAGAAATTTGTTATTAACCTTTCCAAAAGATAATTGATAACCAAACATGAGTCAAACACTAACTGAAATAGCACAAAAATTAGTAAAGGCAACAAAAGAAGATGGAAAGAAATTTCGTAAAACTCAATTGCTTTATGCTTTTAATGGGACGGGAAAAACTCGTCTATCAAGAGAATTCAAAGAAAAGGTAGATCCTAAAGATGAAAGAACTGAAGAATCTAAAATTAAGGTAATGTACTATAATGCATATACTGAGGACTTGTTCAATTGGGATAATGATTTACAAACCGATACAAATAGAAAATTAATTGTTGCACCTAATGGATTTACAGAATTAGCCTTATCTTTTTTAAAAGATGAGAATCAAGATGGCAATATCATGACTAATTTTCAGAAGTACACAAACAGATATATTACCCCGAATATCAATGAAGATTTTACAGAAATTGCTTTTGATTATTTAGGTGGAGGAAATGATAGTGATACTAATATAAAAATATCAAAAGGTGAAGAAAGTAACTTTATTTGGTGTGTTTTTTATAGTTTAATAGAACAGGTAATTAAAATTTTAAATGAACCTGCAGATGAGCGTTCTACTGATATGTTCAATGAATTAGAGTACTTGTTTATCGATGATCCAGTGAGTTCATTGGATGATAACCATCTAATTGACTTAGCTGTTGATTTGGCAAAATTAATTAAGAATGCTAAGCCAACAAATATAAAATTCATTGTGTCTACTCACAATCCATTATTTTACAATGTTCTGTATAATGAGCTAAATCGTGAGAAAAATACTGGTAGATATAGATTACAAAAATTAAATGATGGTACATATCTTTTAGATGACTCTAATGATTCTCCATTCTCTTATCATATATTCTTGTTAGATGAGTTAAATGCAGCAGCTAATACAAGAAATATACACAAATATCACTTTAATTTACTTAGAAATGTTTTAGAAAAAACATCTACTTATTTAGGCTTTAGTCATTGGGAAGATCTAATTCCAATGTATGTTAATACGGATGATGTTCCAAAAGCTGTTCGACTAATTAATTTATATAGTCATAGTAAACACTCAGGAGATGAAATGGGTGTAATTCAAGAAATAGAAAAAGATATGTTTATAAAAGTTTTTAAATCATTATTAATAAAACATAATTTCAAATTACAAATCAACGAAAATCTTGAATTAAGAGTACAACCAGAAACACCACAATTACAAGATGCCACAGTTTAACACCATAGCCGAAAGCAATAATTTTATTGTATTAGAGAAATACGATAAACAAACTTATGTAAACGAACCTCCTACGGGATATCAGACCGAAGCGGCTTTAGAACAGGAGTTTATTCAAGATTTAGTGAATTTAGGATACGAAAATGCTACGCATATCAAATCTTTAGATCAAATGTTAGCTAATGCACGTGTGCAAATACAAGCATTAAATAATATGACCTTTTCAGATAATGAATGGTTACGTTTCCAAGAAGAATATTTGAATAAGGCGAGTGATGATTTGGTAGCAAAAACCAACAAAATACAAAACAATCATATATATGATTTTGTATTTGATGATGGGCATATTCAAAACATCTATTTAGTAGATAAAATCGAAATTGCACGTAATAAAGTACAGGTCATTTCTCAATTTGAACAGAAAGGAACACATGCCAACCGCTACGATGTAACCATCTTGATAAATGGTTTGCCTTTGGTGCAGGTAGAATTAAAAAAACGTGGAGTTGCGATTCGTGAGGCTTTTAACCAAGTACACAGGTACAGCAAAGAAAGTCTAAATGCGGAAAGCTCTTTATTTAAGTTCGTGCAATTGTTCGTTATTTCAAACGGTACCGATACACGCTACTTTGCCAATACGGTAGAAAGAAATAAAAACAGTTTCGATTTTACTATGAATTGGGCAAAGGCAGATAATAATTTAATTAAAGATCTAAAAGATTTTACAGCTACATTCTTTCAAAAGAACACGTTGCTTAATGTTATTTTAACCTATTCGGTGTTCGATGTCAGTAATATCCTTCTAATCATGCGCCCGTATCAAATAGCAGCTACAGAGCGAATTCTTTGGAAGATAAGAAGTGCTTACAATGCTAAAAGTTGGTCAACCATAGAAGGTGGCGGATATATTTGGCACACTACAGGATCGGGTAAAACCTTAACAAGTTTTAAAGCGGCTCGTTTAGCTACACAACTTGAATTTATAGATAAAGTATTCTTTGTTGTCGATCGTAAAGATTTGGATTATCAAACCATGAAAGAATACCAACGTTTTTCACCTGATAGCGTTAATGGCTCAGACAGTACCATGGGCTTAAAACGAAATATTGAGAAAAACGATAATAAAATTATTGTGACCACTATTCAGAAATTAAACAATCTGATTAAGAGTGAAAACAATTTGGATATCTACAACAAGCAGGTAGTTTTCATCTTTGATGAAGCCCACCGATCGCAATTCGGTGAAGCACAAAAGAACCTAAAAAAGAAGTTCAAGAAGTTTTATCAATTTGGTTTTACTGGGACACCTATTTTCCCACAAAACGCTTTAGGCGCAGAAACAACCGCAAGTGTTTTTGGTAGAGAATTGCATTCGTATGTCATAACTGATGCAATTCGTGACGAAAAGGTATTGAAGTTTAAAGTAGATTATAACGACGTTAGACCTCAATTCAAAAGCATAGAGCAAGAACAAGACGAGAAAAAACTAAGTGCAGCAGAGAACAAAAAAGCGTTCTTGCATCCTGGACGTATCAAAGAAATTTCGCAATATATCTTGACAAATTTCAGACTAAAAACGCATCGTAATCAAATAGGCAACAAAGGTTTTAATGCCATGTTTGCGGTGAGCAGTGTTGATGCGGCTAAATTATATTATGAAGCACTAATCGATTTGCAAAAGGATAGTGATAAACCACTAAAAGTTGCAACGATTTTCTCTTATGCAGCCAACGAAGAACAAAACGCTATTGGTGAAATTGTAGATGAAACATTCGAGCCATCTGCTTTAGATAGGACAGCAAAGGAATTTTTAACAAAAGCCATTGCAGATTACAATGTAATGTTTAAAACAAATTTTGGTGTAGAAAGTAATGAGTTTCAAAACTACTATCGAGATTTAGCCAATCGAGTAAAGAAGAAAGAAATCGACTTAATCGTTGTTGTAGGTATGTTCTTAACTGGTTTTGATGCTCCAACATTGAACACTTTGTTTGTAGATAAAAACTTACGTTATCATGGTTTAATGCAAGCTTTTTCACGTACCAATCGTATTTATGATGCAACTAAAACTTTTGGAAATATTATTACGTTTAGAGATTTAGAGCAAGCAACTATTGATGCGATTACCTTATTTGGAGATAAAAACACGAAGAACGTAGTTTTAGAGAAAAGCTATAAAGAATACTTGGAAGGTTTTACGGATATTGTTACCGGGCACGCACGTAGAGGATATAACGATATTGTAAACGATTTAAATACCAAGTTTCCGAATCCTGATGAGATTGTAACAGAGAAAGATAAAAAAGAGTTTTCTAAATTATTTGGTGAGTATTTGCGAGTTGAAAATATTTTACAAAATTATGATGAATTCACTCATCTGAAAGCATTTCAATATGTTAATGTAAACAATCAAGAAGAAGTGGAAGCTTTCAAAGAACAATATTTTGTAACAGATGAAGATATTTCGTTTATGCAAAATATGGAAGTATTACCGGAAAGAATTTCGCAAGATTACCGCTCAACATACAATGATATTCGAGATTGGATTAGAAGAGAGAAAGATGGTAAAAAAAATGAAGAATCTGATATTGATTGGAATGATGTTGTTTTTGAAATTGATTTATTAAAATCACAAGAAATCAATTTGGATTATATTTTAGAGTTGATTTTTGAGCAAAATAAAAAAACAAAAACTAAGGCAGAATTAGTAGAAGAAGTACGTCGTTTAATTCGTGCAAGTATTGGAAATAGAGCCAAAGAAAGTTTGGTAGTGGATTATATAAATGAAACGAATTTAGATGACATATCTGATAAACCTGCAATTTTGGATTCATTTTATGCATATGCACAAGAGAAGCAAAAAGAAGAAGTTATTGAATTAATTTCAGAAGAAACTTTAAATGAAGATGCCGCTAAGCGTTATATTGCCAATTCATTAAAGCGAGAATATGCTACAGACAACGGAACAGAATTAAATTCAATTTTACCAAAAATGAGTCCGTTGAATCCGCAATATTTGACTAAAAAACAAAGCGTTTTTCAAAAGATAAGTGCTTTGGTAGAAAAGTTTAAGGGAATAGGGGGAATGATTTAAAAAATTATTCGCTAAAATTTAAAAGCCTTAATCTTAATCAATAATTAAGGCTTTTAAATTTAGATATCTTTTAAGACTATATCTTGGGAAAAAGTTTTCTTTTTAAATTCATTTAGAGGCTTTGCGGTGCCTCTTAATATCGTTTCAAAATGATCAATTTGATTTTCATTTTTCATATTAATAAGTAATAAGCTATAATGTTCAAAAGCATATTTAGAAGCATCTTTGAAAGATTCTGTTTTATCTAAAGTGGTTTTAAAATTTTCCCCTAAATCATTTCGACTTTTTACATACATTAAACGATTAAACCATGCTTTAGGTCAAACGTCAAAATGTTTGGCTATTCTTTCAGTAAAAGAAGTTGTTCTAGCTTTACCTACTAATATGATTTCATCATTTTCCTTAAAAATATAAATTCCATGCCCGGGGTTAATTAGTTTGCCATTGAAGTATGTCAAATCTTTTACTTTTAGATCCTTCAATAATTTTCCTTTTTTGCTTTTCAGTATTTCAATAAATTCTCTAATTGTATAATTAGAGTAATCTTCAAATTCTATTAAATAGTCATCCATATTTTTATGTTTGAATAAAGATATTAAATACTCTTACAAACTGTAATTGATATTAAGTTTTTTTATTTTCCTTTCGGACTTTTAATCAACGAAAAACAGAAATGCTTTCCAAACGGGAAAGCATTTTTATTATAGAAAATCAAGAATTTCTTTCTTCATTTTTGTTGAAAATTTTAAATTATTTTCTTTCAAAAGATCCTTGTCAATAGATTCAATTTCTTTGATAAGGGGTCTTAAATTTTCATCATTTAAGGCTTCTAATTGGGTTTGAAGTTTGTACAATCTCAATGAAATTTTCTTTACATTTTTTTCTTCCATAGCTAATAAAAAATTTAATGTTATTTAAAATGATTTCTAAAAATACAAAATTTTATTGTTTGACACCATGGTTTTTCAAATTGAAATGACCCATTGTAATATATGTTCAATGTGGGGTTAAAGTTAAAGTGTATGTTTAGCGAGAGGATACGGGGCAAATATGCCCCGTAATAAATAATATATTGATAATCAATAATATAAGACACACTTTAATTTATTTTGTATACAAATATGTAACAATATTTGTTTATTTTATTGAAATATAGTATTTTAACTGTATTAAAATCTGTAACTTATGTCTAATATTGTTCGTGTTGATGTTTCTACAAAGTTAAAACTTGATCAGTTAAAAGAAAATTATAGTATCAAAACTTTTGCGGAACTTGTAGAAAAAATGACATCGTTTATTATAGATAATAACTTCGATTTGAATCGAAATTATACTGAAGATTGGCACAATGTAATTGAAAAATCTAATGATAAAACTTTGAAAAGAATTGAAGACGTGATTCGAATTATTCGCAATATTGAAAAGGAATCTGTTATCCCAATTCGTAATCAAGTTTATGATATGTATCACAATAATGATGAGAATTTTAAAGCTGATGTTATTGATGAAGTTAAAAAAGATTTGGAAGTAAATAGTTCTACTGAAACTGATATTGAAAAATATAAAATCGAATTAGCACAGGTTAAAAAAAGTCGTGATTTATATTTTAATGAATTGAATAATTTACGTCCATTAGTCAATGAAATTTTAAATTCTATTACTACTAAATCTGGACTGATGGGAACGAAAGTAGAAACAAATATTTCACCAGAAAGATTAACTGAACTAAAACAATTAATCAATA
>Ga0209075_1004822_pt1 | contig 10639 bp, 6 predicted proteins | sample Stecom2011_FD_187523 | JGI IMG/M metagenome (GOLD analysis project Ga0209075, IMG submission 187523) | Agricultural soil microbial communities from Utah to study Nitrogen management - Steer compost 2011 (SPAdes) (version 2) | ecosystem: Environmental > Terrestrial > Soil > Agricultural land...
TACGTGAATAAAAGCGCTTAATGATCGCTATACGATCAGCGTCAATTTGACGCCACCGCATCCTCCCCATACGCTACTCTTTCCATTTCGAGACGTACCCATTCCAAGCCGGCGGGAGAGCCATGACACGTATAATGATTACGCTACTAACCATCAGCACCTTTTTATTCACGGCCTGTGAGCCGACCGTCGACGCCACCTCGGAGGAGTCGATGAAGGCGTCCATACAGAAGATCAAAGACACCCTCCCCGAGGACAAAAAAGAGGAGTTCGGTAAAGCGGTGCTCGCCGTCTCCTTCTCCGATTTCAGCTTTGCCGAGATGATGGCTGGCACGCAGGACGGCGACTCGTTGGTGAAGGGCGCCAAGGAGAAACTCAACGGTAAAACTGCTGACGAAATCTTCGAGATGGCCGACGATGTGCGAAAAAAACGCGAGAAAGAAGAAGCCGAGCGCGAGGCGAAGCGCCGCACCGAACAGATCGAGCAGGCCAAAGCCGATATCGCCGAACTCGAAAAGGCGAAGCAGCAATCCGAGGCCGCCCGAAGTGCCCTGGCCAATTTTGAGGTGAAAAACTCCAAATTCTATATGCAGCGGCAGCGCTACGGACGCGACAAACCAATCATCGAGCTTGAGGTGCTCAACAATACATCCACGCCGGTCTCACGCGCCTATTTCAAAGGAACCTACGCCACCCCAGGGCGCTCAATTCCCTGGATCGAGGAGACCTTCAACCACGAAATATCTGGCGGCCTGGAGCCCGGCGAGTCAGCCAAATGGAGCCTCGCGCCGAATATGTTTAGCGACTGGGGTAGCGTGGAGGAGCGCGACGACGCTGTTTTTACCGTCGAAGTTATAAAACTCGACGGCCCTGGGGGCGAAGCATTGTTTGAAGTCACCTTTGACGAAGATGCTGCACAGCGGCTCAAGGCGTTGAAGGAGATAGTTGGTAAGTTGTCGACGGAGTGAGTTTAACTATTCAACCCCCGACAATACTGGAAATCGCTTCAATAAATGGACCGAGATCACTTCCCAAAGTTTCAGTGCTTGCTATCTCGTTGAAGATCTGGCCGAGCGTCAGCGAGCGGATCGCTCGAATCGGGTGCTGAGTGAGGGCGCGAAATTTGAATTGGCACCGGGATGGGAAATGCCGGGCCAAGAATTAACGCTTCGCCGCGGTCTAAGACAGGCAGTTGATGCAAGCTATTGGCCGTCATTTCACTGCATGCAAAGGCAAGGGAGTTTCGGTCCTGCTCATTCGTGAGTCTATGTGCGATAAATGAGCCAATTTGGCTAAAGATCGGCCGCGGCAAATCTCGAGGCCTTTGAGTAACAAGACCGAGATAGATTCCGTATTTTCTACCTTCACGTGCAATCAATTCCGTTGAATCCAGTGGAAATGTTGCGAACTCATCACCAGGAGCAACCGAAAGAAAATTATGAGCCTCGTCGACAATAAAAATCACAGGATTATTACGGAACTTATTCTGTCTAGCATTGTCGAGAAGAAACCGAGCGATAGCATTAACAATTATTTCTCGGACGTTGTGGGAAAATCCTACATTTCGTAATGAGATTCGGGCGAAATTGTTTTCATCAGAGTCCAAAAATGATGAAAGTTCGTTAAAAAGGCTAGGCCGGTTTTTTTCAGGTGAAAAAATACAGCGAAAGCTCTCGGATTTAATGCAATCAGCGATTCTGAGGTGTAAACTCGTGCAATAACCAAGTTGCTGCTCGTTAAAACCACCCCAGTGTCCATCTTTCTTTCTGTCTGTTTCGTACACGCACTCGTGACGTATTTGTTGCGCAAGTTTATCGGCATCAAAATCCAAATTTGGCGTACCAATTTCACTTACATATTTTCTTTGAAGTTGGTGAACGGTTTTCTTAATCTTGTTTGCCTTCCATAAAATACCGTTGTTCTCATGAAAACCCGCTGGGGTGGAGGTTTCATTTTTTCGAATAATTTCGACCAACTTCAAGCTCGCAATCGCTTGCCTTAATATCGGTAATTGGGTTCTCGCTGCAGGCGTAAACATCGCGAAAAGATCATCGCGTTTTAAACTTCGATAAGGAATGTCGACGACTTTACCTCCACTATCGTCTCCATCATCTGAACCGATCAGAAAGTGCTTTTGTTCTTTAAGAACGGAGTGATACTCACCTGTCGGATCCACCAAAATCGTCTTAACATCTGTAGCTGCGAGTTGCTCCACAAGCCGCGCGGTTGTCCAACTCTTGCCGCCTCCGGTATTCCCTACGATCGCTGCATGGCGCGAAAAAAGCTCACCGGCATGGACCTCAACGGCCAGCGATGTTTCCGCCTGAATATGACCTAAAGTTAGCTGCCTGGCTGAATCATTAGCTAAATGCTTAGACCTGACTGTACGGAGTACATAAGCGATGTGCTCAGGTGCCGCAGAATAAATATTTGATCCAATCCGTGGGTACTGAGCGACCCCGACCCCTGTATCGCCAGTGACCAAATTAAGCGTCGCCAATAAATCTATATGCGCAAAAACGCGCTGCGTTTTAGTGCCTTCGAATTGATCCTCCAAATCTCCCGTATAACTTTCGGGCAGATAAACACGCGCAATACGGCCAAAGACAGCGGCACTTCCAACTTCAACAAAAACCATTTCGCCGACTTCTCCTCCCCGCATTTCAGTGCCGTAAGTGAATCCTCGATTTGGCTGCGCCGCTCTCGGTAAATGAACTTTCAGGCTCCCGTCCCGAACTTCAATTACACGGCCCAAGAGACGTCGGCGTTCAAAAGGATTTGCAGGAATATCAGTCATGAAACTCTCCTGATTTTCTAGGTGTGCCAAAATTCATCATACGGGAACGATGTAACTCTAATTCGCTTCGGGGATAGACTTGTGGAAGTAGTGAAACAAAATCTCCAAACGTACCATTGATGAGTACAAGCCGATTATCGTTATCTCGTATCAAGTTTGCGATCGTTTTAATATACTTGTTGGCTTTCTGTGGGATCGTATCCTTATCTTTAAGGTCAGGCGCAACAACAACAACACGTAAAGAGATATTGGAACGAATGGCGTTCATAATTGGTTCAGCAATATGTTCATCATTCATACCGAAGCCAATAACAAATAGTGTTGTTTCATCACCCCTGAGCCCGGTCTGAAAACGTGACATCAACTCTAAATAGGGGTGTTGAAAGCTCAGTTGAAATTTGCTTTCTCTTGGATACACAAGGACGGGCTTTGAAGCTGCCTTAAAAGATTGTTGAATTTTCCCATTGTTTTCTTCCCAATCGATTGATCCATGCAACTTTAAGAGTTTGAAGACATTTGGCAGGAATTCAACGCCAGAACGGCCTGCAACCGTTGAAGTTCGAGCGTAGTCCCAATCAAAATAAGAACCGTCAAATTCTCTCGGATAGTGTTGTGAAAATCCGTCAATTACAGCAAATCGAAGTTGACGTGCAGCAATTTCAAAGCATCGATCATAATTAGTCGTAAACAAACGAACCCGCTTTTTGTCATGCGGTCTTCTGACTATTTTACGTAAAAAATTGACATGAGTATTAAGCGCTATTTCAGGCCCAGGAAAATCACATTTAGTTGCAATAATACTTTCTGATATTCTCACAAACGTTTCAATTGATTGCTTTTCAGTGTCTTCACCAAAGCTTAAAAATGATTGTGCTCGGGATAATAATGTCTCAATGTTTGCGTTTTTGTCATTGCCGTTCCCGTCAGGATCCTCAATATATTTAACAAGTTTTCTTACTTCCTTAAGTGACGGTGAAGAATTATTTTTTGTTTTCTCAGTATCAAGCGCCTTCTCTACGGCCTTCCATAAGTCCCACATGGTCGGAGCAATAGACTCTTGCCCCTTTTTGTTGAGACAGAGAGATGTACCTAAACCAGTAAGAGCAATTAAGTCTTCGGATAAAATAGCGTTTTCTAGAAATTTAGTTAACCGATCGTTGTCATCCGAAGATGATATATCAATATGCGATAAAGGCTCTCCACCGTCTGAACATAGTTCGTCCTTATCATGCGACTCAATTTCCGGTGATACTGAACGCCAATCTCCGTTTGTCCACGCCGAAAGAATTTCCATAATACGTTATTCCAATACTGTTTTATTACTCAATTAATTGCGGAGCAACTTACAATGTTAATTACTTTGTTCCCATAACTTCAGTTTTTGTATCCTCGACTGTTATGCCATCTCCAAGCGGATTATTGGCTCGATAATGATTTCGTAGGCTTTTTTCCATCAGATTTCGTGTCTACGACCAATGGATGCTGAACATGTATTGCAGGTTAAATCCGCTCAAAAAAACATCTCGGCTTGCGTTGTTTCTGTGCTGCCGCGCTTTGCGAACTCAGACTCTTTTCCGAATTCGGCTGAAGCTGCTGCATGCACGACCGCCTCGGCGAATCGTTTTGCCTTTACCTGGCGTTGGCGTATGAGCTTTTCCATCTCGTCGCATAGCTCCATGAGTTCGTCGACGCGGGCGAGAATACGTTTTTGTTCGGCGCGGGGTGGGATAGGTATTGCCCAATTTTTTAATGTTGCAGTCGTGAATCGTTTAGTCCCGTGTCCAGATGTCTTGACTGCATCCAGTAGAGCAGGGGTTAAACCCTTAAAGGTCAGAAGTAAGTAATCGGCCAACTCGGGGTTATGGAGAACGAGTGCTTTCATATCCTGATTAGTTGTCAGTTCAATTTTATTGATTGCAACTGGAAAGGAATGAGCAAGAATCATACCCCTAACAACAAATAATAATGCGCCCGGACCAATAAGCTTGGCAGAACTATTTTTCAGGCCTTCCTCTGAAATGTGATCCCTCGCTTTATCCAGCCGATCGACTTTCATATCCTTCGGCGATACCCATGGGATTTTCCCATCCCAATATTGTTTGTTTGATTTTGGGGGTGTTCCGCCTGTGATTATGTTGCCTAACTTATCGACACATGACCACTTCCAGCCTCGTGGGCGTGGCTCAATTCTGCTTTCACAGAAAATTTTATTGTTTGAAGAAACTGGTTTTAATGGGAATGGCTCATCCTTCGGGTCCTGTTCAACCAACTTCCCACGCACCGCAAGTTCAAGAATAGCCTGGCGTAGGGCATCGACACTTTCCGGAGTGTCGAAGAGAAGGTCGAAATTGTCGCGGATTCGGGCCCAGTTTTTGGCGAAGTCGGCGGCGTCTTCGGCCGAGGTCAGTTGGTCGAGGGCCGAGGCGTGTAGTTCTCCGTGGATTTCGGCGCGTGCTGATTTGTGGGTTTCCAGCTCGTCGCATAGCTCCATGAGTTCGTCGACGCGGGCGACGATGCGTGTTTGTTCGGCGAGGGGTGGGAGGGGAAGGCTATATTTAGCGACACTGCTACCTGCTAGATTCGGTTGAGCAGATCCATTGTCATACTTCCTCACAAGTTGATTCCCGTATGGGCTTGTGAGGACCAAGAAGAGGTAACTTGAACTGAGCTGACTGAGCAAACGGATAATCAAAAGTGACGATGCGATCGCTCCATGCTCCAATCCGTGAACAACTGCGCATTTGCCGAGCGACCCACGTAGACAATAAAGGAGATCATCATCTTGAACTTTTCCCCTGCTCAACAAATCGAAGCGTTTAGGAGTGATGAAATCCATATCACTCATACCGATTCGCCCGTCTTTTAAATGTCCAGCATTAATAAAAGGTATCCCGCTTTCTACGCGGTCGCTTTTCGAAGGATAATTCTTTCCTCGGTCACCATTTATCAACAAGGCAAACTCACCCAACCTCGTCCAAACCCATCCGGTTGGTGTGTCAAAAGGTCGTTCATCTTCCATCACCGGTAGAGGATTCGTCGGCTTACGAATTTCCCCAGCCTCATAAAGTCGCTTCTTCTCCGCTTCAATCCGCTCCAACAAAACCTCAGCCGGCTCATCATTCGCATCCTGTTCGACCAGCTTCCCGCGCACGGCGAGTTGGAGGATCAGTTCGCGGAGGCGGTCGACGCCGCCGGGGGCGTCGGCGAGGTGGGCGAAGGTGTTGAGGAATTCTTGGGTATTCATTGGTCGCCTCCTCGCTTGTCGGCGGCGACGGCTGGGGAGAGGGCGTCGGCGAGGGCTTTTTTGAGGGCGGCGCGGGTGTCGGCGACGCGGGCGTCGAGGGCGCGGTATTCGGCCAGGAGGGTGTCGGGGTCGCGGAAGACGTCTTCTGGCGCGTTGGGGTTCGAGATGTCGAGGTTGTAGTTGTTGTCGACGATCTCCTGGACCGGGACCTTCCAGGCGAGTTCGCTTTCGGTGCGGTCATTCCACCAGGCTTTTTCGGCGTCGAATTCCTCGATGCGAATCGGTTTGGTCTTCGAATAGGATTTATAGCCGGGCGGATAGGGGTGCTCGTAGAACCAGACTTCCTCGGTGGGCTGGCCGTTTTGGAAGAAGAGCAGGTTCGTCTTGATGCCGGTATAGGGGGCGAAGACGCCGTTAGGGAGCCGAATGATGGTATGGAGATTCCATTCTTCGAGGAGCTTCTTTTTGAGCTTTGCCTTCACCCCGTCACCGAAGAGGCTTCCGTCCGGCAGGACCAAGGCGGCACGAGCGTTTTCCTTCTTTTGGTCGAGCAGGTGCATGATCAAAAAGAGGAAGAGGTCGGCGGTTTCCTTGGTCTGAAATTTGGTCGGAACGTTTTGCTCAATGCCGTCTTCCTCGCGGCCGCCAAAGGGCGGGTTGGTCAAAATGATGTCGACGCGGTCTTTGGGGCTGTAGTCTCGGTAGGGCCGTTCGAGCAGATTGTCGTGGCGAATCTGCGAGGGGGTGTCGATCCCGTGCAAAAACATATTGGTGACGCATAGAACATGCGGCAGGGGCTTTTTCTCAACGCCGAAGATCGACTTTTGGAGCTCGGCTTCGTGCTCGGCGCTGGTGACGTAGTTATTTCGGACATAATCGATCGTGCAGGCGAGGAAGCCGCCGGTACCGCAGGCCGGGTCGAGGACCCGCTCGCCGAGCTTTGGGTCGACCATCTCGGTCATGAATTGGGTGACCGCCCTGGGGGTATAATATTCGCCGGCGTTTCCGGCGCTTTGTAGGCCCTTCAGGATGTTTTCATAGACGTCGCCCAAGGTGTGGCGGTCATCGCTTTTATTAAAATCGATCTCATTGATCTTGTTGACGACTCGCCGGATAAGCGTGCCGTTCTTCATGAAGTTATGGGTGTCCTCGAAGACGTCGCGGATGACCGCTTCTCGGTCATTGGTTGCCTGTATTTCCTTCAGAGTTTTGAAAAGGAGGTTGTCGACGAAATCGAGCAATTCATCGCCGGTGATGCCTTCGGGATCGGCCGCCCAATTTCGCCAGCGCAAGCGCTCGGCGATGGGCGATACGTAGGTCCCGGCGCTCATATTCGCCTCCATCTCTAGCTCCGTTTCGCGGTCGTCGAAGATCTTGAGAAAGAGCATCCACACAAGCTGTTCGATGCGTTGGGCGTCGCCATTGACGCCGGCGTCCTGGCGCATCAAATCCTGAATTGTTTTTATGGTATTCGTTAATGACATGACAGATTTCCAATAATTACAAAAACAACAAATGCGCGCTTAAGCCGCGCGAAAAACCACAATATAAATCGGGGCAAATAGGGAAAGTCGCAATTTTTTTGAGCAAAGTATTTAGCCAACGCGGTAGAGTTCGCGGTCTAGGTCGGCGAGGGCGCGCTTATACGCTGCGAGTCCGCCAAAGCGTTGGACAATTTCGGTCGGCGTGCCCATCTCGGAGAAGGGTTTGATTCGCAGAACTTTAGGATCTTCGAGGTTCGAGATGCCTTCGTTGGCGTATTTGTCGAGCAAACTATCGAGAAGAGCGCGAGCGTATTGACCGTATTGGGTAAAATAATTTCGCTTGCGCACATTTTCGGCGCGTTCGCGGCGAGTCAGCGGTGGCTGATCAAAAGCGACGTGACATATCAGATCAAAGGGGTCGTAGTCGCGCCCGACTTCTTCGGCCAATTCCTTTAAAAAGACACCCTGTTCCTCAAGCTCTTTGATGATCGCGCTTTTTCGTTCCGCGGCTGTCCAGGCTTTTAGGAAAGCATCGAGAGATACGTATTCCGCTTCGAGCTTTTTGCGTGTGTAGTCCTTCAGCGACTCAGTCACCAGCTTGCCGTCCTCGCCGTAATATTGCACACGTTCGGCCACGATCGCGACCGAGACATCGTCGACATAATATTTTTTGGGGCTCGCATCTTCATCATCGCCGTGTCCGTAACCATCGATCCACCCATCATCGAAGATACCGAATTCGTCTTTCCATTCGGGCTCGTCGAGAGTACCTCCGTCGGCAACGAGATCGTCGTCTTTGCCGGGTGTCGCTTCATCGGAAGCTGGCGGCACCGGCGAATCATTAATATCGGGCTCGAAGATCACCGCTGGGAACCCGTCGAAATCCGGATCGGCAAAATTCTCGGTCGCTTTTTTAAAGTCTATGATTGTGAAGAAATACTTGCCGTAATCCTCGTTGATGCGGGTTCCACGGCCGATAATTTGTTTGAACTCGGTCATTGAACCGATGCGCCGGTCGAGCACGATGAGCTTGCAGGTCTGCGCGTCGATGCCGGTGCTCATGAGTTTCGAGGTCGTGGCGATAACCGGATATTTGCTCTCTGGGTCAATGAAATTCGGCAACTCATCTTTGCCGACGGGGTTATCACCAGTGATCCTCACAACATAGCGTTCATTGGCTGCGGCCAGGTCGGCGTTCTCGTTGACCAGCGCCTGGCGCATGCGTTCGGCGTGGTCGATATCTTCGCAGAAGACGATCGTTTTGGAGAAGCGGTCGGTCGCGGTGAGAAATTCACTGACCTTTCGGGCGACCAATCGGGTGCGTTGGTCGAGCACCAGCTTTTTGTCCATATCGCGCTGGTTATAGATCCGGTCCTCAATCTCATTGCCATAACGATCAAGCTTTCCGGCCTCCGGACGCCAGCCGGCGAGGTCTTTGTCGAGGTCGAAGCGCACGACCTTATAGGGTGCGAGGAAGCCGTCGGCGATGCCCTTTTTAAGCGAGTAGGTATAGATGGGCTCGCCGAAATAATCCGAATTGGAGACCTCATGCGTCTCTTTCGGCGTCGCGGTCAACCCGATTTGAGTGGCGCATTTGAAATATTCGAGCACGCGTCGCCACGATGAATCCTCGGCAGCGCTGCCGCGATGGCACTCGTCAATCACAATGAGGTCAAAGAAGTCGGGCGAGAAATCAGTGAAGATATCGTCGTCTTCATCGTTCCCGGTGACCGCTTGGTATAAGGCGATATAAATCTCATAGGCCTTGTCGACAGTACGGTTTTGAATCTTGGTCATCGCCGAGCCAAAAGGCTTGAAAGCTCCGTTTTTGGCCTGATCGGCCAGGGCGGTGCGATCGACCAGAAAAAGGATGCGCTTCGCGGCGCCGGCTTTCCACAATCGCCAGATAATCTGGAAAGCAGTGAAGGTTTTTCCGGTGCCGGTCGCCATGGTGAGCAAGATACGCTTCTGACCTTTGGCGATTGCCTCGACCGTGCGATTGACGGCGATACGCTGATAGTAGCGGGGCTCATGGCCGCCAGTCTGCAAATAATAGGGCTGGGTAATAAGCGGCTCGATATCGTCGCCGATGCCCTTCCACTGTCGGTATTTCTGCCAGAGTTCGTCAGGGGATGGGAACTCATCGAGCGTCAACTCTCGCTCGACCTGCTTATAGAGACCGGTGCGGTCGTGGAAGAGGAATCCGTCGCCATTGGAACTAAAGACGAAGGGAACGTCCAGCGCGTGCTCGCCGGCGTAGTCGAGCCCCTGCTGCATTCCGGCGCCGATGGTATAATTATTATCCTTTGCCTCAATGACGGCAATCGGGAGATTGGGCCGAAAGGACAACACGAAGTCAGCGCGCTTGCCCTTGCTGCGCCGGACCATATTACCGCGCACAACAATCGGCCCGACGGTAAAATTAACCTCTTCGCGAATCTGATTCTGGCTCCAGCCGGCCCGTTCGAGTGACGGCATAATGAATTTTGAGCAAATATCACGCTCTGAGAGCTTTCGCTTCGCTGACTGCTTCATATGGTCCCCACTCAATCTTCTGACTGTCGGTAAGGGCTGCTGGCTTCAAGGATAATACACGAAAAGGTTGTTAGGCCCTAGTCCGTTTTTTGGAGCGGCGAAGTCGGGTCATCCAAGGTGGCCTGGCTCCGACTTCACGCTCGAACATTTCAGTCTCACTCGCCACTCATCGCAAACGTTCAACTCACGCGCCGCCTAAACCCCACCCACGCAATCAACATCACCCCCACAAACGCGCCGCCCAGCGGCGGCGCGTCGCCCACCGATTGGCACGCGCAGCTCGACGTGCTTGCGCGCGCCCTTGCATCTTCGCCAGACGCATCGTCGCGCGCCACAGCCGCGTCGGAATCATCGGAGGATCCAATATCTCGGCCGGCCGCGTCGCCGCCCACATCACTCGCCGAGGTGTCGGGCGCAGCGACGTCTTCTGCGTAGCCTACGTCCTCTGCATATCCGACGTCTTCGCCCGGGTCGGGCGCGTCGGGCAGCGCGCGCGCGCCGCCCAGGCGGATGGTCGAGTAGTATTTTATATCCGTCCAATCATTCGCGTTGCTCCAGAGCGGCCCGTCGACGCGCGTG
>Ga0209075_1004823_pt1 | contig 10638 bp, 10 predicted proteins | sample Stecom2011_FD_187523 | JGI IMG/M metagenome (GOLD analysis project Ga0209075, IMG submission 187523) | Agricultural soil microbial communities from Utah to study Nitrogen management - Steer compost 2011 (SPAdes) (version 2) | ecosystem: Environmental > Terrestrial > Soil > Agricultural land...
GGAGTTCAAATTCGCGATTTTCTCCATCACTTGTGATAATCTTTAATTTGTGATTTATAAAATCAAAGTCAATTTGAAAGTTCTTCTCCTTATAAGGTATTTCAAGTGTTGAAAGTCCTGTAGGCGTTACGTATAGGGTAATATGCCATGAGTGATTGATCCAAGGCGCTACAGCTAATTTTATTTTACCTACAATTTGGGTCCACATATGCAGGGTGGCATAGGTGTCTTTTCCTTTTTCATATGAAAGTATAGGCCATTGGTTATCCATTATGGTTTATTTTTAAATCTTGGTTAGTATCGAATAAAAACTTAAGCTGAATTAAGGATTTAGAAAAATCAAGGTTTGCCAATGTTTTTATTTGCCTTTTCGAAACCTAAAATTCATTGGAATCGAGTCCAATTCTCGATTTTAAAAACCCTCGTTGGAAAATCAATCTCTTATCCGATAGTGTAAAAGTTTAAATTTAATGAAAATATAGCAAAGGCCGGCTGGTGATTTGTTTTTAACTTACACTATTTCACTGCCTGAAAATGGAAGGTTACCTCAATGACAAAGGCATTATTTATAAATATAAAAGCTTATCTACTTAATAATTAAAACTGAGCTTCAAGAAATTAAGATAGATTAAAGAAAAAGGATAGTCACTGACTTTTCGTGTCGCAGAAGGGTTTATTGCGACTATAACGCAGGTTTGGGTTTGAGAATATTTTATTACTTTAGCCGTAAATCCACTTGGAGAACCCCGTTTTATTAAATGGCTAGGAATTAAGTGACTGAACAAATAAGAAAGGCTGTATTTTAAGTTTAAAACACGGCATTAAGTGAATGGTTTAATTATTGACAATGCAATCAAATGAGTCGATCTAAAGATAATAAGGGAGTTATATCCACATCTGATGAGCAGATAACCCTGTTCTATAACTCCAAATCCCTAAGAGGCAAACAGACTTTGGCCTATGCCAGGACGCATGGCCTACCTTTAGAAAAAATTGATATTTTAAAAACTCCTTTAACGGGCACGCAGATAACGGAACTGGCAAAACGTTTGGACTTGTCGATTAACCAGTTGATCAACCAGGAACATTACAAATATAGAAGGAAGTTTACGGCACAATGTTTTACGCCCGAGGATTGGATAACCGTGGTACAGAACCACCCTGAAATAATGATTCAACCCATAGCATTGCGCGGCAATAAAACCGTTTGGGTGAAAACCCCAACCGATATCATTCGAATATGAATTGATATTATGGGGGCAATATTGCTACCCGAACTTTTAAGAAATAGTTTCTAAAATAATCCTTATGGTTAGGATACTGGGATTATAAAGAAATCTGTATTCTCATTCAGATATTCGTAAACAAATTTTCTTTGTTTTAATTGCTGTTCTATTCTGCCCAGATCACTCGGGTCGTTCAACTCAATTCCCACTACCGCGGGACCGCTTTCCCGGTTGTTCTTTTTCGTGTATTGGAAATATACAATATCGTCATTAGGCCCTAAAACATCATTTACAAAATCTCTAAATACCCCCGGGCGCTGAGGAAATTGAATTAGAAAATAATGCTTCAAACCTTCGTACAACAAGGATCGCTCTTTTATTTCTTGCATCCGGGTAATGTCGTTATTACTGCCGCTCACAACGCAGACTACATTATTGCCCTTTATTTGTTCCTTGTAAAAATCGAGTGCGGCGATGGTTAAGGCTCCAGCAGGTTCCACTACTATAGCGTCCTCATTATACATTCGCAAAATAGTAGTGCAAACTTTTCCTTCGGGAACGAGGATAATATCTTCCAGACCGGTTTTGCATATTTCAAAGGTTTGGTCTCCCACCCGTGCCACTGCAGCGCCATCCACAAAGTTATCCATATGATCTAAGGTAGTATTTACGCCTTTTTCAATGGAAGTTTTCATGGAGGGTGCTCCTGCAGGCTCGACCCCAATGATTTTGGTTTCCGGACTCAATTGTTTGAATACGGTGATAATTCCAGCTGCCACACCTCCGCCTCCAATGGGCACAAATAAATAATCAATAGGAGCAGGGCTGTCTTCCAAAAGTTCCAGCCCAATGGTCCCCTGTCCGGCAATTACTTTTTCATCGTCAAAGGGATGAATAAAAACAGCGCCATCTTCTTTGCAGAATTGATGGGCCTTTACAGATGCTTCATCAAAAGTGTCTCCTTTTAAAATAACCTCTACTTTTTCTTTCCCAAAGAGTTTTACTTGCTGTATTTTTTGGGGAGGCGTCGTCACGGGCATAAATACGGTCCCCTTGATGTTTAATTTATTACAAGCGTAAGCAACCCCTTGCGCATGATTCCCTGCACTTGCACAAACTACTCCTCTTGATTTTTCTTCATCCGTAAGCGATACGATTTTGTTGTAAGCCCCTCTTAATTTGTAGGAGCGAACAGGTTGTAAATCTTCACGCTTCAAATAAACTTGAGACGAGAATTCCTCGCTCAAGTTTTCGTTTATCATTAATGGAGTATGCGTCGCAACGTTTTTTATCCGCTCTCTGGCTAGATATATCTTGTCTAATAATTCCATATTTTGATGGGTTAAAAAGTTGGTAGTTGGTTGACGGTAGTTTGTCTCACCTTCACGCCCGCCTGCCGGAGGCAGGTCTCAAATCTCACATCTCAAGCAAAAATCACACGATTCGCCTCTTCTATCTCGTCTTGTAAGATAGTATGGGGCCTACCGTCATATACTTTTAGAGAGACTTTTGCATTCATCTTTTCCAAAATATCGACACTTTCATTTACACGTTCTATCGGTACATGCGGATCGGGATTTCCGGTACCTATAAAAATTGGTGTCCCCATAAAGTCGCCGGAATAATTTTCCATGTTTATTTTGTCGCCAATCAGTCCCCCTGTAAAGGCCGCAACACCGCCAAACTTTTGTGCATTTCGCGTAACGAACTCCAATGTCAGACAAGCACCTTGGGAAAAACCTAGGAAGTAAATGTTTTCGGCCGTTATACCTTGTTTTGTTGCCTCATATACTACATCTTTCAGTAATTCAAGAGCAGAAGAAAGCCATGGCTCATTTTGCTCCGGGATAGCCATAAACGAATATGGATACCAAGTGTTATTGGTGGCCTCAGGGGCAAGTAAGGCATAGTCAGATACATTGAAATGGGAAGCAAGTCCCAAAATATCACGGGCATCGGCGCCACGACCGTGTACCATAATCAATGCCTTTTTGGCTTCTTTTAATGATTTTCCTGCGGTTTTTATATTCTTCTTGTGCATATTGTTGGTCATTTCGTTTGAAGCTCCGGCAGTCTTTTTTCAATCTCAGCCCGCAAAGCTTTATATTGATCGGGTAATTGGAGGGAACTTCCTAAGTTTTCTACTGTTTCATCCGTGGCGAATCCGGGATTGTCTGTGGCAATTTCAAAAAGTACACCACCCGGCTCCCTGAAATAGAGCGAAAAGAAATAATCCCGGTTTATTTTTTCGGTAATGTGAAGCCCTCTTGCCACAATCTTCTCTCTTGTCGCCATTAAGGTCTCTTCATCTTTTACGCGAAAGGCCACGTGATGATTAGTGCCGCCAGCATTCAAACCTCTCTGGGCTTGTGGTATTTCCAACAGATCGACTAAGGCCGCATTTGCTACCGCATCGGTGCGATAGCGATATAAACTGCCGTCCTGCGCAATCTGTTTGTATCCGAAAACTTCAGTTAAGATGGCGGCAGTGGCGGTGATATTATTCAGGGTCAACGTAACCGTATGAAATCCTTTGATTGCTTTATCGGCTTTAATTTCGGAGGTTTCATATCCTTTGCGCTCATCTTTTTGTTGGGTCTCAATCAGGGAGAGCCACAGACCATCCGGATCTTGAAAGGTTATGAATTTTTCTCCAAAACGTTCCCCCGAATCGACGGTGATATTCAACTTTTCAAGTCGGGACTTCCAAAAATCCAAACTTCCTTCCGGAATTGAATAGCCGATATCTGTCGCCATACCGGCACCGCTTTTCCCTTGCCTCACATTTTTCCAAGGAAAAAAGGTAAGGATGGTTCCGGGATTGCCAACCTCGTCTCCAAAATAGAAATGGTAAGTATTGGGATCGTCAAAGTTAACGGTTTTTTTAACCAGACGGAGACCAAGTGTTTTGGTGTAAAAGTCGTAGTTGCGCTGGGCATCGCCAGCTATGGCGGTGATATGATGTAATCCTAATATTTTGCTCATAGTCTTTTTTATTTGATTAAAAACGAATTCTTATTTTGACTTTCTCCACGGGACATCGAAGTCCATCTGAAATTATTTTTTTGAGGGTGATTCACAAAGTTAAGACCAATGGGTAGAACTACATAGCAAACTTCCAATTTTTGACAGTATCGGGGCGAAGGACAGTCTATTTTATTTGATTTTCGTGTGGCATGGTTTACTAAAGATCTGCTTCCAATGCCCTTTTATCCAAAGTTAATCCCATAGCTCCTGCAGCGATTGGTAAATATTCCCATCTCGTAATATTTTTGTTCGGACAGGCATAGCAAACAAAAAAACCGTCCCATTTCGAAAAATGGGACGGTCTATGAAATTTATGAAATCTATTTTATTTCCATTATTTTTTTACAATTTTGAGGGTTTCGGTATGTCCGCCGGCAAAAGTTGCCTTCACCAAAAAGAGTCCCGACTTCAGAGTGCTCAAATCAATTTCTCCATTTGAAATGGTACTTGAGTTTAGAACTTTTTGTCCCATTAGATTATAAACAGCAATCGATTCTATTTTTTCCTGTGATTGAATTGTTAACACCTCGTTTACCGGATTTGGGTAATATGTAAAATCAACGGATATTAAATCCGAAACCCCTAAGGTTTCACATTCTCCTGCTACGAAAAAAATGGATTCAGCCTCCAATGGGGTCCAACTAGCACCGCCATCTTCCGACAACATCGTTATTGCGCCATCTGTCCCATTTTCCGTGGCCGCCCACCATACGGTAGAAGGTTGGGGAGTAGTAACTTTTGGCTCCAACCAATAAATTCCTTCAGTAAAAACAACCGTTTCAGTCAAGTCGAATACCACGTGATACACAGGCTCATTGTACAGCGATGCGTACATTAAAGACGATGTTACATCAGCTTCAATTACTTCAATTACATCGCCTGGTTTTCCATTATCATTTTCTCTAATATTGAAAACGCCGTGGTCCGGAACTTGAACCTGATTAGTGCTGAGTGATATTTGTTGAAGTGCAAAAGTAGTATTAGCCTCAACCGTAAAATCATTGGCTACATGTGTATTTGGATTAAGAGGATCTAAATTGAAAGCTGCATCAAGGCTCGGGGCAATCCCCAACCCTTGGAAGCAATCAAAATCTGGTTCTGGAATAACCACATTTCCCAGACAATTTACTGTAATGCTTACAGTAGTCGGACCGCTTGTTTCATACAAATCGGCAATAATATAATAAGTGGTTCCTTCAACTAATTCTATATATTCGGAATGCTCTCCGGTCCAATAGAAACCAGTGACGTTTCCGGCCAAATTTCCACAGGCATCCATAATCATAAAGTCTGCATCGCCAGCTCCCTGGTCCAAATCCATCACATGAAGACCGGTGGCAGTAGCCGTAAATTCAAATACTTGTTCCGATCCGGTATAGTTATAAGGAACACCTGTATAATTAGTCCAATAACCTGCATTTGGAAGCAGCTCTGCGGTATATTCCGTATCGCATGCTATCACAATTTTTTCATCACAAGGAATTTCACTAAGAAGATTTCCGAGGTTCTGTCCATTATTTGCGTGCAATGTCATTCCGGAAAAAGAAAGTGTAATCATCAGAAGCCTTAAAGGCTCTTAGGGGATAATTTTTTCATCATTTTATAGTTAAGTTTTTTATTAATTGGGCGCAAACTTAATGTAAAAATGTTTTAATCAACTCGCTTAAAAATCATTTAACTATTAGATTCTTTCCTGCCCAATTGATAACTTCAATAGTCTTACAGACACTATAAAAAAACCTTATTCCTGAGTCGAAAACCCAGGGTATGGGCGGTCCACCGGATCTGGAATTCTACAAATAAGTGTTACTTTAAATCAGTTACTTATGATCTATTAAAAAAGGGTGGGACTTTAAAAAAAGTCCACCCCTTGTTATTTTATACTTACACAATTTTAGCTTTAAAATGCTGCGATAGGTTTATCGATAAAAAGTCAATTATTTCAAATCCCGTTTATTTTATTTTCCAAATTGAACCGTTTTTAGTCGATAATTTTTTTAAAGAACCTTTGTTTGAAAGTTCATTTAAAACATTTTCACTTTCGTTTCTGGGAGTTCCTGAAAGTTCTGAAAACTCTTTTGCGGTAAGTGTTGGGTATGTTGAGAAAAGTGATTCCCAGTTTTTGCTGTATTCGCTTTTTATGGCATTGGGATTCAATTTCAGAATGGCCATTTCGTAAAAAGCATAGGGTCTTGCACCATAAACGATTTCTTTATTGCCAGCATCATCTAGAACGAAAATAGTCGGAAATCCTCTTACGCCATATTCTCTGGCTATTTTCAGATCTTCTTGAAATAACGTTTTTGCTTTCCCTTCAAAATCAGTTTTTAACTGCTCCACATCTAGTCCTACAACCTTAGCTGCAGTTGCTAAATGCTCCCATTTGGCGATGTTTTTCTTTTTCAAAAAAACCATTTCACGAATTTCTCGCATGAACAAGTTGGCTTTTTCTTCATCCTGCATTTGTGCGGCTTTATAAGCGATAGAAGGCGGATATGATGAATCTAGCGGATCTTCTAACCATAAATCCCCATCAATAGGCATATCGTAATGAACACTCACTTCATCCCAATGTGAAGCTACGTCCGATGGTTTTCCGATGCCTCCGCTATTGTAACTCCAGTCGGGCAATAAGCCGCCCATTCTGTATTCAATGTCAATATGTTCTCCATATTCCAATTTCAATTTTCTCAATTGAGGCTCAATCCCCCAACAAGAGGAGCAAATTGGGTCGGTGAAGTAAACTAACTTTATAGATTTCTCAGTAGAGGCAGCTATTTTATCGCTTGTACCCTTTGTTTCTTCACTTGTGGTTTCACACATTCCCGTTTCAATATCGCAAAGAAGTGGATTGGTATTCAATGTTTCTTTCTTCATATTTTTGTTTTATTTAATAATTGGATTAATTCAATTTCAGCCAATATTTTCATTACTGCATTCATTTCTAAATTCTTACTTACTGAAATATTAATACAAATATACGGATAATTGAGTGTATATTTGATATGCATTTCCTTTTGGGAAGTGCTTTCCTATAGGGAACTACCCTGGATGATTTTGCATTTAATTGAGTATTTTTATATAAAATGAAATCAATGAAAAAGAGAGCAGTAATAAACGATACTCCCGTTTGTCAAGTTAGAGTGCAAGCTATTAGTGATACTATGAGCATTTTATCTGGAAAGTGGAAGTTTCATATTTTAGGAACGCTTATCGAAGGCAACAAACTGGGGTTTATGGATCTGATGAGAGAAATTGATGGCATTGGCAGCAAAATGCTTTCTAAGGAACTTCAGGACCTGGAAATGAACCACTTAATTAGCCGGACGGTTATGGATACTAAACCTATAACCGTTGAATACGCAGTTACCGAATACGGGGCTACGCTTTCGCCCCTTATCAATGAGTTGGCTAAGTGGGGAATTGAATATAGACAATCTGTTTACGGATCAGACTAGGCCTGAATTTTATGCTATGGTATTGAGAACAGTTTTTTTCGTAATACATTAAATCACTTTTACATGATCAACTTAATGCCTTTTTGGAAAAAAAGGAAATGATGATTCCTGGAACCGACAATGCAATGGCAAGGTAAACTAGACTCATTGGTGAGTAAATTCCGAGCAACAATCCCGCGGCGGAAGATGCGATCATAATGGATAAGTTGAATACAGAGGACTGAACCGATGTGGCCACGTCCTTAGCAGTTTCTACTTGCCTGCTTACTGCCGCCTGTAACAAGGTTACCAATGGACCAAAGGAAACACCCCATAAAAAGAAAGCAAAATGACCCATTCCTGTTGTCTTACCGAACATTAGAAAAATAACCATGGAGATAATTATCAAAGCAAACATGGCTATGGTTAGTAGCCTCAAATGTTTATCGGTGTATTTTATCGCCAACAATACAGAAATCAAGGATCCTATTCCAAAAAACAGCAGCGCCATTTCCACCCCGCCTGCCAGCTGGATTTCATCAACAAGGCTTGTGATGTAAACATAGACTCCATAGTGGGCAATTACACCCAGCAGTGTAAGTAGTAGAACAATTAAAACCGCTGGTATCTTTAGCAGGGCGAATGGTGATGAGCTTTTTGTAAGTTTCTCTCCCGGAATTGAGGGTAGGGCAATAAAACTAACTATCGCAATAGCAATAATAAATACTCCAAGGCCAATAAACTCTGTTCTCCAGCCATAATCATTGCCAATAGAGGTCATTATTGGCATCCCAATACTAATTCCCAAGGTGGTTCCGGCCATAATTACTGCAATAGCTTTTCCGTGATGTTTTTCATCTACCAATCGCATCCCATATGCGGCTATCATTGGCCACATTACCCCCGCACAAATTCCACCTATTACCCTTAGGACTATAATAATCGTATAATCGTAAACAAGTCCTGCCATAATATTTGAAATAGCGAAACCACCTAACAAAATCAGCAATAAATATTTCCGATTGAACTGCATGGTCAGGGAAATAAGAGGGATTGCGAAAATAGCCGAAGCTATGGCGTAGTAACCTACCAAATTACCTGTTTGTACTTCGCTGATATTCAAATCGTCCATCATTAATGGGAGAACACCCGAAGGCATCAACTCAGACAGTATTCCCACAAAAGTTACTGACGACATCAATATCATAATTAACCAGGGGAACGCACTCTTGGCTTGTTCGGCAATATTTTGTTTACTCATAGATTATATTTTAAATGAAATGAAAGTTGCCGTAGCCTTATCATTTTTTGATCTAACGAAAGTTCAAAAAATAAGAGACCACGGCAACAGTCCTTTTCTGATTTTTAGGTTTCACTACTAATTAGAAAAAACAAGTTTAAAGGCTCAAAGGAATATCATACGCCATTTCCTTACGACGGAATAGGAATTCTCCATTTCGAACCGAGGCCAATACATCTACTCTTTTTCGTATTGCTTCATAAACAGTAGATTCATTAAGAACAATAAAGTTTGCAGCCTTGCCCTCTTCTAAACCATAACTCTCATGGATGTTCATACAACGGGCACCGTTATAAGTGATTAAATCAAAAACGGTTTGTATTTCCGTAGGCGACATTGTTTGTGCGAGATGAATCCCATTGTCGAGAATATTCATCATATTCCCATTCCCCATTGGATACCAAGGGTCGTTTATCGAATCCTGTGCAAAAGCAACATTAATCCCCGATTCCATGAATTCTTTCACTCTAGTTAATCCTCTGCGCTTAGGATAAGTGTCTTGGCGACCTTGTAGATAAGCGTTTTCAGTGGGACAGGAAATAAAGTTCATCTTGCTCTTTTTAAACAAATCCATCATTCTAAAAGCGTATGAATCATCTGCGGAACCAAACGAACAAGTATGGCTCGCAGTGGTCATAGTACCGTAATCCTCCATAAGGACGAGGGCATTTAGTAACTCAACAAAACGCGACTGAGGGTCATCGTTTTCATCACAATGCACATCGATCATTTTATTGTACTTCAAACCCAGCTCCACAATGTCGTGAACCGATTTTTCCCCAAACTCCCTAGCAGGTTCGTAATGTGGAATTCCCCCTACAACATCGGCTCCCATTTTTAGTGCTTCTTCCACTAAATCGCGGCCGCCTTTGTAAGTGTACATTCCTTGTTGTGGGAAAGCGACTATTTGAATATCAACCGTATCTTTTAAGTCTTCCTTCATTTCCAACATTGCTTTCAATGCCGTAAAATTTGGATCTGTAACATCTATATGGGTGCGTATATGCTGTACCCCTTGGGAAACTTCATCTTTTATACCCTTCATTGCCAGCCTTTTTACACTTTCGACGGTCAAGGTTTCCTTAAATTTTGGCCATAACTCGATGGCTTCATATAAAGTACCTGAACCGGCCCCTTCTTGACCAAGCTCCGATAGGGTATATACATAATCCAAATGCAAATGAGGATCTACGTAAGGTGGTAAAACAAGCTTGCCCCCAAGGTCGATTTCTTCTTCACATTTCGGTAAATTTTTCCCGATTTGGGTGATTTTACCATTTTCTACTATCATTTCGGTTGCTGTATCGTTCCGATAAATTTTCGCATTAAAAAACTTCTTTTTCATCATAGATTAATTTTTTGTTAGTACTATATACAATAGTTTCGGTAGGTATTCTTGTTCTAATTTAGGATTAGCTTCATTTAATGAACTTGATATAACTGTCCACAATTTATAGCTTTAGCCTCAATAATAACCTGACCTAGGTCATCTTGCTGGATATTCCAAAAATTAGTTTTATTCAAGGCTTGGAACAGGATGGAAACAGCGTATCTCAATCCTGTTTTTAAGAAAGGGCCACTCTGTGCAATAATCCACTGAATTAGCCTTTTAATAAAGGAATAATGTCATGCTGAATTGGCTATTTGA
>Ga0209075_1004825_pt1 | contig 10637 bp, 5 predicted proteins | sample Stecom2011_FD_187523 | JGI IMG/M metagenome (GOLD analysis project Ga0209075, IMG submission 187523) | Agricultural soil microbial communities from Utah to study Nitrogen management - Steer compost 2011 (SPAdes) (version 2) | ecosystem: Environmental > Terrestrial > Soil > Agricultural land...
CCCGGCTTGCTCGCATTCCATCGGCGGGCGCACGCGGGTGCGCAACCAGTAGGGGCGCGGGTTTGAGTAGATCGAACTTGCCCGAATATAATAATCGCCCGCGTGTCCCAGACGTGCCATATAGAAGAGCCCCGGGTCGGCGGAATCCCGGGTACGCAGCGGGAAATACTCACCGTCGGGGGTAAAGAGGTCGATAAGCACTTCGGAGCCGGCTTCGCTTTGCGCGATTTCCAGGCCCTGAGCGGCCTGTAGACCCGGCAATACAAACCAGTCAACATCCCCACCGCATAGATTAAGCGGGCGCTCCACCGCGATATTGGCCCCGGTTGGTAAGACCGTCGCGTCGGCCGGGGTGTCGTTCTCCTCGAAGGAATCATCGCGGCAAAATGTCTGGTCCGGGTTGCGTTGGACGCGCAGGGAATAGGGCGCAGCCTGGGTGCGAAGGCCTTTGACCTCAAGGTTCACCGTCTGGGTTTGCGTGGCGTACATCTCAAGATTGGTCACGGGGCCCGTTTGCTGGTTCGCGGCGAGCAATTGGCCATTTAGATCGTAGACAAAAAGATCGAGATCGACCGCCGCGCTATGCTCAAGACGGACGCGCAAAAAGTCGGATGAGCGCAGCTCCAGGGAAAACCAATCCGAGCGTAGCGCGCAGATTTGAAGTTGCGCATGATTCCCCGGGCGCAGCTCCACGGCCTGCTCGACGCGCTGGTTGGGTGCGTGGATATCTTCGGTGCAGTCCCCTCCGATGCACACGCCTGTGGGGCGGTCACAGGCTTCGTTTTCGCCGCATTCGGCGTCGGATACGCACGGCGGTGCCCGGCAAATATGTTGCGCGCAGACGCCCTCATCGCGGCAGTCCTCATCGCGGGCGCAGCGCGCCTCGGGCTCGCAGGAGGCACCGCCGCCGGCGTCGCGGCAGATCTGGCCCAGCGGGCATTCCAGGTCGCCGTGGCATTCTTTTCGGCACTGGCCAATCAGCTCTTCGGCGCTGCCGCGGCAAAACTCCCCGGCGACACACCCGTCTTCGTCATCGATGCGACAGCCCGCCCGGCACACGCCACCGCTCGCGCAATAAAACGCCGTGGGACACGGGTTTTCGGCGTCACACTCAAGGGCGACGCATTGGCCGCTCTGCGGGTCGCATTGCTCGGCCGCGCCCGTGCACGGGTCGAGCTCGCAGTTGCTGCGCGCTTCGCAATAGCCGGTCTGGGCGTTGCACACCTGGTGGGTCGGACAACTATCGTCCACGCAGCGCGCCCCGGGCGCCCGGCACTCGCCGCTGGCTTCGTCGCAGATCAACCCCTGGGCGCAGTCACCCGCGCCCGGCACACACGAGCTCACGAAGTCCTCGCACGCGCCGGTTTCGGCGTTGCAGATCAGGTCGCCTTCGCACCCGATTTCGGTGCACGGATACTCGTCAAAGCACCCGGCGAGCGTGAGCAAGGCGAGCGCGAGCAACAGCAAGAAGAGGCGGGTTAGAAGATGTATTTTGAAGTCATTCATCGCCCGCCCAGCCTACCCGAAATTTTCGGGTCGATACAGCAAGTCACGGAAGTTGCGCCGTGACCGCGTCGTGCTGGCGATTCATCTCAAGGCGTTTGAAGATGGCCCGGGCGCGCTTGAGTTTTTGGGTGCCGCGCTCTTCCTGACCCTGGGTGAGCAAAAAGCCGCCGAAATTTGTCAGGCAGCGCGCGAGTTGGGCGTCGCTGCCGACGTCTTCGAGCACGTCGGCGGCCTCCTGGTATTCGGCAAGCGCCCGGGGGACCGTGGTCGGGTCTTCGTCGCAAAATTGGGTATAGACTTCGGCCAGGGAGTGCTTGGCGATGCCAAAGAGGGCGCGCGAGCCGAGCTGCTCGGCCAGGCTGAGCGCGTTCTGCATGCGCTCGGTGGCCAGCCGAAGCTCGCCTTGCTGAGCCGCAACCAGCGCGAGGTTTCGCAAAATATCGAAGCGCACGCGCTTGTCTCCGGACACCTCGGCGACCGCCATCGCGCGATTAAGCGTGTCCTCGGCCTGGACGATATCACCCTGTCCCAGGTGCGTTTCGCCCAGGTTATTTAAGACCATCATCTCCAGGCTGCGGTAGCCGATGGCGCGCGCGATTTCGAGGGCTTCTTCAAAGAGCGTGATGGCCTGCGGGAGCATATCGCGCTCCAGGCAAAGCGCGGCGAGGTTATTAAAGCTGTCGGCGACGCCGTGGCGGTCGCCGATCTTTTTGCGCATCTCCAGGGCTTCGCGATAATAGACCATTGCCTCCTTGAGGTCGCCGGTGCCCAGCTTCAGCGCGCCGATATGATTCAGGCTCAGCGCGATGGAGCGCTCCAGACCGAGTTCTCGGCGCAACTGAAGGCCGGCCGAATAGTACTTCAGCGCAGACTCGTATTCGCCGCGAATCCAGCGAATCTGGCCAATATCATCCAGGGAGCTGGCGACGCCGCGGGTGTCTTCAGCGTCGCGGAAAAGGACCAGCGAGAGCTCGAGCGCTTCGAGCGCCTCGTCGTATTCGCCCAGGCTTCGAAACGCGCGCCCGATCTTATTATAGGCGACGCCGCCCTTGGAGAGGTTGTCGAGCAGCCAGCTATAGCGCAGCATTTCGCGGAAATAGGCCAGCGATTGGTCGAACTCGCCGAGCAGGTCGCACAGGCTTCCCAGGTCGTGGAAGGCGTCGATTTTGTCGGCGATTCTGGCGTCACTCAACAGCGCCAGGGCGCGCGTGAACAGGTCGACGGCCTGGTGGTTTTCGTAGCGCGTGGCGGCCAGGCGCGCGGCGCGCAGGTAGAAGTCGGCGGCCTGCTCGGGGCAGTTTGCCGCGTCATAATGCCGGGCGACGGCCTCGCTGATGCGGCGCTCTTCGGGTTGCTCCGCCTGGCTGAGCCAGCCGTTTTGGATCCACTGGGCGGCCGCGCGGTGGTAGCGGCGTTTATGCTGCGGATTGAGCTCGGCGACCAGTGAAATACGCTCGATGCGATGTTTGAAATGCATCTCATCGACGGGCGCAAGCAGCGTGTCGTCGTGGCGGCGAATCATATCTTTTCGCTCAAGACTCTCGATGATTGCCTCGACGCGCTGGTCCAGCTCAAGGTCGCTCCAATAGTCGAGGGGCTGGTCATCATAGTCCAGGCGCGCGCGGTACAAGCACTGCACAAGCTCGGGCCAAAAAACATCGCCGATGCTTGCCGCCATCTCCAGAACCAGGCGCTCCTCCTGGGTGAGCGTCGCCAGGCGCGCGCGCACGGTCTCTTCGACGGTGGTCGGAAACTTGAGGCCTTTGAGCTTCTTGGGCTTGATTTTCCAGACGGGGTGGCGCGTATCGATGACGCCGCGGCTCATCAAGATGCGCAGCGTTTCTTCAACCGAGAGCGGGTTCCCGTGGGTGGCGTCGACGATCTGGTCGATCAGCGCCTGGGGCACCTGCTCGGCCTTATGCAGCGCGTCGCGCACAAAGGCGCGCACCTCGTCGTCGCTCAGCGGCTGTAATTCGATGCGCGCGTCGAAGTGAAGCGTCTTCAAGACATCGGTGGAGAGGATCTCGGCGGAGTTCCAGGCCAAAATCATCAAAATCGGTTGGTTTTGCAGCGGATTATCGGCGCGCTTCTCGAGCAGATGCGCCAGCAACTCGCCGGATTGGCGCGTGGCGTATTGGAGGTCGTCGAGCGCGATGACGATCGGATTTTTGGCGGCGTCGGCGGCCAGCAGGGTTGCGACGGCGTCGAAGCTTCGCTTGTTAAGGTTAAAGGCGCCCTCGGAGTCGCGCACGCTCGGAAGGTGAGGGGACTGCTGAAAATGCATCCCAATAAGATGCCCGACGAGGTGCCCGACGCGCTCGGCTTCGTCGGGGTTGGGGATCAGCGCGCGCACCGCCTCCATGAATTTGCGCCGCGCGGACGCCGGATTCTCGTTCTCGGCGATATAAAACCGGCCCTTGAGCATCCGGGCGAAGCTCGAAAAGGGGCCGCCCGAATCGTCGCGGCTGGCGGCCTGTAAAAAGACGGTCTGGTCAAAGGCGGCGTTGAGATGGCGCTGAAATTCGTCGATGAGCCGGCTTTTGCCCAGCCCGGTCGGCGCGCTTAAGCCCAGCGCGCGCAAGGTGTTGGATTTGCTTGCTATTTCGAGGTTATTCTCCAGGGTCAGCAACTGGGTATCGCGCCCGACTACCTGGGTTTCGATGCCGTAGATTCGCCAGGTCTCCAGCGGTTCGCGGTCACGCGCATTGCCCAGCGTCATCACCCGGGTGATGACCGCCATCGGCGTGCCGCAGCCGGTACAGTATTCGGCCGAGACCGTATTGAGCGCGCGACAGGACGGACACGGCGTTTTATCGGCCGACTCCGACAGCGTCTCGCAGCGCTCGCATTGCGTCTGGCCCCAGGCGACCGGCACGTCGCAGTGCGAGCAGGTGGGTTGGGCGACGTCGGCGCCGCATCGGCGGCACAAAGTGGTCTGATCTTCGTTAAAATACCCGCAATACGTGCAATTCATGAGGCAATCCGCGTCAAAATATGGGCCGTAAGAAGTCTGATTTCTACCCGTAACGTCGCGGATAATCAAGGCAGCAATCCCGGACGTTCTTTGCCTTGGGCGGGCTCTATTTTGAGTCGGATTCAACTGGCAGCGAAATGCCTCTCAAAACCACCGCGCCGCCCTCAAGCTCCAGTCCGAGCCCCTGGAAGGCAAGCTTTGCGCCGGGGATGGTGATATTCTTGGGGCTCAGGGATTCGCGGATGATCGTTTTGGAGCCCTGTAAAAACTCGGCCTGCGCCCATTGGACCGCCGTGGCGAGCCCGGGGATGGAGGCCTCGGTGATGTCGACGTCGGTGAGCGAGACCTCGAGGGTCTGGGCGCGAAGCGCGATGCGACCGCCCGCACTCCCCGCGAATTGATAGCAAACCGATTGCTCCTCGCCGAAATTAAAGATGCGAAAATCCACCGCCACCGGCAGCTCGCCGACGCGACCTTTCGAGAAGTTGACCGCGCTGATGGTTGCGTGCGCCGGCCCGCCGCGCAGCGGTCGGCCGTCGCTCGAATACTGGCGCGGGATGACATCTTTTTTCATCATCAAGGCGAGCGCGTGGACGACCAGGTTTGGGTTAAAGCTCAGCGCGAGGTTCTGATCATCGCCTAAGGCGGTGACGGCTTCGATGCTCTCGGCATTCTGTAAGCCTTTGATATTGGTGGAGAATCCGGCATAGATCGTGCCGGAGTTGGCGTCGGTAACCAGGCGAGTTGGCAGGATTTCCATGCCGGGAATGCCCAGGCTCGGCCCGTCGAAGCTCAAGAGGTCGATGGGGCGGGCGTCCTTGAGAAGTTTGTCCAAAAGAAGGGTCGATACCTTGGATTGAAGCACGCGCGACCAGCTGCCCGGCAGGTTGTCGAGCCGGGCCGACAGGCTTGATTTGCCGATGCGCGCAGCGCTTGCCAGGTCGATCTGCAGGACGCCGCCGCCGTGCTTTCCCTGGGCCAATAAGATGGGTGCGACCAGGCTGAGACGGCCATCCAGACGGGTGCTTTTCTTGCCGATCAGCGGGATATTTAGGCCGACCGCGCCGTCGAGGTCGCCGCTAATGCGAAAGCAGTGCTCGCACGCGTCCGACGGTTGAATTTGAAGGTTGAGCACATCGCCCGCGGTCTGCACACCGACCGTTTGGCCCGCGCCGACGTCGATATTCGACACCGCGCTCAAGCCCGTTTTAAGCGCCGCCTGAAGCGCCGAATTTGCGACCTGATTGAGCAAATCCGCGCGCATGGTGAGACCGAATTGCACCGGGCGCTCGGGGGTGTCGGCGTTTTGGTCGAGCTCGGTTTCGAGCGCCAGCGCCTGGGTATAACTCTGCTGGATCTGCGGGCAGGTGGTCTGGCAGCCGGTCGCGCCCAGTATCAGCAGAAACGAAGCGGCGAGCAGAGGCACGCGGGACGGGGTCATTCGAGGGGGCAGGGCGGCGGCAGATTTCACAAATGGCCTTTTTCCGGCGCAATCAAATTCTGACATAACGGGCTTTTAGACAGTAAGTAAGAAGCGATGGTGGCAAATGAAGCGAGGACACCGGAAAGATAGATAATGCGCAATATGTTTACAAGATTACAGCGCAGGGGCGTCAGCACAATTGCAAAGTCATCATCCTGCCGTTTGAGCGAGCAACGCGCTCGCTTTCGCGAATGTCGTGATTGAGTCCGGCGGCTCGCCCCCTGTGTCCGCTTAATGGCAGGATTGGGGTTAAAAAATTATCTCGTCGCTAACGGCCGGGTCTTTCCACTCTCCCTGACAAACCGTTTCATCATCAAGCCGCCAATTGCTGACCGGCCTGTCCTTTGCGTAATACCCGGCGGCCGTCACGGTCATGGCGACAAAAATCGCGGCGCTGACGGCCAGGCGAGCCTTCAAGGGCAGCGCGTTCTTGCGCTGGCTCTCAGCGAGATTAACAAGCCATATGATTCCGGCTGTTCCGACCCAAGTTCTGATGAAGCACCTCAGAACGCCACGGACAACAGAACATTTTTGAGAAGCATTATTATAAAACCAATCCGAAGGCATGTCGGCGAGGTTCCACAGGCTAAGCCAAATAAGCATGCCAATAATAGCCAGCTGTACGATAATAAGTATTGTGCGGATAATTCGCATTAAAGGTTTTATTTCGGCCGTATTGGGCTCTGACATATTGGGTATTCCGGCTGTGGTTGGTTCTTTTTTGCCAAAAATATATTTGAAAACCCCCTGTGTCAGCATAGTTGCCGCCTGCTGACGAGCACGGTCGGCCACGGTTTGACGGTTCAAAAAGTAAGTTCGCAGTCATAAACCATTTTTCTGCAGGTCTTTTCATTATGAAGCGGCCAATCTTTATTTTTTTTAATCTTCGCGAAATATCCGACGCCCGTGAGGGTCATGGCGACAAAAATCGCGGCGCTGACTGCCAGGCGAAATTTGATTGTAAGCCGGTTTTTGCTGAAGAGATCAGCGAAATTGAGGAGCAAGATTGCTCCCGCGGCTACCGCCCAGGCCGAGTATAAATAGCATAGGAGGCCCCATACGTTGGTGCAGATTTGATCCTCATAATACAGAACCGATTGGGAGGGGTTGTCTCGGGTCAGACTCGACAGTCCCCCCGCGACTAATAGAAGTCCAACCAGCAGCCCCAACAAGATTGCCGTGATAAAAAGGTATCGGCGTACCCGCATTTTATGGAAAAAATTGAACGATATCATGGAGTGTTTCCTGGCATTAATGCGGAAAACGATCGCAATCAAAGTGACTTCTTTCTAAAAATATACAATGTGAAATACGTTTACAATGCTCGACTTGATTTTTGCGAGCCAGGCGAGTCGGCGGGGAGGGGCGATAGTGGGCGATTCCCGAGACAACTACAAACTTGTCGAAAAGATGTCGGAGCACGTCGGGGTTGTGATCTTCGATGCGGGCAGGAACCCTGCTCCCATATTGCAGGGATCAAATCTCCACCTGCACATACGCCCCGCCCCATAGGCTATAGATCGCCGGCAGCACAAAAAGGGTGAGGAAGGTCGCGGTGATGAGCCCGCCGATGACCACGGTCGCCAAAGGCTGCTGGACCTCGGCGCCCGCGCCCGTGGCCAGGGTCATCGGTAGGAAACCGAGCCCGTCGGTGAGGGCGGTCATGAGGATGGCGCGAAGCCGCAGGCGTGCGCCTTTTTCGGTGGAATCGAAGAGGCTTAGGCCTTCTTTTTGAAGTTCGCGAATATAGGAGACCATCACCACGCCGTTGAGCACTGCGATGCCGGCGAGGGCGATGAACCCGACGGCCGCTGAGATCGAAAACGGCATGCCGCGCGCCCATAGGGCGAAGACCCCGCCGACCGCAGCGATGGGGATATTCAGGTAGATAATTAGCGCCGGGCGCGCGGCGCCGAACATCGTATAGAGCAAGAGGAAGATGAGTAAGAGGGCGGCCGGAACGGCGATGGCCAGGCGCGAGGTTGCGGATTTAAGGTCCTTGAATGAGCCGCCCCAGAGGACAAAATATCCGGGTTTGAGCTCGCTCTCGTCGAGCACGCGCGCCTGGGCCTCGGCGACGAAACTGGCGAGGTCGCGGCCGCGCACGTTGACTTGGATGGTGCGGCGTCGCTGGGCGCTGTCGCGGTTGATGACGGCCGGCCCTTCGTCGAGGACGATATCGGCGACCTGGCCGAGCGGGACGCGTCGCCCATTGGGCGCGGCGATCAGCAGGGATTTGATGGCATGCGGGTCCGAGCGCGAGGTCTCATTAAGGCGAACTTGCAGGCGATAGCGCTCCTGGCCTTCGAAGACCGTTCCGACCGGGTGGCCGCCCATCGCCGCGACCGCGTGGAGCACCTGGCGCGCGTTGATGCCGTAGCGCGCGGCCGCCTCGCGGTCAACGATGACGCGCAAGGACGGAAGTCCGGCGACCGGGTCGGCGCTGACGTCGGCGGCTCCGTCAATCGAGCGCAACACATTCATAATGCGCGTGCCCGCGGCGTCGAGCTCCTCGAGGTCCGGGCCGTATAAGTTGACCGCGACGTCGGCACGTGAGCCGCTGATGAGTTCGTTGGTGCGCAATTCGATGGGCTGGGAGAATGAGTAATTTTGGCCGGGGACTTCGTGCAGCAAGACCGCTTCGATCGCCTCGACGAGTTCGGCCTTGGTTTTGACGCGCGTCCATTCTTCCTTCGGGTGCAGCATCACGTAGATATCCGATATATCCACGCCCATCGGATCGGTGGCGATTTCCGGGCGTCCGGTGCGCGAAATAACGGTGTCGATCTCGTCGGGAAAACGCTCTTTGAGGGTGGATTCGATGCGTGTGGTCGCGGCGATTGACTCTTCCAATGAGATCGACGGCGGCCGGACGGCCTGCAAGGCGATCGCGCCCTCGTCGAGCTGCGGGATGAACTCGGCGCCCATGGTGGAGGCGATGAGAGCGCCGGCGATCAGCAGCAAGACGGCGATGCCGATGACGGTTTTTCGCATCTGCAACGCGCGCGCAAGCAGCGGCTCGTAGGCCAGCCGGCTCATCCGCGCGAGCCAGGGTTCTGTGTCACGCACGCCGTCCTTGAAGATCCATGTTGAGGCCGCCGGTACCAGCGTGATCGCGAAGATCAGCGCCGCGCCGAGTGCGGCCAGGACGGTGATGGCCATGGGGCGAAACATCTTGCCCGAGATGCCGTCGAGCGACAGAATCGGGATATAGACGATCATGATAATCGCGGTGCCAAAGAGCACCGGGCGCATGACCTGAGCGGAGGCGTCGCGCACCGTTCGGGCCACGTCTTTGCCTCGGGCGCGGTTCTCCGAGAGCCGGCGCGTGATATTTTCGACCATCACGATCGCCCCGTCGATGATGAGTCCGAAGTCCAGCGCCCCCAAACTCATCAGGTTTCCGGAGACATTAAAAAAGCGCATCACGATAAACGTCACCAGCAAAGACAGCGGAATCACGCTGGCCACCAGCAGGCCACCGCGCAGGTTTCCGAGCATCAATAACAAGACCACGATGACCAGGACGCCGCCCTCGATGAGGTTGGTCGCGACGGTGCGAATCGTGCGATCGACGAGCTCCGAGCGGTCATAATACGCCTCGATCGTGACGCCCTTTGGGAGTCCCGGGGCGATGGCTTCGAGGCGCTCTTTTACGGCGTCGGCGACCTCGGCAGAGTTCTCGCCGACCAACATCATCGCGGTGCCGGTGATGACTTCGCCGCGCCCGTCGCGGGTCACCGCGCCCTGGCGAAGCATTGGCGCAAAGGCGACCGTGGCGATGTCGCGCACGAAGACCGGTGTGTCACCGTTGAGAGTGCTCACGCGCACATTTCGGACATCTTCCAGGCTTGAGATCAAGGCTTCCCCGCGGATGACGCGTTGCTCGCCGCCGCGCACCAAATAGCCGCCGCCCGCGTTCGCATTATTGGCCTCCAGCGCCTCGAAGACCTCGCCAAGACTTAAGTCGTAGGCGTTGAGGCGCTCCGGGTCGATCTGGACCTCGTAGGTCTTTAGGTCCCCGCCAAATGAGTTGATCTCGACCACGCCCGGGACCGTGCGAAGTTGCAAATTCACCGACCAGTCGAGGATCGCGCGTAGCTCCATGAGCGTATAGCAATCATCGGTATTTTCGAGCGATTTCGTTGCAGCGCACATCGGCTCGCCGCGCACCTCAAATTGATAGATCTCACCGAGTCCGCTCGTAAGCGGGCCGAGCTCGGGCGAGCCGTAGGCGCTGGGGATATTCTCGCGGGCGGTATTCAGGCGTTGGGCGACCAATTGGCGGGCGAAATACAGGTCGGTGCCTTCCTCAAACTCAACGGTCACCGCCGACAGCCCCACCCGCGACAGGCTTCGAACCTTCTCGACGCCCGGGATGCCGTTCATCGCCGCCTCGACCGGCAGCGTGATATATTGCTCGACCTCCAGGGGCCCCAGCGAGGGCGCGTTGGTCAGCGCCTGCACCTGAATATTGGTGACATCCGGGACCGCATCGATCGGAAGATGCTGGGCGGCGCGCACGCCGAGGACGCCTGCTAAGAGCACGCCGAAGATGACGAGGAATCGATGTCGGATGCAGAATTCGACGAGGCTTTTCATGGGGTTTCTCAAAAGCTTAGAAACAATCGAGGGGAATCAGTGCGCGTGGCCGTCGCCAAGCTCGCTGCGCAT